>Ga0214170_1000445_pt1 | contig 14952 bp, 16 predicted proteins | sample TroBogEpilimnion_2_FD_153008 | JGI IMG/M metagenome (GOLD analysis project Ga0214170, IMG submission 153008) | Freshwater microbial communities from Trout Bog Lake, WI - 27JUN2007 epilimnion | ecosystem: Environmental > Aquatic > Freshwater > Lake > Epilimnion/Euphotic zone | place: Trout Bog... | reverse complement strand
CCTTTTTTAACTATTTTGGTATACTTGTAGCATATGAGCCTGCAATACACCTATACCAGTAATCTTCAGACTACTCAGGGCGGTAATTTTAACTACCCCGCCTATACTGACACGCCTGACGTTCCTAGAGACATTTATCGTCTTGCTACAGAGCTTGACGCATATCTCTCAGTTAACAAGGGTCCAGGATATTTAGTCTTTTCTAGCTCATCAAACACATTTTCAACTGGCTCAAAAACTTTTAACGTATCAATTAATGCAGGCAATCCAAACGGTAGCGGTGCTTATGCCGCAGGTGACCGTGTAAGAATAATCAATACAGCAAATACATCACAATTTATAGAAGGAACAATTACTTCTGTAACAACAAATTCAAGTATAACAGTAAACATTGATTCGGTCCAAGGCTCAGGAACGATCACAACTTGGCAACTTAGCCTTACTGGTATACAAGGATTGCAGGGTCCACAAGGACCACAAGGCACACAAGGTGTGCAAGGCCCGCAAGGTGTTCAGGGTCCACAAGGTACTCAGGGTGTACAAGGTCCGCAAGGCACACAAGGTGTGCAAGGCGTTCAAGGACCTCAAGGCACCCAGGGTATTCAAGGTGTGCAGGGAACACAAGGAATCCAAGGGGTTCAAGGAACACAAGGATTAATTGGAACTGGATATAGTTTAACAACATCTACAACTCCAGCAACAATTCAAACAGGTTCTGTAACATTTGCAACAACTTATACAGGTGCATTTTTATCTGGTGACCGTGTTAGAGTTATTAATAGTTCTAATACTGCATACTTTATGGAAGGTACAATTACCTCTTTAACTGCAAATTCATCTATTACTGTAAACGTAATTGCAACAGCAGGAACTGGCACATATTCAACATGGTCGTTTAGTTTAAGTGGTATTCAAGGTTTACAAGGACCTCAAGGTACACAAGGTGTACAGGGTCCGCAAGGCACACAGGGTGTGCAAGGACCACAAGGAACACAAGGCGTTCAAGGTCTACAAGGAATTCAAGGGCCACAGGGTACACAAGGTTTACAAGGTCCACAAGGTACACAGGGTATACAAGGTGTGCAAGGGCCACAGGGTACGCAAGGCGTACAAGGTGTACAGGGGCCACAAGGGGTCCAAGGAACACAAGGAGTACAAGGTTTACAAGGTCCTCAAGGTACACAAGGTATACAGGGTGTTCAAGGTCCACAAGGTACACAAGGTGTTCAAGGAACACAAGGAACGCAGGGTACGCAGGGTATTCAAGGTATTCAAGGAATTTCTATTCAAGGACCTGCAGGTATATCAGGTCAAACAAATGCACACCCAGCAATTAATGCTGTTTCTACAAATAGTGGAGCTGGATCAAGTACTTATTTTGCGGGAAGTGCAGATGTTGAAAGCGGAACTGGTATTGGTGCTTACATTGAAGCAAATTCAAATGGAGTTATACCAACAATTGATGGAGTAACACTTGCTATTGGAAATCGTGTTTTATTTACAGGTAGAGCAAACTCAATTGAAAATGGTATTTATTCAGTAACTAATTTGGGATCAGGTTCTACTAAATATCGTTTTACTCGTGCAACAGATTCAGATAACCATGTTGCTGCACAAGTAGAACCAGGAGATTATGTTTTTGCACTTGCTGGAACTTTATATGCAAATAGTACATGGGTTTTGTATAGCACTGGTTCTAATCCAGATGGTTCAATTAAAATTGGTACAGATCCAATTCAATTTACACAAGCAGGCGGAATTGGTGCACAGGGAACTGTAGGTCCACAAGGTATACAAGGTTTGCAAGGCAATCAAGGTGTGCAAGGAATTCAAGGTTTTGGATATGCACAGCTTCAAGGTTTACAAGGTCCTCAGGGCACTCAAGGTATACAAGGACCGCAAGGTACACAAGGCGTTCAGGGTACACAAGGTGTTCAAGGCACACAAGGCGTACAAGGAACTCAGGGACTACAAGGAGCTCAAGGCATACAAGGAATTCAAGGAATTCAGGGTATTCAAGGATCTTCTTACACAGGCCCAACACTTGGACAAACCTATCTAGCGTCTGCTCAAACTATCCCTGGAGTTCAAGGATTAGCATTACAGAATACAACACTTCAAGGTGTTGTTATTGCTGGAGGAACACAAGGAACCGCAGGATATCTTCTTACTTCAACAGGCGGAGGAGTTCAATGGGCACCTGCCCCAGTTTCACTTCCTTCTCAAACTGGTTATGCATTACAATTCCTTACAACTAACGGAACTACAGCATCTTGGACACCAGTTTATTATCAAACTGTTGCATCTGCAAATGCGGTGGGAGTTGCAGGAACCCCAGCAACACAAAGACCAACACTTACTATTATTGGAGCTACTTTAACAGATGATTCGGTAAATAACCAAACAACTGTTACAATTAGTGGAGGAAACGCCGAAATCAATACAATTATGGGAGTTTATTAATGGCTACGAATACACCAACATTATTCTATAGAGGAGCAGCAGCTACTACCTCTACAACCATTTATACTGTTCCATCAGCAACAACTTCTATTTTGACTGATATTGTCGTTTCAAGCACTGATCCAAATCAGCAAACAGTTACAATTTATGTAGATGGCGTAGTACTTGTTCCTACCGTCCCAATCTCATCAAATAGCTTAGTTAACTTTCAGTTTAGAACCGTTATGGCAGCAGGTAAGACAATCACTGCTTTGGCGGGATCTACAAATGTATTCTTACATGTTAGTGGGGTACAATCAGCATGACAGTAAATCAATATCCTTCGTATGATAACGTAGCATCAGCTTTTACATGGAAGTATCTTGCACGTGGTGGAGAAACTTCATTATCTGGCCTAGATAGCTTTGGACAAACACTTTCATATTATGCGGGAATTGAACAATTTTTCTTAAACGGTGTATTACTGGTTAGAGCAGTTGATTATCTTGCAACAGATGGAAAGACAATTACTTTTACAATCCCGCTAAATGCAAATGATTATGTACAAGTTTATTGCATCTCTCCATATTCAATTGCATCAACTTCATCTGGAGTATCAGAATCATTTCATCCGTTTATGTTGATGGGAGCATAATATGACAACTACTTATAAGGTATTAGGACAATCTTATCCAAACGCTACTACAAACACAGACGTTTATACGGTTGGGGCGGGAAAGTCAGCAGTAGTCTCAACAATTGCTATTTGTAATCAAACAGCAAATCAACTTACATACAATATTGCTGTTCGCCCATCAGGTGCAACATTAACAAATGCACAGTATATTGCATATGGAACTCCAGTAAATGGAAATACAACAACTTTTATTACGATTGGAACAACATTAGCAGCTACGGATGTGATTACAGTTTACGCATCTGCACAAGGCTTATCATTTAATGTATATGGAACGGAGATTTCATAATGTCAGTTTCTGTAATTGGATCAACATCTGGTGCCTCTGCTTTTAGCGTATCTATAACTTCTGTATATCAAACAGTTTTATTTACTCAACAACAACCAGCTGGAGCATATACTTTTACTTCACAAACTTCTAATAACACAATGGATTTATATTTTTATAATGCTACAGGAACTCTTGTTGCATCAACAAATGGTAAAGCTATTCAGCCATCAATTGGATTTAATAAACTTGTTATTATAGGTGGAACTGTAGGAGATGTACTTACATTTACTGCTCAAACAACATACGGTGGAACTGCAGAGACTGCAGAAATTACAGCAGGGCCTGTTATTTTAAGTGTAACACCAACATCTCTTCCAAACGTGAATTCAACTACAACGGTTACGGGAATTAATTTTGCCTCAAATATAGTCGCTACATTTACGGGAACTGATAATCTTCAAAGAAATGCTAAATCAGTAGTTTATGGTTCTACAACATCAATTATTGTAACCCGACCAGATACTATGCCAGTTACATATTCTCCTTATACGCTTTCTGTATCAAATCCAGGAGTTACTCCTCCAACAGGCTCTACAAAAAATCAAATTTCAGTAACTGCTGGAGTTAATCCAGTATGGCAAACTTCATCCGTTCTTTATTTTCCAACAAATTATTCTTATTCAAATACATTATCTGCAACAGATGCAGATGGTGGCAGTTCGGTAACATATTCAGTTGTTTCAGGATCTTTCCCCACTGGTCTTTCATTTAATACATCAACAGGAGCAATAACAGGAACATCTTCTTCAAGTTCACAATCAACAGTAACAATTAGAGCTACAGATTCAGGTGGTAATACCGCCGACAGAACATTTACAATTAATCCAATCTCCTCTTTAGGAGGAATTGCAGCGTCAGATAGTACATACTATTACAACATATTCACTTCTAATGGTACTTTTACCCCACCAATTTCATTAACTGCTGATATTTTGGTTGTTGCGGGTGGTGGAGGTGGAGGTGGTTCTGCTGCTGCTGGCGGTGGAGGCGCAGGTGGTTTTTGGCTTGCCGCTTCTCAATCACTCACCAACGGAACTGGTTACACCTGCACGGTTGGTTCGGGCGGAGCTGGTGGTTCTGGAACAACTGGAACAGTTGGCGGTAATTCAACTTTCGGTTCTATCTCGGGAACTATTTATGGTGGCGGAGGCGGCGGAGGACAATCCGCTAACTCAAGCTCTGGTGGCTCTGGTGGTGGCGGTTCTTACCAATACACAACTGGTTCTGCTGGAACATCAGGTCAAGGTAATGCTGGCGGGCGTGGATATAACTACTCTGCTGGCGCTGGCGGTGGCGGTGGCGGTGGAGCTGCTGGTTCAGGTGGCAATGCTGGAACTAATGACCCAGGCCCAGGCGGTGCTGGTGGATTAGGCGCTGGTGGAACTTCATGGACAAATTATTTAATTCTTGATGCAATGGGAAATGCAACTTCTACTGGTCAGCTTTATACAGACGGTCATCGTTATTATGCAGGTGGCGGTGGTGGTGGTGTTGACCAAGCTGGTTCAGATGTTCCAGGTCTTGCTGGTATTGGTGGCGGCGCGGCTGGTACTAACGCTGCTGGTCTGCCCGCAACTCCAAATACAGGTGGTGGTGGCGGTGGAAACGGTCATGCGGTTGGTTCAGGCGGCACAGGCGGTTCAGGCTTAATTATTGTGCGGTACACACGAGCACAGGTAGGTGGATAATGACAGTATCAAATTATCCCGCACCTCGCCTTCCTATAAATAACTCCCAATGGAGATATACGGCGGTAGGTGGAGAAACATCCCTGTCTGGTTACGATAACTTTGGACTACCTCTTCAATATACAGTAAATAACGAATTGTTTTATCAAAACGGTGTTCTTCTAGTAAGAAATGTTGACTATGTAGCATCCAGCGGAAACACAATTACAGGTTTAACCGCATTAGCAGCGGGGGATACAATTGAGATCCTTACCTATTCTAATTTTTCTCTTACAACAATTCCCGTCGGAAATATACAGGGTCTTGTTCAAAATTCCCAACTTCAAAATCCATCAATTACCATAGGTTCAACAACCGTATCGTTTGGAACAACATTATCAACTTTGACGGGATTAACAATTGATGGCACAAATAATACTATTCATACAAATAGGGGTGCTACAAATCCAGCTACAGCAACAGCTGGAGATTTTTTTTGGAACACCACTGTAAATGCTTTACAAGTTTATAATGGAAGTTCATGGACTTCTTTTGCTCCTCCCGCTGCCCCTACTATTGGCACTGCAACTGATATTGGAACAGGGCGGGCATTTAACAACGCTGCAGCTATAGTTACATTTACTCCAAATAATACGGGGGGAGTGGCATCACAATATTTTGTTACTTCAACTCCAGGCAGTTTAACAAGTTATGGATCTTCATCTCCAATTACTATAACGGGCTTAACATCATCAACTCAATATACATTTACTGTAACCGCTCAGGGTTCATTTGGAAATAGTAATGCTTCTGCATCAACAGGATTGCTAACAGTTACTTCAGTTCCACAAGCACCAACTATTGGAACTGTTACTGCATCGGGGGCAATTGTATCAATTCCATTTACTGCAAACGCAACTGGCGGATCAGCAATAACAAGTTACACAGTTACGTCTTCCAGTGGAAAAACTGCTACTGGGTCTTCAAGCCCCTTAAGTATAGCTGAATCTACCGCTTCATCATTTACATATACAGTTACAGCAACAAATGCAAATGGAACTTCTGCATCAAGTACTGCAAGTAATTCAATAACCACTACATTGCCAACAATTACAGGCGGAACTTTAACTTCAGATTCAACATATTATTATCGTACATTTACTGGAAATGGAACTTTATCAGTAACTAATGCAGCGTTAACAGCAGATATCTTAACAATTGCTGGTGGTGGCGGTGGTGGAGCACGTGCAGGCGGCGGCGGTGGAGCTGGTGGTGTAGTTTATACTGGTTCACAGCCTTTGTCAACTAATACATATTCAGTTACAGTAGGTGGACCAGGATCGGGTAACTCTGTGCAAGCAGGAGTTCCTGGAACTCAAGGGTCTAACTCTTCTATCACTGGAGGATCACTTTCTTTGACTGCCGCAGTGGGCGGCGGAGGCGGTGGAGCATACGCAGGACCACCAACAACAGGTGGATCTGGTGGTGGCGGTAACGACACAGAAGGCTCTGCATCATGGGCAACTGGTGCTAACGGAACAACAAACCAAGGAAATGCTGGAGGAACAGGAACAGGTAGCCCTAACTACTCAGGTGGTGGCGGTGGCGGTGCAGGATCACCAGGATCTAACTACACAAGCACTAATGGCGGAGCTGGTGGAGCTGGAACAAATTCTTATGCTACATGGCTATCAGCAATTACTTCATCAATGTCTGGAGTATCTGGTTGGTCAGCTGCAACATCTGGGGGATACATCGCAGGCGGTGGCGGTGGTGGAACAGCATATGGAAGTGGTAACGGTGCTGGAGGACTCGGTGGCGGCGGAACAGGTGCAAATAACTCTGCAGTAGGATTAACAACCCCACCTTCAAATACTGGCGGCGGCGGTGGTGGTGGAGGCTATCCAACCACAACATCTTCAAATGGCGGTAGTGGAATAGTAATAGTCCGCTATACAAGAGCACAGGTAGGTGGATAATGTCTAAAGCATCACAAATAGCAAGATTTGCTACCAATCAAGGATATAATGCGGTACAGAGTAATGGCTCTTCAGTTACCGCCCGCAACACATTAAATATTGTAAATGCGGTAATTACAGATGATTCTGTAAATTCCCGCACTAATGTTACAATAGGTGGTGTACAAGATTTATTAGATGGCGGTGTAGTAGACGGTATCGCCCAATATGATGGTGGAGATCCAACATCAGCAACGTTTACATATAATATAAATGGCGGAACGCCATGATAGATAGAACTAAGCAACGAGCAAGCGTAAAAGCTTTAAGAGAAGAAGTTATGCAAATGTTTAATGCTTATAAGTTGAAAAAAGGTTGTGCAGTGTGCGGTTATAACCAACATTATGCAGCTTTAGAGTTTGATCATATAATTCCTAGAGAAGATACTTCTAAAAAGTGGAAAGCTCCAGAGAATAGAAAGAGGGCTAGAATGTTAATTGAAGACCCAAACATACAAGTTCTTTGTTCAAATTGCCACGCTATCAAAACCCGTGAAAACGGAGATTACAAATCTAGGAGTAATGTATAATGGCCGTTCAAACACAGTTTCAAATTCGTAGAGGTACAGCAGCACTTTGGACTGCTACAAATCCTACTCTTGCAGCGGGAGAACTTGGCTATGAAACAGATACGGGTAACTTTAAAATTGGTACAGGTGCAGCCACATGGACATCTTTAGGATATGCTGCAATTACTACAACGGGTACAGCAACCCTTACAAATAAAACTTTAACTTCTCCAACTATTAATGGAGCAGCATTATCTGGAACTATTACAGGATCCCCGACTTTTTCAGGAACTCCAACATTTTCGGCGGGAACTACATTAAACGCCCCAATTATTACTTATACTATTAATGCACAAACAACTTCATATACACCAGTATTATCAGATGCAGCAGCAATTGTCACACTTAGCAATGCATCTGCAAATACATTTTCAATCCCGACAAATGGTGTAGTTGCTTATCCAATTGGTGCATCATTAACAATTATTCAAACTGGTGCGGGACAGACAACAATTCAAGCAGTAACTCCTGGCACTACTACTATTGCCTCTACTGGTGCAACATCAACAGCACCTAAATTGAGAGCACAATATTCTACTGCAACAGTTATTAAGGTTGCTACAGATACGTGGTATGTGGTAGGAGATATTGTTTAATGCACAGTTTATTTCACGGTTTATTTGCATCTCAAATATCAGGGCATTTATGGGCTCCTGTTGGAGCATATGATGCTCTTGCAACAATTACGGTAACAAGTGGAACACAATCTTCTGTAACATTTTCAGCAATTCCACAAAATTATAGTCATTTAGAAATTAGATTTAGTTCTCAAAATAGCGATACTCAAAACAGCGGTTTGAGCAATGTTCGTTACAATGGATATTTTAATAATGATACAACTGCTACAAATTATTGGAATCACTATTTATCTGCAAACCAAGGTAGCGGATCAGCCTCTAATGGCTCAGAAAATACTGCTAAATGGATAGGCTCGGGAACAAGAAATTCAATGATAGCACCTGGAGTTTCCATATCTCAAATTGTAGATTATACAAATCCAAATAAGAATAAAACATCAATATCTTTATGGGGGTGGAATAATAATGATTCTGCAAATGGAGATTCAAGAGTATTGTCAGGATTGTGGTTAAATACATCTCCAATAAATTCAATTACAATTGTTCCAGAAAGTGGAACAATTCAAAATTATTCTCAATTTTCTTTATACGGGGTTAGATAATGGCTATTAATACCTATACTTCACTGCAAACATATGTTGTTCCATCTGCAACATCTGCTGTAGTTTTATCTTCAATACCAACAAACTACACAGATTTAGTTATTGTAATATCTAATTTAACTGCAAGTGCAGCAAATACTTTATATTGCAAAGTAGGAAATGGTACAGTTGATACTACAGGAAGTTATTCTTTTACATTTTTAAATGGAAACGGTTCCTCTGTAACTTCTTCAAAAGGAACTGGAAATTCAAATGGATTGCTCTGTGGAGCAACAACAATGGGTTTACCATCAACAAATCCAGCTCAAATAGTTATGAATATATTAAATTATTCAAATACTTCAATATATAAAACTGCAATTAGTCGTTATTCATCAAGTTCTGAAGTAGAACAAAATATAGCTTTATGGAGAGGAACGGGAGCAATTAATACTTTACAGTTCCAAGTTTTTCCAAGCGGAAATATAAATGCTGGAACAATATTTTCTGTTTATGGTATTTCAAACGCAACAATAGGTGCACCTAAAGCAACAGGCGGATCTATTACTCAAGATGCTCTTTATACATATCATGCATTTGGTGCTAACGGTACTTTTACTCCCGCTCAAAATCTTACAGTTGATATTTTGGTTGTAGCAGGCGGCGGCGGTGGTCAAGCAGGAGCACCTCAAGGAACAGGTGGAGGAGGAGGATACGTCAGCATTGCGACGGGATCTTCCTTGTCTTCAGGAACTGGTTATACAGCTACTATAGGCGGCGGTGGAGCAGGTGGTGTTTTAAGTGGCTCTACAGCAGGAGTTGGAACTTCTTCAACTTTTTCAACAGTGACTTCTACTGGAGGTGGTGTTGGTGGAACCACTTGGTACTACCCAGATAGAGGTGGTTCTTCTGGTAACGTAGTAAATGGAACAACTACCAACTACACTGGTGGTCAAACTGTAACGTCTGATAATTCTCACCTTGCTGGCGGCGGCGGAGCTGGTGCGGGTGCAAATGGAAATAATAGTAGTGGTTTTACTACAACAGTAGGTAGCTCTGTTGGTGGAGATGGTTTCTCTCATGCTATTGGAAATGTTGGTGGAGCAGTAATTTATTACGGCGGCGGCGGTAACGGAGGAACTGAAGGAACTGGAGCTAACGGCGGTTGGGGAGCTTATGGTGGCTATATTCCAACCTATACTTCAAAAGGCGGCGGCGGTTGGGGTGGAGGACAATACCCAACTTCAAATCCTGCAGCTGCACCAACTACAGGTGGCATAAACACAGGCGGCGGCGGTGGTGGAGGAACTTGGGGCAACACTACACCTATTGTCACAGGAGCTGGTAATGGTGCTGCTGGTGGTTCAGGATTAGTAATAGTGAGGTATCTATCATAATGGCTGCAAATTACGTATTATTAGAAAAAATAACAGTAGGCGCAAATGGTGCATCATCTGTAACATTTAATAATATTCCTCAAACAGGATATACAGATTTATATATTCGTTATGCCGCAAGAGATTCATTTAATGCAACTGCCTGTGGAACATATTTATATTTTAATACAGATAGGTCAACAAGTTATTCTGTAAAAAGAATGTATGGAAATGGTTCATTACCATATAGTGATCAATATAGTGCGATTTCTGCAACACTTGCAGGTGATATTCCAGGCTTGACTGCAAATGCAAGTTTATTTTCAAATACATCTATAACAATAGCAAATTATACATCTTCCCTTGCTAAAACTATTTCAATTGATGCTGCTTCAGAAAATAATACAACGGGTGCATATATAGAACTTTTAAGTGGATTGTGGAATCCTGCTACAAACGTTCCAATTAATGCAGTAACAATTTTATCAGGAGGAGTTGCATTTGTTCAATATTCTTCATTTTCATTATATGGTGTAGCAAATTCAACAACAAACCCTACAAAAGCTCCTAAAGCTAAAGGTGGAGATATTATTCAAAATGATGGTACATATTGGTATCATGCTTTCTTGAATAATGGTACTTTTATTCCTTCTATAACATTATCATGCGATGTTCTAGTTGTAGGCGGTGGTGGATCTGCAGGCTCAGCAGCAGTAGGAACTGGTTATAATGGAACTGGTGGCGGCGGAGCAGGAGGAGTTATTGTTTTTTCTTCACAAGCTTTGTCAAGTAATACTTCTTATCCAGCAGTTATCGGAGCGGGAGCAGCACCAGTATCAAATGCAGCAGGGGCTAATGGAAGTAACTCTCAATTTTCTTCATTAACTCCTGGCTACGGCGGTGGTGGTGGTGGGTATGACAATGCTAACGTAAACGCTCTTTCTGGTGGATCAGGCGGCGGAGCAGCAAATTATAATCTTAACACTTATGGTGGATCTTCAACACAAACATCAATAGGTGGCAATGGTTACGGAAACGCTGGTGGAAACGTAATAAATGCTGGCAACGGAGGTGCCGCTGGCGGTGGCGGAGCAGGTGCTTCAGGTTCATCAGTAGGTGCTTCAACTGCAGGTGTTGCTGGAGGAAATGGAATTAGCACTATGGTTGGTTGGGCAGGATCAACACCATTGCAAACAGCACTTTTAACACTAAACTTGGGTCAAAATGTAGGTGGAACATATTATATTGCTGGCGGTGGCGGAGGTGGAAGCTATAGTTCAACAACTGGTGGAGCAGGTGGCTATGGTGGCGGAGGACAAGCTTATGGTGGTGGAGCAAGTTCTGCATCTTCAGCAATTGCTGGAGCAGCTGGAACTGCAAACACAGGCGGTGGTGGCGGAGGAACAGGTTCAAATGGATCGGTTTCAATGCTAGGCGGAGCTGGTGGTTCAGGATTAATTATAGTAAGATATTCAATGTAAAGGAGATATAAAATGGCTGATAAATTAACAAGATTAGAAGTTTGTTTAGGTGAATGCGAACCTAAATGTGGCAAATGCGGAATAGTTCAAGAGATTGAATTAACTCCTGCTGAAATTGCTGATTATGATCAACGTCAAGCACAAGCAGCAGCAGAAGCTGCACAACGTGAAGCAGATGCAAAAGCAGCAGAAGCTGCAAAAGCATCAGCAATTGACAAGTTAACTAAACTTGGTTTAACTGCAGATGAAATCGCTGCATTGACTAAATAAGGTATAATAGGGAAAGGAGGTAATAATATGGCACATTGGGCAGAAATTGATAATAATAACATTGTAACTCGTGTTCTTGTTGGTAATAATAATGATCCAGCAGGCGATGAAGGTTATAAGTGGTTGATTGACAACCTTGGAGGAACTTGGGTAAAGACCTCATATAATACAATTGGTGGTAAGCATACTTTGGGCGGGACCCCGCTAAGAGGTAACTATGCAGGAATCGGTTATACATATGATAAAGATCTTGATGCATTTTATGCACCACAACCATTTCCTTCTTGGATTTTAAATAAGACTACATTTACTTGGGAAGCTCCCGTCGCATATCCAACAGACGGAAAGTTTTATACTTGGAATGAAGAGAATAAAGCTTGGGATGAGGTAGCAATAGATGGCAAGTAAGCCAAATACAACAATTCCACAACCTTTTAAATCTTGGACTTTTGATGAAAATTTAGGATATTGGGTTGCACCAAAAGCAATTCCAGATGTAACTCAACCTTACACATGGAATGATAAGACGGGAGAGTGGGATCTCATAGAATTTCCCGCCGAATAATTAGATGACAGCAGCCAGAACATTAGCTAGTTTGCTTAACGGAACTGCAACATTTACGGGAGAGGTAATTGTACCTACTCCCGTAAACTCACAAGATGCAGCCACAAAAGCATATGTAGATAATTCTTCTGGCTCTAATATTGGTTTGCTTGATGATTTGAGTACAAAGTTTGACGGGATTGAAAGTCGCTTTGCTCCAACATCAGGTGGTTATTCAGTTAATATAACAAATCCTTTTAGGCTTTTAATCACTGTTAATGGTATACTACAATCAGTATATACGCCAGATTATGTTTGGCAGTCTCCACTACCAAGGACGGGACTTCAAGTAGACTCCAGTGGATATATAAGCTTTGCAGAAGTACCTCCAGCAGGATCTTCTTTCAACGGAAGAATAATGTTGGGGCCAACAACAAATACATCAAATACAAATTATCCGTTTAAGGCAGCGGACATTTTACTAGGAGCGTAATAAATGGCAAGAAAAATCATGCTGGATACCCAGTACACATTCACACCATCAACAGGTGTAGTAGTTTTATCACAGAGATATGTACCACAAGAGCGTTTGCTACTTATTACAAACGTCACAAAGAATAAAGTCATTTATAACTTCTCCGACCCTTCACTAGGAGCAACTTCATATGTAACATCAATGAACGGTGCTGCTGGAATGACAACAATTACACTTGCCTATAACACTTCTACAATGTCTTCAACTGATAAGCTCCAAGTAACAATTGATGAATATTCAGAAGCAATTCACCCAGATGAAACATCAACTGACCCAGTTGGAAAGATGCGTGTATCCACGCCAGCCAACCTTATTGATACAGACTTTGAATATGGTACACAGGTTTCTAAATGGGAAAACCTAACCATGATTAACAACCGTCCACTTGCATATCAGACAGTTCCAAACGTTGCAAACTTGCAATCAATTTATCTTGGAAATGGCACACGTAACGTAATTGTAAACTTTAACGCAACACACTATCTTGCAGCAGCAGGAGCAATTACAGTTCAAGATACATATCTTTCAGTTGCAAACGGTAACTATGTAATTGACTCAACTTCAACTAATACAGGTACTTCAACATCTCCAGTTTGTGCACCAATTACAGGTTCAATTACTGCAATTTCAAGCACAGGAACTGCAATTACTTATTCAACATCATCAACGACGGGACTTGTAGTAGGTCAAACCGTAACAATTACAGGTGCATCATCTGCAGGATATAACCTAACAAACGCAGTTATTACATCAATTGTTTCAAATACCAGCTTTACTGTTGCTTCAACAGCTACTGGATCAACATCAACTGCATCATTCTCAGCATCTGCTTGGATTTCATATACAGCACGTTCAGCAAACTCTACAACAATTACACAGCTTTTGGATGCTAACAAAACAGCAATTTACTCTGCTAACTTTTATTCAGGTGTAACAATTGGTACAGCTCCAACAATTACATATTCAGGAAGTGCTGTAACTGTAACAACTTCAATAAACCATGGTCTTGCGATTGGTAATGAAGTTGCAATTACTGGTGTTACAACAAATGGTACAAATGCTCCAAACGGTTCATTTGTAGTTGCAACCGTTACATCACCTACATCATTTGTAGTATATGTACCTAATACTCCTACTGGAACACTTACATCTACTTCCGCTTCAGTTTATGTTCGTCCACAAGGACAATTCCTACACCGTCCATTTGATGGTGGAGTTATCTTCTCAACAAATGGTTCATCTAACTTTGAACAATCAATTCGCCAAACCCGACGTTATTTCCGTTATCAATCAGGTAAGGGTTTGCAAATGTCAACAGGTACAATTATCAAGCCTAATTTGCTTGTAGATCAAATCACTTCATCTGGAACGCTTGTAACTGTTCAAACAAAAGAACAACATAATTTGCAGGTAGGTGCAACCGTAACAATTTATGGTGCAAATGAAACTGCATATAATGGAACATTTACTGTTGCAAACGTGACTGGATATAATACATTTACATATACAGCAAATACAGTACCTTCAGCATCACCAGCATCTGGAACATATTTTGTTCAGGTAGTTGGATGGTATGGTGCAAAGAACCGTATGGGAATTTTTGATCAACAAAACGGAATGTTTTTTGAGTTTGATGGACAAACTCTATGGGCAGTTCGCCGTAACTCCGTATTCCAAATTGGTGGAAAAGTTTCTGCTACAAATGGATCTAACACAGTTACTCAAACAAACTCATCATTCCCTACAACATTTTCTAAGCAGTTAACTCCAGGAGACTATATTGTTCTTCGTGGTGCATCATATCGTGTAACAGATATTGTTTCTGATACAACTCTTCAAATTTCCCCTGCATATCGTGGAACAA
>Ga0214170_1000440_pt1 | contig 15038 bp, 23 predicted proteins | sample TroBogEpilimnion_2_FD_153008 | JGI IMG/M metagenome (GOLD analysis project Ga0214170, IMG submission 153008) | Freshwater microbial communities from Trout Bog Lake, WI - 27JUN2007 epilimnion | ecosystem: Environmental > Aquatic > Freshwater > Lake > Epilimnion/Euphotic zone | place: Trout Bog... | reverse complement strand
CCATTACCTTGGACACAAAAATGGATCGCTGGTAGCGACGTACAAGTAGCACCGCAAGAAACAGAAATTAGTAGTTATGTAGTAGGCGGTACAAAACAAGATGTTGATAACAACACATTCAAAGGACTCAGTTTATGATCACAGTATATTCTAAAAACCATTGCCCATTTTGCGACAAAGCAAAAGGCCTATTAAAACTAAAAGGAGTTGCTTTCCAGGAAATCAAAATTGACGAAGATTCTGAAGCACGTGAATTTATCGTTGGAGAAGGACACAGAACTGTTCCGCAGTTGTATAAAGATGGTAAATTATTAGTAGAAGGTGGGTATAATGGATTAGCTCGCCAACAAGAAGATTTTTGGGCCGCACTATAAATGCTACAGTTATTTTATCAACAAACCGAGCAACGAAATGCCGAGGTTGAACTTCATATTACCAACGCTGGACGTCGGTATGAACATTTTTTTGTTGATGAACACAGGGACGAATATGATCACGAAAATGTAGACCCAAACTGGAACGGATGTTTTTGTAATTTGCCCGACCCCACTGACACAAATTGGCCAAAATTATTTGATAACTATGAATTTTTAGCCAGTGGCGCAGAAGCAATTTTAGCATTAGATATATCAGCAATACCCGATACACCATTACCACACGAATTTAAACTTTAAGGAAAAATTATGTTAATTCAAAAAGGTTACCAGCCTGGTGACGTAGTCTGCTTCAAAGTAGTAAACGGAGATGAAATTGTAGCAAAAATCGTTGAAATCACCGACGACAGCTACACTATTAGCCGACCTTGTACAGTAGTACCTAGCCAACAGGGACTAGGCCTTTTACAGAGCCTATTTTCTGGGGATATAAATACTAATGTAACACTGAGCCGACAGCATATTATTATGCATGCCCCTGTAATTAAAGATCTAGAAAATCACTATATCAAAACTACAACCGGTATCGAGCCAGTGACTAAAGGTGGAATTATAACTTAATGCCAATTGGCCCAATAGCAGTAATTACTAGCAAACTAGATCCAGTGGGAGGTGTTGAAGGCTACAACGCCAAGTTACCTCTTGGCACGTTGGCTATAATGCCGTTTGCTTTAAATGTATTAGCCGAAGGCAAACCAGTTGCTGTTGTGGGTACAGGATGTACAGTACACGGTAATCCATTTAATCCATTGAAACCTGGATATAACCCCATTTGCTTTGAGTCTGAAGTAGTTGAAGGAATTCCTACTATACTAGTAAACAATTTACCAGTAGCACTGGCCGGCCCGTTAGGAAGTTTAACTACCTGTGGTCACTGGGTAGCAGTAAGTCCTGTTAAGTCTGTTGTGGTCGGCGGCGCCTTAGGATAATACAATGACAACAGCGTTACAGATAAATGCCGAGCAAACAATCATCAATGGCCAAGGTCTTGGAGTAAGTGGCAATCTGCTAGCGCAAATATCTACATTTCAAAGTCACCAACCTATTCAACTTATCGCTAACATTTTTAACAATGTTAATAACAGTGGCAATGCCGCACCAAATTTATTACCAGTAGTTAGCACCGTTGGCACTGGAGCAGGACTCAATGCCTGGGCCATAGACTTTTGGTCAAGTAATATTACACCAGCTACAAGTTCTAATGTATACACTTATGGTGTATTAACTACACCCATCTATGATCCCAATCCCGCACACTGGACGACCGATCCCGACGGCGGCACTATCCAACCCATCATTGGCTATAATCATACTCCAATTATAAGCACTACTAGTTTTAGCCACACAGTTAATGTACAGGCCCAGTTACCTTTTACCAATGGATTGGCTGAGTTTGCCAACGTATACACCAGAGCATACGGATGGAGTGTACAGCACTTTGATACTGTTAGTAGCACTCATTTGCTAACTGGTCGCACCTACGGTCAAAGCGGCATAGGCTACACTGGGCCAGTTGATTTGGTAACAGCCGGAATCAACACTCACGGTGGACTGTTAAGTAACGCTGTTAGTAATTGGGGCACAATGTATGACATCAGAAATATGAATTCTATTGCTGATGTTTATGTATTTGGGCAGAATTTATTAAATCAAGGATTTGGTACATTAGGTAACTTAGCCACTGATATGACCAATGCTGGACTAAACATATATAATTTAAAGGCAGTCCCGCAACCAGTTACATCAACTACTTACAGCCCCGGAACTATTACCTATGGTAGTTCAATTGGTCAAATTGAAATACCTAGTATCAACGCACAAACAACTACTACAGTAGTAACTGGTAGTAGCGCAGATGTTCTAACAAATATCTATAGTACTATCACTGGGTCCAACCTGGCAGCCATTGTTGATGCCACAGGAATTACAACAGCCAGCGGAACTACCCCAACAACGTTATCAGACTATCTAGATTTAAGCAAGATAACTTATCCGGCGACATATAGCGGATTAAACGCACTAGGAATTTATACCCTAGCACAGCTTGGAGAATACCTACAGGTCAAAGTTGGTCAAGGATATTTTACATCCTGGGCAACACTGGCGACATTCTTAAAGAGTCTAGAAGTACCAAGTTTACCGCATCTGAGTGCCAGTGCCACTGCCGGAACACCGTTACTGAGTTCAGCGACTATTAATAGTGTTTACAATCGTACAGGAACCGGCTCTGGAGTATTTACAAATACTGTACTAACTGATTACCTAGGAGCAGTAGCCGGTATGCCTTATACCGATGTAATTACTGTTCTCAATTCAAATTACAATCAGATTGTACCTGCTAGTTTAACAACAGCGGTACAATCTTTAGATTCTGCTGTGTCATCTTATATCAACAATTATAATGCTTGGGTATCGGCAAACACCGGCGGTTCAGGTCCTGACATTGGCCCAGTAACATCGGCAGTTGGATCGGTCAACAGCATATTAAGTAGTTTGCCTAGTTCTGACAGATTAACACAATGTCAACAAAGTTATTATTCGGCTATTACAAAATTGCCTAACGAAGTAGCATTACTAAGTAAAGCTGGGGTAGTATTCAATAGCGGAAGCCAACAGGCCCTAGAGTCGTTTGCTAGCCAAATTGGATCAGTTGCCAGTGACAAAGATACACACCAAACGTATCAATTTTTTGCCAACATAATTACCAATAACATTGCCGGAGATACTATTCGCGCGGTTATAGCAGAAACAATCAACACACAATTATTGCTCGGCACCGGAATTAAAATTCGAAACGACCCAGAACCATCTCAGATAATCTACAATGCTGAGCAACAAAATATACCAATAAGTACATACATAACTCGCAATCAGTAGGGTTTTAATAGCGTAATTTTGCCAAGAAACACTACTTACCTTGACTTTACACGACTTATATAGTATTATAACTCAGTAGATATGGTCTTAAATATCTAACGCTTCTTGTTTTCTAGGAAGCGTACAACTCTAAAGGAGGACGAAGTATGAAGAAGATGATTTCGATCGTCATATCAATAATCGCCCTGACCGTAATGGCACCCGGTCATGCAGAAGAAGCACAAGTACCACAGCAGAATTTTATTAACAAAATAGAACCCGCCCAGGTACAAACTACAGTAGACAGAATTGTCACTGGAACTAGAGATAAGTTAGATAACCTAGTTCAAATTATCACAACACCCTGGATTGATTTTTCAGTATCCAGCAAAGACGAAGACTGCCTGGCTCGCAACATCTATTACGAAGCCGGTAACGAATCCGAAGAGGGTAAAGTCGCAGTAGCAATCGTCACAATCAATCGTGTTAAAGACGGTAGGTTTGATAAATCCATATGCGGAGTTGTTAACCAACGCACCGTATTTGTTCGCCAACGCCAGTTGCAAAAAACTGAGATGGTAGCGGCTGGATTTTTTGGTCGCCCTGAACCCGTTACAAAAACTGAAATAGTTATGCAGTCTGTTCCAGTTTGTCAATTTAGTTGGGTGTGCGCTTTTATGCGTAAGCCCGGTAGAGAAGATGAACGTTGGCAAGAAAGTCAACGCATAGCACACGAAATATTAAATGACGGTTATACAGAATATCGTATGAAGTTTGCCGACTCTTTATATTTTCATGCAACTGGGATAATGCCATCCTGGGCAAAACAAAAGAAATTTGTTGCTCGTGTAGGTGGACATAGATTTTATTCGGACACATCCAAGATTTAAATGTTTTTTGAAACCCTTAGGCGTATACGATCAATCGCTACTAAACACAGCGGTAAGTCGTTTACGCCTGAAGGACTAACACATTTAATAAGAATGCAATTCCGTGACCCCATATTAAAATTTCACACACATCGTAGTCCAGATATTCCTACAAACGATTGGTGGATCAATGGCACCTACGATATAGTCGACGATCAAGACGATCTTCCCTGTGTACACATCAATCTAATGTTTTCTACCAAGAAAAGAAAATTACAGATTGATAAATTAGATTGGAACCAGTGGGCGTTCCACGTAGCCGATGTTATGACGCACGAGTATCTACATCGATATTATGTACACAACCGTGGTATGCGATTTGGTCGTGGATACCAAACTCGACATATGGGCGAATACGAACGCAGTATGAAAGATTATCTAGGCTGTGAGGATGAAATATTGGCCTATGGTTTTAGTTGTGCCGCGGAAATGCTCTGCTACCAAATACCATTTGAACAAACAAAAACACACAAACTCTATAAAAAATATTTTTTTAAAACTGATCCAAAAGTAGTACTAAAATTAAAACGACAAGCGATTAAATACATTAAACATCTGGAGCGACTCAACAATGACCAAATCCGCAACTCAGGCTGTAGAAGTAGAATTTGATGATTTATTTGAAACCGATATCAGCGAGGAGGATTACGGATTTATAGTTGGCCCCGATGGCGAACTAAAATCAATATTTGTCCCTGATTGCCGTCCATTTAAAACACCTAAAAAAATACAACGTATTCTAAAAGTCTTTGGGATTTCAGATCCCGGGCAATTTGAAGATTCTACGTTACATTAAAACAGTAGACTCATAAATCCCAAAATAGTATAATTACTATACTATGAATAAGATTGTTGTTAAAATCCCACAAAAAACTCGGGCTCACAGGGTGTTGTTTTTAAGCCACACCCCGTTTAAGCCCAAACGAGTTGAACGTAAAGATTTGTATCAACGCAAACCCAAACACCCCGGCCGTGATTCCAACGGTTGACCCAAAACTCCCAAAATGCTATAATAGCTGTATGGTAATTAACAAGGAGTAACAATGACTACAGTTCAATTCGCAGGTTTTAGCCGTATGAACGGTGTTTTAAAATTCCGTACTGCTAACGAAATCAGCCGTGCTCAGCAATTGGCTAAACTTGGTGATACTGATATTAGTATGGCAATACTGCCTAACCCAATGACTAAGAATGATGCCGCTAAGTATGTACTCACTAACTTAGCCATTTCTTATCCCAAGTTCAATACACCTGAGGCTACTGGTTTACTCACTGGCCTGATTAAAGACGAAAACCCTTTTGCTCAACCTAAGGCGGCTAAAAAACCAAAAACTGTTAAAGTAACTAAGCCACGTCTTATCATTGGCTCTACTTCAGTTGGTGCCGATGATGCTCCGTACAGTCCAAAACAGGCGGCAAAGATTCGTGCTGAGTTTATGAAGAAGCTAAAAGTAGCATACGAGGCTAACTAATGTATTTAGGTCGAACTTTAGCTATCGCAGGCATAGTTTATCTGTCTCTACACGTCATCTCAGGATATTGGTATTGTGCTGATAATTTTTGTCCTGGTGATCGCGAAAGTGATTGGGTTTACGAATACACCGACAATGACGGTAAAAGATATATTGTCATAGACGACAAACCAATTCTTAAAGATACCTTTGACCAACAGTTAGGTATTGGAAAATATTTTAAGGAAAATGATGGAACCAAATAAACGAATTGAAGTATTACGCTACACTTTAACAAAAGAACAAATTGGGTCTTTTATTTCGGGCCTACACGAAATACAACACGATATGATTGAAGCTGTAGTAGAAAGTAAAGCACGGCAGGGCTACCCTGAAGCCAACGAAGTTATTAACTATATCCGGGGATTAAAATAATGTCTTTTGAAACCTGGCTAACCGAAGATGATACCCTACGACTTTGGGCAGTAGTCCAAGGAGATTTACCAGAATCTGCGGCAACGGGTGACGAGCTGGTTGAGTTTGAACGTGTAGTACTGTATAGTGCTATGATTAAGATGGCAGGTCCCGAATATGCTAACGCAACAATACAATGATTAAACGAATAGGTTTTTGCTGTAAATGGATTGATACCCCAGAACAAACTGAGGGTATTAAATCTACCGACGATGCTCGTAAATATAATACAGGCACTACTACAGTCGCCTGGCTAAACAGACAAACACGAGAAATAGCGGAACAGAAGTTATGGGACCTAATGGTAGGCAATATCGAATCGACACGGAGGCTAGTAGAACGTGTCTCCACACTTGATCCTAGCCTTAGGATGGTTAGGCTTTCTAGCGACATCCTGCCTTGCTATACTCACGCTGATTTTGCTGATTATTGGCTTCAACCTGACGTGGTATCATACGCCGAAACCGCGTTCAAAAGAGTGGGCGATATTGCTCGCAATAGCGGTGTGCGATTGTCTTTTCATCCTGGGCAGTTTACTGTGCTTGCGAGTTCTAACCCAGGCATTGTCGAACGTTCATTAGAGGAGTTTGAATATCATGCGAATATGGCCCGTTGGATGGGCTTCGGCTTATCCTTTCAGGATTTCAAGATCAACGTCCACATCTCCGGTAGAGAAGGTCCAGCCGGTATCCGCCGTGCGTACCAACGACTATCGCCAGAAGCAAGAAACTGTATTACTATCGAAAACGAAGAAAACGCCTGGGGGTTAGATGATTGTCTTACCATTACTGATATTGTTCCTATTGTGCTCGATATTCATCATCACTGGATACGCGAAGGCGAGTACCTTAGCCCACGGGACGAACGTGTTAGGCGAGTTATTGATAGTTGGCGTGGTGTTCGGCCTGCTTGTCATTATAGTGTTAGTCGCGAAGACGTACTTGTGGGACACGATACACTTACAGCACCTGACCACGCGGCACTTCTTTTAGAAGGCTACAAAAAAGCAAAACTTCGTGCCCATAGTGACTTTTATTGGAATCGTCAGGTCAACGAGTGGGCATTGAGCTTCTGGCCAGACTTTGACATACAATGCGAAAGTAAAGGCAAGAATCTAGCTAGTTTTGAGCTATATGAGCAGGCAAAACAGCTAAATCTGTAAATACGTAATACACGCTACTATGAGCCCGCCCGATGCGGGCTTTTTCTTTTTTAGATAAATACCCAATAACAAGGTAATTTCTAATGAGTCTTTTTGCTAACGTATATACAGGTGCTAATCCAAATGACGGAACTGGTGACAGTTTACGCATAGCATTTCAGAAAATAGATCAAAATTTTGCTAATATTTCTCAGATTGGCAATGTACTAGTATCTAGTGTAGCTGGAAAAACAGGAACTGTAGTATTAACAGCCCAAGACATTTGGGGTGCGGCCAGTAATGTTTATGTTCGGCAATTGACCACGGCTGCCAATGCTTATGCCGACGGTGCTGTGGCTACTTTATCCACTCAGGTTAACATACAGATTGCCAATGCTGTTTCAGTTAGCAACACATATACCAATTCTGCTATCTTTGGAATTTCTGGTATTGCCGCTAATCTAACGGTACTGTATTCTAACATTGGTAATTTATATGCCAACGTTGGAACTATCTCGGCCAACTTGTACAACACTAATGCTTATGTCAATACTGCTCTTTATAACATTGGATTAAATGCCACTGATATTATCAATATAAAAAGTAATGTTAATTTAATAAATGCTAATATTGCGGCCGCCAATACTGCTATCAGCACATTAACTACCGCAACTACCAACGCAACAAATGCCGCTAATGCCGCGGCAGTGGCCTTGGTCAACTCATTACAAAGTACACTAAACACAAACGTATCTACAGCAAATTCTGCTGTGGTTGCTTTTGTAAATACACAGGTTTCATCGTTAACTGCCAATGCTGGTTCGCAGGCAACAGCAATTAATCTTATTAACGCAAATGTTTTGGCCGCTAATGTTGCCATCGGTGCTTTACAAAGTAATACTGGATCTTTACAGTCACAGATCAACAGCGTCAATGCTAATACGGTAAGTTTGACTAATCAGGTTGCAGTTTCAAATGTAGCGGTGATTAGTTATGTAAACACCTTGAATACAGCAATGGCATCTAATGTTGCCAATGCTCGTAGTTATACCGACGCAAGTATTGCCGCATTGGTTAATAGCGCACCTGCCACTCTTGACACACTGGCTGAAATTGCCGCTAACCTAGCGTCTGAAGCTGGAGCAATTGGTTCTATATTAAATTCAATTGCTAGTACCAACGCCAATGTTGCTACAATCAATGCTAACACTGGTGCTTATCATATTTGGGCCAACGCCAACGTTGCTGGGTTGTCAAGCCAAATTACCAATGTCAACTCTGCAATCGTTACAGCCAATACTGGAGTAGTAAGTTATGTTAATACTCAGGTTCAGTCATTACAAATAAATGCCGCAGTTCAAGAAACAGAAATTTCTGGACTACGTTCTAATATCACGGCAGCCAATGTCACAATCGTTACAGCCAACACAGCCATGAAAGGTTATGTTGATTATCAAATTAGTGGAGCCAATGCCGCTCTTAATAATTTGAGTAATAGTATTAACAGCGTTGGTACCATTGTTGCTATTAATGCTAACATTACAGCGGCCAACGTTGCTAGTTTACAAAGTCAAATCAATGCGGCCAATGCCGCAATCGTTACGGCTAATACTGCGGTAGTAAGTTATGTTAATGCTAATACTGCCGCACAGAAAATATTGATTAACACAATCAATGCCAACGTTGCCGCGGCCAATACCGCTATTGCTAGTCAAAATACAACTATCAATACAATTAATACCACAGTTAATAATCATACCGCTAACTTAACAACTGGCCCAATTCAGGTCAGTGGCAATATTGTTGCCGCTAACATCAGAGCCACTGGTGGTGGTGTTTTCTTTCCCGACGGTACAAGACAAACCACAGCTTTTACTACAGCTAACCTAACAACAGGAAATATTTTATTTACTAATACTACATTGTCTACTATTAACGACACTGGTGGTAATGTTGGTATTACATTAAATCCAGCTAATGGTGGCGAGATACATTTAAGTTCTTTTGTAGGTATTAATAATACCAATCCCGGTTACTGGTTAGAAGTTGGTGATTGGTCAGACAAAGTCAACACTGGTAATATTGCTATTAGTTTTGGTAATCCTGCTACTTCATATAAAAATACAGTAATATGGGATTGGGACTGGTTAGATGCTGGCGCAGTCGGCCATACCAATGGTAGCGGTACTCACGCAACATTTGGTTTATACAATTGGTTAGGTACTCCTGGATCAGGTACTACCCGAGCTTACATTACCTTTGATGCTAACTCGGCGGCCGCTGTAGCACCAATACAGGTTAATGCCAATGGCTCAGTATCATACAGCACAATACTTGCCGCTAATTATTTGTTTGCCAATGGTGTTAACATACTATCAACTGTAAGTGGTGGTACATACAGTAACTCCAATGTGGTTAGTTTACTAACATCATACAACGGCAACTTAGGTGTTGACGGTGGTCAGGTAACCATATACGACAGTATATTAGATTTACATACCTACTCCAACTTGGCCGCCTGGGCCGCAGATGACGGCAAAGATATTGGCGTTCGTATGCACTATTATAATGGTGTTGACAGCCTGGCCTTTATTGGATTAGAAAATACATCTAAAACACTACAATATTTGGCCAACGCTGTTGAAATATCCGGCAACGTAACTGGTACATTTGGTAATGTACAGTTTGGTAGTTTGCTATTGTCAAATACTACAGCAAGTACCAACACTACAACTGGCGCACTGATTATTGCCGGTGGCGCAGGTGTTGCCGGCGCATTGTATACAGGTGGCCTAGGTCAACACGGTGGTGGCCTACAAGCAACAGCAGTTGGTAATGCAACTCCTAGCACAGGGGCATTTACAACATTATCAGCTACTGGTAATATCACAGCAACAGGCAACATATACCAACAAGGTCAGTACTATGAAACTTATAGTAACGTTTCTAATACAGGTGGCAATCTAACACTGAACTTTGTCAACGGTGGCGTGTATTATGCTAACCTAACAGCCAATGTGACAGCCAATATTATTGGTATTAGTAATACTTCATTTACTACAAGCGGATTTACTATTATCATTGATCAAGGAGCTACACCGTATCATATTGCCAATATACAGTTTGCGGGCGGACCTACTGCTAATGTTAGATGGGCAGGAGCCTCTGTGCCAACTGGTACAGCCAGCAATACCGATATTATCAGTATTAGTTTAATTAACCTAAACAACGGTACCTATCGTATATTAGGACAACAGAGCAGTTACGCATAATGAAACTGGGTAGATTTACAGCGTACCATCAACCGACTGGACGTATTTACAAAACTCCTGCGACAGTAGCACTAGTATCTGGCAGTACACTAGCCGGTAGTTTAAGTTTCCCCGGTGGTGTAGCTGGTACACGTATGTTAGATTTAACCACTGGATTCACTCTTGGGGCAGGATCATATACTGTCGAAGGTTGGTTCCGATTGCCAGACTTTACCAATCAATATGCTTTGTTTGGCGCCAATGCCAGCGCCGGTGACGGTAACGGTATGATGAATTTAATCGTAAGTAGTTCAACTGTAATATTCTCAGACAAGAACGGTGGCGGCGGAAGTTTTAGTTATACTACGCCAACAATGTCGGCTAACACCTGGTATCATTTTGCCCTGGTAAGAAGCGGTACAACTGAAGCACTATTTCTCAACGGTACACGAGCAGGATCCTCTCAAACGAATGCCCTTAACTATACTGCGGCTACAAAACGTATAGGTATGAGTTATGTACGTAGTTGGCCGGGATTGATGACTAACTTACGTATTGTAGTAGGTACCGCGGTCTACGATCCAACACAGACTAGCCTTACAGTTCCAAATGCGCCGTTGGCAAACATAACAAATACCAAATACCTGATGTTAGGAGCAAACGTAACAACAGATTCCAGCGGTACTGATACTGTAACTAATACAGGTTCAGTGACAACTTCAGCAACTAAACCATTTTAACCACTAAATACACTACTATGAGAATAACAGATATTATCCGCGGCATACTAGATCAGGTTGATCAGGCAGTTGAACGAACCGCCCCGGAACCAGTGGCTCAAGAACCTGAAGTTGTAATAGCAGTACCACAAGAAGAGCCCGAAGAGCAACAACCAGACCTAGTAGCAATTATCCAACAATTAGCTGGATTAGCCACAGAACCAGAGTATGCTAATGAACCTTGTGAAACTGTAGCACCAATTGGTGCGGCATTTCCTGGAGGCGACGATGTACATAGTCGCAAAAATCCTGCAGACATTCGCACAAATGCTCCTAGTATGTATCCTAACTATCAGGCAAAATAATTATGGCATCAAACGGAATATCAACACTAGCAACTAAACAAGCCCGCCAAGCGGCTAAACTGGCCTTGGCCGCAACAAAACGAGCCGCAGCCGGTACTAACGGATATCGTACACTACACACGCTGGATACTACAGAACTTCCCACAGTTTATTCTGGAAATGTAGTAGTAGACAATGCTAACGTGGGAGGCTTGATTCAAGGCCGCCCGTGGAAGTAACCGTACAGTACACTTAACCAAACTCATTGACACACAAATCGTAATAGTGTATTATTACTGAGTAAAAACTCAATAAATACACACTATGATATTTGGATACTTCACCCTAATAGTTGCCTTACTAATCGAAATGGTTGGTGCTTACTACAGTATCACCGGCCTTGCCGCTATCTTTTCGGGTGCGGTGATCCCAATTCTTATCATGGGCGGAAGCCTGGAACTGGGCAAGGTCACTGCCGCAGTTTGGTTAAAGAACAACTGGGAACGAGCCGGCCTACAATATAAACTGTACCTACTACCGGCTGTGGCCATGCTGATGCTGATTACCAGTATGGGTATTTTTGGTTACCTAAGTAAAGCACACAATGACCAAAACCTAGTGTCAGGTGATGTACAATCTAAAATAGCAATCTACGATGAAAAAATTCGAACAGCTAGAGAAAACATCGAATCCGATCGTAAGCAACTCAAACAAATGGACGAAGCTGTTGACCAAGTCATGGGCCGAAGTACAGATGAAAAAGGTGCCGACAAAGCTAATGCTATCCGCAACAACCAAAAACGTGATCGTGCGGCACTGGCCAAAGATATTGAAGCTAACCAAAAACTTATTGCCAGCCTTAACGACCAAGCCGCACCTATACGAGCAGAGGTTCGTAAGGTTGAAGCTGAAGTTGGCCCAATCAAGTATATTGCTAAATTAATCTACGATGACAATCCCGATGCTAACATATTAGAAAAAGCGGTAACCTGGGTCATTATGATTATTGTAGCAGTATTTGATCCACTGGCACTTGTATTAATTCTAGCCGCACAACAATCATTAAAATGGGCCAAAGAGAAAAAAGAAGAAGATGAAGATTTACGCATAGATCAAGAACTTGAAGAACTTAAACGTGATTTAGAATTACCAACCGTAGAGGACGACCCTAACACTCCCGATCCAGTTGTGGTAGAGGAGCCTGCGGCTGTAGTGGCCCCAGAACCTCAAACGGACGTTGACCTTGTCAACGAGCTTGTAGCCGATAACAAACCTGAAAAAGAATTAGAGTACTTTATTATTGAGGATGCCGACGACGAGGAAGAACATCCTTACCGTGGACAAGGCCTAGCACCGGGTATGCCATTACAGGCCAGTTATGTACAACCTAAATCTGTAGAAGAAATTGTAGACGAAATTGTTAAAAAGGTCGCTCCTTTAGAAGAAGCCGAAATAGAAGAGCCCCCTTTAGAATTAGATCCGGTTATCGATGAGCCTAACCCACGTGCCAACGAAGCCGCACCCGGTCGCAACCGCGGTATTATTAACACACACCTATTAGCCAAAGCAGACAACGTACCCAATTTAGGTAAAGCAAGTCACAGCGACTTTGGTAATATATTTCCTGTAAACCCAGACAAAGGTGATTTGTACCTACGTACAGACTACTTGCCAAATCGTTTGTTCAAATTCAACGGTCAAAAGTGGATACAGGTTGACAAAGATCAAAATAACATATATGCTTATGAGGATCGCTACATCCGTCATCTAATAGATCAATTAGACGCTGGAAAATATGATCCGGAAATGTTAACTGATGTAGAACGTGACCAAATCAAAGACTTTATAGAAAAGAATGCATAGTAATTTTATCACACCACCGGACTACGTAGAAACAGTTTTAATTATCGGTGCTACTGACTTAGAAACAGCTCAGTGTGCTGAAGTTTGTAAAACAGCCAATACCAGCTACGATGTATATTTTTATCGCCCAGCTATGGCGCAAAAAGAATGGTTAAGCCGTGTGTATTTAAAAGCAGACATAGTATTAAGTCCCCAAGATCTAGCACTGGATTTTTTAGAAGATAGTGCTTTTATAACGGACCAAGGAAACAAGATACATTTTTTTGGAACCAAACAAAAAATAGTTACACCAGCAGATTACTTCAATAAATAAACTTATGGCATATTATAAAGGCGTAGTTACTTGTAGAGGCAATTCAGTTACAGTCGGTATCGACGGTAACGTAGAAAAGGCAATGCGTAAATTCAAGAAGAAAGTGCTAGAATCTGGCCTACTTCGTGACCTTAAAGAACGCGAAACCTACGAAAAACCTACTACACGACGCAAGAAAGCTAAAGCGGCGGCCAAGAACCGTTGGCGTAAAAAATTAGCTAGCGAATCGTTGCCCAAAAAACTTTACTAATTCACGTTTTTCGTGTATAAATATTATTGTAGATGCCCGGGTGGGGTCTACATTTAATAGTCATACTTGCTTAATAAAGGAGAAAAATTATGACACAACTTGAAATTCGCACACTCGATTTACCTTCATTTGTAAACCAAATTCATCGCCAAACAATTGGCTTTGATCGTATGTTTGAAGAACTAAATCGCACATTCGCCAACAGTCGTACCGACGGCAACTATCCTCCACACAACGTAGTTAAACTAGATGACACTCACTATGTTATCGAAGTAGCTGTTGCTGGATTTGCCGAAGACGAAATTGATGTTGAACTAAAAGAAAACGTTTTAACAGTCAAAGGCGAGCAAAACAAAAAAGACCAAGAAGTTGAGTACTTACACAAAGGCATCAGTGCCCGTAATTTTGTAAGAACCTTCCCATTGGCCGAACACATTGAAGTGCGTGGTGCTACAGTCAAAAATGGTATCTTGGCTATTGCTTTGGAGCAGATTGTTCCAGAGGAAGACAAGCCGAAAAAGATTGCCATTACGTTTGCAAAATAAACGAGTAGGCTGTATAATAAAGGGGAGTACTAACTTCCCTTTATTTTTATTATGAGTGAAAAACTAATGTCCAAAACTAAAACGCATATTGACGTGCGCCCACGTATTGACCCAAAAATCAATATTCAAGAACCACCGCAGTATCGTGTAATTTACATCAATGACGAGCAGACTACACAAGAGTTTGTTGTAGAAACACTCAAAATTATCTTCAACTATGATGAAGGTGCCGCAATGGCAATCACTATGAAAGTACACGAAGAAGGTTCGGCTGTAGTGGCAGTACTACCATACGAGCTTGCCGAACAAAAAGGTATTGAAGTTACACTATTGGCCCGTAATAACGGATTCCCACTACAAGTAAAAATTGAACAAGACGTATGATTAATAGGTTAAACTGACAAAAGGTGGTAAATAAACATAAGGAGAATACTTATGTATATTGGCTACATTTATAAAACAACTAAC
>Ga0214170_1000439_pt1 | contig 15108 bp, 12 predicted proteins | sample TroBogEpilimnion_2_FD_153008 | JGI IMG/M metagenome (GOLD analysis project Ga0214170, IMG submission 153008) | Freshwater microbial communities from Trout Bog Lake, WI - 27JUN2007 epilimnion | ecosystem: Environmental > Aquatic > Freshwater > Lake > Epilimnion/Euphotic zone | place: Trout Bog... | reverse complement strand
AATATCAATGCCACTATAACTAAAATTAAGCGGGCCATCTGAATCTTTTTCTAGAAAAATCGTATCAGTTCCATTACCAATAATACTCATAAAATCACTTATTGTTTTCTTAAAATTTTTTGAACTTAATGTAAATAAAATTGGATATGATTCTAATGATTCGCGTACTAAATAATGTTTTGCGGCGTATAATTCTTCATCTGGTTGAAAATTCGCAATTTCTATTTTATATGTAGATTCTTTTTTAATTTCACTATTATAAAGTAATATATTTAAAATTGACGCATTGTCACATTCTTGAATAAATGATATTGTATTAAATGAAGTATCAATTGCTGAAAATACTTTTTCAGCTTTATCCTACCAAGGGACTTGGAATGCTTCTACAAACACTCCTACATTAACCTCTAGTGTTGGTACTGCTGGCTATTACTATATTGTTAGTGTTGCTGGCTCTACTTCATTAAATGGTATTTCTACATGGAACGTGGGCGATTGGGTTATTTTTAGCAATACTGGTGTATGGCAACGTATCGCTGGTGGACTTACAGGTAGCGTTAACATTGCTAATGACACTTCTGGCAATGTAAATTACAACTTAGTATTAACAAATGCTAATAGTGGAACTGTTTCAACGTTTGATGTTGATTCACCTAACTTAACATTTAACCCTAGCACAGGCATTTTAGATTCAGGAGTATTTGAATCAACCGCAGAAAATGGTGTTTTAGGTTATCCCAATTTTGGTGTTAAAAACTCACAAGCAGGTACTTTTGCATTTTGGGATAACACTGACCCTGATGCAGGTGTTTATAACTATCGTTTAATGTTTGATAATGGTTTTTCCACCATTCAAATGAATACAAATCCATCTCAATATTATGGTGGTGGTATTGTATTTGGAGTAAATCAATTTGGTGGTGTAGGATTTTCTGGAACATCAAATTCTAGTGGTGAAGTAACTTCATTAAATACAGGTATTGCAGGTCAAGTATTAACTTCTGCTGGCCCAGGTGCTGCTGCATTTTGGTCAAGCACAGTAAAAACTGCTGCGACAACTTTTGCTTCTTTGCCTTCTGCTGCAACTGCTGGTGCTGGAACAAGAAGTTTTATTACAGACTCAACAACAACTACTTTTTTAGCAACGGCTGCTGGTGGTGGTTCAAATGCTGTTCCTGTTGTTTCTAATGGTACAAACTGGCTAGTTGGTTAATTAAAGGATAGCTATGGCTAATCCAGCCAAAACAGTAGACCAAAATCTACTACCTGTTCAGGCTTACTTTGATGTCTATGGAAATTTTCAAACTTTCATAGGTCAAGGACAGCCTTTTTTGGCAACAATTAGCCCTATTCAATCAGGGTTAACCATTACCAATTCTACTTTGGATAGTAGTCCTATTGGTAGCACAAGCCCTTCTACTGGTGTTTTTACCAATGTTTCTGCAACAACAGGACAGATTTCTACAACTCCTACAAATGCTACAGACATAGCTAATAAGTTTTATGTTGATACTGTAGCTCAAGGACTTGGCCCTAAAGCTGCTTGTGCAGTTGCAACAACTACCAATATAACGCTTTCAGGGCTACAAACGATTGATGGGTACACTACCCTATCAGGTGATAGAGTTCTCGTCAAGAATCAAGGTTCTAGCCAATTTAATGGCATCTATATTGCATCGACTACAGGATGGAATCGTGCCGTTGATATGGATGTTTGGGCAGAAGTACCAGGTGCTTACACAGTAATCTTAAATGGTGGTCAAAGTGATACAGGTTGGGTTTGCACCGCAACACAAACAGGCACAATCAACGTAACCGCTATGCCTTGGGTGCAGTTTTCAGGAATTAATACTTATTATGCTGGCACAGGGTTAAGCCTTGCATCTAACACTTTTAGCATTACCCCTGTAGGAACAGCAGGAACTTATGGTTCTGCAAGTGCAGTTCCAGTATTCACAACCAATGCAAGCGGACAAGTTACTAGCGTTACCAATACCTCGATTGCTATTGCTAATACGCAAGTAAGCGGTCTTGGCACTATGTCTACGCAAAACGCAAGTAACGTAGCGATTACAGGCGGTAGCATTACAGGAACACCGATAAGCGGTTCAACTGTTGGTGGTACTACGATTACAGCTTCTAGCCAATTTAGTGGCCCTGGAACAGGCTTAACAGGCACAGCAAGCGGATTATCCATTGGTGGTAGCGCAGGTTCTGCTACGACTGCTACAACGGCTACAAATATTGCTGGCGGTGCAACAAATAGCATTCCTTACCAATCTGCTGCAAGCACAACGACATTTTTAGCAGCAGGAACAGGGGTATTGCAAAGTAGTGGCGGTTTGTCTTATACAACCACTCCTACGCTTACCGGAACTAACTTTAGCTCTATTCCAAATAGTGCTTTGATTAATTCAAGCCTAACGATTGGAACAACCAATATTGCATTAGGAGCAACAGCTTCTACGCTAACTAGCGTAACGATGGCTACTCCTACGATTTCTAGTTATGAAACTTACACAGCTTCTTCTGCCCCTAGCTATACAGCAGGTCGCTTATGGTATGACAGCACAGTAAATTCATTAGCGTATTACAACGATGTAACTAACAATACCTTGCATATTGGTGAAGAAATCCAATTAAAAGTATATAACAATACAGGTTCTACCATTAACGTAGGTCAGCCTGTTTATGTAACGTCTACAAGTAGCGGATTTACTTATCCAAACGTAGCTTTGGCAATTGCTAATAGTTTAACAACAGGCAACGTCATTGGATTGGCTAATCAAGCTATTCCTACAGGAACGGCTGGTTATGTAACCACTATTGGATTGGTTCAAGGGGTTAATACAGGAAGCTATACAGTAGGCGATACACTTTATTTATCCCCTTATTCTGCTGGTTTTTACCAAAACACCATTCCACCAACAGGTTATGCAATCAAACTTGGTACTGTGGCTTATGTTAATTCAAGCAATGGCGCAATTTACGTTAATAAAAGCATTTTATCGGTTCAGGCTGGCAATATTGTAGGTCAAGTAGCTCTTGCTAATGGTGGTACGAATGCTAATTTAACTGCCGTAGCTGGTGGAATTGTTTATTCAGGGGCATCTGCTTTAGCAATTAGCGCAGCAGGCACAACAGGTCAAGTTTTAACTTCAGCAGGTACAGGAACTCCTACTTGGACAACTCCTGTTTCAAATGCAACAGTAACCGATGACACTACTACTAACGGCACTCGGTATCCTTTATTCGCTAATCAAACAAGTGGAAGTCTAACAACTGAATACACAAGTTCCACAAAACTTCAATACAACCCTAGCACAGGGGTATTTACTTCTACTCAGTTTAGCGGTTCAGGAGCAGGATTAACTTCTATTCCAAACTCTGCTTTAACTAATTCAAGCATTACTATTGGCTCTACAGCTATTAGTTTAGGCGGTACAGCGACCACTATTGCAGGTCTGACAAGCGTAACCTCAACTACTTTTGTAGGTGCATTGACCGGAAACGCTAGTTCAGCTACTACGGCTACGACAGCAACAAACGCTACAAATATTGCTATTACGGACAATACAAGTTCTGTTTCTACTTATTATCCTGTTTTATCCGTAGCAACGACAGGTAATAACCCTGCCACAACTAGCTCTACAAAGCTAAGTTTTGTGCCATCTACAGGTGTTTTAAGTGCAAATGGTGTAGCGTTAACAGGAAATTTAGGTAGTGTAACTTCTGTAGCGCAAAGCTTTACAGGAGGCATTATTTCTGTATCTGGTTCGCCTATTACTACTTCAGGCACTTTAGCTCTTACAGTAGCTGGTACTTCTGGCGGTATTCCCTACTTTACAAGCGCATCAGCTTGGGCATCTTCAGCACTTTTAGCTGCAAATGCTTTAATGGTTGGTGGCGGTGCAGGTGTGGCTCCATCTACAATTACTACAGGCACAGGTGTTGTTACGGCTTTAGGGGTAAATACTGGTTCTGCTGGTGCTTTTGTAGTCAATGGTGAAGCTTTAGGCACTCCTTCAAGCGGAACAGTAACTAATCTTACAGGCACAGCTTCAATTAATATTAATGGTACTGTTGGTGCTACAACACCTACAACAGGTGCATTTACTACTATTTCAGCATCAGGTGTTATAACATCAACAGTAGCTACAGGAACAGCTCCATTTACAGTATCTAGCACAACTGCAGTAGCAAACTTATCTATTGGGGGTAATGCTGCAACTGCAACAACAGCAACTTCTGCAACTACAGCTACAAATATAGCTGGTGGTTCAGCCAACCAAATTCATTATCAAACTGCTTCTAGCACTACAGGATTTATTACAGCTCCTACAGTTGCAAGCACTTATTTACAATGGACAGGCTCTGCTTTTGCTTGGGCTACTGTTACAAGTGGTGTTACCTCAATATCTGGTACAACTAATCAAATTACTGCATCTGCATCTACAGGCGCAGTTACTTTAAGCCTTCCTGCAAGCGTTACAACTGGTCAATTTATTGCAAATCAAACCACTTCAGGTTCATCTAGCCAAGGTGCTTTTGCTTACGGAACATTGAGTTATAGCGATAACAACCATATTTTGACAATGCAAGCTAGTCAAAATAGCTACATTCAGATGGAAATACAAAACACCAATACTGGTGCAGCAGCTTCTTCAGATGTAATTGTAGGCAACAACAACACTACTTCAACCACCTATTATGGTGATTTTGGTATGAACAGTAGTGGATGGGCAGGTACTGCTGGTACAAACAGTTTTGGCGCACCTAATATGGTGTATTTGACTTCCACTAGTGCTGATTTGGCAATTGGAACAACAGGTTCTAATTCTATTCGTTTTGTTACAAATAGCGGTGCTGACAACGCAACAGTATCAAGCGCAGGAGTATGGACTTTTGCAAATACTATTACAGGCTCAATAAGCGGTAATGCTGGAACTGCAACAACCGCTACAACAGCCACAAACGCAACAAACGTAGCTGTAGCCGATGCAAGCACTAATGCTAACTATTACCCTACTTTTGTAGCTGCTACAGGTAGTAATCAGCCTTTGAAAACAGCATCATCTACGCTAAAATACAATCCATCAACAGGAGCTTTAAGCACAGGCTCAACAATTTATATAGCACCATAAGGAAAAATCATGGGTCAATTAGTCTTTCAAGCAACAGCAGGCGGTCAGGTAGCCCTAGTTGGCCCTAATCCTGCTACTAACTTTTCTATTAACGTACCTGCCATAAACGGCACTTTTGTAACTACAGGCGATACAGGCACAGTTACAAGCACAATGCTTGCAACAAGCGTATATACAGCACCAGGCACTATTGGCTCTGTAACTCCTAATACAGGTGCTTTTACTACTTTATCCGCAAGCTCAACAGTATCAGGCGCAGGATTTAGCACTTATTTAGCCTCTCCTCCTGCTATTGGTGGAACTGCGCCTAGCACAGGTAAATTTACCAGCATTACAAATACAGGATTGACTTCAGGTCGTGTCGTTTATTCAACAACAGGTGGACTAGAAGCTGATTCTGCAAATTTACAATTTAATGGAACAAATTTAGGCTTAAATTTTTTACCTTCTTCTTGGAATAGTGGTTATAGAGTTATTGATAGTTCTTTTGGTTCTTTTGCCATTGAAAATACAACTGTTGGACAAGCATTAGTAACTCAAAATGCTTATAACACAGGAACAGCAACATCACCAACTTGGTTGTATAAATCAAATGGTTATGCAGCAGCTTATATACAAAATGCAAGTAATGCTGGTCATCAATGGTTTGTATCTGCTGTCAATAATTCAGGAGCAGGAGCGGCATTAACTTTTACTCAAGCAATGACCCTTGATAATAGTGGTAATTTATTGGTTGGAACTACTACAAGCCCTAGTGGAAGTGGTCAAATTAATGCTCCAAAAGGTTTAACTGGAACTCCAACTTTTTCAGCATATCAAAATTCAAATCAATCTTATAGTTCTAGCACTTCAAATTTAATTAATTTTCAAGCAAAAAATTGGGATACTGCTTCATGTTTTAATAATACAGGTTCAACTGTTGGAAGTATTCCAGCTTATGCTTTTTTGCCTAATGTAGCTGGATATTATCAAGTGAATTTGATTGTTAGAACTAATAATACAAACCAAGAAGCACAAGCCACTATATATAAAAATGGTGCAGCTTGGTGTAATGGTTCTAATATAAATATAACTTCAGGAACACAATCTGGAACTACAGCTTCAACAATTGTTTATTTAAATGGAACTTCTGATTATATTCAGGCTTATGTTTATACAGGAAGTGCTGGCACAGGTTCAGGAAATAATCAATCTACTCAATTTTCAGCAATCATGGTAAGAGGTGCGTAATGTTTGAAAAAATAATTTCTATTTATCCAGAATTAACATCACAAGACTTTAATCCTGAATTTGGAACAATTCATTTGCAAGATGATGGTCAAGGGGTTTATATTAAAGAATGGAATCATCCAACTTTAGCAAAACCAACAGATGAACAGTTAGCATAAATTTTTTAACCACAAGGAGAATGACATGGGCGAGAAAAAAACAACTCCGATTACCATTGATGATGTGCAGTATGTATTAGAAGATATGAAACCAGAGCAACAAACGCAATTAGCTAAATCAACAAAAACACCAAGCGCATAATGTTTACTTGGAAAATCCTAGAAGTTTTTGCTAAAGATGGGGTAATTACCCATGCTCGTTATCATGTTATTGCAACGCAAAATGATAAATCAATAGAAACTGAGGGTAATTGGTATTTTGACTGCCCTACTGCTAAAGTGCCTTTTGAGCAAGTTACAGAAGAAATGGTAGCTGGTTGGATTGAAGGCGAAGCTGTAAAAGATGGTCAATGCCATATAACTGCTAGACTACAAGAGCAACTAGAAGCATTAGAAGATACAGTAATTCCTCCTTGGCAACCTCAAGTATTTACACCAGGACAATAAAATGACTCAGCCAATCGACATAATTTCTCGTGCTTTAAAAGACATTGGCGCATTAGAAGCTGGTGAAACTCCAACACCGGAAGCTGCTGCCGATGCCTTTGATATGCTTAATGACCTTATAGACCAATGGTCTAACGAGGACATGATGGTATATAACACTACTGAAATCATTTTTCCTTTGATTCCAGGACAAGTTCAATATACGATTGGCCCTAATCCTTCTACTGCTAACTTTATCGGTGCAGTATTTACAGGTTCTATCTCAGGCAATATTTTGACTGTTACTAGCTTGACTAGCGGTGCTATTGCTCAAGGACAAACTTTAAGCGGTACAAGCATCCTTCCAGGCACTCAAATTGTTCAATTTTTAACTGGTGCTGGTGGTCAAGTAAACGAAACTGGAACTTACCAACTTAATATTAACTATACCAATGCTGTTAGTTCTAGTAGCTTAACTGCTTATTATCAAAAGCCTTTGTTTATTGACCAAGCTTATGTAAGGGTAAACACTCAGTCTAATGGTCAAGCTGTACCTAATGGTGGTTTAGATTATCAAGTAGCGGTTTTAGCATTAGAAAACTACAACCAAATTGGATTAAAGACTTTAAATGGCCCTTGGCCTAAAGCCCTTTATTACAATCCTAACGCTATTTCAGGCAATCTATTTGTATGGCCTAATCCTAGCCAAGGTGAGATGCATATGTTCTCATCTACTATCTTTAGCAACTATACAAGTCTTAACGACAACATAGTACTTCCACAAGGCTATTCAATGGCTCTTAGATGGAACTTAGCTGAAAGATTGATGCCGATGTATGGCAAGGCTTCACAAACGCAAATTAGCATGATTTCAGCTTACGCTGCACAAGCAAAATCAACTATTAAACGCAATAATATGATGCCAATAGCTGCTGCAGGTTATCCTGATTCAATGTTGGTAGGTAGGGCAAAAGATGCTGGATGGATACTTTCTGGCGGTTTCTTTAGATAAGGTAAAAAATGGCAGACTTTGGATTTGTTGGGCCATCTTACGAAGCACCCTCGATTTATCAGGATGCTCAAGAGTGCATTAATTTTCGACCTGAAATTGACCCTTTAAAACTGCCAGGTCAAAGAGGTATTGTTGCGCTTTATCCAACCCCAGGACTTACTACTCAAGTTGTTTTGCCTAATACCCAAGAAGTACGTGGAATGCGTACTGTTAGTGGTGGCAATCAAATGGTGGCAGTTTGTGGCCCTTATGTATATGTTTTATCAGCCAATTTAAATCCTGTCATTGTCGGTCAATTAAATACTTCTGCTGGTCGAGTAGGCATTACCGATAACGGAGTAAACGTCTATATTGTCGATGGTGCTTATCGCTATACATGGCGCATCAATAATCCACCATCAGCAACCATTCAAGCATCTATTTCAGGAACTACATTAACTGTTAGTCGTACCTATTCAGGTACTTTGGCTATTGGTCAAGCTTTATATGGTATTGGTTTAAGCAATGAAACAGTTATTTTGTCAGGTTCAGGAACTACTTGGACATTAAATAAAAGCCAAACTGTAGCTTCTACGCAGATGTATGCTTCTGCAACCATTCCATTTCAAGGCGCAATTGCTGATGTAGTGGTAAGCGGTATCACTTACCATCAATTAACAGTAAGCCCTTCTGTAACGCTATATTTAGGTCAAACGATTGTAGGCGCAGGAATATCCGATGGCACAATCATTACCCAAATTGTGACTGCTGGCTCTCAATACTATATTAACAAGGCATATACGATTAGCTCTGAACAGATGTATGCCCTAAACTTTACTGTTATTCCTAATACAGATGGTGCTTTTACAGGTGCTGATGTCGTAGATACTGTAGATAACTACTTTGTTTATAACGACCCAAATACTCAATTATTTGCTGCTTCTGATGCCCTAAGCCCTATTACACAGCCTTTAAGCTTTGCTTCTAAAGATGGCTCACCGGATAACCTTGTATCCTTAATAGTAGACCATCGTGAAATTTATTTATTAGGCGAAAACTCAAGCGAAGTATGGACTGACGTAGGAACTTTTCCGTTTCCATTCCAACGTATTCCTGGCACTTCTACCCAGCATGGCATCGTAGCTAAATTTTCAGTAGCTCGTGTTGGTAATTCTTTTGCATATGTCAGCCGTAATATTCGTGGTCAAGCCCAAATTATGATGATGCAAGGGTATACCCCTACTCGTATCTCTACTCATGCCGTAGAAAATACTTTGGTTAATCAATATGTAGGCGATGCAGTAGCTTGGACTTATCAGTTAGAAGGCCATGAAGTTTACGTTGTATCGTTCCCTACACTAGATTTAACTTGGGCTTATGACAATACTAGCGGTATGTGGCATAAATGGCTTTGGGTTGATTCTAATAACGTTTACCATCGTCATCGTGGCAACTGCCTAGCTTTGTTTCAAGGCATGGTTTTGGTAGGCGATTGGCAAAATGGCAAGATTTACGAGCTAGACCCTAATAACTATACCGATGATGGCGATGAAATCCGAAGATTGCGTAGATGCCCTCATTTAGTTGAAGATTTGCAAAGAGAGTTTTTTGACGAATTGCAATTACAGTTTCAACCAGGTGTAGGCATAGGTGGTACTTTTACCAATCCAAATATTTATGTAAGCGACCCTTATATTATTGGTGCTACACAAATAGCCACTATTTCGGCATTGGCAACCATTGTGATTGGAAGCGCAACTAATGTAGACCAAACTACTACTTATACTAATCCTAGGGCTATGTTGCGTTGGTCTAATGATGGTGGCTCTACTTGGAGCAGGGAATATTGGATTCCAATAGGTCAACAAGGTAAATACAAGAATCGTGCCATTTGGCGCAGATTAGGTACTGCTCGTGACCGAGTATATGAAGTGGTGATTACTGACCCTGTAAAGGCGGTTATTGTGTCTGCCAACCTAAAAGCTTCTGTAGGAGAAAACTAATGAATAATGGTTTATGGTCAACATCGCAAAGTAACCCTTATCCACAAAGTGAGTTTTTGGATGGAACTACTAAAAGACCTACTCGTGCATGGCAGCAATTCTTTTTAAATTTGCTTAATTTTAGTTCTGCGACTACGGCTACAGGAGGCTCTGCCACTTTGCCAGCTAATCCTGTGGGATTTATGAATGTAACAATAGATGGTAAAAAATACAAAGTTCCCTATTATAATGTTTAGTAATGATACTAAAACGAATATTGCCAGACGAAGTGGCTCAAAAGTGGCCACAAGTATCTGATTTTATTGAAAAAGCTTTAGTGTTTGCAGATGGTGATTATACGATTGACCAAGTAAGAATGGCAGTAGTTAGTAATCAATGGTTACTAATAGGAATATATGAAGGTGAGTTTATTAAAGGTGCTTTAACAGTTTCATTTATCAATATGCCTAACGACAGAATTGGTTTTGTAACTGCGATTGGTGGCAAGAACATCTTTAATAAAAACACTTACAAGCAGTTAGTAGCTATTTTGAAACAATTTGGAGCAACCAAAATACAAGGTGGTGTTCGAGAATCCATTGCTAGATTATGGCGCAGGGTTGGATTTAAAGAACGATACATTCTTGTGGAGAACGATATATGTTAAAAAGCAAGCATTCCGGTTGGACTTGGGATTTAAAAAGAACTCCTTTTGGTGGCGGTGGCGGTATTGTTTCTGCTATTACAGACCCTATTTCTAGTGCTTTAGGTACAGATGGTAGTGGTGGTGGTTTACTAGGTGGTCTTGCAAGTCTTGATTCCGCTATAAACAATGGTATTCCTGGCGGTTGGGCAACCATTGGTGGTGCAGCACTTTTAGCAGCAGGTATTACTGACCCTACTTTGTTGGCAGCAGCAGATTCAGGAACATTATCTGATTCTGCTATTAGCGCAGCAGGTTTAGACCCTTCTGCAATTGCCACTCAAGTTGCAAGCGACCCAACAGCTTTGTCCCTTGGAACAACACCATCAACAAGTACAGGAATTACTGCTTCTTCATTTATTCCTTCAAACATCGTTCCTGATGCAAGCGGATTAACTGCTGATGCATCTGGTGTATCTAGTGGCACAGGATTAACTGGTGGCGCAGGCGCAACAGGTCTAACTAGCGGTGGCACAGTTGGTTCAATAACTGCCCCCACAACAGGCGCAATTGATGCTTCTGCTGGACTTACACCTTTATCAGGTAGCTCATTAGTAGGAACATCATCAGGATTGGCAGCTCCAGCAACGGCAGCAGGTGGTAGTTTATTAGGAAGTCTTGGCGGTGGTGGTCTTGGTACAGCTTTAGGTGTATCTGCAGGAACTAATTTATTAGGCAGTCTTTTAGGAGCTAATGCCTCTGGTAAAGCAGCGCAGATTCAAGCTAATGCAGCTAATAACGCATCACAGCTTACTGCGAATATGTTTAATATTCAAAACCAACAACAACAACCATATAGAACTGCTGGATATGGCGCATTAAATACTATTAATTCATTAATGCCTGGCAATTATGTGCAATACGATGCTAATGGTAATCCTACAGGTGCTGGAACTGGAACAGGTTATTTAACCAATCAATTTAATGCAAGCGATTTAAATGCTCAATTAGCTCCTGGTTATGCTTTTCAATTACAACAAGGACAACAAGCTAATTTAAATGCTGCTAATGCTTTAGGTGGCAGAGTTGGTGGTAATACTTTGCAAGGTCTGCAAAACTATACCCAAGGACTTGCTCAAAATGCGTATCAAAACGCTTTTAGTAATTACCAATCTCAACGTCAAAACATTTATAACAGCTTGGCAAGCATAGCTGGTATTGGTCAAACATCTCAAACACAAACAGGTAATTTGGCACAAAATGCTGCAACTACACAAGCTCAACTTGGAGTTGGTGGTGCTGCTGCTCAAGCTGCAGGTCAAACTGGAGTCGCAAGCGCATTAACTGGTGGTGCAACAGGAGTCGCAAATAACCTTTTATTGGCTAGTTTATTAGGCCAAAACCAAAGCGCAGCAGGAGCTTAATATGGCAGATTTTGGATTTAATACTGACTTAACTGTAAAACCTGTACAAACAGGTTCTAGCATTGGCGATATTGTGAATATGGCTAGAGGTGTTCAGGCTTATCAAAAGCAAGCTGCAACCATGCCTTATGAGATTCAACAACAAAAAACTGCATCAGAAAAAGGTGTATTTGATTTAAACCAAAAACAAACTCAAGCTTTGTATGATTTAGCTGGTGCTGCTTTAGATGACCCACGTCTAAAAACAGGAAAGCCTGAAGATGCAATGGATGTGATGCTTGAGCAAAAAGATAAAGCAAGGGCTTTAAAATTGCCTGAAAAGACTGTTGAAAGTATATTTGCTCCATATACTTATGCTGCTATTCATAAAACAGATTTGTTGCCACAGATGTTATTAAATACAGTTAAAGGTGGTATTGGAGCTTCAGGACAACAAGCATTACAAACTCCACAATATACTACCAATGCTGCTGGTCAAATTGTTGGATTGCAAGCAGGCCCAAATCAAATATCAGCCCCTAATGAAGCTGGTATGCAACCACAAGTTGCTCCACAAACTGGTGCAACTAATCAAATGCAAGGGCAATTTACTCAACGTCAATCATTGAATCCAGGCGCAGCACAAGCTGGAATGACTAATGTTGCTGCACAAAACCTATCCGCAGATTTTACTGCAACGCAACAATCTGCTTCAGGAGCACAACCAAGAATTGCATTGTTTCAAAACATTAAAAAACTTGCTCCTGAATCATTTACTGGTGTTGGTGGAGCTAGAAAAGAATTGGCTACCGGTATTCTTAATGCTGTTGGTATCCCTGCTTATGAATCTGAAAAAATGTCTACAGATGAATTAGCCAAATCTTCAGCAATGTTGTCATTGGCTGGTGGAAATACTGATATGGCTCGTCAATTAGCAGAAGCTGCCAATCCTAATAAGAAAATGAATGAGCAAGCCATTAAACAAATTGCCGACCAAATGATTGGAATGGAAAAGCTTAATCAAGCTAAATACAAGCTTTTAGCTCCAGTAGCTAATAATCCACAAGAATATGCAAATCGTTTAGCTCAATTTAACAAAATCAATGATTTCCATATTTTCCAAGAATCTACTCCTGAAGAAGTTGCTAAACTTAAAAAATCAATGTCACCTGAACAACAAAAAGAAATGGGTGAAAAAATTAAATTGGCTCGTCAACTTGGATTAATATAATCATGGCAAATTTTGCTGATTTGTGGGAACAAACACCAGTAGACAAAATGGCTGGATTAAAAAGCGATTTTGCTGCTCGTGTTCAGGCAGCAAACGATGCTTGGCAAGCCAAAACTGGTAATCCTTTGCCAATTACAAGTGGTTATAGAACCACTCAAGAACAATCTAATTTGTATGCAAATAAATCATCAAATCCTAATTTGGTGGCTAAACCTGGTACAAGTCAACATGAATATGGAAATGCTGCTGACATTAGTGCTAGTGTCCCTAATTCATTTTTAAATCAATATGGACTTTATAGACCATTAGGTAGTAAAGACCCAGTTCATGTTGAATCTGACCCTAATTTTAAAAGTGCTTCAGTAACTGTTTCAGGAGCACCGGCATCAAATAATTTTGCTGATTTATGGGAATCAACTCCTGCTACTTTAGCTCCAAAAGAAAAAGCTCAACCTAAAAATTTACAAGAAGCTATGGTTTCTGCAAAAGAAACCATGAAGCCTATTACTGATGTAGGTAAAGGATTTGCTTCTATTGCTGATATTGCCTTAGGTGCTGTTCCTGCTGTTGTAGGGGGTGCTACCTATGCAGGAGCAAGAGCATTACAAAAAACCCCTGAAGAAGCACAAGCGTTGGCACAAAAAGTATCATCACCATTGGAAAGCCCAATTGGTAAAGCTTTAGGAATTACTCAAGAACCAGCTTATAAACAAGAAGCTGTTCGCAGGGCTATGGATGCTATTGGTCAATATGTAGGTGAAAGCGCAGATAGCATTTCTCAAAAAACTGGTATTCCCAAAGCTGACGTAGAAAATATGCTTGGAACATTAAGTTTAGTTGCTGGTAAAGGCATAGAAATCGGTGGTAAAGCAGCAGGTGCTGCATTAAAAGCTAGAGAAGTTCCTATTTCTGAATTAGCACAATTTAGAAAAGGTGTAACTGCCGAACAAATGAGCCAACCAGCTATGGCTGGTGTTGGTGCTGCAGAAACTCAAAAAGCTACTGTTTTAAAACAAGCAATTGAAACTGCAAGTCCAGAATTAAGCCAAGCATTAAAAACTTTAAATCCTAAAGATATTGATGTAGATGTATTAAATAGAAGATTAAAGGCAGATAGTTTACCTATTCCGCTTAAATATACTGCTGGTCAAGCAACCCAAGACCCTGTATTAATTTCTAAAGAATTAAATGCAAGAGGCAAAGAACCAAAATTAGCAGAAGAATTTAATCAACAAAATAAGATATTGCAAGAAAATGCTAGTGCAATGAAAGATAGAGTTGCACCGGATGTATTTACTGAAAGTCATGTAGCAGATTCACAAGGTGCTATTAGCAATATTGAGGCAAAAGCAAAAGCTAATGCTGAAGCCACAAAACAAGCTTATAAAAATTTAGAAGATGCTACTGAAGGTAAATTTCCTGTTGATGGCAGTCTTTTTGCAGACAATGCTATAAATATTCTTAAAGCTGAAGATAGGCTAGATTATTTGCCAGCAAATATTCAACGCAAATTAATTGATTATCAAACTGGCAAAAAACAAATGAATTTTAACCTTTTTGAAAATTTAAGAACAGATTTGGCTGCTGAAATTCGTAAAGCACAAAGGGCAGGAGATGGTAATCAGGCTTATGTTTTAGGTCAAGTTCGTGGTGAATTAGAAAAATTGCCTATGGTAGGTGAAACTGCTCAAATTAAAGTATTAGCTGATAAAGCTCGTGGATTAGCTAAAGCAGACTTTGACCTTGAAAGACAAAACAAAATTTATAGCGATGTTGTTAATGGCAAAGCTGATACAAAAAACTTTATTTCAAAAAATGTTATTAATTCTACAAATAAAGATTTTGCAGACACAATGTCTTTGGTTGCTGATGACCCTATTGCAAAACAACATTTAGCTTC
>Ga0214170_1000430_pt1 | contig 15292 bp, 18 predicted proteins | sample TroBogEpilimnion_2_FD_153008 | JGI IMG/M metagenome (GOLD analysis project Ga0214170, IMG submission 153008) | Freshwater microbial communities from Trout Bog Lake, WI - 27JUN2007 epilimnion | ecosystem: Environmental > Aquatic > Freshwater > Lake > Epilimnion/Euphotic zone | place: Trout Bog... | reverse complement strand
CAATTGAATCCTGATGCTGGCACAGGTGTTGATGCAGGTGTCGGCGCAGGTGTTGGTGTGAGCACCGCTGGTGCAATTTTTTCTGCCAACGATTTAGCGCCTTTGTTGATTGCGAACATACCAACCAACGTCATTATTGAGCCTGTCATTAACAAAACAATGTCATTTAACATTTTGGTAAATGCCATGTCAATCGGAGCCATTGTTTTAATTGGCTGAGACACAAAAATTACCGAATACAACATTGAAAAAACAGTGCCGCCAAAAACAAGCATCAGCACAACAACTACAAATGCCCAAGCTAAAACCTGAATCAACAAAATCAATTCATCTATGGTTTCAATTTTGATATTCATTTTGAAGCATCCTGTGCAGGTTGTGTTGCTTGTTTTTCCAAAATTGGCGCAACAAGATAATCTGGACAATCTTGAGAAAACAAACAATCAGGTCTTTGACACCGTTTCTTTTGGAAATTAGCAGGGTCTTGGCAATAATAACGGTAATGGTCATCACAGCCAATAAGTATCCAACAGACAAGAATAACTATACAAAACCTCATTACTTCTCCTTTTGTTCTTGAAGCTCTTTTTCCAGCTTTTCAAGTCGCTGTATCTTACGATCAATACGTCTTTCCACAGCACCAAGGCGTTTTTGGTTGTCCACCCAAATTAAAACACCAACAGGCAAGATTAAAAACAAAGCACATGACAAAACAACTACCCCAACAACAAACCATCGGGTGTCATCTCGCGCCATCTGAGCGATAGCAGCAGACCCCACATCCATAGAACCAGAATTAGCACCGTTGCCACTTGAATTGCTCGGTCTATTCTGTGATTTTTGAGCAATTCTCGTTGCCATTTTGCGTCAACTTCCTGTCTGCGTTTGATTTGCCGTGCAAACTCTTGTTGTTCTAATATGTCATCGTATGTTTCTAAAAACTGCCTGTACAAATCTTGCAAGCCCAAACTTTCAGGTGTCCATGACATTGCTTCTCTGACTTGCACCATCATTTCACGCATTTGCCATCGAATCTCAATCAAATCAATGGCATTGTCGGCAACCTTTTCAGTCGTGCTGCTTTGAGATTCCAATTCCAAACAATGCTCTTTAAGCTGGCGCAACACATCAAAATAAATTTTCAATTGTTCAAAAATATCATGCACTGCTTTGGCTTTGTATTCTTCATAACTTAGTTCAGATTGGCTTTTTGTGGTTTTAGGTTTTTCACTAACCACAACACTTGCTGTCGCTTTTTCCACGGCAACAGGCTTAACATTAAACAAAGATTTGAGCCAACCCCAAATGCCTGTGACTTCTTTGTAAATAGCCTTGGCATCTTTTACGCCGCCTTCGACTTGTTTCTTGAATTTATCAATCTCTGCTTTGCCTTCTGAAAGCATTTGGCAACCAGTTCTGATCGCAGCAACTGCGCTTTGCGCCATGAGCAGGAGAGAGATTGGGTCCACATTATTTTGTGTGCGCTAAAAAAGCAAACAAGACACTTGCCATGCTGCAAATCATCAAACCTGCTGATGTAATCATGATTTGTTCCATTCGCTTCAATCTTGCGTTAATCACTTCATAACGCAAAGCGCAAACTTCCTCATGGGTGGATAAACGGGCATCGGTTTTGTCTATGGTGGTCATGGCATTTAAAAGTGTTTTAAAACTTCGGTTGCTTCAACAAATTTGCTGAAATCATACGCTACTGAATCCCACCATAGGAATTGATTTTCCGCTAAATTTGCTCGGTTTTTAAGCAAATTGATGTTTTCCTCATGTCCATAAATCAATGGGTCAGACACCGACCAAAGCACAATGCCACGTTTGCCCTCATCCCAAGCAAGGTGTTGAAAAAAAGAATCGCATGAAATCCAAATGCGACATTCTTTAATTAATGCCCGTAAATCCTTGATTTTTAAGTTTTTTCGGAAATCTGGCACAAGTTGTTGTTCGCCTTCAACACCGACTTGAATGATTGGCTCAGTAATTCCAGCAATGACTTCTTGCCAAAACGGGTAATTTTTTGGGTTGCGCTCACCGTTGACCAATTTTTGAGCGTATGGAGCAATCAAAATCATAAATACAGCTTTCGATATGCGTTTTCTAACGTATCAACCCAACCCCATTGGTGCATTTTTTTGTACACATTAAACCTGTCAATGTCGCCAAACAATGCTTGCGCCTCGGCAATTGGTCTGCCTTCAACAATTTCAGGGTAACAACTAAACACAACGGGATTTTTTATTTCAGGCAGCACATGGCTAAACACTACATGGTCGCCCATGCCGCAATTCAAAACAACAATTGTTTTTTCTTGATTGCCAATAATGTTGCGGAAAATGCGTTCATCGTGTTCATACAATGATGCTTGTGTTTCCGAACGAATCCCGCCTTGTGGGTTTTTCATGTGCCAAGTCACAGCATCAGGCACGGCAAGGATTCTGTACCCTTTGCATTTCAACGCATAAGTGAACAAAGTTTCTTCACGATGCGCCACCCGCGACAAACCCGTGTTGTAATCAACAACGCCAGCGCGATAAAGAAACGAACAATGCAGATGGTCAACTTCTTTGGTATCGGAAATTACATTCCATTGAATGTTTGGCTCGTTGTCAATGTCTTGGATTTTGCCCGTTGATTTGCTGGTGTCTGGCAAATAAGGTGGCGTGAGTATTGAACCACCCACTGCGCCAATGTTGTTTAAACGTATCCAGCGCAACAAATCTGCAAGCACGTTTGGCTCTGGTATGGCATCGTCATCAACGCGCCATACCCATTCATAACCCATCGTATTAGCAATTTGATGATTGTGATGTTGACCTTTTTTGCCAGCATACAACCATTCCCATTTAATGCCTTTGATGTCAAGCATTTGGAAAAAATAAGAATACGCCAATTCTTTTCGCATATCCTGCGGGTCATCGTTGTCGTCAAACACCACCAACTTGTCAACAGGTCGTGTTTGATTAATGATTGCTTGCAGCGCCAGCGGCAAAGTTGTGAAGTATCTACCCCGAGTAGATATTGAACAAAGAACTTTAGACACAATCCCACCTTAACAACATGAGATTGCATTTGTTGGTTGCGCTTATTGGCTCAACAACTTTACTGACATAACCGTTTTCATTGATGTAACTAATTTTGAAATCAGGAAAAAGCGATTCATCCAAATCATGCAATTTGTGATGCTCACCCCAAAACCCTTTTGGTTCTTTCCAAGGCACAGTCAACAAAAGACGTTTGCATTTTTTTTGCAATGCGTCAATCAATTCCAAACCATTGTCTAAATGTTCAATCACTTCAAACGCAATGATGGTGTCGCAATCAGGAATGTTGAAGTTGTTGATGTCAGCGCATTGGAAATGTCTGTTTTGTCCCCAACGCTGATCTTTTGCCACGTTGATGATTAACGGGTCGTAATCAATGCCAAGGTAATTGACATTGTTGGGCAAAAATTGACTTCCAAATCCAGTTGAACAACCAATTTCAAAAATTGATTCACCCAACAAATTTTGATTTGCCCACAAATATCGAGTTGTTTCTCGCGGCAAAACAGGGTCGCCATTCAAAAACACAGCCCGTTCAAAATTATTGGTTAAGCGCCACCTGTACCAATCGGGCTTGTGTTCTTTGGCAAGTGCCAAAACGTGCAATTCTAGGATTTGTTCCCATTGGGTTTCAATGTTCAAACCGTATAGTGTTTTGTTGTGTGTCATGTTGTATTAGTGAGGATAAACGCAATCGACCCTTGTGTTCACTGCTAAACCAGTTCCAAAAACAACTGCCGTGCCGCTTGTCACCGTTACATCTGTGCCGTTAACCATTTTAACGCCGTTCACATACACTTCAATTTTTCCTGATGTGTACGACAACGAAGTTGAAAACGATGTTTGTGATGCAGTAGCGGTAAAAGAATCATAGGTCATCAATCCTGAACCTGCACCGCTGTAACCAGAAAATCCAGAATAACCAGACAAACCGCTGCCTGAATAGCCTGAATATCCGCTGTAACCACTTACACCGCTTCCAGAATAGCCTGAATAACCAGATGCACCAGTAGAACCGTTTATGCCTGAATAACCTGAATACCCAGACAAACCTTGTATGCCTTGTGCGCCAGAATATCCGCTGTATCCACTGATTCCACTTCCGCTATATCCTGAATAACCACTATAACCAGAGATTCCGCTTCCAGAATAACCGCTATAACCGCTAATTCCTGATGCGCCATTTGTGCCGTTTGTTCCACTAAATCCGCTATAACCGCTAATGCCGCTGTACCCGCTTTGGGTATACATCACTTGGGTTGCGGTAACAATGACGCCCGGAGTTCTTGGTACGGTTGGACCTGTTTGAGCCGCAATAGTTGCAATTGAAATTGTGGTGCTGCTAACAGCCCAAGCCAATTGCAAATAATCGCCAGCCGCAACGGTCAAAACGTAATTTACAGCCGCAATCAATGCGCCAGAACCACCGTGTGAAGTGCCCGGAATGTTGTAAATGCTGTTACTGTCTGCAACGTCTGTGCCGTTTTTACGCAACCATACGTCAACGTTATCGCTGTTGGAATCGGAATTAACAAATTGAATTGAATATTCAATGTTATACGTTCCAGCGTTTGCAAATGTAATTCTGTTGCCAGAAACAATTGACACACCGTTGGCTTCATCAGTCACGCCAATGTTGACAACGTAAGCTGTGGTTGTGCTTGATGCTGTTTGGTTTGTAACGTCTTGAAACGCGCCATAAAAACCTAAAGCACCGCCGCCACCGTTTTGACCGCTAAATCCAGAAAATCCGCTGATACCAGACCAACCAGAAATACCAGAATATCCGCTATAACCGCTAACGCCTGAACCGCTATAACCAGAATAACCAGATACACCAGAGCCTGAAAACCCGCTGTATCCAGAGTAACCGCTTACGCCGCTGCCCGAATAACCGCTGTATCCAGAAATTCCAGAAAATCCACTAAATCCAGAAACACCGCTTCCGCTATATCCAGAAAACCCAGAAATGCCTGAACCGCTGTATCCAGAAATTCCAGAATAGCCGCTAAATCCAGAGTAACCACTTACGCCGCTACCTGAATAACCGCTAATGCCACTAAACCCACTGATGCCAGACCAGCCAGAATAGCCGCTGTATCCCGACACACCAGAACCAGAATAACCAGAAATTCCAGAATAGCCGCTATAACCAGAAACGCCGCTTCCGCTGTATCCAGAATAACCGCTTACGCCAGACCCAGAAAATCCAGAAATTCCAGAATAACCCGAATATCCTGACCAACCAGAAACGCCAGAACCGCTGTAACCGCTGATGCCAGAAAACCCAGAATAACCACTAAATCCAGAAACCCCCGACCCGCTAAAGCCGCTAATGCCGCTAAAGCCTGAAATGCCAGAAGCACCAGAATAGCCGCTAATCCCAGAATAACCACTAAACCCAGAAATACCGCTTTGACCAGCAGGACCGACAATTTGCCCAACGTTTGCCCATGCTGAACTTTCCCAAACATATAAATCGCCATTTGAAGAAACAATGTAGGCATCATTAGGATTGTTACCCGTAGCTGGCAAATTAGCAGGTGTTGCTACTGTTCCTTTGATGTTGATGGATGTGCCTTGTTGACCGCTGTATCCACTAAATCCAGAATATCCAGAAACACCGCTGCCGCTGTATCCAGAAATGCCAGAAAAACCGCTGTATCCGCTTATGCCTGAATAGCCTGAATAGCCTGAATAGCCTGAAACGCCTGACCCAGAAAATCCGCTAATTCCAGAAAATCCGCTGTATCCGCTAAACCCAGATGCGCCAGAAAAACCGCTTAAACCTGAACCAGAATAACCGCTGAAGCCCGAATAGCCGCTGTAACCGCTTTTGCCTGATGTTCCAGACACACCTGCTCCGCTGTAACCGCTAAATCCAGAATAGCCACTAAAACCGCTTTGACCAATCAAACCACGATCAATGTTGATGTTGTTGTTTGGTGGCGTTGTGAGGTTAATTGTTTGTCGTGCTGGTGGCACAACCGTGATTTCCACGTTGTTTTGGTCAACAACTTGTACAGTAATGTCTGCCATGTTAGTTCACCACGATGCCGTCAGAGCGAACTAAAAACAACAAGAAAATGATGTAATCATTAGCAGGGTTTGAACCGCTGGCAGCAAAACTGATTTTGATTCGACCAGAAAACCCCACGCAATCTTGCGCGTTAATGTCTAACTCAGGGTCAGTTGCAATAAGCGACCAAGCAGAATCATCGATCACTAATGTAAATTGCCCCGTTGACGCAGACAAATTTGTTGTGGTCAACGTAACTGGTGATGGTGTAGGCGTGTAGTTCTCAATGTCAAAAGACAAACCATTTCGCGTATCGGTGATGTTTGACACCTCACGCCGAATGATTTGTGCTGTGATTGTTGCGCCTGTCAAATCAATGGGCGTTGTACCGTCTGACGCTTTGATTGCCAGATTCCAATACGTTTGTTGCTGCCAAACTAATTCGCCAGCAATGATTGGATTGTTGAAACCGCTAACTTGCGTAAGCGTATTTTGATTAAAAACTGCCATGTCGATTCCCTGTTCTCAGGTTGTGCCGTAAGTAGCAACCTCGCTTGCTTACGAATCATGTTTATGGTGTCGTATTAATATTTGCCTTCAGCAAAAACATTCACAAAAACTGTTCCATCTTCCAAGGCTTCCAATTCATGCCATTCGCTTGCAACCAAATTAACTGGTTGCGTTGTTTTGTCCATTACCAACTGTCTGCCTTCTTTACGCGCAATCATTGAACCAGCCATGCAAATAGTCAAATGCGAATAAGCGTGTTCATGTCTTGGTATTCCTTCGCCTTTGTTTGCATGGTAAATGTTCAAAGATGCGCCATCATAGGTTACCAAATGAATTGGATTAACTGCAATGGTCATAAAGTTTGAGCACCATTAGAAATGGGTTGATTAGGTGCGGCTTCTGGTGCTGGCATGGGTTTGATGGTGTTGTCTTGTGGGTCAAACCAAAAATTATCAGCTTTAACAGTATCCGCACAATCAACCCACATCAAATCATCCGCTACTGGAAAAATTTGATTATCAGGCTCAACTTGTGCTACGCGATAACCTGTTTGTCTTGGCTCAATTTTTGAAATTAATGCTTTCATGATTTTTTCCTTTTACCATTCAAAAATGACTACGCCGCCAGCGCCGTTATAACTGCCGCTACCACCAGCACCAACAGTAACTGCAAGCGTGTTTCCGGGAGTTAATCCTGTGAGGTATTTAATGGCTGCACCTGCACCTGATGGTCCAATTACGGTTGCCGCATAACTTACGTTTTGATTTGTACCGCCACTAGCGCCATAACTGCCGCCAGCAGTTTGCCAACCGCCTGCGCCACCAAAAATTGAACCGCCCGATAGAAAACCTTTATTGCCACCACCACCTGTAAAGTTTAAATCACCACCGCTTCCATAACCACCCGGCACAGGTCCAGAACTACCCCTACCAACAGAACCACCAGTGGCTGAAATTGTTGAGATTGATTGTGTTCCAGATGCAACGCTTGATGTGCCGCCACTTGTTCCAAAGTTATAACAACAACCAGATAGATAAGGACCGCCAGCGCCACCGCCAACAATTGTGACTTTGATTGCTGTAACGCCTGATGGAATGGTGAACGTGCCGTTGGATGTAAATACTTGCCCCAAAACTCCAGGCAAAGAAGATGAATTTAAAGTAATTGAACCTGAACCATTGGTAATTGACATACCCGTGCCAGCAGTCAAAGTGGAAAGGGTATATCCGCTTCCATTACCAATAGGAATTTGACCGTTTGTTGGCGTTGCGGTTGTTCCCGTTCCGCCATAAGCAGCCGTTACTGTAGGCAAATTGGTAACTGGAATCGTACCGTAAATGCCTGTCGCGCCATTAAGCTGCCCTGATGAATTGACGTTGTTGGCAAGGAGTGCCAAATTGAGTGCTTGTGTCATACTGCGCCCGTTCTATTGAAAGTTTGTTGAACCAAAATATTTGTGTTTACAAGCGGAGTTTGGCTCAATGTGTAAGAACCAGACGACACCGTGTAATCGACTGTTTCTAACAACAATGCGCCATTATTCCACAGGTTAAACGCTAAAGGATTGAATGTAAAGGCATAAGTTGGAGTACCCGCTATTGTGTAAGCATCTATGTTTACGGGTGTGCCGTTTGGTACGCCAAGATTGTTGTTTGTCCACTGAATCACCTGCAAATCACCCGTCACAGCCGAAATAAATGAGATTGTTTGGCCTGAGATGTTGTAGTCCTGTGCATTTACAACCGTGCCATTCAGAAACAACAATTCATTGCCGCTATAAAGGGTAAACCCTGACGCTGTGTAGTCGCTTTGATTGCTTAAAGAAACAGTATTGCGAGTGAATGAGTTGTACGTTGCTGGAGTTGAATTAACCGAAGCAAACGAAATGATAGTGATAATGTCGTTGACGACAGCACCTGTGCCGAGCGTGACTGTGCTTGCTGCATCTGTGTATTCTGTTGTGTCTAACAGCAAGCCATTGCGGAAAACCCAACAATTGCCTGTGACATATTCAGAACCACGGGTGACGCTAAACACCGTTTGACCGCTTGAGGCATCAAAAGCTGTCATTGTGTAATAGAACGAATCAGGGGCTGCGAATCCAACCACGCGACCATAAATATCAACTGTCAAAGTTGCCACCGCAGACGTTTTTGTATAAGCCCCTCCCGGAAACGTCAGCAATTGCGCTAAAGATGCAATCACTTGCCCTTGTGGGTTATTGGTAATGGCAATTTCACCCGTGCCAACTGTTGTTGTACCAGTTTGAATTAACTGACCAGTACGAGCGCCAAGATCAATGACATTCACGCCATCAGGCAAACCTTGCCAAATTGTTTGGTCATACGTTGTGGTATCCGTAGGCACAAACAAAGCCGTACCCGCTGAAGGTGCTGCGCCACCCGTTGCAAACGAAATTAAATTGTTGCCACGATTGCAGAACAATAAATAATTTGTCGTTCCAAACGTAGGCGATGCTGGATACCATGTGTAATCGGATGGTGTCGGGTCAGCAGAACCGCTTGCGTTATTTGCTAAACCAAAATAAGACAACCCACGAGGATTGAAGTTAAATCCAGAGCCTGTGATGCTGCTTGCATACGCCACGCTTAGATAACGCTGTGTAAATTGGAATGTGAAAGGTCGCCAATTAAAAACTGTGCTTGCAGGGCTGTAATTTGATTTTGTCAAACTATTGACCATGCGCGTGAAAAAATACCAATTGCCAGCAGGAATTCCCGTCAACGTCACGGGTGGCATTGCTGTGTTTGTGTTGTACGGGTTGCCGTTTGATTGCACAGCCGTTGTGCCAGCAAAAATGTATTGATTGTTTGCAGGATTGGAAAATGCTGAATACCAAATTTCAGCGTATTGAATAATCCCCACGCTGCTGGTTGTTGCGTTTACTTGAAACGATGGAATGTTTGCAATGGGTTGACTGCCAGAAACAGTTGGTGCAGGAATAGTTCCAAAAATGTTTGGGTTTGGCAAACCCGTATTGGCACTTGGCGTGAATTGCGTGATTGAGGCATCATTAAACATCGATGGGTCATAATTTTGCAACGTCAAATCAACAGTAACTGCACCATCTTGTGCAAATTTTTGAACAACTTTAGTAATTCTAAAAAGTTTGGCAACCCATCCATAAATTGAGTTTGTTACCGTTACAACATCACCAGCTTCCAATTCCAAGCCAATGTAATTGACAGAACAAGTAACTTGCAAATCCAAACGTGCTGCTTTTAAAAACCTGATTGCCAACAATTGCGCTTGTACGTTGTTGTCCACCAAGGGCAATTTGATTGTTTGTTTGTTGACAGGCTCATTTGCATAAAGCAAAGAAGGGTCAATCAAAGCCAAATCAAACACAGCAGTATTAAAAGAACTGTTTGTAGTTTTGTCTGGAAATTGACATTCAGCAATGTTGTAGGTGTTTGAAATGTCCATTGACGTAATGGACAAAGACGAAATCATGTTGCTGTCGTTGATGTCTGTCGCCACCGTGTAAGTTGGCGTTTGCACAATGATTGACCATGTGCCAAAAATTTCATTGTATTTAAGCAAACAATCACAACTGTTTGCCATGTCTTGCAAGTTTTGCAAAACTGTATTTGCAGGGTCAATTACACCGTTAAATTGAAATCTTGGCTGTGTGCTTGTGCCGCCGCTATATGGGGTATAGGTTATTGTTTGATTGCAATATGTGTTCAATGCGGCAATGCTGTCCATGTCGATTTGACTTGATGGAATGGCAGCACCATAAACCGTATTGGTCAAATAATCATAAAAACAATCACCTGCGCTATTGCGTTCATTGATAACTTGAAATTGTGTTTGTTCTAATGATGTAACGCCAGCATTTGCGTTGTAATTCAATTGCACAATTGCAAAGGCACATCGTGACATTTCTTTGTAAGCATCCCATGTGTATGTCAACCCACTAGATTGCATAACTTGAATTGCAGACAATCCAGTATTTGTTGGGTTTCCTGAACCATTGCGATACAAATACATGAAAATTGAACCGTCAATTTTGGTATCAATCACGCCAGACGAAACATCTTGTAATCCAGTTACACGAGTTAAATCAGATGAACCAAAAATACATTTTTTTCCACCATAATAAATATCTCCAAAATTTATGTTGTCGCCACTATTGCCGCCTGTAACTTCACACAATGACAAAACATAGTAAAGCGTTTGATTGTTTGACGTAATGCTTACATCAGTTACAGCACCGCCAACAAAAGCAGAACCATAAACAACAGGCAATTTTGTACTTGTTTCAGGACTTACTTGTAAATTTGTGCCTGTTTGTAATGTTTGATTTTGTTGTGGTGGTGTTGGTGCTGTAAGTTTTGAAAATATTGAAGATGCAACCATTGTCACGGCAAAAGAAATTACTTCAGCCATTACGCCTGTAATACCAACTTCAGCCAACAAAGGTAAAAGTACAAAAGACATTACATCATCCAATCATTACAAATTTTTGTTGCGCCAATTTTTGACAAATCAGCATCACCAAAATTGGAAATATAAAATTCTTCAATTTCAGAATTTTTTTTCATTTCATTCCCAATTTCAATGTATTTTTTCATTAGTTTCAAACTGTTTTTTTTACTTTTTGCAAACCACATTGTCTCTTGTAATGTCCATACATTTGGTATCCAAAAACAGGGTGATCGAATAGCGCAAAGAAAACCATCATCAGCAATCAAAACAAAACCAGCACCAGCATAAATTTTAGACAATTGTTGGTCAACGTATTCTGACGACCAATTTTGTTTTTTCATGGACAAACGATTGGGATGTTGTTCATGGAAAGCAATCAAAAATTCTTTGATTCTTTCATTGTCAAATTTATTGGCAAAACGAATCATGCGACTTGTGAACCAAATTGGAAATACAAAGTTGCAATCGTAGAAACACGATTCATGCTTGTATCACCAGAATTGAAATATTGCCAACTTGGGTCGTTTGTGAATCTTCCTGCTGTACGATTTTGCAAAATCATTTGTATGTTTGACGCTTGAATAGAAATTGTGCCGATATACGACCTCACTTCCTCCATCCATTGTTCGCTGATTTGGTAGGTGTTGATAAAACCGTAAAAATATTGATACAACCCACCAGAACCGCCCGTTGTGATGAGGTTGCCTGATGTGTCAAAAAAACCTTTCCACATCGTAATTTGCGAACCCTTAATGTCTTGAGAAAGCACCCACGACAATAAAGCTGTGTCAATGCCCACTAATGAAACAGATGTTTGATTTGCAGTGCTTTTGATGTCGCGCTGAATGTCACCAATAGAAATCAATGAACCCAAACCATCAAAAGGTTGTGAATCAACAGCGTTAATTGTCAATGCGGATGCTGTGGTGGCAAACCGATAAGTGCCAGAAGGAGAAATGACGCGAACAAAATCGGCATAGCGAATGTTGTTTGTGTTATCCAGTGGTGGAATGTCGTTCATGTCACCGCCTCAAATGCTTTGAATGTGGATTGCCAAGAGATAAAGCTGTCATTTGTAATTGGCATCAGCGTGTACGTTGGGTATTGCTGCAAGATTACAGGAAATGTCACGCCTGTGTAATTTGTACCGCCCATTGAAACAGTTGTACCGTATTGACCAATTACCGCATTGACCGCAGACCCAAGAGGTCCATTGATAAGGTTTCGATGCACGGGAATTGTTACCGTTGAACCCGAGCCACGTTGTACGTCTTGCGTTGCAATGTATGTGTATGTACCAACTTGGCAAAAATCACCAGCACGAACAATGTATGCAGATGCACTAATTGCTGGCAAATTACCGAGCACCATGTTTTTGGCTGTGCTTGCAGTTTCCCATTGGCAAGCTGCCAATTGTGTTGGTGTCATGTCTCCCATGTAATTGATGTAATTTGTCCAGCCCGTTGTTCCAAAATTTAAATATTGAGTTAATGATTTGTCGTAGTAACGCAAATTTGCAAGCAAACCACGATTTTGGCTGTACAACAAATAATTGTTCGGTTTGAACTCAAACATAAATGGCACAACGGTAATCAATTCAGATGTTGAAATCCGTTGATTGCGTGAAATCACTTGTCCAACAAATCGTTGGTCGGTGATGTGTACCGTTTCCGCAATAGCAAGGATTGTGTTTAAATTTGCCATGTCTTACCTACTTTGTGGCAACGATCTTTGCGCCGATTGATTAGCCGCCCAAACCGCTGTTTTATTTTTTGCCAAGAATGTCGTTGCTGATTGTGTGTCAATCGCTTGCATGGATGCAATGTATGGACCATTGTATGTAACAGATTGTCCACCACCACCAAGATTTCCAAGTGCGTTGTTCGGAATAATTGTTCCTGCGCTTTTTGGAATAAACAATTCGGGACCTGCTTCGCCAACCAACGATGCTTGACCAACTGGAGGGTCTCCACCATCTGCAAACGCTTGCATCATGTCGCTACCAGTAGCTGTGCCAAGGTTAGCTGTCGCTCCGTGTCCACCACCGCCAAACAAATTGCCAATGCCAAGTGCGCTACCCGCTTTGGAAAACAAACTGCTAGCTTGCATTTGCAATTGCGCCTTCAGCATATCTTGAATCATGCTGGTAATAAGGCTTTTAAAATTCAGCTTGCCAGTTGTCACAAACGTATTCAATGCGTTGGTCATTGCTCCTGTCATTGTCGTGAATGCTTGTCGCCCAAAATCTGCGGCAGTCATTGCGTTTTCTTTGTATTGGTTAAATGCTTCATTCCAACCAAACCCAAAACTCTCACGCAATTGTTGGTTAGCAATCACAGCGTCTTTTGTTTTGACAATCATGTCATCGTAAACTTGTTCAACTTTTACCCGTTGCTTTTCTAACTCATCAATAATTTCTTGTGCATTTTTTTTGCCGCTGGCTCTTGCTTCATCTTCTTGTTTGCGAATTTCCTCGTCAACTTTATTTTTTTCCAACACAACTTTTAACAAAGCATCTTCTAATTCTTTTTGATTTTTTGTTGCGTTTGTTACCGCAAGTTGTGCGGTCAATGTCAAATAATTTGCTTGTGCTTGCGCTTCGTAAACTTTTGAAATTTCTTCCGCTTTAGTTTTTTGTTTTTGCAATGCGTCAATGATTGGTCTGTTTATGTCTTGATTTTTTTTGGGTGCAGTTACATCTTCGTTGGCTTTGATAATTTTTTGCACAGATTCAGCATAACTTGCAGCGTCATCTTTCCAATCGGCAACACCATCAGAAAAATCTTTTTTTACCTGTTCCCACTTGTCGCTAAGACTGTCAAAACCTGTTGTCAAATGCCAAAACATTTTTGCAGTTGATTCAACAATTGTGATGATGTGTTCAACCGCAGTAACAATGGCTGCAATGAAAACACCAACAATTTCAGTTCCCTTTTTCAAATAATCAAACATTTTTTCAATTGCATTGCCAGTTTTTACAAAACTGTCGTACAAAGCATTCATGGTTGGCAAAAACGCATCGGCAAATTCCATTTTCATGGTGCGAGTTGTTTCATTTAATTTTTCGCTCAACGCATGGGCTTGTTCAATTGCGTTTGCGTATTTATCCATTGACCCTTTAGATTCTTTTAATGTATTAGCAAGCCCAATTAAATCAACGCCTCTAATTGCTTTGCCAAGCGTTTGAAATGCCAAACCATTACGCTCGGCTGAATCTTTCATGTTGGCAAGACCTTTGACCGTTTTGTCAAACAAATCTTGCTCTGACATTGTTTGCAAATCTTTCAAAGTCACGCCAAGCCGTGCAAATGATTCTTGCGCTTTGGCATTGCCTTGTGCAGCAGCTTCAATTTTTACTGAAAACCCTGAGTAAAGTTTGCTGGCATCTTCCGCACTTCCACCGTTTTCATTTAAGGCTTTTGTCAATTCAAGAACTGATGCCGTTGAAATATCATTGGCTTTTGCAGTTTCAACAACCTGATTGGCATACTCCATTGCCGCTTTGGTTGCTTCGATAAATGCCGCAGCCGACAATGCTTCTGGCAAATATTCTGACAATTCAGTAAGAGATTTTTTGGCTTCGCCAATGCCTTTTTTGAACTCGGTGGTGTCAAGTCCTAGTTGTGCGCCCAAGCCAGCAATGATTTGTGCCATTATTTACCTTTGAAAAACTGTGTCGGCGCATTTGGACTCATCATTGCAAATGCCAACAAAGACTGAGAAACCCGTTCTTTTTTGGTTTTTTCATCCAATGGTGGGTACAAGTAATCGTGCGCTCTTGGTATGATTTTTTCTAGTGTATATGGTGACGCTCCTTTGGGCAACATTTTGTTAAACTGCCCTGCCGTTAGTGTCCCAAGAACTTCCAAAATCCCACGGTTTCCAATCATTCCATCGGCATACATGATGCTTATGTCTGTGAATGTTTCCTCGTCAAGATTTGCAGGGTCTGTGCCGTGTGCAAGCAAATATGCTTTTACTTGCCTACGGACTGACCCTGTTACTTTCCCCGCGCCGCCGAGTAGTTGGGAGAAATGACTTTGCTGATTTCCTCAACCAATTCAAGCTGCACGGTAAACGGGAATAATTCCTCAATGTCAGCGTAACTAATCGTTGACATATCAAAATCTTTGTTTTCAGGCACAAGCAACTTAAACATTTCAATCACGCGGTTTTGCGTCATCACTTTGTTTCGGGCTGTCTCGCGCAATGAATAACCTTTGACCATGATGTCATCGGTTTTGAATTCAATGTCAGG
>Ga0214170_1000428_pt1 | contig 15300 bp, 25 predicted proteins | sample TroBogEpilimnion_2_FD_153008 | JGI IMG/M metagenome (GOLD analysis project Ga0214170, IMG submission 153008) | Freshwater microbial communities from Trout Bog Lake, WI - 27JUN2007 epilimnion | ecosystem: Environmental > Aquatic > Freshwater > Lake > Epilimnion/Euphotic zone | place: Trout Bog... | reverse complement strand
TGTCTTAGATTTGCCACCCCACGATTGTGTCCAGTGGGTTAAACCCATCCTGTGCGTATGTCCGCAGACGACGCTTGCACCAGCCCGCTTTGCAAGTCCAAGAGCAGTTGATCCAGCAGTTGGTTGAACGTTTCCTTCGTCGCCATGAACAAGTATCCAATTTGGTGCAAGTTCGTATGGCTGGTGGTGATACGTAATTCCGAGTTGATCCAACTTAAGGAACTTTTCAATCTCAAGTTCAGGCAAACCAATAAACCCTGGCGCATTGTTTCTGATTTTATTGTACAGCCTGTCGCTGTGATTAGACCTTGAGATATGTCTGATCTTAAGAGACTCAAGTAGCCGTACAGTAATGTCTCTGTGTTGCCCGATGTCGTGCTTCCATTCACCTGGGCCGCCTTGCTCCCACCTGCTGATTTGCGGAAAGTCAATTTCATCTCCTACGCTCACTACCTCGTCTGGCCTATATGCTTTAATAAACTTTGCCAATGCGGTTGTTGCTTCCACATCATGATATGGAGCTTGAAGATCACTGACTACCACTATAGTCTTCACTCTTTAGGCCATGTCCCGTCCAGTACCATTAACGCAATGGCACTATAGTTAAGTAAGTCTAAGAAGCTATCTCTGAGAGACTCGTTTTCTGGTGTTGCCCCACTGTCTGTGAGGTGATTGATGCGTGCCAACTTGTCCCACATGCGCACACGTAAGCCATTAAGTGGACCGCCAGGAGCTTGGGCGATGTTCTTGGGTCCGTAATCTTTGTGCTTCTTAAGCAAGAGATTACCCGCCCCGTCATACACTTCCCACATTGAAGATGCAAAGTCTTTGCCATCACTCTTGATCACTTGCACTCTCTCGCTCATTTGGTCTTCCCTTCGGAATTACGCGTTGGCCTTTGTAAATATAATCCTTGGTTTTGTCATCTATATCATACACCACATATACGACATTTGTATCAAGATACTCATATGGTACTTCAATCGTGTCGAGTACCCAATAAGCCAGGGCTACACGCCCACCATCAAAAGGTCCGCCTTGAAATGTTGGGTTGTATTCGCTCATTTGCTTTCCTGAATGAGAGTGGTTGTGATCTTGCCACCAGTAAAAGCATCGTACTTGCTGGCTATTTGCAAGGCTTTGGTGATGATCTTGCGGGCTTTGACATGATCGTCAACCAGTGAGCCACCAGCCAGTGCTGCGATAGCGCCCAAGGCAAAGCGTTCCCCGCTGCCTGCGGTGTAGATATTGTCAATGGTGCGTTCCCATGAGTAATCTTCGTTGAGCCTATAAACTCTACCCTTGATCACAACGATCATGATGTTGTCTTGCTCAACAGCAGACTCAGCCTTGCTAAATTCATAGCCACCATCGACAAAAGCCCTGCGTATAGCAGGGACTAATTGCCGAGTGACATACTTGTCAATATCTTTAGAGTTGATTGCAGGTGGGATAAAGTCATGCTCAAGGATGTTAATGCCCCGCACTGAACCAGCTAGCGCAAATACAATGTTAGTATTTTTAAATACTTTTCCGTTAGGAATGTTAATAGCAAAGCCATCCGAGTCAGACGATTGTGAGTCTGCTCCAATCATAACCCAGTCTGGGCCTTCAATGGCTGCAATGGTTGTCATAAAATATAGCTTATCATTTGAGTACCCAAATGCCAGGTGTACATTGGTGGAATTGCTTCAACTAATTCTCCCCAGATCATCCAATCAATTCCCATCGCTTCACGGGCTTGTTCAATTGTTTTGGCTGTATGGCCACCACCAGGAATTTCATCTCGCATTGAGCCATATACGCCTACTGGGCGACCTTGTTCCTTGTGCTTGCAAACAGTGCCAACCAATTTAACATTGCTTTCAAATAGCCTGTGCCTGCGCACTTTTAAATTAAAGGATGACCCGCAGCATTGAACTGGGTCAATCAACGGCGCTCCTGGAACATTTTCAATAACATATGGTTTGCCGCTATTGGCAAGCGCTTCCCTTGTTTGCGGAATAAGATCAACTTTATCCGTGCCCTTGCCTTGAGCGTTGCGCAAATGCTTGGTTGCGCTATGAGTTTGGCATGGCGGAGATGCTGCTATCGCATCAAATTTTGCTAAAAAATTTTTATCCGACATTATGTCAAGAGCGTCTGCATGAATAAATTCATAGGGATAACGCTTTTGCTTTTTAATATCAACACCTACTACATCAAAACCAGCGATGTGATAACCCACGCTCCCCCCCCCCGCTTTGCAGAAAAGGTCAAGCAACTTTGGCTTTGTCATGCGGCAATTCTATCATAGAACCACTGCGCACCGTGGTACATGAACAGGTCGTTCACATCCTCGTTGCCTGGCAGACCCACCACGATGGCAGCTGGCAGATCTTCCTTGATGCGCTTGGCCAGTTCCTGCCCTGGGTTACGACCATCTTCCTTCACGTCGTTATCCGCAAAGATCAGGACCTTGTTATACGGTTCAAAAAGTTTCGGAAAGTGCGTTTTCCACTGGCTAACGCCAGCCACGCCAACGCTAGGAATACCAACACAACCAGATAAAATGATCGTATCAATCTCGCCTTCACAGATGGCGATTGTATCTGATTCTTTGTGTAAATCTCCGACATTGAATAATCCTATCTTCTGCCCAGTGGGCCATAAATACTTCGGCGTACCATCATCTAGCCTGCGAAACTTTATTCCAACCACTCCAGAAGGAGTAATATAAGGAATGCTGAGCATATCCAGAGCGTGCTCATGGCCAACACTAGGCTCCACGACGCTTCCAAGAAGGTAGGTACTTGCCACTTGCGGGCTTATGCCTCGACCCTGTAGGTAAGACTGAGCCTGGGGACTTATGTTGTCCGCGTAGCGTTTTGCTGCTTCCGTTAGCAAGGCTTTCTGCTCTGCGTTTAACATCTTTAAACTCCTTTAAATTTTCTTTGCGCTTGACTAGCTCATACACATCGCCAAGCAGTTGGCAAACAAGACAGTTGTATATCTGCTTATCTAAATTGTACGCTGCGCTTGCGTGGCTATCATCATGCACTACACACTTGCAAGCAACCCAACCGTAACGCTCTTGGACATGTAATCCATATGCTTCAAGCACAGCGCCAAGGTCGGGTTTGCTAGTCATGAATGTTTGCCCACTGATCTAATGTTTGGATGACCCAAGCATCTTCAATGCCTGCGCTACGACGCTTAACAATGACATATGATGGTGGCACATTTTCAAGATTACGCGCCTTTGCGTAATTCTGTGCTTCGACTACAGCTTCACGCCAGAACTGTGGCAGATCTAGTTTAGTTCTAGCTTTTAGTTCTAAGACATAGGGCTTGCCCGCGACGATGAGGACTAAATCACCCTCGTCATTAGCCCCCGCGAGGGCAAGCCTTTCTGTCATTGCCTTGGGTAGTCTTCCCCTTAACCACCCAAGGACATCTGTCTCGAACTTGGAACCTTTACGCTTGCCATAACTACTCATCGTCATCCTCATCATTCCAACTTGCAGTCGGCGTTTGTTTATAGTTCCAGATCGACATGCGTGACGCGTCAGTCCACAATGATACATATTGTCTACCACTAGCACTGTTCTTTGCAAACCGATTCTTTACGGCGGCGATTCTAAATTCGCCAGTCCAAGGAAGTAAAGCAACGGTAATAATCATTTCAGGCAATTGACTGATCTTGCCCTGGATGGACTTACGACTAGGCGGCATATCTGGCTGACCTTCACCTTCACTGGTGTGGTGTAGCAAGAATACTGCTGCATCAGTCTCTCTAGCTATATGGTGCATGGCTTTGGCAATTTCACGAAGACCAGACCATTCGTTTTCATGCATAGACACTACGTTCATAGCGTTATCAACAATAAGCAAATGAGGGTATTCGCCGTATGCTTCAGCATAGGCCCGTATAGATAAATCAATTTCATCAAGAGTGGGGGATGGAGCAAAGTCAAATTGAAGATGTTTAATGCCTGCTAGTTGTTGGGCGTAGAATGCTGCGCCTTCATCTGTAGCAAATCCTTCTTCAACAGTAGATACTCTGTGCCCACTAATCATGGCAGCAGCTCTGATCGCAGTCGTATAAGCATCGGTGTCAGCGCTGATATACAGCGTTGGTACCTTCATATGAACAGCAAAGTGCAGACCTAACAATGACTTACCAGCATTGGGTGCGCCAGCAATCATTGTTAGTTGACCACGCCTGAACCTAATCCCCTCATTTTGTAATGTGGGGAATAGGTCGGGCAGAATTGCATGGTCATAACTTGACTTTACTGCTGCCTGAGACAGCGATAGCATCTATTTATGCAGACTGTGCTTTACATTGGGTAGCGCGGTCATTACTTGAGCACGCGTAGAAAGCGTTGTAAGGCTTGCCTGTTGACTTAGATACGCCAGCTGGCTTAAGTACCATTGGTCCATGTAGACATGCTGGTGCAGATCCTGCTGGTGCGCTAGCAGCTGGTGCTGCCTTTGCAGCCCATACTGGCTCATCAACTACAGTTGCGCCAAGTGACTTAACTGCATATGCAATGTTTGCATTGTTCTCAAGCACGCCACCTGTTGAAAGGATGAGTTGTGCTAGATCGCTAAGAGACTGAAGTTGACCTTCAAGTTCATCTTTTGTTGATGCGTATAGATTGATCAAGTTGCCATTGGACAACTTAAAGTTCACTTGGAACTTTGTATCTTCTGGTGCTGCCATTTCTTTCTCCTTTGTTTGTATGTTTATCTTGTAAAATTATTTAAGTTTAGCAAGTGGATCAATTGTATGAGCAAGACTACCACCAAATGCATAACAATAGTCTTGTACGCCACACGATTTGCACATCATATTTAAATTGGGTAAAAAAATTTCTGCCTGAATACCCCGCTCAAACTGAGCAAAAAGGTCGGTAAGGACAGGTATGGTCCACAGTTCTAGACCAGGGCTTGGCTCAAGCATTGCGCTACGAGCCTTGTAATACGCCCCATGCTGAGGACGAATGCCATACTGCATCTCGATACAGGATGCATATACGCCCAGCTGCATGGCAGAGTCTGGAGTATACGCGCCAGTCTTTAGATCTACTACAGTTAGCGAACCATCTTCATTAATAAACACCAAATCAGCAAATGCCTTAATGCGTACATCGCCAAAAAATAAATCAAAGCCTAGTTCAATTCCTGGTTTGCCATCTGGTGTAGTCCAGATCTTCCATTTATTGTTCTTGAAAGATGTAACGAAGTTCTCGAACATCTTAAGGCCGTTCTCATCCCACCAAGCCTTGTTCTCTTTGTCGGGATTAGCTTTAGACTCACGCCCGCCAACGCGCCAATCAACTGGATTGGTGCCAGTGCGTTCTTCAACTACACCAATCTCGGAGAGGAACGCGTGGTCCCAAATCTCTTTAAGATTCATCGACTTTCTTTCCTATCACTATTTCTTGCGCTCTTTTCAGGCCAACAATAGTGGCTGGATTTGTTTCTGTCAATATCTCTTTGGCAATCATGTCGCTCAAAGCCTTGCGCATGAGAATTTCTGTCTCAACGAAAGCTTTTTCAAAGGCCGCGCGACTGATTACCTTAGCTCGCTTCTGTCCCATTATGCGCAATCCTCACATTCATCATTCCAGTCAACATCATTTGCATCCCATTCAAAAATCTCATTCAACTTGCGGGATGACCAGAGGTTGACTTGCGTTAAAAATCTTATCCATAAAGCAAACATTATTTACCCCATTCTGGTGTAGGTGCTGTAGCGAGGGATGAGCATAGCACGCATTGCATGTTTGTAAAGTACATTCCAATCGTGTTGTCTTCATCAAACTTGACCTTCAAGTGCCAAGTATCAGAACCGCATGGGCATACGCGAATAGGTCCAAGCGATGAGTAGTCAGCCTTCTCGCCGTGAATTACAACCAAGCTCTTAATGTCTTTATGCTTGGCCATCGTACACTTCCAAGAGGTAACGTTCGACTGCGCTGTGGAATGCAGATCCTGCTACAAACCACCATGCTGGCTCTGTTTTAATTTCAAAAGCCCGCTCTAATTGCCATGCTTTACCGCATCGTACCCACGAAGCAAAGGACGAAAACGATCTGTGATTAACTGTTGTATTTGTCTCCATGGCGTGATTCTAGCACGCCGTGAGATATTTTTTCCCTATGGGTTGAAATGAGACACGCAAGTGGCTCAATTTGACAAAAAAATTTTCCTATGGTTATACTACGAGCGTAAGCTATGAAGCGAGTTAATCGATAGGGCGCAGAGCGCCCATAATGGATAACGAGCGGCAAGCATGATAGCGAGTATATAAAGCAAAATTGCAAAAAAAAATAAGCCCCGCAATTAAGCGGGGCCTTTAATCTTATTAAATTTTATTTTGCTGCTGTTGTCTTAAAGTGCTCATAAGCACCAACAACTACTGGTCCAAGAACTGCAACCAATGCTCCCCAAGCAACTGTCTTGAGGTGGTGGTTACCTGTCTGCCAGATAGAAACAGAAGCAACTAACAAAGCAGCTAGGTAATGTTCTACGATTTTCTTACTGATCTTCATAACGTCTCCTATAGTGAGAAGCAGGCTTATGCCTGCGACGTTATTTTAGCATAAGCATCTTTGGCTGCCAGCAGGAATGCTGGCCATGGGAAGTTTACGCCTGGATCCGTGTGACCACCCGCGATCTTGTAGGCGTTGGTAATATCGACATGGCCACATAGGCCAGACTGGCCAGCAAGGATCTGTGCAGGGGTTAACCTGACCAGAGGAATGCCATGGCGATGGGCTAAATCGGCCGTTAAAGCCCCGCTGAGGGCTATTTGAGCCGTGGCATATGTATCTGCCCACACTTGAGGTGTTTGAGCCGCGTAGCCAGCATGTTCGATAGAGATAGACTGCTGGTTTATATCCTGCTGGTTGACCGCCCAAGCGGTATCTGCCTCATTGACAGACTGGATAACTTCCTTGTCATCTACCATGTAGTGAGCAGAGGCTTGCGGAGCATTGTCACCTGCAAACCACAAGGCTACCTGCTTGGCACGGCCTTCAGTCTGAGGTGTTTCCATGGTGTGCACCACGATGAGCTTGATGGGTTTGCCATCACGCCCTGGCGTGTAATGCTTTGCTTGTATGAATGGATAAGTCATTGCCAAATAAGTCTTTCTGCTAAGTCTCCTGGGTTACACAGGTCCGCCTCTTGGCAGATGGGAAAGCCTGCTTCTGCGTAGCATTCAGCTACCAGTTCAGAGCAGATGTAACCTTCATGTCGTGCAAGATAATTGATGAGCACATGCGGAAAGATCTTTACGCCTAGGGCACGGAATGCCAGCATGACAATAATACCGAAATTGTATGGCCGTCCGACTGCTGACTTGGCGTGATCAACAATTTTTGCTCGTTGGTCATCGGATAGTTCTTCATGCATGTTCCATGCGATGCGTGGGTAGTTAGCAACTGGGCTAACAGTAACGCCAGTAGGATTAGCTTCAACGATCTGACCATTACCAATATAGATAAACGCATGGTTCCAGCGTGACACCGTTCCTAGTTTAATAAGTTTGGCAAAAAAACCATTGCTGCTGACTACGCCGTAGTCACCAATGCGTGGTTGGTAGGTCATTTCTTATCCTCAATCAAATCTTCCAAATGCTCAATCTCTTGCTTTTCTAATTTAAGAATGTGGCGGATGATAAGAGCATCACGCTTAGTCTGGCCAATCATGGCAATACCGATGATAAGTTCTACTGTTACTGCTAGCCATGAGGCTAGGTTCATCCACTTAATGTAGGCATGAGTATCGGTGAACCATGTTGGTTGCCACCACCATACAAAAGTAACAGCAGACCAAAGGCATACAAAGAACCAGTTGCGGATAATGCTTTGGACTTTCCAGGATGCTTGCTCAGCAAAAGTTAGAACATCGCCTGTATCTGGGTGAATAAATTTTTTCTTAAAAAATTTTTTAAGCATTGTGCTCCCTAATGTGCTGTTCAAACTTGCCATTAAGGGTTGCTACATCAACCGCTATATTCTGCTGCTTTTCAATCAAGGTCTGAACCATTGGAATGACCTGCTTGCGGATAGCGTCATTAAGAGAACTGCCCGTGTTGGGTGTTACCTCATGTTTGATTGATTTAATATCTTCAAACTCTTCACGCATGACATTTTTTACGCCATGCTTAAACACATACCAAACTCCAGTTGCCGTAGCACCAAGGGTAAATACCGTGTTGTAGAGAATTGTTGTTAGATCTGAGCCTGTCACGTTACATCCTTATGAGTTAACTGTACGGAACTGGATCATGCACACACCGCCAAAGCCCGAGAAGCGCTTATCTGGTGGGGACATGCGAACAAATGAAAGAGATTCGATTACGCCCTGAACTTGTTCGTTGGTCGTAAAGTCTTGAAGAATGACAACGTCACCGTTTGATTCGATTGACTCAAGCGCAGCTAGGCGCTCAAAGGCATAACCTTCATACCCAGTGGTCATGTTATAGCGGTCCATGTCAAAGTCGAAGACAAGGATTGGTACGCCAATTTCACGCTCACGAGCAACAGCTGGAAGAGACTTGAGCTGGTAGCCATTGAGCGTTGTAGATGAAAGCGTATCGCTTGTTGGGTAAAGGGTAAATCTAAATCCAACAGATTCGATTGGGCTGCTTAGGCCAGTGGCAATGTCTTGGGTTAGATCGCTGGTGCTTGTCAAGACATAAATGTCATTGATGTTGAGGGCTGGATCTACTGTAGAGATTTTGATATTGCCAGTAACGGGTGCAGTTACGCGTGGCTTGATAAGTTTGAAGTGCTTATCTTCCAAGGTAAGGTAACGGATCTGACCTGTTTGAATGTAGCCAGATGCGCAGAGCGCACCGCTGGAATGAGTATTAGTTGGATCTGTTTGAATGTATACGCCGTGGCCATTGATAGCAAACATCAAGCGGCTAGTCTTGCCATACACCGCTACGCTAGTAGCAGTTGAGTTGAGATAGGCATTGCTGACCAGCGGGCTACGAAGGTTGGTTGCGTAGGCAACCTGGTTGGTAGCAATTTCCTTGCCAAGATCTAGCTTGATCAAACCAGATGATTTGGTGCCATCACCGTTGTCGATGTAGTTAGAGACTGTGCAGTAAACATAGCGATCATTGAACGCAATGTCGTAGACATAACCATCGGTTCCCGAAGGGGTAAGGTATGTACCGCTAGCTGGGTCATAGCCTTGAGTGATGGTTGTGAATGGGCCATAGGTAACATAGCCAGAAGATACAAAGCCTGATGTATCGATGGTGCCGATACGAATACCCTTGTTGGTTCCAAATACCATGTACTTGCCAACATAAGCACCAAGCGCAAGGATAATCTCACCCTTTGGCATATCAGCTGCGGTCAACGCTTTGTTGAGTAGCGGCACTGCACCAGTTGTATCGAGGGAAAGACGATACACGCTAGATGAGTCTGAGTTGTACCCGCTAACATAGATGGCGTTTGGACCTTCGCAAATGCCTGTCCACTTCCATGCTGGATTTGTGTGAGCATAGATCGGGGTGGTGTTGTTAGATGCAAGGACGATAGTTCCTGTAGCAGATGGGTTGAATGCAACAACTGTGCTGACAATGTTGAGCGCTACGCTAGTAGGACTTGGCACATCGATAACCTGCCATGTGCCGTTGTATGGTGAGCCTACGCTAGCAACGGTTACAAGAGAACCGATGGTGAAGTTGTGTACAGCAGTGGTGCCGATGACGGCTACGTTCTCTGTATAAGCCATACCGTTCTGGGTGTAAGCACCGAGCTGAGTATTGGCTACGTTAAATGATGCAATTGGTGTAATCTCAAAGAGATAGTTGTTTACGCCAGCAATAAGGCGTTGCTTAACCCAGTTCATCTTGACGCGGCTGACTGTGCCAGTGGCAGCAGTTGGGTGGGTAAAGACTAGCGTTCCGTTGGTTGCAGCGGTAAGTGGGCCTTCGTAAATACCTGTGGCGTTGGCAACGTAGTAGTTTGTGCCATCAAGGGCAAGGTCAAGAATTGTGCCAGAGCCGCCCCATGTAATAGTGACGGGGGCTGAGCCTTGAACTACCTTTGTCAAAGTTGAGCCATCTGCTATCAAGGCAAAGTCGTTGGTGCCATCATTGCCACCCTTGACGATCATGCCTGTGCCAGTAGATGAATAAAGCTGCTCAGTATCTGGTAGCAGGTCTACACGGCCAAGGTTAAATACCTCAACACCAGCTGACTTGTTAAAGCGTAGGTTGACCGTATCGCCTTCTACTGGCTCTTCGTAGCGAATGCCAGCGCCGTAGTGGAACGAGGACTGGCTGCGTAGCCACCAGCCTGTGAGCGTCTGCTCACCTGGTTCCTTTTGCTGATCGATCTGTTGCTTGCGGTACTGAGCTGTCTCACGCTTGTATGGGTACTTATCGTTGACAGCAAAGAAGAATGGCAGGCCAGCAATGGCACAGTCATAAGTGTTGGAAGTATTAACAAAAGTACTTCCTGAGAGCAGTGGTACACCAATCGCGTCTGTTGGCCGTTCGGCAATATGTTCAAAGCCGTCTAGTGTTGCCACCGCATCTCCTTAATTTGATCCAATAAAAAAGCCCCCTTGCGGGGGCTGTACTAATGTATTGCTTAATTAACTCTCTGTGGAGTTAGCCTGAGCCGCTAGGTAAGCCTGATAGTCAGAGTTGGCAGGGTCGGTTGGAATAAACCAAACCTGACCATCTTCATCGGTACGCTTGATAGTTTTTGGTGTTAAATCAGTTGCTTCAAGAACTTCATAATTTGATGCCATTTTACAACTCCGCACTTGCTTGAATAACTCCAGCATTGTTCAATCTAACAAATCCAGAATAACCTTGTGTGAAAGAACCTGTAATTTCTAATTCCATTGATGCTATTGCTATATTTCCGTAACTTAATGCGCTAGGAGTTTGCGGGCTATTATTTGAAAAATATGTTGTGTTTGATGCTGAGGTAAATAAAATGGCTGGTGCTGCTCGCATAGGAACGGGATAACGCCAAGTTCCATAAGCATTTGCAGTTGTATAGTTTGCCATCGTAATTGAATCGCCAGCGTAAGTTTGAGCATAATATCGTTGGCACAAGGCTAACTCTCCTTGGAGTGTGCCACCTGCTCGGCTGAATGAGGTTGCTACTGAGCCAAGTTCAAGTTGTACGCCTGTCACTTCGTAGTAATCGTTTGTGTTAGCCGTACCTGTTGCGCTATAGGTGAAATAAACACCAACCTGAGTCGCGGAAGAAGATACAGTTCCCGTGACTGTAAATCGTTGCCAATTTGTTGTCAGCGTTACTGTTGAACTGGCAGTTGTGGCAGAACCAGTAAAACCATTGAGCAAGTTTTGATCTGTTCCTGTGCCACTTGTAATTGCAGCAGTTAAAGCATTTGATGATGATGAGAAGTTAGCGCCAGCGCGAGCATAGAAGGAAAGCGTGACTGTCTTGCCAACCAAAGGAATTGATTGTGCGCTTTCAATGCTTTGAGTGTGCCAAATTGTTCCCGTTGTAGTCGTGCCAGAGTTGCGTTGTACCCGTGAGCAGTATTGAATGTTAGGAAGGTTGGTTGTGTCGTTTGTGCTTTGGCGGCTGGTTGTGATTGAGGCTACCGAGAAATAATCATTCCAACGATCTGCGCCGTAAGCGTTGCCATTTGCGATTGCAACGGAAGTTCCACGCTGCCAGATATCAAACCCGCCATTAGCAAGAAAGTTCTTACCAGCTACGAACGGCGCTACTGCCCCACCCGTATTCTGCTCAACTGTTGAAGTTAATTGTGCGCGACTCATGACTTATGCACCTGCCTGTGGTGTCGTTGGAGTGGATAACTCGGATGGGAGTGTGCTGGCTTCATAGTCAGCCTTTGGCATAGAGGTAAATTCCCCATTGCCTCGATCAATGATGGCGAAAGTTTTTGTTGTGCCATCCATTTGAGTTACATCTAAAAAAGTTACATTTTCCATAATTACAACTCCGCACTAAAGCCAAGGTAACCAGCCGTATTGTTGTCGTTCATCAACTCTATTGGGTTGAGAGTGTTTGTTGCTCCGCTACCAATAGTCACAGTAAGGTCGGCAAGTTTTGTGGTTGATTCAATGTTTATGCTTACTGCGCTAATCGTTCCCAATGCTCCAATACCGTTTTGCTGAATGCGAAGGTTGGCGTAATCTATTGAGGTTGGGATAACGCGCTTGGTTGTCTTAAATTCAACATTGCAAACCACTTGGCTTGACGAGTTGTTGTAGTAAGCCTGTCCATATTTGCCGTATGCAACGCCCGGGGTTGATCTTTCATAATAACGCTCGCAGGCATTTAACTCCCCCTGAAGTGTGCTGGAGTTGCGTTGGAATGGGGTTGCAACTGAACCAATTTCTAGTTGTACGCCCGTCACTTCAAAGTAATCATTGGTTCCAGCAGTACCCGTTGGGTTGTATTGAAAACCTACAGCAATCTGAGTAGCAGTTGTAGGCAAAGTTCCAACATAACCGCTTCCCGTATATCTCACCCATCCAGTTGTTGCTTGAACAGTTTGACCGATTAGCGTTGTTTGCCCAGTAAGGCCAGACAAAACTTGCTGGTCTGTTCCAGTACCGTAATAAACATAGGCAGATAGGTTGTTTGATGCTGCCGAGAAATTTGCGCCTACTCTAGCCCAAAATGAGAATACAACCTTTTGACCAGCAAGGGGAATGGAATTTACTGTCTCAAATGATTGGTAAAGATAAACACCATTTGTGCTTGTATTTCCGCTATTGCGCTGAACGCGGGCGCAATACTGAATGTTTGGAAGGTTGGTTGTGTCGGATGTTGGCTGGCGAGTAACTGTTTGAGCCGAGGGTGAAACTGCAATTCCAGCCCATCGGTCTGCTGCATATCCAGTAGATGTTCCAAAAGCAACAGAAGTTCCGCGTTGCCAAATGTCCATACCGCCGTTGAGAACAAAGTTCTTTCCAGCAGTAGCAATCGGCCCCGCCCAAGCAACACCTGTTGCGCTGGAAGAGTTTGCCACGAGTGTTGAGCCGTCAGCTCCGACAGCAAGGTTTGTAAGGCTTGCTGATCCATTGGCTACAAGCAAATCGCCTTTGGCGGTTACTGTAGAACTAGGGATAGAGTTGGCTACGTTAAATACTGAAGGTGCGCTGACAGTGGCAATATCGCCTGCTACCAAGGCATTGTTTAGTACCACAGTGGTACCAGTAGAAGCTGTGTAGTCTGTGCCACGGACGAGCAATACGCCGTTGACAAATACTTCTTCAGCTCCAGGAGTATAGGTCAGAGACTGGCTAAAGCCATCTGTACCTGAAAGGGTTGTCTCACCGCCAGTGGCCGTATAGCGCCACTGCTTGATGGTTACACCCTGTGTATTTGGGTGACGGTTAACTGACATATTAAGAAATTTCCGATCCGAAAGCGTTAAAGGAAACTGATGTGCTTGACGCAGCAATTGAGATAATGTCGGTGTTGGCAAGGGTAATGCCAAGGGTCAATGTGTCTGTAGCGTCACTACCAAGAAGAACATCGTAGGCGATGTACTGCTTAGGAGTATCTGAAGCACCTGCCACACGGACTGAGACACGATATGTCTGAGGTGTGGTTGCTTGGTTACAGATAGAAATTGTGGATACTACAGCTGCCGCTGTTCCAGATGGGGTGTAGAGGGTAGTGAGGTTAGACGAAGCACCCGCAGCTGTTGTAGATGCTGGCACCGCCTGCCCAAGTACCTTATATGCTGTTGCCATTTATCTTCCTTTTCTTGGTAATTGGGTCATCCACCCATTGTTAAAAGTGAAAAATTGATTACATCGCTTACGCCAGCAATAGTGTCTGCTACCCCGTGGACATTGCTTGTAGCAGCGATATGCTGTTGCGCTTCTGTCATATCTTGTGCAGTAATAACGTGGCGGACAACTGCTCCTACATTGTGGTTGGTAGGGCTGGTGCTATTAAAGCCACGGGTAATGCTGAGGGTGTAAGGGCCTGTGCCCGTCACCGCATTTACCTGTACAAGTTCTTCAGAAGATGTGTTGTAATCAAGAGCTACAATGTAAGGCGTGCTGCTTGGGTAGCCAACAAGGTTGCTAACGATAACGCTTCCAGCGCTTCCATTAATTGAACTGGCAACCGTTGTATCTTGCGCAGTAGCGGAGTAATATCTATTAACAGCCATCTGCCTGCCTTATCGACTATAGTGGGTGCGTGGTGGGTACTGTTCAGCTTGACGCGCTACTTCTACTGCTAGGCGTTGCTGGTACATCTGATAAAAATAACGGCTCATGTTGGTAGCAGATCCAACTGGGTTGGACTGATCCTGAGCGCCTGCTTCAGCAGAGATTGCTGGGATACGACCCATGTCGACATAGGCTGCTGAACGATAGGCAGCGCCAAGGATAATTACTTCACGGGCTGACTCTGGCAAGCCAGTGGTGGTAAAGTCATCATTGTCATTCTGCAACTGTGTAGGCTTTTTAGTGTAGACAACCTGCACTGTGCGACCTGGGATAATGCCATCAGAGATGGAGATTGTCTTTCCGCTGTTCCAGACTAATGGGTTAGCAGTACGGTCAATGCGGTAGTGACGAACTGGTAGCCATTCAAGAGATGGACCGATTGTTTGCCATGATACTGCGATAGCATCAATTGCTTCCTGGGGAAGCTGGTATGTTGTGCGAGCAGCAAGGAATGGGAAAGTTGTGTAGTACACGCCAAAAAGGCTTGGGTATACAGCTTCAATTGCCTCGTTAACATCCTTGCGGATCATTGCTCGTGGGAAAGAAGGTGTAATGGTGACGCGTGTTCCAGCAGTGTGCGGGATTGGCGTAGTGTCTCTAAAGCCACGGCCATATGGCGGGATGGTTGCTGTATTGGTTGTACGGTCAAATGAGTCAACCCAGATCAACTCTTCGTCAATTTCTACAATACCGCGGGTGAGGACTGTGCCATCTGCTACGGTAAAGGAAAGATCTGTAGCGCCTAGATCATCTACTAAGAATGTGGCCTGATCTTGACGGGCTGTATAACCAGTAAGCGCAAGCGCTGTCTCGTCAATAAGGTCTGAAAATAATGTCATGAAACGATCCTCGATGCTGCCGCTGCTTCACCATAACCGTACACGCCAGCCAAAGCGTTAAGAACGCCAGGAGTATCTAGGTGCAGATTAAGTCCGCCATTGCGGGAAGCATAGATAAGGTTGAGAGCATCAATGCCGCGAGTGGCGTTGTGCCCAGGAATTACTCTATTGGCCCATTGAACGGCAGCGCCGTTAACATCCCATTGAGGAACTGAATTGACGATAGTTCCTGCC
>Ga0214170_1000423_pt1 | contig 15453 bp, 27 predicted proteins | sample TroBogEpilimnion_2_FD_153008 | JGI IMG/M metagenome (GOLD analysis project Ga0214170, IMG submission 153008) | Freshwater microbial communities from Trout Bog Lake, WI - 27JUN2007 epilimnion | ecosystem: Environmental > Aquatic > Freshwater > Lake > Epilimnion/Euphotic zone | place: Trout Bog... | reverse complement strand
AACTCACGTTCACTCAATGGTGGATTAGAAGAAGGCTCAACCGACGGCAAGTACCGCAAGGTCCGTCCTAACACTGAAGTTGCTAAGGGTACCGGTGACGATATTACTTTGGCTAACCGCCGTGGTCTTCACCCATACTGGAACTATGACTTCATTGATCAAGAAGCTCCTACAATGGTTGCTCCTACAGATATGACAGCTTCATCTAAGCCACGCACCCCAACACCAGTAGCTGATATCTCTAACAACCAGATGCTTGGTACATACTAATACTGTGAATGAAGAAACAAACAACGTAATCAACTTCCCTATGACAAGAGGGATGCGACTTCGTCATTCCTTCAATAAGGTAAAAGATGCGATGTTTGAGCCGGAGCAAGTAACCTACGATGTTCCTAAAGAAGAGCCAGCTACAAGAACAGAACATTTTGAGACTGGACAGCAAGAAGCCACAATTCATTCATTCCGTGACCAACAGATTAAGCGCAATATGCGGGCCGGAGATGAATCCGTTATGCGTATGATCAATATGGAAGACCCAACAAAGGACTAACATGGATGAAGAGCAGGACGATCTAGGTCAGCAACCCGGTAAAGAAGACTTAATTGGTAAAGTCCGTAGGGTAGATAACCAAGGCTTTAGGTCTGAAAATAGGTTTGAAAACGGCGTGTATACCGACGTTGATCCAGTCAGGTACGGTACCAACGGCAGAATCCGTAATGGAAAGTTTCCCGGCTGCGAGGCTTCTCACCGCAAGTATACTCCTGCCCTATTTACAGTAGATTTTAATAGTAACCATCCTAAGTACAGTGGCAAGATGGATCTATGTGAGCTGCACTACGATCAAGAAAAACATGATACGGCAAATATTGATTTCGTTTCTCCTATTCAAAACACAGAGGGCGCAAGGAATGATGCTAGGTCTGATGCGGCTATACGTAGAATTACCCAACGTAACCGCATAGCTAGACTAGAGAGTACCCGTACCGGAACTCTCAGTGATAAAATTGCTACTCCTGGCAGGCCTGCAGTTACTACAGAAGATGTAGTTAAGCAGTCTGCTGTAGCTGGTGGACGTAGCCCTAAGGCTACTAAATCCCTCCCTAAGATGGGAGAAGAAGGTTACGATTGGTCTGCAGATATTGCCGCAGCCGAACAAGAGATGGCTAGAAACAAGCGTCAGCTTGGTGGCACAGTTTCTGATGAAGAAAAAGACTGGAAAGAAGAGTAACACGATTTGGCATCCCCGAGTTTATCGGGTATACTAAAAGCAGAAGGAGGCGCAATGTCATTACCTATTTTGGGCGGTGGAGCTAACCCCGCTGACGAAGGCAAGACCTGGACGAACATTAAGGACGATGGTCCTTATATTCGCCTGCTCTATTGCTATAACTGCAAGACTATCGAAGAGTTGCCCGATTTTGAGGGGCACCCAGATGACGATGTACTGCTTCAAGTCATGATTGATAAGCATGAGTCTGCTGGCATTCCGCATTCAGGCTTCTTGTCAAAGATCGGTATCAAAACGTATTCACGCCCAGAGGTACGCAAGCAAGTAATTAAAAATTTGCGTGACAAAGTGGGTGGCGGACTTGCAGATATTGATCCTGACTACTATACTACTAAAGCGACCTTCTATGAAGATGCAATGAGGTGCTTCAACCTTCACTTGCGTCCAGTTGAAGGCTGCTATGATTGGAAGAACAAGAATAAGCGTCTAGTTCCTAAAGGAACAGATGAGCTTCGTAAAGATATTGGTCTTGAGAGTGCAGCAAAGTCTGCAAGTACAACAGTGTACTTGTGTGATTTCTGTCCTGCTAAGACCTTTGTAGTAGAACAAAACCGTAAAAAAGCCGGCCTATATGAATAGAACAGGAAGAATCATGTCCGACGTAACAATCCCAGATGCAGATGCAACAGTTCACAACATCACAGATGCTGCTGAACCAACTGCAACCCCTACACAGCCTAACATTGCTTATGGCTTTGCTGTATTGGTTACAGAAGAGGGTAATGTCTTTGTAGAGCGTAAGCCTGAAGTATTTAACCTCAAAGTAAATCGTGAGTCAACTCTTCTAGAGGTACGACGCTATAGTTCTGAGATTCTCATGGATCTTCAAGCTCAATCTGCTGCAGAATATGTAGTTTTGAAGAGCAATGCCGCTACAGGAGAAGCTCCAACAGCATAATTTTTCTCCTCAAGCCGTGACGTAATGACGAAGAGGGTGGAGAATACGCTTATGGAATATGGGGACTTTGTAGGAGAGACACCGGTGATTACACCGGGGTCTACTTCCTATTTCAGTGCACCAGCCTTAGTGCTAGACCCCACCCTCTTCCAGGGTGAAGAACTCAAGCATTGGGTTCGTATGGGCATTCTTTCCCAACTCTTTGATTACCTAGGTAGGCACTACGAAGCCCCAGGCTTGTGGACCCATGCATGGCTTGCAGGTTCGGGAGTTTCTTACCAATGGCAGGCAGCACGTATGCCTGGAGACCTAGACTGCTTAGTAGGAATCAACTATGTGTTGTTCCGTCAACATAACCCTGAGTTCACCGGCTTCTCTGATGAAGAGATCGCTAAAAACTTTAACGACGGGTTCAACGCAGAACTCATGCCTAAGACTCGTAATTGGGAGGGCTATGAACTTACTTATTATGTCAACCCACAGTCTGATATCCGTGATATTAATCCTTATGCTGCTTATGACTTGACCAAAGATACTTGGACAGTAAAGCCGGATCGTAATCCTTCACCGCCTTACAGCCGTGCTTGGGAAAATCATACGCAACGTGATCACGACACAGCTGTGGGAATGGTTAAGCGTTACACTGATGCTCTCAATGAAGTTAGAAACACAACTAACACTGCATATAAAGTAAATGCTGAACGTAAGTTACGACTTGCAATGGAGCAGGCTGCTGCTCTTTATGATGAGATTCACTCCAGCCGTAAAATTGCTTTTAGCAAAACAGGGGCCGGATACGCAGACTACAACAACTATCGCTGGCAAGCTGGAAAACGTTCCGGTGCTGTACAGGCTTTAAGAACGATTAAAGATAACTTAACTGCATTTAATGCCGGTAAACAGAAAGAGCTCTACGGCATAGAGCTACCAAATACTGATGTACTGATAAGGAGAACACTTCGTGGCCAATAAAGAACAAAAAGGCAATAAAAACGATAGAAAAGAGGCAAAGATGTCTCTAAAAGAAAAGCGTGAAGCTAAGAAGTTAAAGAGCGAAAGTAAGTATAAGTAACTATAATTAGCGCATGGCTAAAAATCCTTGGCAATGCGAGTTATGTAACAAGGTATACGTGGTAGCTTCTCTTGCAAGACATTGTGAGTGGAAGCATTTGGACGAAGAAGAGGACAACAATGGCAACAGCACTGGTATCCCTAGAGGGCGTGCTAATGACGGAAGTCGGGGATCCAATACCTGATGGTATTCGTCTTTATCGTGTCATAGCGGAGCACTACCGCACTGTCATTACCTCTGACATGTCTCAACAGAAAACAGATCATTGGCTTAAAAGCAATATGATCTTTGGCTATGCAGATATCTATGATGATAGGTATTTCTTTGAGGGTCAAGAATTAAGACAACGACATGTTGATTACGCCATGTCTCAGGGCAAAGTAGAACTATTTATTGATGCGGATGCAGACTACTGCGCCTATGCCCTGTCTAAAGGTATTCCCTCACTTATGTTTGCCAACCCTAGGTTTGTACGCAGCAAGCGTCCGGTAAAGCCTTGGGAAGATCTCCGCTCTGAAGTAGAGCGTCAGAGACTTGCCCTTCTTGAGGCCCATCTAGGAAGTAGGATTAACAGGTTCGAATGAATATAGTCTTCATGGGCGGAGAAGTACCCAGTCATAGAACTCTCCTAAATAGTATCGGGGCTAAACATATAAGCATTAACTATTGGCGCCTAGTCAAGCGTGGCTTGCCTAAGACCAAGGAATACATCTTGGCTGAACGCTTTCCAGATGATGTCAAAATCTACCTGGATGGTGGCGGCCATAATATTAACGATCTCAACATGACAGAGCGTGAGCTAGGGGACTATGCGGCTGACTACCAGGACTTCCTAGCTATTAACTCTGATAGGATCACAATGGCTACTGAGCTGGATGCTAAAGCTCTGGGCCAGAACTGGATCAACTACCAGAGGAAGACCTTTGGCGAGGAGTTTGGCTTAGATAGGTATGCGGTTATATGGCACCCAGAAACAGCCCACACAGGCCTTTACAGCCTCGCATCTCAGTTTCCTAACGTCGCACTCCTAGGAGAATCCTTAGAGGACGATACGAGCCTGTCAGCACGTTCTAGGGCCCTCCTGAGCCAGTTCCCAGACCTGCAATTCCACGGCATTGCCTGTGCCAAGCCTGACAACCTACGTCAGGTTCCTTTGGCTACCGCTAGTACCTTATCTTGGCTAAGCCCAATGATGAGAGGCGAGACAATTGTCTGGGACGGCACTAGACTTGTCCGCTATCAGAAGAAGCAGAAGGATCAAGCCCGTCCTCGCTACAAAGCGATCATCGAGCGGGCCGGTCTGGACTTCGACAAGATTATGAATGATGATAGTAACGAGGTAACCCGCCTCGCTATTTGGTCCTACCTGCAATTGGAGAAGTCTTTGAACAGTAAGTTATCTGATCACAGTGGTGGAATGGATGACCCAGGTCTAGCGGAAACCAGGGGTTCTACTCCTGATAACAGAGGGTCTGAGGTGCGGAAAAATTCTGCCCCTAGAGCCGTAGAAGATACCCTTACATTGCCAGTTTTTGGGGTAACCAACAGAACAATTTTGGACAAAGACGATAGCGGAAGAGACATCATCGCTGACGTTCCAGTCTTACAAAGTACTCAAACTTCGTTCCGTCAATGCAACACTTGCTTCGTTGCAGCCAACTGTCCGGCATTTGAACCTAACAGCAGCTGCAAGTTCAGCCTGCCGGTTGAGGTAAAAACTAAGGACCAGCTACGAGCTTTGCTTAACGCAATTATCGAAATGCAGGGCGCTAGAGTCGCTTTTGCACGTTTTGCTGAAGAATTGAACGGTGGTTATCCAGATCCAAACACCGGTCAAGAAATTGACCGCCTATTTAAATTGGTAGGCGAAGTCAAGAAGTTAGAAGAAAATAAGGAGTTCATCCAGATCACGGCCCAGCGCCAATCCTCTGGAGGGATGCTCTCAGCTCTGTTTGGAGACAGGGCAAGCGTACTTAGAGAAATACCTGGCGGCGGCATTGATGAGGAAAATACTACTCGCATCATTGACCAAGGCCTAAATGGCTAGACCTGATAACAGTCCAAAAACTATAGAAATGGGTGAGTAATGTTTTCGTTTAAACTTGCAGACGATTTTGTAAGTTCGTACCGTTCAAAGAAGGTACCTTGGGGCTATCAGGATGCGGCCGGCAACTCGGTGGGAGAGATTACCTTTCTCCGTACATACTCTCGTCTTAAAGAGGACGGAACCAAAGAGACTTGGGTGGATACCTGTGAGCGTGTCATCAACGGCATGTACTCACTGCAGAAAGATCACGCCAAGAGCCAAAGGCTCCCATGGTCAGATGCCAAAGCTCAAGCTTCAGCTAAAGAAGCTTTTGATCGCCTATTCGAATTGAAGTGGACCCCACCAGGCCGAGGCCTATGGATGATGGGAACCCCACTTGTTAATGTTCATAAGAATTCTGCAGCCTTGCAGAACTGCTCCTTTGTATCTACAAACTCTATGACCAAGATTGATCCGGCCAAGCCGTTCGCCTTCCTCATGGAAGCATCTATGTTGGGAGTAGGCGTAGGGTTTGATGACAAGGGTGCAGACAAGGACTTCACCATCTACGACTGCACAGAAGGAGACACATATGTCATCCCCGACACCCGAGAAGGATGGGTTGAAAGCACAGCCGCCCTCATCAATAGCTACCTTAAGCCGGATACGAAGTGCCCTGTATTTGACTACTCAAAAATACGGCCAGCAGGAACCCTTATCAAGACCTTCGGCGGTACTGCGGCTGGACCCGATCCACTCATTAAACTCCATGACCACATCCGCAAAATCTTTGCCGGACGAGCAGGAGAAAAACTAACCCGTAGAGACATCGCAGACATCGGTAACCTCATTGGTGTCTGCGTGGTTTCTGGAAACGTACGACGCTCAGCCGAATTGCTGATCGGACGTATTGATGATGAAGAGTTCATCAATCTTAAGAACTATGAGAAGAACCCAGACCGTATGGAATGGGGTTGGATGTCCAACAACTCAGTCGAAGCCTCTGTAGGTCAAGACCTCTCAGCAATCATTGATGGTATTGCCCGTAATGGTGAGCCTGGCGTGATCTGGATGGACACAACCCGTAAGTACGGCCGCTTAGCTGATCCGGTCAATAACAAAGACTGGCGTGCTGCCGGTTATAATCCATGTGCTGAACAATCATTGGAATCAATGGAGTGCTGTACATTGGTAGAAACCTACATCAATCGTCACGATAGCCTAGAAGACTTCAAGCGTACTCTCAAGTTCGCCTATCTATATGCAAAGACCGTAACGCTTATCCCAACTCACTGGGAAGAGACAAACGCAATCATGCAGCGTAACCGCCGTATCGGAACATCAATCTCCGGTATTGCTAACTTTGCTGATAACCGTGGTTTGCCTCTACTCCGTACTTGGATGGACGAGGGCTACTCAGTTGTAGCTGCCTATGATAAGAGCTACTCAGAATGGCTTGGTATCCGTGAATCAATCAAGATGACCACAGTTAAGCCATCCGGCACAGTTTCAATCCTAGCCGGAGAATCTCCAGGAGTTCACTGGGCACCAGGCGGAAAGTACTTCCTCCGTACAATTCGGTTCTCTAATAATGACCCAATGCTCCCATTGTTCAAAATGGCTAACTATCGTATCGAGCCTGCAGCTTCAGATCCAGAGGGAACATCAGTTGTGTACTTCCCAATTCAATCTGCTTCTATGCGTTCTGAGAAGGAAGTATCTATCTATGAGAAGATCTCCCTGGCAGCAACAGCACAGCGTTATTGGTCAGACAACTCGGTATCTGTAACCGTATCGTTTGATCCAAAGACCGAGTCAGATGCAATCGGCACCGTATTGCATATGTATGATGGTCAGCTCAAGACCGTATCATTCTTAGCTATGGATGATACTCTCTATCCTCAGATGCCTTACACTCAAAGTAATGCAGATGAATACGAAGAAGCCCGCATGAAACTCTTCCCAATTGATTTGAGTGGTGTGTATGCAGGTATGGCGTTTGATGCGATTGGCGAAGCTTATTGCACCACAGACGCTTGTGAAGTAAAACTAATCAAAGACAACGCCTAAGGAGAACCATGTCAGACGAACTCAACCCAGACCTATTTGATGAAGACTTTGAAGATGACTTTGAAGACGGATTCGATGACTTCGATTTCGATGAGGATGACCTCGACGATTTAGAGGATGACCTAACTGACCCTATTGAATAGGGCATAGGGCGCCCAACACAAACATTAGCCCCCGACTCAATAAAGAGCCGGGGGCTTTTGTCTGCCGGTTTATTCTGCTATGAATCTACCTGAGTTGTCAGTCAACTCAAAGTAGGTCATGTCGGATACCTCTGTATCCTCATACCCGTCAATCTCATCCGGGTATGTTTGACCATTGATAAGGTCTTGGTAGATCTCACGTGCATGATCTGCATCTTCAGCTTCGAAGATCAATGTGCCTTGACGTGTACTATCGAATTGGACTCGGAACTTGGCCATTTATTTCTCCTTTGTATTGGCACTCGCATTCTTCTGTTTCAAACGAGCCATCGCTGGCTAACCATTGCACTACCCCGGAACCGTAACACATTGTGCAGGTCCGGGGCCTTACTGTTTCCATGTCCATTATGCATTCACCTTATAGGTTAGTTCACCTACGATGTGTGTAGGCTTGTTGTTAGTATCTGTTGCCCTGATTTCCATCTTGATTGACTTACGTGGTGTGTTGTCTAGAACCACCTGCTTGAGAAAACGCTTTGCAGCTGATGGGTTAGACCATGCTGAGTGTGTGTCCATTACAAAACTAGACTCACCCTCATTTTGAATAGAAAGGTAAAGCAACCATGCTCCACCCTTTTCAACAGCTGTGTTCTTAGTTAGATTTGCCTTGAGTGTCTGTGTTACTTTCTTAGCCATGTTGCTCTCCTTATAGTTTGATGTTCTGATTGAATCCTACGAGCTTCAGGTCACGCAGGATATTCTTACCGGCTCTGGGATCTCCTAGGCTTTGTGCCCCGAAGAATACAGACTTACCTGTCTTTGGGTTGACTACCTTGATATGTTGATTAGCTGTGGTTCTTATTTCATATCCGGCAGTTTCTAAGTTAGATACCAACTTGCGTATCTCCTTGCTTCGTATATTTACTTGTGCGAATTGCATTTCATTATTACTCCCTTTCTACTACGTCTATGGACTCAATGAAGCACGCCTCGCCGGGTCTATCTAGGCCATTGGATGCGGTACTAATCCACATCCCTAGATTGCGGTCGTACACCTTGAGACACCATTCTTGGTTTTCTCTATTGCGTTGGTCATCTACACGCCATTTCTTCAGCTTTACGTTGAAGGTGATGCGTAGATCATATAGATCGTCATCACTCATTTACCCTCCTATGCTTCCAGTCTAGCTGATTTGTTTGTGTTGGTCAAACTTCCTCGCCAGACTCATCGTAGATATCTCCGATGTCTGTCCAACCAGCCATCTCATCTACTGTCCATAAGTGCTTCTCATCATTAGCAGCACTATCTTCAGCTTTACCTATGGCTTCTTGTTTGGAATCTGCTTCCACCCAATAATCATAGATAATGTGGTCATGCATAGTTACTCTATATCTAGCCATTAGTTTAGCTCCATATCTTTGTAGGTCATTTCTACGGCGTCGTTTAGATCTGTGATGAGCATGTCAATCTCATCTTCAGTCCAGTCCTCCACCATGTCTTTGGTTATTGTTGCTTGCCATACGATATCTTCCTGCATCTTATTCCTCCTCTCCGATTGTTACATCTTCCATACAATCTGCTATGACCGTCTCATCTAAATCTGCTCTCATCATAGGGAGAGATTCTGGTGGGATACGTCCGATCATCCGATCAACTAACTTAGCTAATGGATAGGTCTCATTAACTGCAAGGGCGTACTCAACCATCTTAACCGCATGGTCTAAGTTACCTAGTTCGTACTCAAATAGCGCATTGACTGTGATGAACGGCACACTATCTAACGCCGTAGTATGCACAGCCATGTAGCGTACAAACTCCATGGATTCATCCATGGTAAACCTGTTAGGCATACCAAGAACCCAGTCACGCACAGCTAGATCATTGTTGACTGCATAGATAACTTTCTCAAGCCTCTCATCTTCAAGAGGAATGATGTTATTGATGCTCTCTTCAATGAGAGTAACTGCTTCCTTACGGGTTGTAGTTATCACTCTATCTCCTTTTTTGGGTGTTTACGCTTACGGCTGTAAGCTTTCTTGTTTGGTACTGCTGAAGCTGCGTTAGATCTCCTCAGCTCCAACAATCTTCTTAGTTGCTCTCTTGATTTTCTTAGGTTCATTCTTATCCTTTTGAGTCGTACGGAATGTACCCTCTGGTGTTGGCCATTGGTATGGCATGTCATCAGATACATCAAAGTCGTAATGCTCAGGAAGCTTACGCTTTAGATTAGACTGATGACTCTCATGAAACTTTTGGGCACCTAACCACCAAGGTTTCTTGACCGGCTTGAGCTTGTACTGTTTCATGAGTTCTATTACTTGTTGCTTGGTGTTATCCACATAGCCACGCTTAGTCCACTCATCACAGATAGTGATGGTGTACTTGGCTAGCAGACCTTCATGCCCCCGCCACATGACAGCGGCAGGATGATTGCGCCAGCCCACAGTTAGACCCAGGTTGGCCCTCAGAATCTGCAACGCTTCTACACGCTGCTTGCCGAGTCTCCTATCGTCTAGGGATTGCGCTACTTGCTTGAAGTCTGCATATGGCAGGAATGTATTTACCATGTATCATCCTCCTCATCTCCAAAGTAACAGTCCCAGCAAGTAACTCTTTGACTGTGTACAACATATGAGTCGTCTTGGCCTAATACATTTTTACATAGGCTGCATGTAATCATTCGTCCTCCAATAGCATAGGGATAAGATCCTCAGCCCCGTGCTTGATTAGTAAATTGCGTACGATTGTTTTGTTTGTGTTGAGCTGCTCAATCTCACGCTGCCTGAGCATCTCACTTAACCAACGTGCAGGGTCAGACTGCCTTAGGACATCACTCATGCAAGTGCTGCTAAGGTAATGTTATTATCTTGAGCCCACTCACGTGCTGGCGTGATAGCCTCGATAGTTAGGTTAGCCCCACCATCTGCTACCTCGTCTGAGATATGAAGCAGAAACATCTGTGCTGATTCATAGTCATTGAAGACCTCTATCAAGGTCTCTGTTAGGCTGTCATAGATTGTGTACATTATCGTCCTCGCTTTCTGATTGAGCCCGTCACAACCGCTTTGGCGAACGGGAGTAGGTCACGACCACTAGTCACACGACCGAATACTTCAGCACCGTGTCTGAACTTGTTGTCGTTGTAACCGTAGCGTTCCTGGTAGAACTCCATGTCTCGGTCAGCCATGATAAGTGTCATAGCTGTAAGGATTCCACGCTTGGCGATACGAGCGATGACCTCATCGTTCTTGTTCTCGTCAAAGACACCGTCAGTGATGATGAACAGCATCTTGTTCTTCTTGCGTGAAGACATGAGTAATTGTTCAGCTGCTAGCAATGAACCGTGTGGATCAGTACCACCACTGCCGAAGATGAACTTGTAGTTGATGCGATCAGCAGATTGATTGCGAGTGTACGCAACTTCTGTCTCGTCATCGAATGCATAGACGGTAACTAAACCACCGATGCTCTCAAGTGCACGCTTGATAGTCCAGCATGCAATGGATGCCTCACGGTCGTTGCCACCACCCATGGAACCGGAACGGTCAACCAAGATGACGGCTTCGATATCAGCACCATCAGTACCCTCATCCCAACGATCAAAGGCCTCATCAATCTCACAGCCTCTGATTACACGTTGAACATTGAGTCTACCGCTTGCTTCTTCCTTGTGCCATGCTGGCTCGCACTCGTCACGCAAGCGTTCTAGCTCACGTGCGAACTTACGATAGATAGCCATAGCATCAGCAGGTACGCTAGTCATATCGAATCTGCCAGACTTGACAGCGTCGTTATGCTTACCATCACCGCCAACGATTACTTTCTGCTTGGTCTTGATGTCAGCTTGTACATCCTTGCGGGATAGTACCTCTTCGATAACATCCTCAAGCATATTGTGTACGCTATCTGGTATACCACCAAGACTCTCATGATGACCTGCACCAGCGATTGGTTCACCTGGTGTGTAGTCTTCACTCTGTTTGTCAGGCTGGCTGTTGGCCATGTCTAACGCATCTTGGATTGTTTGAGGCGCATTGTTGGTTGGATTGTTTGTGTTGGCAGGCTTACCTGAGTCAGGCTTACCGATATTGCCACCACGCTTAGCGTCACGCTCCTGTGCTTTGCCAGGCTCGGGACGACCCTTGCTTACTGGGTCACGACCAGTACAGCCATTCATACCCTTAGGCGGTTGGAAACCAAGAGGCTTGAGTACCTCATCGTTCCAACGCTTGATGAGTTCCTTACCCTTGTCGTAGTCAGCAGGGAAAGCAAGCACACGATACTGATCTACGATGTCAGCGATGACAGGTAGTAACTCAGGTTGTGCGAACATATCTCTGAATGCATCACGAACTTCAAGTGGTAGATACCTACGACCACGCAGCAGCATGTAGTTACCTACAGCATCGTTAGGTGTGCGGGCTAGCCATCTAGCCACTGTTGCAGTAAGGAATGGTGCGATAGATGGATACCTACCGACCAACAGAGTCTCGATACGCTGATCTTCTAGCATATTGGCAGACTCCATGTAGCCATTCTCCAAGACCCACTTCATGAACACCGTACCTTTGCGGGGAGTGTACAGATGATGGGCAAGCTCATGGAAGTTGAGGCCGTTGACTTGAGCTAACGCTTCAAGGTCTATCTCCTCAATCTCTTGAGCATTGATGTAGATTGCTTGGCCGTCAGACCATGCGGGCGCAGGGCCATCGGGTACCACGTGAACCAAAACTGGGTCACCGGTAATAACTCTGTCGGCTTGTTCGTACACACGACAGAGAGCGTTGAGTCTAACAGAACGCAGTTGTTGCTCTTCGGTACGTGCTTCGTAGTACCGACTAGCATCAAAGTCTTCGTTAAACATTTACCACCTCCTTAGACTGTTGCTTGTGATTGTGCTACCCAAGTATTGAGTTGCTCATCGAGTGTTGGCTCGGCTTGAGCAGCGTTGTGGTTGATCTCCGGTGCGATACCGAAGTCATCTTGGATGTTGTACTCATGTGCTTGGAATACCAAGCGCACTGATGCTTGCTCCTCCGCACCGAAGTGAGCGATGAAGTTCTCTACTGCGAACTCATAGCCTAGCTTAGATACAAAGTCGCTGAACTCGATCAGCATGTTGGTAGAGATTGGAGTGTCGTACTGACCCTTGGCAGCCTCGGTACGTAGTTGCTTGACAAGACCACGAAGAGCCTTGCTGTCAACTAGCTTCTCTTCTACAGCATCATCGTAGTCCCACGCCAACTGGATGTCGAAGCGGTTACGCATAGCGAAGTTGAGCGGTGTAGTACCGACGTAGTCTGGATTCATGGTAGCGAACACAGTGAGGTCTGGATGAGCCTCGATAGTCTCACCCATGTGGTCAAGTAATGTGATGGTGCGACGACCATCAGTCAAGGGATACAGCGTTGTATAAATCTTGGGGCTGATGAAGTTCATCTCATCCAAGAGTAGTACACCACCGTTACGCACAACGTCAGTTACTGGACCATCAATCCAACCATAACTACCGTTGCCGTCTGGAATGAAGCCACCGAACAACTGGCGTGACTCCATAGATGCATTGCCAGATACTGTAGCCATACGCAAGCCACGCTCAGCAGCCCACGCTTCTACAGCAGTTGTCTTGCCAGGACCAGTTGGACCGTAGACAAGAACGTTGATATGGTCAGCACGTGCACGATCGAAGATGTCAAAGTCATTGACTCCGTATACCTTACGATGCACATACCGTTGAGCTAAGTGCATTGGTGGCACTGTAGCTAGAGACACATTAAATGCTGGCGCTGCTGCTGATTGGGCAGGTGGTGCGTCATCCATTGTTTGTGTTGGCACGGGAACGACTAGCGGGCTAGTTGTTGCTCGGTTATCTATCACGTATTCCTCCAGGTTGTCATCTCCTACCTCGACCTGAGAGTAGAAGTTTGTTACGATGTCCATTACATCAGCTTTAGCCTCAGCAATAGATTTGTTGTGTGCACTAACTGCTTTGGTAGTAAGGACTGGAGAATAGCCCTTGCTATCAATAGCACGCACATCTGCTGCTGTCACATAGACACCAACAGGTTTGCGAGTTGTAGTCTCGCTATCTTTCACTTGCTGTGATAGGGCATCCAAAGTTGTCGGCTCCCACTTGTTGTGAGTACCTTTGGTGCCATCAGTTACACGTGAATATAGATTCACATCCCCCTTGTATGGAACTACCAATATCTGACGACGTTGGTTTCCCATACTAGGTTCGTATGATTCAGTGAACATTGCGATGTCCATTTATTCCCTTTCTTCATCATCTTTCCAGGCCGAATCTAGCCTGTCTTGTATTACGGTAGCAACAGCGAATGCTAGTTGCTTTTCCTTTGGCCACTCAGTAATGAGTTCGTAAAGGAAACCTTCTTTCTCTGCTTTGTCCATTACCTTGGATACTTGAAAGCAGGCATAGTCGAGAAACTCTTCTCGCTCCCATTCAGGTATTTGATCAAGGCTGAACTCTTCTTGCTCATCGCCACATTCGTGACACATGATGTTCCTTTCTGTAATAGATAGGGCTGGCTTACCCCCGTTGCTCACAGAGGCTATAGGATCGCCGCAACTTCTGGCTCAACTACCGCTACACCATTGTTACACTCAACGGTGCACTAGTTTTATTGCGTACTCGTTTGTTGGGTCTCCTGAGTATGCTCGAGGTAGGCTTAGCCAGCCCTACCGTTGGGTGTTACTTAGTCAGAAACGATTTCATCCATGCGGTCAGCAAAGTTATCGTTGATGTTGTCACCATACAATATTTCACTGAAGGTTTGACGAAAACGGTTGAGGACTACACGGGGACGGCTGTTACGACGATCCGTAGCCTCACGACAGCCTAGGTAGCTCTCGTGATAGAACTCATAGTGTCCAAACCTAGTGTTGAACACCGGAATGTAGCTTTGAGTTTTACCTATGCTTTGACCACAGCAACCGCAATATGCATAGTCGGCAGATAGTTGTGCGGCTGTTTTGGCTTCTTCTGTTGGTTTTTTAGCCACTGGGTTCCCTTTCTTGGGCGTGGTTTGTTTGTGTTGGTTACGGCAACAGCGATGCTGACATCGCTGTACTGTTGCGTAGCAACTCTTTGAATGAGCTTGGTTCCATGCCATTGGATAGACCAACGGCGATGTTCTTAATCAAGCTGCTATTTGTAGTTGGGGAGATACGTAGAACGATTGCTTTAGCAAGCTCAGGCTGACCCTGAGCATAAGCAAGTGCTGCAGCATACTCTGCATACCGGACCATATTAGGTGCAGTATCTTCGGAGGATTTAACTCCTTGGATAAATACATCTAAGACCTGAGGGCCTGCATCAATAACTTCATGGAGTATTGCATCCCTGAAGGTACTGTTGAGCATGGTGTTCACTATCAATGTATCGGGCATATATCGTGCCTTTAACATCGTTACGTGTTCTGCTACAGACGTCTTATCTGACACCGCCATATGCATTTGATTGATGGGTTCAGAGGAGTCGTAAGCAACAAAGTCCTTATATTGATTGGACATGGTTGGCTAGCATCCTTTCTAGTTCGGTTAGTGGTTTCTTATATATGTTGCCATTCTGTACTCTGATAGGGGAACCATCCCAGAGAACAGAAACCTTGTGTGCGCCATACAGGCGTTTCTTTGTACCGCTGCAGCTATAGCAAACTTGAGCACGTTTAATAGTATGTCCTTTGATAGTGCCGTGCTCACATGGAACGTAATGCCATCTTGATCCCGCATATCCCATAGACATATCAGGGTGTTTTGTACAGGATAGAGCACCTTCGTCATTGAAGGTACCGTCCCAACAAGTATTGCCCTGACACCAGCTATCCACAAGACCAGTAGATGAGCATTGCCTACAACCCATCAACTTTCCTGGCTTGGTAGGTGCATCACGCTCAGTGATATAGAACTTAAAATTACGGCGGTTAACTTG
>Ga0214170_1000422_pt1 | contig 15456 bp, 19 predicted proteins | sample TroBogEpilimnion_2_FD_153008 | JGI IMG/M metagenome (GOLD analysis project Ga0214170, IMG submission 153008) | Freshwater microbial communities from Trout Bog Lake, WI - 27JUN2007 epilimnion | ecosystem: Environmental > Aquatic > Freshwater > Lake > Epilimnion/Euphotic zone | place: Trout Bog... | reverse complement strand
TATTTTTCAATTAAAAGTTGAATTATAAAAGTTGCTGAACGCATCCTAAATCTTGGTACCCAGAACAGGAATTGAACCTGTAATAGCCGGTTATCGGCCGACCGTTATACCATTTAACTATCCGGGTAAATTTGGTGGACCGACGGGGGATCGAACCCCGACTAAAGGCTTGCAAAGCCCCTGTGCTCCCATTATCACTATCAGCCCAAATTTGGTGGACCTTGAAGGAATCGAACCTAACTGCCGCCACCCTACATATTATGGCAAGAGATTTACAGTCTCCCGTAGGGAACAAAGTCCATATTTGTTAAACACACTCTTTCGAATGTGTGTATTAAAACACACTATAGCGGGCGGTCGATATCAGTGTCGTATGCTACGATCCTATCGCGGCGCTTACACCAAGTCACTTACCCATTACAGTATGCTTTAATACGCTATGATTTTTCATTCCACAAAAGGAACTCCATCCCATAGGCCGCCCATTTGCCGCATGTTTATAGTGCGCGGCGTAGATCTCGTTTCTACATTTTCACACTCGGAAAGCAAAAACCCCAGGGTTTTTAATCCTGGGGTCCTTTTGAAGTAGTGTGTAATTATTTGTTAACTACACGATCCTCCTATGGACCCCTGGGTAATATAACCCTCTGGTGTGCGATCGCATGATAGACTATTAATCGCTAACCAAGAAGCGGGCATCACGCCTGCCTGTTTGGCTATCGTATTAAATTGTTGATGTCTAAAATTCGATTGCATTTTGTTTTCTCGTTTATCCTTGTTTACTAACAAACACCATTGTCTGTTAATATGTATTAATTATACAGTTATTTAGTTCTGCTGTCAACCACTGTTGTTGTTTTTGAGCAACAAAGTTTTTAACAACTTACTTTCCTAACTGTCTAAGTATCTATTGTAAGGTCAATGTCCTCTAGTGTCAACCACTTTTGGTAATGTTGTATATTTACAACACCGTTCCATCTTTGTTACAATATGTTTCTATTGTAGTTTATTTATCATCGTGCGTCAAGAACTATTTGTGATAGATACAACACAATTAAATACTACTATAATTTTTAAGGTACACATGGCAAATAAGCAATTCGTTAACATTGGTTCATTTGGAGATACGTTGTACAGTCTATGCGTTATAAAAATGCTAGGCGGTGGAGACTTGTTAATCAAGCTCAACGGAATGGATGAACAGACACGCAGACTATTTGGTAGAGAACCAGATGGTTATCACAAAGGTCGATACACACAAGCAGACTATGATTTTTTAGAGCCCTTGCTTAAAAAACAAGACTATCTAACAAAGGTTGCTATTTGGAACGGTGAAGCAGACCACGAGCCTAGTCTAAGCAATCACTGGCAACAACATTTAATCAAAGGGTGGCAGGGCAATCAAACTGAGTGTTACGCACTAACACAGGGAATGAACATACATGATCCTGCTATTAGTAAACAACTACTACAAGAACCCTGGCTAACTCCAGTAGAGCCAATTGTAATCCCCGGCAAGCCAATCGTAATCAATCGTACTAATAGATATCTGTATGGTTGTGATGGTAAGAAATGGCACGAATGGGTTAAACAAGGACTAGGCGACAAAGCAGTATTTCTTGGATCACCTACAGAACACGCTGAGTTTGAAAAAGAATTTAATGTTAAAGTAGAATATCGTCCTGTTAAGGACTTACTTGAAATGGCACAGATCATTCAAGGATGCGAGCAGTTCATGGGCAACCAAAGTGTTGCGCTGTGTATCGCAATTGGTCTAGGAAAAACATTCTGGTGCGAAATTAGAAAAGACTGGAACAACATCAAAACCCCACATGGACTCGGAGACGTTTGGTTTCCACGAGTTAATGGACATTACTTTTAAGGAAAAATTATGTACGCTGTAGTAAGCCTAAACGATGAAAAGTATCAGCCACTTGCTGATTTAACTTGGACACAAAATAAACAAGTGTACTGTGAACGCCACGGATATCTTGGAATTAACAAAACAAGCGATTTTGTAGGTAACATTCCTATTGGATTTGAAAAGATCTTCTTTGTGTTAGATGTAATGAAAAAGCACCCAGAAGTAGAATGGATTTGGTGGACTGGCACAGATGCTATGATCACTAACTTTACTACAAAGATTGAAGATAAGATTGATGAGAACTATGAACTGATTCTTGCTACAGATTGTAACGAGATTAACAATGACAGTTTCTTAATTAAAAATTCGGAATGGGGACAAGCATACATGCAGGGTATTATTGATATGATGCCAAACTACGTTAATCATTATTTCTATGAACAGCAAGCAATGATTGAAAGTTACCCAGACAACAAAGAGTCTATCAAAATTGTCCCACAGCGTTATTTGAATGCTTATCGTAACGAAATGTATCCACACCAAAGCAAATACGATCAATTGGGTACAGATGGTACATGGCAAAAGGGTGATTGGTTAATTCATTGGCCTGGAACTAGTTTAGAATTACGGCTACAACTGGCTAGCATTTATGCTCAAGAGGTAGTACAATAAATTATGAAAAAAATCTTAGAAGACATTAAACAATATATTGACGAAAAGAATGCCGGTAAGACTTGGGTCGCTGGCAAGGACTTTGTAAACTACGCAGGTCCATTGTTCAATTCAGATGAGTATGTAGCGGCCGCAGAAGCATTGTTAAATGGTTGGTTAGTTATGGGTGCTAAGAGCCTACGCTTTGAACATAACTTTCCTAAACAGTTTGGCAAGACTCGAGGTGTGTTAACCAATTCTGGTAGTTCAGCTAATCTGCTTATGATGACAGCAATGAAGTCTAAGCGTGGTCACAATTTTTCAGAAGGCACTAAAGTTCTAATGCCTATCGCAGGTTTCCCTACAACACTTAATCCTACAATTCAAAACGGCTTTACTCCTGTATTCTGCGATATCGAAATCGATACATTAAACATTGATTTGGATCAAGCAGAACAATTATTAGAAGCCAACCCAGATATTAAGATCATAACATTTGCTCACGTGCTAGGTAATCCTCCTAACATGGACAAGGTCATGGAACTAGTTAACAAATATAATCTTGTATTGCTAGAAGATTGTTGTGACGGACTAGGCACTACTTATGATGGCAAGCCATTAGGTTCATTTGGAGAGATGGCAAGTTGCTCATTCTATCCAGCACATCATATGACTATGGGCGAAGGTGGCTTTGTTGCTATGAATGATCCCCAACAAGAAATTATTGTACGTAGTTTGCGTGAATGGGGACGTGGTTGCTATTGCGTAGGACCAGAAGCTAACAAATTAAAATGCGGTACTTGTGGCAAACGCTTTAACGAGTGGATTCCAGAAATGCCCGGAGAGATATTTGATCACAAATATGTTTACGATGAAATTGGTTACAATCTAAAACCAATCGAATTACAAGCGGCCATGGGATTAGAACAGATTAAGAAGTTACCAGAGATTCATACACTTCGTCAACGCAACTATGATCTATTATTTGCCATTTATGAAAAGTATGAAGAGTTCTTCCACTTGCCACGTGCTAGAGATAAAGCAGATGTAAGTTGGTTTGCGTTTCCGTTAACCATTCGTGAAGGTGCTCCGTTTACACGTATGGACATTGTTGACTATTTAGAAGAGAATCTAATTCAAACTCGTCCATACTTTGCTGGTAACATTATGTTACAACCAGCGTATAGTCATTTGATGAATCCTGTAGATGCTCGTGACAATTTCCCTGTCGCAACATTTACAATGAGAAATACTTTCTTCCACGGATGTAGCCCTGTTATTACTCCAGAACAGATTGCCTATATTGGTGAGAAGGTTGATGGGTTTATGAGTCTATTCAAATGAAAATTTATGTTTTAGGAAGCACAGGCTTTATAGGACAAAACTTAGTTAAGAGATATTGTAACGAAGAAGTGTTTGAACACAAACGTTACTTTGATCTCTTGGCTAAGTTAGATTATTTCAAACCAGATGTTATCATTAATTGTGCCGCTGAAATTTATGACGGTACAAAAATGTTTAAGGTCAATATTGAAATGGTTGAAGAATGCCTGTGGTGGTGTAACCAAAACAATAATAAAACACAATTTATACAATTAGGATCCAGTTCAGAATACGGCACAGTTAATCGTGCTAGTCATGAATGTGATCCTATTGTTGCGACTAATATGTACTCGGCAACTAAAGGAGCCGCTACATTATTGTGCCAGGGCTATGCTCAACAATACAATGTAGATGTACAGGTTATTCGTCCTTACAGTCCTTATGGTCCTGGAGAACGTCCGCATAGACTGTTTCCAGCATTGTGGAGAGCGTTCAAATTAGATCGTCCGATGACTTTATCAATGGGTGTACATGACTTCTGTTATATAGATGATTTTGTAGATGCCGTTGATCTTGTTATAGGAAACGATAAACGCATACCCGGAGAAATCATTAATGTTAGCTCAGGAGTTCAAACTACTAACGCAGAAGTTTTGGAAACATTTAGAAACATTACTAGTATACAAGGCAATGTTGAAATAAAGGCCGACTTTACAACTCCTGCCATTTGGCAAGCTGACATTGGGTACATACAAAAGAAATACGGATGGAAACCTAAATTCAGTTTAGAAGCAGGTATTAGAAAATTTTTGGAAGAAGCAATTTATGAATGATGTAGAACGTAGAGTCATTGATATTAGCTACAAAGAGAAGATAGGACACCTAAGTTCTAATCTTAATGCTGTTAATATCATCGAAGAAATTTACAAAAATAAAAAACCTTGGGAACCGTTTATCCTAAGTTCAGGGCATGCCGCTCTAGCATATTATGTAGTATTGGAAAAATATGAAGGACAAAACGCAGAAGACCTCTTTCACAAGCATGGAGTACATCCGCATAGGGATGTTGGTAGTGGAATATACTGCTCTACTGGCAGTTTGGGTATGGGGCTCACCGTGGCTACAGGGTATGCTCTAGCAGATCGGACTACTAAAGTACATTGCCTAGTAAGCGATGGCGAGTGTGGTGAAGGATCTATTTGGGAAGCCCTACGTTTTATCTATGAAGCTAAGTTAGATAACTTAGAAGTGTATGTAAACGTTAATGGTATGATTGCTTACGACTTTATTGATAAAGAATATATTATCAATAGACTACGTGCGTTCTTACCACGTATTAACATTAGAGAAACAGAACCACCCAAATGGCCTTGGGCAGAAGGTATTCTAACTCATTACTATGTATTAAAGCCAGAGGACTACGCACAACTATGAGAAATTTATTTGGACAACTGCTAGCCGACAGTATGGCAAAAGATGAAAACTTATGGACCTTAACAGGTGACTTAGGTTTTGGTGTATTAAACAAAGCACGTGAAGTTGCTCCAGATCGAGCATACAACGTAGGAGCCGCAGAACAATTAATGTTAGGTGCGGCTGTTGGGCTAACACACAATAAGAAGATTCCTATTTGCTACAGCATTACACCATTTGTAATCTTTAGACCATTTGAATGGTTGCGTAACTATTTAGATCATGAAGGTGCTCCTGTTAAACTAGTGGGCGCCGGGCGTGATAAAGATTACGGGCATTTAGGATTCAGCCATTGGGCAATTGATGATGAAAAAGCATTAAGTGTTTTTCCTAATATCAAGATCTATAAGCCAAAGGATAAAGAAGAGTTAATTAGTATATGGGAAGAGTTCTTATATAATGATAAACCTTCCTATCTAAATATTTCAAGGACTGTATGAAAAAGATTGTTTATGTAACAGGATGTTTGGGCTTTATTGGTTATCACGTAACCAAAGCCTGCTTAGAAAAAGGATGGTATGTCCGAGGAGTTGACAAAGGAACATACGCCGCTAACTGGAACCTATTGCCAGAATTAGAAAAGTATGAAAACTTTGTATTTGAAAAGAAAGACATTAACGATTTAGATCGCATCTATGATTGCGATTACTTTATTAATACAGCCGCAGAAACTCACGTTGATAACAGTTTAGAAGAAAGCGATACCTTTGTTCACAGTAACATTAACGGTGTTCATCATATTCTTAAATTGATTAATCAAAAGAAATATCGCAAACCAATTCTGTTACACTTTAGTACAGATGAAGTTTACGGAGACATTGCCGAAGGTAGTCACGTTGAAACCGATGTGCTATGTCCGAGCAATCCATATAGTGCTACAAAAGCCGCGGCTGATATGTTAATCATAGCTTGGGGAAGAAGTCACAAACTTCCTTATGTAATTGTACGCCCTACTAACAATTATGGTATTGGACAGTACGTTGAGAAGTTAATTCCAAAGACCTGTAAGTTTTTAACTGTAGGTAAGAAGATTGATCTACACAATAACGGCACTCCTGTACGTACTTGGTTACATGCCGGCGATACTGCTAGAGCTGTGATTACTATTATTGAAGCAGGCGTTGTTAACGAGATCTATAATATCAGCGGCAACTATCAAACTGAAAATATCAATGTAGTTAAAAAGATTTTGAATCTGTTTAAGATTAAAGACAACTATGAACAATACATTACGCACATGGAACGTCAAGGACAGGATGTAAGATACAGTATTGATGATAGTAAACTACAAGACTTAGGGTGGTATCCTATTGCTAACTTCGATGATGAACTCAAAGCTATTGTTAAGTACTATAAGAAAAATTTTATCTGGTAAGATTTTTAAGTCATAAGAAAGCCCCAATTAAGGGGCTTTTATTTTGACTACGTTTTCTAATTAATTAGAATGCGTATGCCATACCTACCATGTAGCTAGTTTGTGTTTGACCAGCAATAGTTGGATATGCTTGATAGTTGTTTGACAAGCTATTCAAACTAGCATTTCCTGTACCAGCACTTGTTGAACCAAAACCACTTGAGCCTTTGTTAGCAACTTGTGTAACACCTGCCCAAACGTCAACACGCTTGCTTAGATAGTGCTTAGCCATCAAAGAATATTGTTTGGCACCGTTGTTGCCGTTAACGTTATCTTTGAAATCATAGTAACCAACTGAAATTTCATCAACTGGAGTTACTTTATACATAGCACTGATCATAGACATATCAAAGTCTGAATTGGAAGTACCTGCGGCTGCACTTGGGTTCTTAATGTTAGACCAACCGCCGGCAACTTTTAACTTACCATATGTGTAGTTGGCCGAAGCAAAAGTAGTCTGTGCGTTTGTTACACCTGAACCGTTATGGAACTCACTATAACCGGCAGCGGCATTAAAATCCTTGTATGTATAGAATAATGTTGCCATAGTTTTGTTGCTATCTTGAACAGCACCTAATGTACCATCACCAGCAACTCCGCCTGGAGTATAAGCAAGCATACCTCTTAATCCGGCAAATGTTGGAGTGTCGTAACGAATAACGTTACTCATCCAGTATCCGCCTGTTAGATTAGAAACACCAGTTTTGCTTGTTGCGCTACCGCCAAAACTACTTGCGTCATCCCAGAAAGTGATGCCTGTACCAAAGTTTGAACCACCACGTACTTCACCAACTTCCATTCCTTCAATCATTGGGTTTTGTTGACGACCCATTTTCAAAGTACCTAATGAATCGCTACCAATATAGATATCAGATTTACGATTGAATAAGTTACTATTTTGACCATTGTTACCGCCGTTGTTTTGATTACCATCAGCTGGAGTAAATCCTGCTTCTAGATCAAAACCAGCACGAACTCCACCACCTAAGTTGTCTTGTCCTTTGAAACCAATTCTGCTGGCATAATCAGCGTTGCTGATAATACCTGTGGAATTGCCATTTGGGGAACCAACATTAGTAGATGTTCCAATGCCTAGATCCATACGACCGTATACCGTAACCGTAGAGTCGTCGGCTTGTGCCAAACCAAACGTAGCGGCTAACAAGCCCGCCAAAATGATTTTTTTCATCATATAAAAATTTCCTTTAATATTAAAATCTTAAATTTAAGATGCTAGTACCTACACTAGCAATCTATATTATATATTTAAGATTACAAAAAAACAACTAATAACATCCTGGTTTTTGCTAATTTGGTGAATTAAGTGCTAACTTTTTCTCCGTTAACTGCCCAGTAAATAATGCTATATGGAGCAGTTATGGACAGCATTTTTAAAATAATCGGTGACTTAGGAATGCCAGTTGCGGCGGCACTAGCCGGCGGATACTTTGTGTTTCTAACAATCAAACTGTTATTACAAGGTGTGCTCAGTAGTATTAAAGGCATGGCTGGTATTATTACTGCTCTAGACAATCGTGTTAAGACTATGAATCACGATGTGATTCGTATTGATACTATTGTGTCAAACGCATTAGGACTACGTCCAGATACAGATCGTATTGCTCGTGCTGATGGTAAAAATGACGCAAGGAGAGACTAATGGAATTCAAAGACAAAATTATACAGTTACACGATATTGCTCGTGCTATTGAACAAGAAATAGGTGTAGGACAACTAAGCGAAGATATTCGTAAAGCGGCAGATAGACTCCATGAGGTTCTACATGCGACATTATGATTACGAGTGGGATTTATATCCCAACTATCTTAAATTAGATAAAGAATTAGATGTAGATAAATTAGGGTGGCGAGACGGAGACTATTTTAAATTTGTAGTCACTGAAGACGGTACAAAACTAATTAAAAAACTTGATCCGTTAACTAGATTTCTAGAAAGAGGAGCAAATGATCTTGAGTAAGTATGACGCTTGGTGGGATAGCTTACCAGAAAATACAAAAACATATTTGAAAAATCAGCCAATATGGCATGATAGTGATTTATTTAAAGCAACAGCAATTGGCGCTGTTGTTGGATTCTTAATTGGATTATTATTTTAAGGAGCTTGTATGGCACTAATTGATTCAGTACTAAATTTAATTAACAAAACACCAAAAGATACGGAGGCTCCTAAGCCTCCGGTTGGTTCACGTTCAGAGCGTGAAGCAAAGATCAAAGACAAAGCAGGTATGGTAATCAACGTATTTGCTTTACTATTAGCCGTTAACGTATGGTACGGTGGTAAACTATCTAGTACCGTAATGAACAACACAATCAAAGCTAGTGACACTTATGCTTTCTACCAAGCAAAAAGTCTAAAGCAAATGTTGGCAGAGCAAAACTTGTATGAAGCAGAAAAGAGCGGCGACAAAGCTCGTGCTTCAGAAATGAAAACAAAAATTGATACTTACGAAAACGATCCTAAGGATGGAAAGAAAGCATTATTAGCTAAAGCAAATGCTCTAGAAGCAGAACGCAACGATGCTAAAACACGTAGTCCTTGGATTGGATATGCTAGTACAGCATATCAATTGTCTATTGTATTGTTGTCAGCAAGTATTCTAGCAGTTAGCATGGCCCTATTCTGGGGTAGTTTTTTAGTAGCAGGGCTAGGATTAGTTCTAAGCCTTAACGGTTTATTTTTGTTCTTTTAATATATGGATATTGTAGAGTTAATTAATAAGTTTGGATTCCCGATTGTCATGGCAGTTGGGATGGGCTTTATTATCAATTATGTTTGGGAATGGGCTACTAAAGAAGTTAAACCAGTTATTAGTGATGCCAATACAGTTTTGATTGCTCTAATTGATCGAATTCGTATGTTAGATAATGATTTGATTCGTTTAAATCAAAAGGTCAATACAGTTTTAACTATTCGCGGTAAGATGATCGAATCAGATCGTGTTATGGAAACTGCTATTGTCGAAGCGCAGGCTAATGCTAAGTTTCACGATGCTATGGATGAAGCGGATAGTATCAATACTAAAAACACTAAGAAAAAACCTAAAGACACAACTTCGGCGGAACAAGAAGCATCTGGCGGAACAGGTTAATCTAGTTGTAATCATTATCTGCTAACATTATAATAAATAATGTTTTAAGGAAGTTAATGAAAAAAGTTCTTTTTATTCTCAAACGACGTGAAGACTATAGTGTAGCCAAACACAGTAGTCACATCGGGTTGAGTACAGGATTATATAATTCCGCAAATTTTATGAATGTCATGCTGAAAGACGCAGGCATTCAAAGCGAATTAGAAGTTGCGATTGACAACAACTGTATCGATAGGCTAGTTACTAAGCACAGACCTACTCACGTTATTATTGAAGCATTGTGGGTAGTTCCTCAAAAGTTTTCGATATTACAAAAGCTTCATCCTAATGTTAAATGGATTATACGCTTACACAGCGAAATGCCGTTTATGGCAGGAGAAGGTCCGGCAATGGATTGGGTAGGAGAGTATTCAAATTTTAGAAATATTGTTATAGCTTGTAATGCTCCGCGTATGACACGTGAAATTAAAATGTATCTACAGACAAAACATCCGGGCAGAATTATGGATTACAAAGTTATCTATCTGCCTAATTATTATCCACAAGATTATCAACACAAAAAGTTTAATAAAGATAAAGACTACGTCGACATTAGTTGTTTTGGTGCTGTCCGTCCATTAAAAAATCATTTAGTACAAGCGTTTGCCTCCATAGACTTTGCTAATCAAATTGGTAAGAAGCTACGTTTCCACGTTAATGCTGGCCGTATTGAAATGCAAGGAGGCCCTGTACTTAATAATCTAAAAGGATTGTTTGAACAATTATCAGATACAGGACATCAATTAATTAATCACGAATGGCGCCCTAGAGAAGAATTTTTAAAACTATGCTCGCAAATGGATATTGGTTTACAAGCAAGTATTAGTGAAACATTTAATATTGTCGGAGCAGATTTAATCAGTCAAGGAATTCCTTTTGTAGGCACCCACAAAGAAATACCTTGGGCATTGCCATTATTCAGCGCAGACGCCTTAGACAGCGAAGATATAACACGTAAGCTTCATATTGCTTACAATTGGCCTCAAGTGAATGTAAAAACCCAACAATGGGCTATGAAACTCTATACGAATCACACAGCTAAAATTTGGAATAAATACTTTTCTTAAGGGAGCAACTACAAATGGCACATAAACACAAAGTTAGAACACACCGTTGGGAAGATGGAATTCTGAAAACATTTGAACATGAGTTTGAATCATGGGAAGCGGCATTAGGATTTGCCGAAGCAAGTGACGAACCAAATATCAAAATCTATCACGAGAACGGCGAATTGTTACATACTATTTCTAACAGTCCACTACCAGTTCCAACATACGCTTAAATGAGTATCTTTTTATACACAATAGTGGTAACGCATATCACTATTGTGTGCGTTACGTTATTTCTTCATCGCGGTCAAGCACACAAAGGAATAACTTTTCATCCCTTGCTACAACATTTTATGCGTTTTTGGCTGTGGTTAACTACCGGAATGGTTACACGTCAATGGGTAGCAATACATCGCAAGCATCATCAATACTCTGATCAAAAAGGCGACCCACATAGTCCACACGTATTTGGAATATGGAGGGTCTTTTTTAAGGGCGCATATCTATATCATCTAGCCAGTAAAGATAGTGCTATGATCGCAAAGTACGGTCAAGGTACTCCTATTGATTGGATTGAAACTAATCTATATACAAAACATAGTCGCTTAGGTATTATATTAATGTTGATTATAGATTTACTATTATTTGGACCCTGGGGATTATTAGTATGGGGCATACAAATGATTTGGGTGCCGTTTCATGCCGCTGGAGTTATTAATGGTGTTGGCCATTGGATTGGATATCGCAATGGAACTACTAGAGATCAATCACGTAACATTAGTCCTTGGGGTATCATCATAGGCGGTGAAGAACTACATAACAATCACCACCTAAGCCCAGCAAGTGTTAAATTAAGCCGTCGCTGGTTTGAGTTTGATGTAGGCTATATGTGGTTAAGGTTGTTTACCTTAGTAGGGCTTGCAAAGATTAAAAGAGCGCCAACCATTTAAGGTTGTATTAGTCCACGCTTTCCATTCGTCTTGTTTGCCTATAACATAATAAGGCATAAACCAAGCCTGTAAGAAACACCATACCTGTAAGTCTAAAACTTCTTCTACAATATTATTTTTCATGTGCTATGAATTCCCCATTCCAGTTATCTGGTAGGTCTTGTTGCTTCATAAACTCGCAACGCTCAATCCATATCTTGTAGTACTTGTCCATCTGTCCGCCAAAGTTGCCAATCAACTTCTTACACATAGCCGCAGCCTCGTCAAACTTTTTAGCTTTGTATAGGGCATGCATCGCATTGTGTTGTTCACGATCTTTAGTGTAGTCGTTACCTTTTGTGCGTAACGCTGTATAAATTAAGTCAGCAACTGTCTTGCCCTTAGGTTGTAAGTTGTCCAGCAACAAATAGAAGAAGTCATCTTTAGTACGGTTGTATGTTTCAGCACCAATGATACATAGTACACCATAGGCTTTACAACGTGCTTCTAGACGTGCGGCTGTTGACACCATATCACCTAAGATGTCATAGCTGTGTCTTTCTGTTGATCCCATCTCGCCAATAAAGCCGATACCCGAGTTACAACCCCAACCCATTGCGGCAGGAGGTAAACCTTGTGCTTCCATTATCTTAGTATACTCGTCTACTTTGTCTAGCATCTCAAGTCCTACCTTAACGATAGTGCGGGCATGATTAGGATCTTCAATTGGAGCACCATGTATGTGCATTGATGCGTCACCTACATACTTAATAATCATACCTTTGTTATCTAGCATAGGTTGGCTGATAGCATCCATATAACCGTTCATGTACTTGCCAAGTCCGGCAACGTCATCGCCATAGTGTTCCCCGATAGGAGTAAAACCACGTAGGTCACTGAACATAACACTTACGTCTTTACGCACACCACGCTTGATTAAGTCTGGATCTTTTTGTAATAGCTCTACAACTTCTTTAGAGCAGTAGCCAGCAAATTGTTTCTTAATTGCTTGCTTTTGTAGGAATTCGCTTACAAACTTAATACCATAAGCGTGAAGCATAACCAAAACAAGGCCCCCGACCGGAAGAGTCGCATCCATAAGCCATGAGCTACTGCTATATGCGTATCCACATAAAGGAACAATAGAGCCAATAATAACAACACCCGATACAATACCAACATAAGTCCACCTTGTTAAAAATAATAATAAAATACCTGCTAATGCTACTACTAATAATTCAGCCCCATCTGCCCAATCAGGACGTTGTATAACAACTCCATTTGCTATGGTGCTTACTACTGAAGCAATTACATCTTGTGGCCATACAGCGCCTTTACTTGTAGGTACAGGATTAGCAATACCTGCGGCTGTTGGTCCTACTATAACAATAGCCCCTCCGAAGTCTTTGGGCAAGTCCATTAGACTTACTTGTTTATTTTGTTGACTCCAATCGATCCATATGCGTCCCATACTGTCTGTAGAGATAGGACCAAATTTTGGTATACGCATTTTCTCAACACCGTTTTCGTTGAGCTTAACTTGAAATGTTGAATCTCTAGCGGCAACTCTAAGTGTTTCGATAGCTAGGCTAGAATATAAATTACCATCAACACTTGCTATCAAAGGTAAGCGTCGATTAACGCCGTCTATCTCTGGCTTTGTATTAACTAATCCTGAACCTGCGGCATTGTTTTCTATCTGCGGAACGTTAGCAGTGATACCAGAGTATTGTGTGATTGTGGGTAAAAATTCTGGATGTAATACTACTGATCCAGATAGTCTAGGAGTGTTCTTGTCTTTTGCTGTAGGTATGTTTGGTACTACTACCGGATACTTACTTAAAGTTTGACCCAGCGTAGAGTCTCCACCCGTACGATCTGTTTCTGACATGAGTACATCAAGTACAACAAGTCCTGCTCCCCTCGAATATAAATCTCGTACAATTCGGGCATAATCTGCACGACCAATTGGCCATCCGTATTTTTCAATTGACGCCTCATCTATGTTAACCGTATATATGTTGTTATCAGTAGGCGCTTTGGCTGTGATGAGTGTATCAAAATAGCGTAAACGCACACTTTCTACAAAACTCGGGTCTGCTATACGTATACCCACTACTAACGCTAGAGTTAGTAGAGCAGTCCATGGGCTTAAAAGGATCTTTTTTACCATAATCTAGTTGGCATGCTAGAATAGTCAGGTTTCAATGGACGACCTTTTTTTGTGTCGGATGGCTTTGTATCCATTTTGCCCATAGGTTCTAAATGGTCTGTTTTGAATAACCATTTCTTTGTTGTGTTAGAAATGATTCTTTCTTTACCTAAAAATTCTAAAGAGTCAACATCAACGTTAAACAATGTGGTAGATAACGAAACTGTTAATTTACCACTACCCTTATCATATGATTGAAACGCATAGCGTTTATCATTAGGGCCAATTATTACAATTTTGTTAGTTGTTTTTCCTGCAGTTAAACTACTAAGGATTTCAATCTTATCTCTTGACGTAGGAGCATTATTTACTGATTTAACAATATCGTATGCTAGTTTAGAGTTCTTTTTGATTGCACTTCTAGATAAGGGATCTTTAGTAGGAACAGTACCGCCGCTGGCATATCTACCAATTTGCATTTCTGTAATAAATTCACTCGCTTTCATAATAGTTTCCTGTTATCCAGTATTTAGTTGGTCAACAAAATCTAAAAGTAAGTTATGCCTACTGTTGTACTTGCCCTTCATGTAACTATAACTATCGTACCAAAATTGTTCTGCTTCTGGATGACATCCTATAAGTCCTATGTTATCCTGTATAATAGCCATAGGATGATTGTAACTTGCGTATGCGGCTATTAATTCGTAATTACCCGAGCCTACATAAGTAGGACCATCATAAAAGAACATGTCAGTTAATTGACCTTTCCAATGTATGGGCATATTTTTAGCGTGTGGTCTACGTGTACATCCGCCTTGTTTAATATACTGTACAACATCTATGTCTTTTAATATGTTAAAATAATGATGCCCGGCCCAATAGGCGCCCATACAGATGCCCAAATATTTTCCGCCATTTTGTACAAACTTGCGTACTCGTTTAGCATTGTGTTTAAACCCTGTACTAAATGTATCAGCATCACCGAAGCCTCCGGGTACTGCTACAATATCTACATCATCAAAGAAGTTATCCTCTAGTTCATTCTTGCTAAAGATTTTAAAATGATAGTGATCTTCTAATGCTTTCAAAATACCATTGCCGCTCTGTACGGAGCATTTAGGATCGTACAAGAATAAAGCAATGGTCGGTTTCATAATTGATGCCCGTTATAAATCCAACTGGCAAGTAATACTAACCATAAAATACGTAGTACGTTGTCAAGTGTGCGTTCAGCATGATCTAGCCAAGTTTTATTTTTTGGCGTGTTCATCTGCTGGACTTTCGATTGATGGTGGTTCGATATAGTGATCCCAAACTTTCTGTCCTGCGTTCCACCCAAATACAGTACAGAATCCTGCCGCGGCCCAATAAAGTACAAACATTGTAACCCCTTGAATTATATGCTACTATTTAGCAGAGCCGTAAAAAATGGAACCTAAGTTCCACTGCTAG
>Ga0214170_1000420_pt1 | contig 15541 bp, 15 predicted proteins | sample TroBogEpilimnion_2_FD_153008 | JGI IMG/M metagenome (GOLD analysis project Ga0214170, IMG submission 153008) | Freshwater microbial communities from Trout Bog Lake, WI - 27JUN2007 epilimnion | ecosystem: Environmental > Aquatic > Freshwater > Lake > Epilimnion/Euphotic zone | place: Trout Bog... | reverse complement strand
ACAGTTACAGCTATTTTTGAATCTCTATAAATTCTCTCGTAGAAAGTTTGATCATCTTTTGAAAGAAAATACCCCTGAATACCTGGAAGCTGAGTTTCAGTATGTGGTGCAAGAACGCTCTGTTCCGACCAATTAAACCAAACGTATGGAGAACCAAGTGAAATTGAAATGTTGCTGACAATAAAGAATATTGCCAAGAGGATAGGAAAAAAACGAAGAGCAATTGCTCTATAAGAGAAAAACTTGACTGCTGTAACAATGTAAATTATGACTGCAGGCATAAATGTTTCAAAATATATCGAACCGCCAGACGAGTATAGATTAATCAATGCACCAATGCAATAAAAGTTGGAAATCATAAACAGCAGTCGAAACATTTCGAAATTTACACCTTGAAATGCTATTTTTTTATCGTAAAAGTCAGCAGTTATTTTTCTCAGACGCGGTTCTAGAAGTAGAGTTGTGGAAATTAAAATTGTCAGAATTATGAATGCATTTAGACTGCTGTAATTGGTTGCAATGTAATTTATTGGGTTTAAGATTTTCATGTTTGGTAATTCCGCAATGATGGATGGAAAAACAAGTGCCACAGCGTACATCAGTTGTTTCATCCACGAGCTTGCTTTTGGAAATGCAGCTTTGAATATGTAAGGCAAAAGACAGATTATTGCGTCGACAACTATAAAACCCACTTGATTTTCTGGGAGGTTCAGTCCAGAATTTCTCCAAATAATTGTTGAACATACGAATAGGAGCATGTATTCGTAGACTTCATTTTTATATTTTGCCTTGAGGCTGAACCGTTTTAAAATCTGAGTTTTATCCACAAACCAAACAAGAGCTAACGAAGTGCCTGCAATTACGAAAATCACTTTAGGGAGGTACATCAGGCATGAGTTCCAGATGATTGATGGGAATTTAGCAAAGTTAGGATTTTTCCCTCCGCCTGAAATCATGTCTCGAATAAAAAATGTGAAGTCATTTTGTAAAATCAGAAAAGTAGTTGTAAAAATTCCAGGAATTAATCCACCTAAAAAAACCCATTTGACAGATCTTCGAAGGCATTGTTGAATGTCTTTATTTCTGATTTCAAAGTACAAAATGAATAGAAGTAAAAAGAAAATCAACAACCATGCAAGACTGGTTTGCTTTTCTAGGATTGCTAATCCAAAAAACAGCCCAGAAATTATCCCATAATTCCTTACACTGTTCAAAGAAGTTTGGTCAAATGAATTAGAAGTGAGTGATTTTATAAGAAATGCAAAACCAGTCGAGATCAACATTAGATGCGTTGTATTCCAGCCCCCGATTTGTTCAAGTCTTAAGCAGCAAATATAAGTCTGCATTAAATAAGAAAGTATTAAAGAGTTTGTTCTTCCAATAAATATTCTTGCAAGCATATACATTGAAATTCCAAATATAGATACACAAAATAGTATCGAAAATAGAACTACATTTCTTATCCCATAATTTTTGTTGGCGGTTAATTGTGAGATGAAATATGACAGTGGTCCGACGGGATCAAAATAATCTTTGTAGGGAATGAGTTTACGATTTTGTAATGGGAAAACGAAATTGCCTGAAGTGAGAGGCATAATTCTTAAGTTGATGAAAACATCAAGAGCAACAGGTGGCAACACGCTCATTATGCAAAAGAAAAGCTCTGTGCTATCTAAAGCACTTTTAATGTGAGCTTTCGAGAGTTGTAAAGACACATTAGAAGATTACACAAAACATTCAAAATTTTTCAGTAATAATTCAAGTTTATTGACAATGTTTCCAATCTAATTAGCGGTAGGATTTGTTTTTTGGTTATTCTCAAATAATTTTCAAAAGGAATCCAATGTTTAAGTGGCAGGACAAATGCGTACTTGTTACTGGTGCGACTGGGCTCGTAGGGTCGTGGTTAGTTAAAAGATTGCTAAATGAGGGCGCAGATGTAAGCATATTTGTTGTTGAGTTTCCACAAGATTCAGAATTAATTCGTAGTGGTGACATCAAAAAATGTAAGGTTTATGAAGGCGATTTAAGAAATTACTCTGACGTATCTAAGGCCGTACAAAATCAAAACATTGATTTTGTTTTTCACCTCGGAGCACAGACCATTGTCCAAGATGCACTTGTTGAGCCCGTGTACACATTTGAAGCAAACATTATGGGCACTGTCTATTTATTTGATTCGATACGTAGGTTTTCAGCATGCAGCACAAAAGTACTTGTTGCATCAAGTGATAAAGCGTACGGCACTGCTGAAACATTGCCATATAACGAGTTGACCCCTTTGAGAGGTGAAGGTCCATATGATGTTTCAAAATCATGTACCGACCTTCTGTCACGCTCATACTTTCTTACTTATGACATTCCAACAGTTATTGCAAGGTGCGGCAACATATACGGTGGTGGTGACTTAAATTGGAGCCGAATAGTTCCTGGCACTATCCAAGATCTAATCAATGGAGTACAGCCAATCATTCGAAGTAATGGTAAATTTTTAAGGGACTACATTTACGTCGAAGACGCGGTGGACGCTTATTTATCGATGGCATCTCAAATTGATTCAGTAGAAGTTAATGGGGAATCGTTTAATTTTTCTAGAAATGATCCCGTATCTGTCCTCGAAATTTATAAGGCGACATGTTTTGCAACGCTAGGCGAGTACGTTGAGCCACTTATTCAAGACTCAGTAAAAAATGAAATCATTGATCAACACCTTTCAAATCAAAAAGCAAGTGAAATTCTTAGATGGGAAAGTAAATTCACTCTTGACCAAGGTCTAGAAAGAACAGTCGAGTGGTACAGGAGATTTATTGATGGTAAATAAAAAGTTAATTAGCATTATTATCCCTGCTTATAATGAGGAAGAGTGTGTCGATGAGCTTTCGAGGCGTCTTCAGAATGTTATGAATCTTGAAAATAAGTATGATTTTGAGATAATAATTGTCGAGAATGGGTCCGTTGATGAAACTTGGAAAAAGCTTCAGCACATTGCTGCTAATGACAAGCGTTTCAAAATAATAAAGCTGTCACGTAATTTTAGAATGGATGGCGGCCTTACCGCAGGACTCTCTTATGTGAAGGGGGACGCTTGTGTTCTCATGACCGCAGACCTTCAAGACCCTCCTGAGCTGATTCCATCGTTTATAAGAAAGTGGGAAGAAGGGTTTGAGAACATTTATGGAATTGTGATGAAGAGAGAGGGAATAAGTCCAATTCGCAGAATGAATTCACAAATATTTTATTGGGTGGCAGGGCGACTTACCGATGGAAGGATTCCAAGAAATGCTTCTGATTTTCGACTTGTTGACAAAAAAGTTTATGAAGTAGTTAGGACAATGGACGAACGGAACCGTTTTGTGAGAGGCCTATTCGCTTGGGTCGGGTTTCAATCAATAGGGGTACAAATGATTCGGCCACCAAGATTTGGGGGTGTTTCAAATGCACCATCATTCAAAGTGATTGATCTTGCGATTAAAGGTATATTTGCTAATTCGTACAAACCTCTAAAGATCATAACAATTTTAGGGATCACAATTTCAAGTTTTTCCTTTTTCGCTCTGATTCCTCTTACCATCCTTTGGTTTATAAAAGGTGTCCCATTTGCTGGTTTTGGAAGCATCGTATCCCTTTCACTTTTTATATTTGGACTCATAGCATTGATGCTCGGCATAATAAGCGAGTATGTAGGCCTGATTTATGAGGAAGTTAAACAGAGACCAAACTATGTAATTTCAGAAACAATTAATGAGAGGTATTAACTTTATGAAATATTCTGATTATTTCATGAAAACTTTGAGTGGGCTTGGCTATAAGACCTGTTTCTACGTTGGCGGCGGGAACTCTATGCACCTACTTGAATCTGCCAGTAAATACTTTGTGTGCGTACCTGTCGTGCATGAGGTGACCGCAGCTATTGCGGCTGAGTACTTTAATCAAAATAAGAAAAATAATGGATTAGAAGAACGTGCATTCGCCTTAGTTACTGCTGGACCAGGATTCACAAATCTAGTAACGGGCATTGCAGGTGCTTGGCTTGACAGTCGTGAATTATTGGTTGTCGGTGGTCAGGCAAAGTCAACTAATTTGGCTAAAGGTACCGTCAGGCAAGTTGGGCATCAAGAAATTGATGGAACGTCAATAGCTAAACCAATTACGAAAAAATCGGTAACTCTCGAACAGATGATAGACAGTGCAAGTTTAGAGAAAATTATCGAGATTTCCTGGGAAGGAAGGCCAGGACCGGTTTTTATTGAAGTTTGCCTTGACGTTTCTGCAATGCAATGCAGTTTTGATGAATTTAGTCTAAATGTTGCCCAGCACACATTCAAGAGTGACTCTCAATCTAGTGAAGCGGCAAATTATGTTATCGAGAAACTAAAAAATAGTTCGAGACCTTTGCTGCTTCTAGGTGGCGGAGTTTCACGTTCAGTCGTTGATAGCTTATTAGGAAATTTCGCTGCACAAAAAATTCCGATAGCTTGCACTTGGACAGGTGCCGATAAAGTTGGTTCGGATTACCCGTACTATGCTGGACGCCCAAATACTTATGGGATGCGTTGGTCAAACATTTTTTTGCAACAAGCCGATTTACTTATTGCGGTAGGCACAAGTTTAGGTTTTCAGCAAACTGGCTTCAACATTGATGATTTTTTACCTGTTGGTGAGTTGATACAAATCGACATCGACGAAGAAGAGCTATCTAAAGCGACACCTCGTAACCGTGTTGGTTTCAAATCTGACTCAAAAGACTTTTTAGAAGATCTTGCGAATGAGCTTAGAAATCTTAAGGCTGATTTCAGCGACTGGACAAATTACCTATCAGAAATTAAGGGTCTAGTTCCTACACTTGAAAGTTGTCAAATATCTTCAGAGCCGTACCTATCACCACACAGTGTTATTAAATACGTCTCTGAGCTTGCAAGGACAGACGATCAATTTGTTGCGGCAAGCAGCGGAGGCACCTTCACTGCTACGATGCAGATTTTGGAAGTCAGTGCTAATCAATCATTGATTGGGAATAAAGGACTGGCCAGTATGGGCTATGGGTTAGCGGGTGCTATCGGCCTAGCAACAGCTGACCATGATAAACGAACAATACTGTTTGAGGGTGATGGTGGGTTTGCACAAAACATGCAAGATGTGGGAACGGTTGCGGCTAATTCACTTAACCTAAAAATTTTTATTACTTCGAACGATGGGTATGCATCAATTCGAACAAGTCAAAAAAACTACTTTGATGGCCACTATCTTGGCTGCGATAATGCTACTGGTTTAGGACTTCCAGATTGGGAGAATTTTTTTAGTTCATTTGGAATCGGGTGCCTAACACTAAACTCAAATAATCTCAACTCTGACGCATTCAAAGAATCCTTTGAAAAAAAAGGTCCATTTGCGTTTATTATTCTTGCCGATCCGGAACAAATGTATCTTCCTAAAATTTTTAGTCGTATATCAAATGATGGGACTATGCAATCGGCTGCCTTGCATGACATGGCGCCAGCCCTTGGGAATCATGTCGCTCAACATGTTTTTAAGTACATACCTACTGCGTTGCTTCCAAAGGGCGACTAGTGCAGATTGTTGTATCTGGTGCATCAGGTTGGCTGGGGAGAGCGACTATATCAGCTTGCAATCAATATCTAAATCAGAACTATAACCTTTCACTTTTTGCGAGTCATGAGAGAGATATCCACATAAAGGGTCTCGGCAATTTTGGCGTCAGAGAACTTACTTATGATTTCTCACAAATTGTTAAATTTCCAGAACTGTATGTTCACTTACCTTTTAAGACTAAAGATTTTCAGCAATCCATGAGTGCAGAGAGTTATATATATTTAAATAGATCTCTAATCTCACAAGGTGTTTCGTTCATTACGAATCAGAAGCCTAGATCAGTAATTATTGTCTCCAGCGGTGTTGTTTCGAGAAACATAATTTCTAACGGTTTAATCGATAATGATTTGTACACAGCGCTCAAAATAGAAGAAGAAAATTTATTTCGAGAGGCATGTGACACTGTTGGAGCGAATTTAGTTGTGATGAGACTTTGGGGCGCATCAGGATCTGAAATGACTCAACCATTTAAATACGCAATTGGAGATTTAATTAAACAGGCATTGACTTCAAATGAGATTAAAATTTACAGCAGTAAGTTGGTATATCGTCGTTATGTTGATGCGATGCAAGCGATGGCAGTTTGTGTTCTCGCTGCGCTAGCAAAAAAAAACATAGTCTTTGAATCGGGTGGCACCGTTATGGAGTTGGATGCACTTGCCAGAATCATTAAAGAGGAACTCAATCAAACATCTTCAATTTTTAGAACAACCGTTTTAGGTCAAATCCCTGATTTCTACTTCTCAACAGATACGACATTTGAGACTCTGGCTTCAGAATTCGGTATTGAATTGATGTCTATTGCTGAACAGGTAAATCGCACCGCGACCGTAGTTAGGGAGCAGTTATAGTGAGATTTAACGTTAGGAGATCTTGTGGGAAATAGAGAGAGTCAGATTTTCGAAAATCTATTTGTTCTTGAGGCGGCTAATAACCACTGGGGCAGCGTCGAACGTGGCAAGGCAATTGTTCAAGCATTTGGCAATGTTGCACGTGTAAATAATGTGAAAGCTGCGATTAAATTCCAATTTAGAGACGTAGACAATTTTATTCACGATGACTACAAGGGCAACCAGGAAATTAGATACATTAAAAAAACAGAATCAACAAAAATGAATCATAATCAGTATGCAGAACTCGCACAAGCTGTTAGAAAAATTGGATGCATCCCCATGGCTACGCCCTTTGACGAAGCATCTGTTGACCTTTGCATTGCGCTTGACTTCCCTCTGTTGAAGGTTGCAAGCTCCGACATAAACGACTGGCCGTTAATTGAGCGAATCGCTGCAACAAAGTTACCCACGATTATTTCTTCTGGCGGTGCGTCTGAGAAATCACTGGATGAAGTAGTTCAGTTTTTTGAACACAGGAACATCCCATTAGCGATAAATCATTGCGTGAGCCTATACCCATCCGAAGATCATCAACTAGAACTAAATCAGATTGACTATCTGATCGAAAGGTACCCAGGTCATGTAATCGGATTTTCATCACACGAATACCATGATTGGCAAACTTCAATGCACATTTCTTATGCCAAGGGTGCTCGTACCTGGGAGAGACATGTCGACATTGAACTTGATGACGTTCCTGTTTCGAACTACTGTTCACTGCCCGATCAGGTCGACATTTGGTTTAAAGCCTTCCACAAAGCATTCGAAATGTCTGGTGGTAGTGGAGTTTCTAGAAGAGTAATTCCACTCGAAGAAGTTAAATATTTAGATGCGTTGGTTCGAGGAGTGTACGCAAGAGTTGATTTACCTGAAGGATACGTGATTGACAGCTCAACATTTGCTCATGATTTTTTACTCGCAGTTCCACTAAGGAAAAAGCAATTATCAACTCGGGAAATTATCAATGGTTTAAAACTTACTCGTATCGTAAAGGCGGGAAGTCCTATTACTATTGACGATATTGATGGTCCTTACGCCTCGCGCGAAGAGCTCAGAAAACAGATTTTAAATAGAGGTGTCTAAGTAAAAGATGCAGAAAAAACTTGCTCTTATAACCGGTGCAAATGGTGGCATAGGTGGTGCGGTTTCAAAACGCTTTGAAGAAGCAGGATATGACGTTCTAAAACCTAGCTCTAAAGAATTAAATCTTTCAGATGAGAGCTCTATTCAACAATGGTGTGTTAACAACAGCAACTTGAGACCGAGCACGATTGTGTTGTGTGCCGGTATTAACTTACCTGAATCCTTTGAAAATCAAACTGACTCGGAATTTCGTATGATTAATCAAGTTAACTTATTCGCCAATATATACATTCTTCGAAACTTTGCCCCATCAATGTCACCTGACAATACTCCAAGAATTGTTTTTATTTCTAGCCTGTACGCCTCGAAGTCTAGAAAAGGTAGGTCTGCATATTCGGTTTCAAAAGCTGGTTTAGATGCACTTATGCGAAGTCTTGCCCTAGAATTCGCAGAAAAACGAATACTTGTCAATTCGGTTGCACCAGGCTTTGTTGAAACGGAATTGACTTATGCAAATAATGATCCTAACAACATAAAAAAATAATAGAAAGAATTCCTTTAGGAAGATTAGCTACACCCAGAGAAATTGCTGAGGTAACTTATTTTCTTGGTTCAGAAAAAATACATACGTAACAGGTCAAATCTTAACTGTTGATGGAGGTTTTTCAATAACATGAACGACCTAGATAACTTGCTAGTCCATTCTGGGCAAGGTAACTACCCTGTTGAGTTTTTTGTCAATATTGAAGAATTGATAGCATCAAAATCAGAACATTCGGATGAAGTGTTCATTGTAATTGATGAGCACGTTTTAGATTTATATCCAGTTCTTTCTAGCTTCTATCCGAAATCTCCCATTTACACTGTTGTAGCAAGCGAAGCTACGAAAACATTGCAAGGTGTTGAGGAGCTATCTTCTTGGCTAATTTCAGTCTCGGCAACAAGAAGTTCGCGAATTATTGCAATAGGCGGCGGAGTTGTGCAAGATCTTGTAACATTTACAGCCCATGTTTACTATCGTGGAATTTCTTGGGAATTCATTCCGACAACTCTACTTAGTCAATCAGACAGTTGTATAGGCGCTAAATGTGGAATTAATGTTGCTCCATTCAAAAATCAAATTGGAGTCTTTCACTCACCAAGTAAAGTTTCGATAGTCTCAGAATTTTTAAACACTCTGAGTGAGATTGATTTAGAGTCAGGGTTTGGTGAGATATTTAAGCTCTCAGTTACCGGACATGACGAGTTCTTTGACGCCCTAAAGCATTTTTTACTTCTCCCTAGGAGGACAAATAATGAACTTCTAAATCTTCTTCATTTGAGCCTCAAAGCAAAGAAGTCTGTTATTGAAGAAGATGAATACGAAAACGATCTGCGCAGGATATTGAATTATGGTCATTCATTTGGACACGCGTTGGAGTCACTAACAAATTATGCTGTTTCACACGGGCATGGTGTTTTTTTTTGGAATGGACATTATCAACTATCTTGGAGTCCAATGGGGGATTTTAGATAGGAACTTATATCTTGAATTTAAACAGTTGATGATTAATTTCCTTACATCAAGAAATGTTGAAGCAAACATTAATGCATTAGACCTTGTCGCTCAGCTCAAGAAGGACAAGAAAATGGCTTTTGGTAAGATGAATTTTGCAGTATTAGCAAACGCAGGTGAGATTTTAGTAATCGAGAAAGACCTGAATCAGGAATTAGTTGGTCAAGTACAGAAATATCTAGATGATGAATCATTATTCATTTTTCTTGACATTGGTGGAACTGACCTCAAGTTTGGTTATTCACAATATGGTGTGACTGACCTAATTAGGATAATTCGTCATCCTATGGCACCAATGTTGATGTTGAATGATCCACATCGCAAAGAAATCGATCCTTTTGATTTGTTGAACTGATCCTTAAATTTAATTAAAACAGCGATGCCAGACGATTTTGTTTCTGCGGATTTGTACATTTCTGGTCAAATGGGTTCTTGGTTATTGACTGATATGTCGAATAATCCGGTATCTAATATCATTTCTTGGCAAGATAAAAGAGCTACCAAAGACTTTCAGTTACTTTCGCCTGATGACTTCAACTCATTCTATGGTGACAATTGGGTATTCAAGAATGGTGGGGAATTTAGGGAGGGATTACCTTCAATTTCAATTCATGAGGTTTTGAAAGAGAACATTTTCCCAACAGAAGTTAGATTTCACAGTTTAATTTCGTGGATTGCAGCATCATTAGTTGTGAAACCAACCAATATTATGAACTCCACTGATGCGGCATCCTGTGGCTTTTATGATGTATTTCTTGAAAAACTTATGATTGATTCGTTGGATTTGAATAACTGTCACATTATTTTCCCAGAAGTTACAAATAAAATTTTACAAATTGGTCTTTCCCCTGACGGAAGGATTAGCGTATTTACACCAGTAGGTGACCAACAAGCGTCCCTTTTTGGTTCAGGGCTTAACGAGCAAAATACTGTTATCAACATAGGCACAGGAGGTCAGATTTCAAAAACGTATCTCAATGGAACTATCGGTAAAAATCAGGTACGACCATATTTTCATCAGAATCGGATTCTGACAAAGACACATCTTCCATCGGGACGTGCTATCACAAGTTTTCTTTCATTCATTTTAGACAAGGAACTTAATTCAAATGATTTCATTTGGATGAATAGGTGTGCTCTTGACTATGAAACGGACAATCACATAGACGTTCTTCAATTTGAAAAGGAAATTGTTCGATTACGTGGGATTGACATTTCGTGGTCAAAAGAAGAATTCGCTTCGATAGTGATTCGTTCAATTGTCCCTGAATATCTTTCCGCACTTAGCAATTTTGAATTGAATAAAAATCAAGAAATTATTTTTGCTGGTGGTGTTGGTCAGAAACTAACATCTATTTCAAAACTTATAGAAAATCAAATTGCATCAAGTGTAAAAATCTCGAGTTCTGTCGAAACTACTGTGTCTGGACTTCACCGATTGTCATTGAATAATGTTGCTAAATTCTAAGTTTGCTTCACAAAAGTTGCTGAAGCTTTTTATTGCTCCTGCATTAATTAATTGAATTGATGTATGAAACGTTTGGCTAATTCCGATGCAATCGATACCCGCGGCTTTTGCAGCCATGACATCTTCAATTCTGTCTCCAAACATTAGGTATTTATCTGATTCAATTCGTTCCATAACTTTTAAAATTACAGTTGGATTTGGTTTTCCTAAGAAATTATCGATTCCTTGGAAATGTTCGATATAAAAACTTAAGTTTGTTTTTTTAATGATCTGTTCCACTAGATGATGCGGTTTTGAACTCGCGATTCCCATTTTTATGTTGAAGCTCTCACATCGCATCAGAAAGTCTTCAACACATGGAAAAAGCTTATTCTGTGAACTAATTTCTTGTTTTAGATACCATCTAAATTCCTCAATAATTTTTTGCTCTTGTGCATGATTTATTGAAAGATCACGCACCAGAGCATCGGCCGGAAGGCCGATCAGTTCAATTATTGATCTCTCATTGAGCCCTGGATAACCATTTTCTTCCCTAGCCCGATTAATACACCTTGCAATTTGATCCGTAGAGTCCAAAAGGGTTCCGTCAAGATCAAATATAAATGTAATCTTTTTATTCATCTTTACTTCATTCTAGTAAGTAATATTGCTTACTAAGGTCTATAGTAAAGAATTATGGAAAAAAATACTACCTATCCTTTTAGGAAATGTCCACAGTGTTTTCATTCCAGAAATAATCCTGATGTTGAATTAAAACCAAACTCAAATGCTGCATCTTTTACCTTTGAAGAACTATCACAATTTTGGTGGGGATTTAGAAAGAACAACACGTTCTTTGACTACATCCGTTGCTCAAATTGTTCGCAACTTTATTGTTACCAATATTTCGATGAAACTCAATTGAACTCGCTATACGATTTAATGCCAGACAATACTGACGGTGTAAAACATGAGACTCTTGCAAGAACACAATCTAGTTACATTAATTTTTTGTATAAATTTAGAAATCCATCAGGTATTTATTTAGAAATCGGTCCCGACCTTGGTCAATCTACAGAGGCTGCAGTAAGAGTAGGGAAAAGTAGGAATTCACCCATTTCGAAGGCAGTCCTTGTTGAACCCAACAAGGCAGTGCATGAAACTTTAAGGACTATCAATCATGACATAGAAGTTTCCCTTGTCACGGACATATCTGAGCTAGTTGCAAACTCCATGGCCGGCGAAGCAGTGGTGATTCATGTGCTTGATCATTTATTAGATCCATCAAAATATCTGTTAAATATTCGCGAACAGTTAAGGCCAGGAGGACTTATTTTGATAGTTGTGCATGATGAAAGATGCATGCTCAGGAAAATCTTAGGTAGGCGTTTCCCTCCTTTTACTCTTCAACATCCTCAACTTTTTAACCGTTCTACATTACGTAATTTTTTGATTTTTAATGGTTTTAATGTATTGAAAATCAAAAAAACTACAAATTATTTTCCACTCAGTCACTTAGCAGCAACCCTGTGTAGGGTTGTGGGCATAAATGAAAAATATTCAAAAGTTTTTCCTAAGTGGGTCGTCCCTTTAAGGCTAGGGAATATTATGGTTGTCGCCGAAGTTGTGAATTAATCAAATGTCAAAGTGACAAATTTTAGAGATTTGAGAAGATATGAAAGCTGTATTACTTGCTGGAGGCCGAGGAACGAGACTTTCAGAGGAAACTGTTGTACGTCCAAAGCCCATGGTCGAGGTCGGTGGTAGACCACTGCTATGGCACATTTGTAAAATATACTCTTCGTACGGAATCAATGAATTCATCATTTGCTGCGGATATAAAGGGTACTTAATCAAAGAGTATTTTGCCAATTATTTCCTACATACTTCCGACATCACATTCGACCTAAAAAATAATGAAATGAAGGTACACCATAGTGATTCTGAGCCTTGGAAGATCACTCTGGTAGATACTGGTATAGACACTCAAACTGGCGGACGACTGAAGAGAATTTCAAATTTTCTCGATGACGATGATTTTTGCTGCACCTATGGTGACGGTATCGCGAATGTAGACATTGGCTCACTTATTGAGTTTCATAAAAGCAATAGTCGCCTCGCAACGGTTACGGCCGTGCAACCACCAGGTCGATTTGGTGCACTCGAAATTGTCGGAGATAGAGTAAATAAATTTGTTGAAAAGCCGAGTGGAGATGGTAGTTGGATCAACGGAGGGTTTTTCGTTCTCTCACCCAAAGTTTTGGATCGCATCGATGGCGACGAAACTCTATTCGAACAACAACCATTAATGTCTCTCGCCAGTGACGGACAGCTCGGTGTCTATAAGCATGATGGTTTTTTTCAGCCCGTTGACACTATAAGAGAACTGCAGCTTCTTGAAGAGATTTGGTCTAAAGGCAATGCCCCATGGAAGAGTTGGGAATAATTCCTAGGAGTCTTCTTTGATTCTCCAAGAAATTCCATCTTGAGAATCGCTTACTTCAATGTTTGACTCAATAAGAGCGTCTCGAATTTTATCGGACAATCCGTAGTCACCAGCTGTTCGAGCTACAGATCGTATTTCAATTAATGCATTGATGAGTGAAGTTGGCTCAATGAAACCAGCCCCACCATTCTCAGCTAATTGTGCAAGAGCCGCAACAGCTTTCACCGCTTCACTTGTTTGAGGAGAAATCTGTTCTATTAGGAATTGAACTTCATTCACACTAACTATCTCTGCTGTCTGCTGCTCACTAATTGTTGAGTCAACTTTAATATTTTTAAGTTCTGAAAGCGAAATCACTTCTCCAGAGTGGATAGTTTTAACAGCACCGTTCATTCGCCAATGTGCATTCGAACGACCTTCTACACGTAGTGTTTCTTCTTCTAAATCAATTAAGACTGCGGTGTGTTCATCAATCCCAAGTGTTGCTGTCCTTGAAGGCAACATATCCTCTAGCTCAACAAGCCGCTTTTGCCCCAGGTAACAAGCACTGGTGTCGTAGTTGCCACCCTCGGCATTGTCAAAGTGAGGGATGACAACACAGTTGAGCCCTAACAACTTCAGCAGGTCCAGTCCTTCTAACCAGTAGAGGTCCGAACCGGCTTTGTAGATTTCGTAAATAGGAGCAGTGAACGCTCCAAGTGTCAGAACTGCGGCTGATGAGAAGCAAACGGTCCCACCTTCGTTAATTATTTCAAACAATTCATTTCCAAGATCCATGGGTTTCCACTGCGAAAGCGCATAGGTGGGGCTTCCTGGGCCAGAGAATACGTAGTTAGCTTCTCGGAGCTTCTGTCTAAATATTTCTCGATCTACAGCAGAGGTGTTCTCGTAGTTTTTAAACCCGAGTGGCTCTAATTTGGTCTGAAGCGAAATGTTGAAATACTCAACGAGCTTCTCTGTCATTTCTGGCACGTTTTGCTGAAAACCGTAAGGTGTGTCGATGTTTACTGCTTTGATGGTTTCGTAGCGCGAAAGAAGTGATCGATGAATTTTGGTCATCCCAGGTGCAGTTTCACCAGATCCCAGTAATGCCAATACGCCTTTTGCCATAGTGAGAGCGTACTGGTAAGAGCAGCCACTTTCTACCTACAAATCGCTAGTTTGGTTCTATGAACACGGTTATCTATAACTTTCAGGAGCGCTCAAAAGGCAAGGTTACAAAGCCCATGACACTGTGGGCTATTTGTATGGCGATTGTTATCTTTTGCTACGAAGCACAGTATGGAAATCAACACCATGTCGTTGATACGGGCTTCATCTTGACTGTGCTTCTAGGACTCTACTTAGGCTGGCAGCGAAGAAGTGGGTCAGTATTTATTGCCCCACTTGTGAGCTGGATCTTTGCGTGGGTGCCACTTTGGATCGCCGCAATGATTCATGACGGTTTTATTGTCGGACTCTTCAAGGGTCTGTTTCTAGTCACCTTCGGATGGATAGTCATAGGAGGAGCAGAATTTATTGTGCTCCTCGTGACTTCAACCGTGATCAGAATGTTTCGGTCAAAGAGAAGTAACTCAGAACCCGAAGTGGTTATCTTCGGACCTGATGATACTCAGAAGAAGTATTAATTCATTTTTCGTGTTGATGATGTGACGCGAACGTCCATGAACGCATCAGCACAAAAGTTATTGCAACAAGTGTTAGAGACACAATGAACTGAGTTGGGAGCAACGGAAATTTTCGGTGATCCACTAAGTAAATAATTAGAAGCAGACTTACGAAGTACTGCGATATCGCAATCAGGATAAATTTTGGGAATTCTTTATGGATTTCATTACTTGATCGCCATACGAACTTTCGTTGCATCACGTATGACTGAATCACGCTTACAACGGAGGCGATTGTTACAGCGGCAACGGTATTGAGCGGTGGCATAAAGGTGAGCTTCAAAATTACAAGTGAGCCGAATCCAAAAATGGTGTTCCAACTACCTATAAGCAAGTAACGAATACCTCGTTGCTGCCAAGCCTTAGTTATGAATTGCAGCATGGATTTATCTCCAGAAGTAAGGCGGCGCCTACTAACAAAGTTAGTTCCTTCGGCTCAGGGGTTCTTGACAACCAATGAAGACTTCTGGGTTAGCTCTTGTGTTCGACGATGTTCTTTAGGTTGGTGAGGTTCTTCTTCCAGATGTAGGTGAGAAGGGGAGTGGCTGCTAGTGCTCCTAGGGAACCTAGGAAGAACAGTGGAAATGAGAGAGACTCTTTCCAGGTAATGGTTGATCCCTCGCCGTGAGGTTCTATGTGGAAAGTTCCAGTTCCTTTAACGAGCCCTACGTGCTCTACCCCCATGGTCTTATTCTCTTGCCACTGGGTAATGGTCATGATGTCGGTTGTTTTAAGGGGACCCACTTTGGTGAGGCAAGAGAACTGTGTTCCTACCCCTTCAGTAGTGGGGGAGGTAAAGGTGATGGAAACTGCGTCATTCATCCAGTTGACGTGTCTATC
>Ga0214170_1000417_pt1 | contig 15593 bp, 15 predicted proteins | sample TroBogEpilimnion_2_FD_153008 | JGI IMG/M metagenome (GOLD analysis project Ga0214170, IMG submission 153008) | Freshwater microbial communities from Trout Bog Lake, WI - 27JUN2007 epilimnion | ecosystem: Environmental > Aquatic > Freshwater > Lake > Epilimnion/Euphotic zone | place: Trout Bog... | reverse complement strand
CACATCATCAATATTGATAATGATATTTTCTAGACTTACAAATCTAAACAATTCGAATTTGGCACGCGCATACTCTTCCATATTGCCGTGATAATCCAAATGGTCTTGGCTCAAGTTTGTAAATATTGCAGTTTTAAAATGAACATGAGCAACTCTTTCTTGTTCCAAAGCGTGAGAGGATACCTCCATCGCAACAAGCTTGATAGATTCTGACTTTAATTCAGATAAAACGCGCTGTACTCTAGATGCGTCGGGAGTTGTAAATCCAGTTACCTTGAGGTGACCTAATTCACCATAACCCAATGTGCCAAATACTGCAGATTTTTTAGTCTTAGTAAAAGATTGAGTTAGCCAATGCGTCACAGTAGTTTTACCATTCGTTCCTGTAACGCCTATAACGTTTAAATCTGAAGATGGATTTTCATACCACCAATCTGCAATTTCACTCGCCATTTCGGCCAAGTGTGGAACCGCATAGCATCTTGCATCACCAAGCTTTTCTCTTGCTTCAATATTTTCGTTTTCTAACCAATTTTCACTATCGTATAAAACAAGGCTAACCCCAAGTGACAATGCCTTAGAAATATGAATTCGGTTGTCACTTCTTCCTTTACCGCTTCCAACGGGATATGCTAAAAACACATCCCCAGCTTGAAGTAGTCGTGTATCTGATGATAAATGCGCAGTGCGTTCTACTTCACTCAACATTAAATATTGAATATCTTTTAAATGAAAAGAAGATTTAATTTCTGCTTTTATCATCTATTTAAAACCACTTTTTGTGCTAAACCTTGATCTTTAATTTGAACAAGCTCTTTCAAGTTTTCATCAGGTGGCACACCCAAACTTCTTAGTGTCGCACCTGTGATTGAGGAAAATACTGGAGCTGCAACATCTCCACCATAATGTGACCCGGCAGATGGCTCATCTATCACAACAGCAACAACAATTCGAGGACTACTGATAGGCGCAATACCTGCAAAAAATCCATCATATTTATTACTTGCATAACCACCCTTGCCAAGAGATTTATGAGCAGTTCCTGTTTTGCCACCAACACGATATCCCGGTACCTGCGCCTTAGGAGCTGTTCCACCCTCTTGCGTTACGAGCTCTAACATGTTGCGCATTTCGATGGATGTCTTCGGTGAAATAATTCTGGTTCCAACGGGAGGCTTGTCGACCTTCACCATGGAAATGGGTACCAATTCGCCATCTCTTGCAAAAATTGTGTATGCCCTAGCAAGTTGTAATAAAGAGGTTGAAATACCATAACCAAAAGACATCGTTGCTTGATCTAACTTACCCCACTTTTCATATGGCTTTAAGGTTCCAGCAACAGCTCCCTTGAAACCAACCTTAGGAGCCTGACCAAAACCGACAGACTGGAACATCGTCCACATCTCTTCAGGTTCCATTTGGAGTGCAATTCTTGAAGTTCCGATATTGCTTGATTTTTGAATAATTTGAGATACAGAAAGCACTGAATAGGAGTGAGTATCCGTAATTACTTTTTTACCAATTTGTAAATGACCAATTGGGAATTGAGTTGTTGGCTTTATCAGCCCTTTTTCTAAAGATAATGAAATCGTAATTGGCTTCATTGTCGAACCAGGCTCAAACGTATCTGTTAATGCTCGATTACGTAACTGATCTCCAGTCATATTGCTACGATTATTAGGGTCATATGATGGATAATTTGCCATCGCAAGAACCTCACCTGTAATGGCGTCTAATACAACTGCAGACCCAGACTTAGCACGATTTTCAGTTACAGCTTTTTTTAGCGCTTCATACGAAATTCCCTGAATCTTACTATCTACTGAGAGTTGCAAATCCCTACCATTACGAGGCGGTTGAAAATCACCTAAATCGTCTACAACTCTTCCTAAACGATCAATAACAACGTGTTTTTGTCCATCTTTCCCAGACAATAACTCGTCATTAGAAAGTTCCATTCCATCTTGACCCTTATCCTGAATATCAGTAAACCCAACGATATGGGCCATAGACTCACGATCAGGATAATAACGACGATATTCGCTAGTTATCAAAATGCCAGGTATTGCCAATTCTTTAATTTGTGCAGCGATTTCAGGCTCAACTTGTCTACGAAGATAAAGTTGGTTTTTTGAGTCCGATAATTTTTTCTTTAATTCAGACTCACTCATTTTTAGAAGTTTTGCAAAAGCAGCTATTTTTGATGCTGGCAAATCATCAGGAATTGTTTCTGGATAAGCAATGATAGTTTTCGCTTCTAAACTCGTTGCTAAAATTTCACCATTTCTATCTAATATCTTTCCACGAACAGAGGGCAACACAATCACTCTGTTGACACGCTTTCCTTTTTGCGCATAAAAATCATTCCCAGGACCTTGAATCCAAAATGCACGTCCTAATAATGCTAAAAAGCCTACAAACATGAGAAACAATACAACTCTAGATCGCCACATTGGCAATCTGAGAACTAAAGTATTAGAGGGGTTACTGTGATGAACCTTCAATTAGACTTATCCCTAATGTAAATTGTCTTATCTTGCTTAGCATCTTTCATATGCAATTGCTTCGTAGCAATGTCAACAATCCTGGTTGATTTCGATAAATCTCTTTGCTCAAACTCAAGACGACCCCATTCTTGATTAAGACGCATTTCTTGCATCTCTAATCGATTTTTCTCGGCATATAACATTCTGGATCGTTGCTGTGAATAAACAAGCATCAATGAACAAGTCATTAATGCCAAAATTAATAGGACAACGGCACGGTTCATTGCACACCCACCTTCTCTGCAACACGCATGACTGCAGATCTTGAACGAGGATTTTGTGCAATTTCATCGGCACTTGGCTTTACTCTTGAAATAATTTTCAAAGGGGATTTTGGTAAATCTGATTCTCTGATAGCAAAACCTCTTGGGACATCGACTTTACTGTTTTGTTGTATAAATTGTTTCACCAAGCGATCTTCCAAGGAGTGAAAACTTATCACCACTAATCGACCACCAGGTTGTAACAAATTCAATGACATCTTTAAACCTTCCTCCAAATCGTGGAGTTCTTGGTTGATGAAAATCCGTATAGCTTGAAATGTCCTCGTGGCCGGATCTTGGTCGTACTCACGCGAGCGGACGACACTAGCCACGAGCGTCGCGAGCTGTCTTGTGGTCCTAATGGCAATACCTTGCTCTCGGCTAGCAATAATCGCCTTTGCAATCGATACAGCAAACCGTTCTTCCCCATATTCCTTAATTACCTTTGCAATTGTTTTTTCATCTGCTGTTGCCAACCACTCCTGCGCACTTGGCCCCTCTTGAAAGTTCATGCGCATATCGAGTGGACCATCCATCCGAAAAGAAAAACCTCTCTCTGCTTGATCTATTTGTGGAGAACTGATTCCTAGATCGAGCAAAATTCCATCTAAACTGTTTTCTGAAACAAATGAGGACATCTTTGCAAATGAGCTGTGCTCTATCTTGAAACGAGAGTCGGAAATCTTTTGAGCCTGCTCGATCGCCTGAGGATCTTTGTCGCAAGCAATTAGTCGACTGTCGCTGGCCATCTTCTCCAAAATCAAGCTCGAGTGCCCGCCCCTGCCAAATGTCCCATCGAGATAAAGTGCTTTTGATTTGGGCACGTCCCCAAGTAAGGCGGTAACTGCCTCGTCCAGCAAAACCGGGCGATGACTGTAGGTCATAGGTCCCCAACATCAGAAATTAAATTGTTTTAATGCTTCTGGCATACCTTGAGAAATCGCTAATTGCTCTTTTTCAGCATAGGTCTTTGCATCCCATACTTCTAGATGACTACCCATACCTAGCAAAATTATTTCTTTCTCCATACCCGAAGCCGCTCTTAACTCAGGACTGATCAATATACGACCCGATCCGTCCATTTCCATTTCAGACGCGTTACCGAGAAAAATTCGACGCCACCAATTCGCCTCTAACGGCAATTTGGCTACACGCTCACGAAAACTTTCCCACTCAAGTTGAGGAAACAGCAAGAGACATCCATCCGGATGTTTTGTTAAGGTAATTCTCCCTTGACCTTGTGCTAAAAGGGCGTCACGATGCCGAGCCGGAATTGACATCCGTCCTTTGACATCCAAATTGATCGCCGAAGCACCCTGAAACATGCAATTTTCCCCACTTTTTCACACTTCTTCCCACTTTAAAGCACTGAAAGAGTATGGTCAAGGGTTTTGGCATGAAATTTTTATAAATTTTCTTGTATTTACAATAACTTAGAAAGAGGAATTCATGTGGGAATTTATAAAAAATGAATAGAAAACATAGCCTTACAAGTAATACCTCATAAAGCAAATTAAATAGCCTAGTAAGAACCCTTATTGGGGAAGGAATTTTCTTCAAATTTAGACGTGGTATGCAACTTTTGTCATGACCTTAGAAGTGCTAGCCATGACTTTTTTCACCAAATCAGGCAATTCTTTTGCACCAGCATCTTTAGCCATGTTGCCGTGCTCAATTTCTTCAATCCGCATTTGCTTAACAATGGCTCTGGAAGCGAAATCGCCCTCAGGCAGGCTCGTTAGATGAGAATCTAAGTGTTGCTCCACTTGCTTTTCTGTCTCAACTACAAAACCTAAATTCCAAGCATCACCTGCGAGGCCTGCGATAAGCCCTATGGCAAATGATCCTGAGTACCATAAAGGATTTAATAGGCTTGGTCGAGAACCTAATTCTTCAATTCGTTGCGCACACCAATGAAGGTGGTCTTCCTCTTCGATGGCCGCTTTTGCTAATTGTTCTTTGGTTTTTGCAGAAGAGCTCGTTACACGCTGTGCTTGATATAGCGCCTGAGCACATATTTCACCAACATGATTAACCCTCATTAAACTGGCCGCATGTTTTTTTTCTTGTTCAGTAAGTTCATTTGCTGATAGAACCTCCGGTTCTGGAGTCGGTCTACGAACAGTAACTACACCAGATAAAGTTTTAAGAGCTTTATCAAGCTCAATAATTAATTGGTCAGTAAGCAAAATAAATTAAACGTTAAATGTTGATAATGCATAGTTTAATTGATTAAACCAAGCTTCGTATTAGCGCTTAGTATCCTGATACAAACCAGCCATTTTTCCAAGAACCTCTGCCGTTGAAGCCGTGTCTGATAAAGCCAATCCTTGTGCCATAGCAGCTGTATATATGGGAGCTGTGGCATTAAAAATCGGCAAAGGGCAATCTACGGACTTCGCTAAATCACCAATTACTTGCATATCCTTTTGCCATACTTCAACCTTCATTGTTGGCGGTGTATATTGTCGATCAATCATAAATGGCATACGTAGACGCATAACACCAGTACCAATCACAGGGCTTGGCCCAAATATGTCTAAAACCTCTTGTGGATTTAAACCAATTTTTTTAGCAAAGATGGTTGCTTCTGCACATGCCACGTTATAAATTGCAACCAAATGGTTAGCAATAAACTTCATTTTTAAACCATTACCGTATTCCCCAACGTAAGGGGAGTTATCTGATAAACACTTAAAAATAGTCTGCATTTTTTTGCAGATTTTTTCTTCACCACTTACAAATATTGTCCAAGCACGATCTTTCATTCTTGCAGCAGTCCCACTAATTGGACAATCTAATAATTTGACACCTTTTATATCTACTTCCTTAGAAATATGCTCTTTATCACTCATCGCCAAAGTGCTTGTTTCAATAATAATTAACTTCTTAGAGTGCTCTATTAGCGTTTCTTTTATTTCTTGATATACCGTTTTTAAAGCCTTACTAGTGGCTAAGGAAGTAATCACTACGTCCGAGGACAAAACAACTTCTTTCACAGAATGTAAAGGTAGGCCGCCGGCTTTCTTTAAACGCTTATTTGCCGCTGGGGCAATATCAAAACCACAGACTTTGTAACCATTTAATAGAAGGGTCTCAGCCATGATCCCTCCCATAATTCCTAAGCCAATGATGCCAATTGTTTCTTTTGTTGTGTTTGTTTTTTTCATGTTTTTAAGTTTTGCTATTAGGTTAATTATTTTTATCATTTGAGTATAAACATGATCGAAGTATTTAGCGATGCGAAACTTTATTTCTTAATCAACACTCTATTCCATACGACCCTTAAGACTTATAAGCTTTAGGCGTATTTGAAATTTGTTACTGTTACGCCCAGAACCAAAAGTTCTAAATAACTCACATATTTCTAAAAGGAATCTAATGTTTAAGAAATGCTTATGCTGTTCAATTGGGTTGGGTCTAGCTAATATCGCTTCTGCAAATTCTGTACAACTGTATGGTCTTATGGATCAAGGTATACAGGTGCACTTTCAAAAAAATATGCAGCATCAGGATGATATTGAAATAAAGCAAGGTAATAAGATGGCCTCGCGATTTGGCCTAAAAGGTAAAGAAGAGTTGAGTCCGTCTCACTTTATATTATTTAATCTTGAAGCAGATACGCATCACACACATCCATCTGTGCTTTTCAAACGCAGAAATTACATAGGTTACGAAAATACTCATTTAGGACAATTTACTTTGGGGCTTCAATCTTCTGTGGGTTTTGACATTGCTCGCTTAATTGATCCCAGTGGATTAATACGTCAAAAATATGTTATCGATGATCTCAGCGGAACGCTAAATGGTCGATATGGTAATAAGTGGATAGATCATGCTCTAAAGTACACCTATAAAAATCAAAACCTACAGGTAATCACAAGTTATCAAATAGGAAATGAAGAAAATAAAATAGAACCTAATATGGCCCTAGGTCTTAGCTATCAACTTGGAAATACTTTATTAGCTGGTTCATACTCTGTTGCAGAAAATAAAGGCGTAAAACATCATCAAGGTGCTTCACATATTCTGAATGGAGGTATTGCTCACCAAATAGGAAAAGTCAATTTAAAGCTTGGCTTTTCAAATTCGAACTTATCTCCAAACACTCAACAAACGTCTAACCATCCAGCAACTATGAAACAAGTTCAAAACTTGGGTATCGGATTCAAATATCAAGCAAAACCACATCTAGATTTTTTTGTAGCAGCTTACCGTCAAAAAGTTGAATGGGAGAATACAGGAAATATGTACGGTAACAAATATGTCATTGGCGCTAATTACCATTTGTCAAAAAGAACGCATGTTTATGGATTCATTAACCATGCAAATGGATCACATTCTGGTAAATTAATTAACGATATAAGTTCTGCAACAGTAGGCATGGTGCATCGTTTTTAATAAAAGAATGAGTGCTTTTGGAATAACTTATTTGAAATATGAAGATCAATATTTTTTAATAGTAATAACCTAAAATAGACGAATCATTGCACGTTTAGTTTGTTTTAAGATAATATGAGTTATTCCAACCGAATAAATGACTTATGAAAATCTTTCCGGAATTTATTGATCAACTTGAATTAATAAAAACGATTCGAAGGGATATTCATTCTTATCCTGAATTGAAGTTTACTGAGTTTAGAACCTCAGAACTTATTGCAACTCAACTTACTCAGTGGGGCATTAAAACGCATGTTGGCCTTGGAAAAACCGGGGTTGTCGGGACAATAGAAGGTCTATTAGGTAGCGGTAAGTCAATTGGCTTGCGAGCAGATATTGATGCGCTCCCACTCCAAGAACATAATCAGTTTGCTCATGCCTCTAAAAATGAAGGCAAGATGCATGCATGTGGTCATGATGGCCATACAGCAATGCTTTTAGGTGCCGCTCATTACTTTTCTACAAATAGAAACTTTAAAGGAAAAATTCATTTTATTTTCCAACCCGCGGAAGAGGGCGGTGGTGGTGCTAGAGAAATGATGGCCGATGGATTGTTTACCTTATTTCCTTGTGATGCAGTTTTTGGAATGCATAACTGGCCGGGAATGCCAGAAGGCAGTTTCGGCGTAATACCAGGCCCAATGATGGCCTCAAGTAATGAATTTACTATTACGATTAAAGGCAAAGGAGCTCATGCTGCCCTTCCTCATAATGGAGCTGACCCCGTATTTGCTGTAGCTCAATTAGCATCCTCATTGCAAAGTATTATTACGCGTAATAAAAAACCAGTAGATACAGCTGTTCTTTCCATTACGCAAATCCACGCTGGTTATGCCTCTAACGTTATCCCAAATGACGCATGGCTTGGCGGAACAATTAGAACATTTACTACACCCGTTTTAGATCTTTTAGAGCAAAGACTTCGTGAGATCGCTCAAGGTACAGCCCTTGCTTTTAATTGCACAGCTGAAGTTGAATTCGAGAGAAATTACCCTCCTCTCATTAATCACCAAGCAGAAACATTGTTTGCTCAAAAAGTGATTAAAGATAATTTCGGCGACAATCAATTTATTGATTCTATTGAACCAACAATGGGGTCTGAAGATTTTGCATTTATGCTAGAAAAAGTACCAGGATGTTATGTCTTCATTGGTAACGGTGATGGGGATCATAGAGCTGTGGGCCATGGTATGGGGCCTTGTCATCTGCACAATCCTTGCTATGATTTTAATGATCACCTGCTCCCAATTGGAGCGAGCTATTGGGCACATCTCGCTAAAACATTTTTAGCTTAAGCTATTTTCGCTTAATCTCGATATCACCATAAATAGCCTTTACAAGGCTTTTGGTGTTGTCGGTGTCAGTCATAATTCCAACAGCAATTAATTTTCCTGGATCTTCCTGAAAGGCAGCTCGGTAATCTTCTTCAATATTGCGTTGATGTTTTCTCCAAGTCCCAACATGCTCATCGCCCGTATCGACAATAATCATTTTTAAGCGAGAGGTATATTTATTCGTAATAATTTGTTTTTCATGATGAATGCTTGACCAAATGTACATCAAAGTTGCATATGGCATTTCTTGTCCACTAATTAACTGAGCCAGCTCAAATGCCATTTGATCTTTTAAGGAGAGTTTAGATTTATCTCCATCAAATGCCAAAATGAGTCTTAAAGGCGCATCATCCGTGTGTCCTTGAGTATTGTCTGCATCTTCAATATGGCCTAATGCCTTCCACTCCCAAATAATATCTTTACCTTCTACAGTTCTAGGTTTAAGGGGCACCATTAATCCTGACGCACTCGAATCTGCATCTGCATGGATTACTGTTCTCCCTTGGTATTTTTGTAAGGTATAACTTGTTTTATTTTTTGATGGGGTTAATGTCCATGGATACCAACCTAATAATTGATTTTTATCATTGATTGGCTTGAAATTTTCATCTAGCCTGATCTGTGAGAACTTCTTAATATCCTCTTGTTCTGTATTGCTAGTCTTTTGCGTATTGGTGCTCACACATGCACTTAAAAAAAGCATGGTGAATAGGCCAATAAAAATAAATCGATTCATGGATAAACACTCTTCGGAAGAATTGCCCATAAACGACCTACTTGTTTCATTTTTCCAGCTTTCTCACCAGCTGCATCACCAGATCCCCAAAAGAAATCAGCCCTTACACCCCCGACAATTGCTGAGCCAGTATCTTGTGCATATACCAATTTTTCAATAGGCGTAGAAGTTTGGGGGTCAGTCGTTGCAATATATACAGGAGCACCTTTAGGAATGGCTTGCCAATCTACAGCAATACTTCTTTGTTCCGTGAGTGGTACACCAATGCTACCAATCGGTCCATCGGTGGCTGATGTTGAGGATTCTAAAATCTTGAAAAATACAAATCTTGGATTTGCATTCAACATCTCCTGTACCCTCGCAGGATTATTCTTTGCCCAATTTGAGATACCTTGCATACTCGCTTGAGAATACGTAATTTCTTTTTGATTAATCAACCATTGAGCAAAAGATGCAAATGGTTGATTATTGGTTCCAGCAAAACCTAAACGAATTATCTTGTTGTTATCCAGAAGAATTTTTCCTGATCCCTGAATTTGCATAAAGGCCGCAGCAACAGGATCTTCTACCCACGCAATTTCTAAACCCTTTAAAGCACCAGACTTTAAAAGCTCAGCCCGTGGGGGTCTTTCTTTACTTGTTGACCCCATCCAAGAAGGGGGCATTTTATAAAGAGGAGTTTGATATACGCCCTGTTTTTTGAGAGATCCTTTTATGAGGGGCTCATAATATCCTGTGATCAAACCTTGATTACTGCCCTTTGAGTATTGGTTCTGATCTCTAGCTTGACGAAGTTCCCATACCTGAAAATTTTTTTCAAAAAAATCTTTAATTGATTTTTTGTCATTAGGATTAATCTTTTGAGACTCACGGCATACTTGTTGCCAATCTGAATCCTTAGTTTTATTGAAATATTGACAACTTTTTTGCCATGCAGGCCATGACTGTTCAAAAGACTCTACATTCCAACCGGGTAGATTTTTCCAATTACTTAAATAGTAATGGGCTGCGGAAAATTGCTTAAACTGCCCACTGGGTGAAGCAGCGACTGTTTCCACAACTGCCTGATCTTGAGTTTTATTTGTTGTAGCGCATGCGAAAAGTAAACAACATATACTTATAGCAAATACATTACGAAACTGGTTAATGATCATGCAAAAAGGAACCAACTCATGTCTGAACTATTAGATGAATACCCCATGCTTTTACTTGTAGCAGAAGCAGGAGTTGCTCTATTCATTTTAATTTTTATTATTGTCTGGACTATGATGGGTCGGAAAAAATAAAGCTTTGTGGTTTTAATGCAAAATTCTTGGCATGTTTAAGGCGAATTCTGGAATAGGCACCTCAAACATCTCAGCATCCTCAGAAATACAGAAATACTTACCCTTCATCGTTCCAACAGGAGTTGGAATTGTTGCCCAACTAGTATATTCAAAAGCCTGACCACCTTTTAACAAAGGTTGTTGACCAACGACACCTAAGCCCTTGATTTGTTGAACATTTCCATCTGAATCTGTAATTACCCATTCGCGGGCAATGAGTTGGAATGGGATCTCGCCATCATTTTTGATACTCAATGTATACGCAAAATGAAATTGGCCTTGCTCAACATTAGATTGCTCCTCTAAAAATTGAACTTGCACGGAAATTTGAGCTGAAAATTGGGTCATATAGTTATTTTCGTAGAAGTGCTATTCAAATGCAATGAATCATTCAGTTACACTCAAGTAAAATAATACTATGAGTAATAAATTACAGCCAATCATTGCACCCTCTATCCTTGCTGCAAACTTCGCACGTCTTGGCGAAGAGGTAGAAAACGTTTTACAAGCAGGTTCCGATTGGATTCACTTTGATGTCATGGATAACCATTTTGTGCCTAATTTAACCATTGGCCCTATGGTATGTGAGGCCATTCGACCATTTGCTCAAAAAGATGGTCAAGCTGTTTGTATTGATGTGCATTTGATGGTCGAGCCTGTAGATCGTATCATTCCAGATTTTGCTAAAGCTGGAGCAAACTTAATTAGCTTTCATCCTGAAGCAAGTCCACACATTGATCGATCTTTAGGTTTAATTAAAGAAATGGGTTGTCAAAGCGGCTTAGTACTTAATCCTGCAACCCCGCTTCAGTATCTCGATTTTGTTCTTGATAAGGTTGATTTAATACTACTCATGTCTGTCAATCCAGGATTCGGGGGGCAGCAATTTATTCCCTCCACAATCGATAAAATTTCTCAAACTAGAAAAATAATAGATTCATACGCGCAAAAAAGTGGTCGCCAAATACGCTTAGAAGTAGATGGTGGCATTAATACCAAAAATATTGCAGCCATTTATGCTGCTGGAGCAGATACATTTGTAGCCGGATCTGCAATTTTTGGGCAGGCTAATTACGCAAAAGTCATCCACGAAATGAGACAAGAACTGGCCAGTGTGCAATGACCCCTTCAGAATTTAATGCCCTTGCTGCAAAGGGATACAACCGTATCCCCCTCGTTTCAGAAACACTCGCTGACCTTGAAACACCACTCTCTCTTTACATTAAGCTAACGCAAGCTGTAGGCTCAAAAAATACCTTTTTATTAGAATCCGTTGTTGGCGGTGAAAGATTTGGTCGATATTCGATTATTGGTTTGCCGGCCAATACTGTTGTTAGGTCTAATGGATCTCCAACTCAACCAAAAAATGAGGTTGTAGTCGATGACGTCGTCATTGAAACGAATAACTATAACCCTTTAGATTTCATTGCTGAATTTCAATCTAGATTTAAAGCAGCTATTCTTCCAGGTCTTCCAAGATTCTGTGGTGGGCTAGCAGGATACTTTGGCTACGATACTGTTCGATATATTGAACCCAAATTAGCCAATACCTGTCCTAAAGATGAATTGTTTTTACCAGATATTCAACTTTTACTAACTGAAGAGTTGGCTGTTATTGATAACCTTGCAGGCAAACTTTATTTGATTGTGTATGCAAATACAGACGACGCAAATGCCTATGAAAAAGCACAACAACGTCTTCAAAAGCTTCTTAATAGCCTTGATGAGCCAATAAGGTCAGAGAAGTCTCTTGCGACAACAAAAACTGAACCTGTGCGTCACTTTGGTCGTGATGAATTTATTCGCAAAGTTAATTTAACCAAAGAATATATTTTGGCTGGGGACTGTATGCAAGTCGTCTTTGGGCAGCGTATCAGTCAACCTTATACGGACTCACCTCTCACCTTATACAGAGCTTTACGTTCGTTAAACCCTTCACCATATTTGTATTTCTATGATTTTGGTGATCACCAATTGGTCGGTTCCTCTCCAGAAATTTTGGTTCGTCAGGAAAAGGTAGCCTCTTTAGATGGCTCACCTCAAAAACGAACAGTTACCGTAAGACCTTTAGCTGGAACACGCCCTCGTGGCAAAACTCCAGAGACTGACGCAGCATTAGCAAAAGAACTTCTCGCAGATCCAAAAGAAATAGCTGAACATGTCATGCTCATAGACTTAGCGCGAAATGATATTGGCAGAATTGCGAAAATTGGTTCAGTTAAAGTTACAGAAAAAATGGCAATTGAAAAGTATTCTCATGTGCAACATATTGTGAGTTCGGTTGAAGGTGAGTTGCGTGATGACATCAGCAATATGGATGTTCTAAGGGCAACCTTCCCTGCTGGAACACTATCTGGAGCACCCAAAATACGTGCTATGGAAATTATTGATGAAATGGAAATAACAAAACGCGGCCCTTATGGCGGTGCCGCAGGTTATTTGTCGTTCTCAGGTGAAATGGATGTAGCAATCATTATTCGTACCGGTGTAATTAAAGATGGTTGGGTTCACTCTCAAGCTGGGGCTGGAATAGTTGCCGACTCTAATCCTGATTCTGAATATTTAGAAACTGAAGCAAAAGCACGCGCTGTACTTCGTGCTGCAGAATTAGTTCAAGGAGGATTACATGCTCCTAATGATTGATAATTACGATTCATTTACTTATAACCTTGTTCAATATTTTGGTGAACTTGGTAGTGAGGTAAAAGTTTTTCGGAATGACGAAATTACTTTAGAAGAAATTTCCGCATTACAACCCACTCACCTTTGTATTTCTCCTGGACCTTGTAGTCCTGCTCAAGCTGGAATTTCTATTCCAGCAATCCAGCATTTTGCTGGGAAGGTTCCTATTTTAGGAGTCTGCCTTGGACATCAAGCAATTGGAGAAGCTTTTGGTGGTGATGTAATTCGTGCTAAACACGTCATGCATGGAAAAGTAGATACGATTTACTCTAAACGACGTGGAGTTTTTCAAGGACTTCCAGCGTCATTTCAAGTAACGCGTTATCACTCTTTAGCTATTTCGAAAGAAACGCTTCCTGCATGTCTTGAAATAACCGCAATGACAGAAGATGAAGAGATTATGGGTGTTCGTCACAAAACTCTCGCGGTTGAAGGTGTGCAGTTTCATCCAGAATCAATTCTGTCCGAGTACGGTCACGAGCTTTTAAATAATTTTCTAAAAATAAGAATTTAATCTAGGAATACTATGGCAATTACCCCCCAAGAAGCCCTTCTTCGTTGCATTGAACATCGCGAAATATTTCATGACGAAATGCTTGAACTAATGCGCTCTATTATGCGTGGCGAGTTGTCGAGTAATTTAACTTCTGCATTATTAGTAGGGCTTCGTACAAAAAAAGAAACGATTGGTGAAATAACTGCAGCTGCTTTAGTCATGCGCGAGTTTGCCAATCAGGTTCAAGTCGCAGATAAATCACACTTTGTTGATATTGTTGGTACAGGTGGTGATGGTTCACATAGCTTTAATATCTCAACAACTGCAATGTTTGTTGTGGCCGCAGCTGGAGCTAAAGTGGCTAAACACGGTAACCGTGGTGTGAGCAGTAAATCAGGCAGTGCGGATGTTCTTGAGTCTCTTGGCGCATCGATTCAGTTATCTGCAGATCAAGTAGCGCAATGCTTGGCAAAAACTGATATCGGCTTTATGTTTGCTCCGAATCATCATCCAGCAATGAAAAATGTTGCTTCAGTTAGAAAAGAACTCGGCATTCGTACTATTTTTAATATTCTAGGTCCTCTCACAAATCCTGCTAACGCCCCTCATATGTTGATGGGAGTTTTTCATCCTGATTTAGTAGGGATTCAAGTTCGCGTATTACAACGCCTAGGTTTAAAACATGCCTTAGTTGTTTACGGTAAAGATGGTCTTGATGAAATATCTTTAGGCGCTTCTACTTTAATCGGCGAACTTAAAAATAATGAAATCATTGAGTATGAGATTCATCCTGAAGACTTTGGTTTATCTATGGTGGGAACAAGAGCATTTAAAGTATCTAGTCCAGCTGAATCACAAGCTATGTTGTTAAACGTTTTAAATAATGTTTCTAGTCCAGCTTTGGATATAGTTTGTTTAAATGCTGGTGCTGCTTTATATGCCGCAGATATTTCTGAATCTATCCAAGCAGGTATCGATCTTGCACGAGCAACCATCGCAGACGGTAGTGCCAAAAAGAAATTAGATCAATTTGTTCAAACAACACAAGAATTGGGATCTAAATAATGTCTGATATTTTGCAGCGTATCTTAGAAACCAAGCAACGAGAAGTTGCATTGGCAAAATCAGTAACTCCTTTTTCAGCATTAGAAGATCAAGCATTAGATAGCATTCTTGATACATATCTCAAACCAAGAGGCTTTCACCAAGCAATCGAAGATAAGATTACTAAGGGCTATGCAGGAGTTATCGCTGAAATTAAGCAGGCAAGTCCAAGTAAAGGTATTCTTCGTAATCCTTTTGAACCAGCTCTAATCGCTCAAAGCTATGCGCAACATGGCGCTGCATGCTTATCTGTTTTGACTGATGTGGAGTACTTTAAGGGCTGCACTGAATTTTTAATCGAAGCCAGAAAAGCTTGTGATTTACCTGTGATTCGTAAAGACTTTATGGTTGATCCCTATCAAATATATGAAGCACGCGCTATGGGTGCTGACGCCATATTATTGATTGTTGCCGCTTTATCAGACCCTCAATTAAAAGAGTTTGAAGACATCGCTTTAAAACTAGGTATGGATGTTTTAGTCGAGGTACACGATGATGAAGAACTAGAACGTGCTTTAAAACTCAATTCGCCACTACTCGGGATTAATAACCGTAATCTCAAAACATTTGAGGTGTCTATACAAAACACCATTAGCCTTTTAACTAAAATTCCTAAACACAAACGCGTTGTAACAGAGAGCGGAATATTGCAACAATCAGATGTGGA
>Ga0214170_1000416_pt1 | contig 15624 bp, 24 predicted proteins | sample TroBogEpilimnion_2_FD_153008 | JGI IMG/M metagenome (GOLD analysis project Ga0214170, IMG submission 153008) | Freshwater microbial communities from Trout Bog Lake, WI - 27JUN2007 epilimnion | ecosystem: Environmental > Aquatic > Freshwater > Lake > Epilimnion/Euphotic zone | place: Trout Bog... | reverse complement strand
ACATAGGTAAAGCCTTGCTTAGGCATCAGTACAAGGCGAAAGCCATTACGCCTATCTCTCAAGCCCTTAGATACACACTCACTAGCCATACAATAGGCATAGCCAGCCTCTATACGCTCAGGGCTAACCTGAGCCTGACAATACATACACATAATAAGCCTCCTAATCGGGTAAAAATTCGGCGGGGAATACTACAGTCCTCTAGTAATAAAACGCCAGAGGAGATAAGACATACCTAACCACCCTAGAGTGATAGGTAGACCAGACTGATAGACATCAAAGTATTTAAGTATGAACATAGGGGAAGTCCTTTCTTACTCGTACTTACAAGGCTGACCATCAGCCAAGGCATAGCACTCATCTAACTCTAATGAGCCGAACTCTTTATGAGTAGAACACCAACGCTCATCACAATGGCAATCTGCCATTGACATACCACAGCATTGAGTAGCCATAGTTGCTCCTTTCTTAGAGCCTAGTAATACCTGATAATAGAGAAGCCACCAGCCGTCTAGCCTGGGCTTACGGCTACGTAGCCACACGGCTATGAAACCAGTGGCCGAAATAGATAGAAGGACTCTCTCGCTGGGAGACTGCTGGGCTAGCGTCGCTGCGCTAGTTGTTCCACTCCCACCTATGCCCACAGGCTATTACCTATGAACATAGGAAGGAGCCGGGGGTGTGTATACCCCCGACTACTCCACTATCTGCTAAGCGTTTTGGAGAACCGGCTCAGAGATAGATAGGATAGGCAAGAGATCCATGATCTCAAGACGCAATTCAGCGACTCTCTTGCTATCTTTGGTGATTGTGCCATCTTTGATGGCTTTGAGAGCGTTGGCAATACTAGCCAACTTGGTATCTAGCACCGCTACTGGCTCGGTGACCTTGCTATCTGCAAGGATTAGTTCGGCAAGCATTTGAGTCTTGTCGGTATGGATAGTCAGTTCAGAGTAGAACTGAGAGATGCCGTCTAGGTATGGCTTGACCTCTGAGAAGGTCAGACCTGACTGGCTCATAATGTAGCCAGCCCATACTAGACGCACAGCAGAACGCTTGGTGAATAGACCAAGCACATCGGCTGGCACAGCGTCGGGGAATTGCTTGAACGCTGTAGCGGATTGGGTAGAGATAACCTCATCGTGTGAGTTGGCTATCTCAGCGATAGGTGCGAACACCTGTTGTACTGTAGACACAGTTGTGCCCTTCTAGGCTAGGTAATACACTTCCCTAGTCCCGCCCCTGCCTAGCGAGTCGAACGCTAGCGAGTACCATAGCAGGGAGCGAGAGAGTCCCTATCTTGTCCGTCTGCCCCTTCTGGGTTACCCCCACCCTTAAACGTCACTTACCCCAGCTTTTGGCAGACGAGACGGAGGGTTGAGACTAAATACATGGGGGCAGTGGCCTAAACGGCGATGTGGGCTGTATCACATGTGGAAAAATTGGCGGGTGATTCCAAGCTTCCTATGATCATAGGCAGTGGCTATGATAGAGTTACACCATGGCATATAAGAAGAAGACCGTAGGTCGCAAGGTCAATCCTGATGAGTTACTAAAGCGGGAAGCCTATGCCATTGCCATGTATGGCACAGCTGAGGAATATCTGGATCCAGAGGAGCGGGCAGCTGTTGATGCCATATCTGATCTAGATGAGCAGTCTTATGCCATTACACCTAGCAGGAACCGGATCGGTTATTGGCCATCTACCTTTGAAGTCATTGAAGCTCCTACAAGCGACAAATCGCACTTAAAGGACCAAAGAGACAGAGCTGAGCAATGTGGCTTCCATCATCCTACAGAGACCTTAGTCATAGTCTTTAGAATGCCGGTAAAGAAGAATAAAGTTACGGGCTACTATGAGCCTACTGGTGCTCCTCCTCCAGTCTACAGATATGACGATTTTCCAGAGGAGATGTGGGAGCAGCTGAAGATGTCTGACTCTACAGGTAAGTTTTTGAAGTATAACGGAGTAGATAACTACAATCCTAGGCAGACAAACTTTGCTCAACTAGCTGCGGAGTTTAAGTAACCTAATATCCTGATTTATCGGATATACTATAGATGGAAGTGCCGATTGGGCTTCCATTTAACCTATATCGTCTAAGGAGATATAATCATGGCTCATACTGCCTATATAAATGGCGGATATCCTACAGATCCGTTTCATAAGCACACTAACTCAGTGTCAAATACATCAAGGCCAGCAGAGGTAACAATCTCTTCTCTATTTCCTCAGTTTAATCGCTGGGCTATTGGCTTTGACCCACTTCTCAACACTCTACAGCAGGTAAGTGCTACTGCTAAGCAATCTAGCTATCCTCCATATAACATCTACAAGGATGAAGACAAATACGTCCTAGAACTGGCTGTAGCCGGTTTTAGCAAGGAAGATATCAAGATCAGCGTTAAAGAGCTCCAGTTGACCGTAGAAGGCCAATTAGAGGCATCTGAGAAGGAACCTATCCATAAGGGAATCGCTACCCGTGACTTCAAGCAGAACTTCGTTCTAGCGGAGTATGTAGTAGTCAAGGGAGCAGAGCTCAAGGATGGAATGCTCCGCATTACCCTGGAACAGGAACTTCCTGAAGAGCTACAACCAAAGTTGATCAAAATCAAATAAATCGGATATACTATAAGCAGAGTTCCAGTAAGTACCGCTAAGTAGGTGCTACCACCTTCAATGGTAGATTAAATAGCTGAAAAGCAATGATGCCTACATGCATTGGACTTACTGGGACTACATAGCGGAGTAGAGCAGCTCGGTTAGCTCGAAAGCCTCATAAGCTTTAGGTCGTGGGTTCGAATCCCATCTCCGCAACAGCGTAACACTTGTATTGCAGTCTATACTTTAGGTAGCCCCTAAAGCGAATGTTTGACTGCTTACGCAGGTATCTAGGGGTTTCTAGAACAACCTAGACGGTCTTGTCAGGAGACTCGGTTATATTTCCTTACGGCGTGGGTAAAGATAAGCCGACCTGATACTTTGACCTTTAGCTCAGCAGGCAGAGCACCCGACTGTTAATCGGGTTGTCCCAGGTTCGATCCCTGGAAGGTCAGCATAGGAGGCAAGGAAGAAGAGAATTATGAAGGAAGTAACACCAGAAGATCTAGACCGCTGGGCAGAGGATCAAGATCTAAGAGAACAGATAGAAGCTGCCCGCCGTGATGCAAGACTTAAAGAGTCAATCGCTAGGACGCTAAAAGACCATGATGAGCTACTAGGACGCCTTGGATCTGATTATGACAAAGATGGTGTACCCTATTGGGATCAACAGATTCACGATTAAGTACTGACACCTACCCCGCCGAAAACATTGGAGAGCTAAATGCCTAACTATGACTATAAGTGTAATGTGTGTGGAGGCGTGCAAGAGATCTATCAGCAATTTGGAGATAGTACTGTGCCTGTATGTTGCCAAGAGTCTATGAATAAGATTTTCCAAGCTACCCCCGCCGTTTTTAAAGGTGGAGGCTGGGGAGGACAGTAAGTGTGGTCATGGCTACTTGCAATCATTGGAGTAACAGGAATCTACTTTGTAGGTCGTAAGACCATATGGGGTTGGTTTGTCCTCTTGTTTAATGAAGGCCTATGGATGGTCTATGCAATTCATACTAAGCAATACGGGTTTATATTTGCATCTTTAGCGTATGCTATTACCTATATACGGTCTTATATGCATTGGTCTAGGGAGAAATAATGTCTGATAGGTTTCGTGCTAGACACTTTATGCCCGTAGTTGACCCCGATAACTATGCCGCTGTTGCAGCTGCCCTCAAATATGATAGAGAGCGTAGCCGTCTATGTGGACCTGGCTATGATGAGATCTATGCACCCACCTCTGGTGGACCACGCCCTCGTGCCCAGAAGTGCTGCTACAACCCAAGCACTGAAACCCTAGTTATTGTAATGACAGACCCCGGCGTCGGTGGTAGAGCGCAATACACCTGGATTCAATACGACAATATTAGAAGTGACCTGTGGGAGCAGCTTAAGACTGGCTCATCTACTAATGACTTTGTAAATGACGCTTTAATGGGTTTACCATGGCTTAGGACCTCCTATGGTACACTTCCTAGGACAAGATCAGAAACATTTGAGCTAGGTAGCCAAGAGTATTTGTGATACGCTAGGTTTAGACTAGAGAGGGAAAAATGACAACAATTGCAGCAATTCAAGGTGACGGTTGGGTAGTAATGGGTGCAGACACTCAATCTACCGTTTCTGAGTACAAACGCCTTAAGATGGCTAACGATAAAGTTATTGATAATAATGGGGTCCTAATTGCCGGTTGTGGCATGGGACGTGGCATGGATCTTATGCAAAAGGCATGGGTTGCCCCAAAACCTCGTAAATCCCGCATGAGTATTGATGAGCTCGATAAGTGGATGGCTAAGACTTTTATTCCTCAAATGCGTCAGCTATTCATTGATGGTGGCTATGATATGAAGGATGACGGCGAGTACGCTCAACACGAGGGTGCATTTATTGTCGCTGTACAGGGCGTTGTATTTTATATTGATGACGACTACTCCTTTGACCGTGAAGCTCGTGGGGTTACTACATCTGGTAGCGGTGGGGACTTTGCTGCCGGTTCATTATTTAAAAAAGATTTAAGCACTATAGAAAAAGCTAAGAAGCAAATGGAGATTGCTGTAGACGCTGCCAGAGAGTATGACGTCTATTCTGGTGGAGAAACCCGCATTTACGTACAAGAGGCCTAATACCTCTGTTACCATTACCCTGTCTCTTGGGCAAGACTCTCTAACCCTCTCTAGATAGGACTATGTACATGGCAACTAATCTCGAAGGCAATAGCCTAGAGTCATGGACAATCTATACCGGTAATCCAATTACTGGTAATACAAGCTTGTCTGTGTCAACAACCTCTGCAACATACGCAAACGCTATGTTGACAAATGTAACCACATCAACTGTTACGGGTCGCCCTAACGTTGATTTCGTATGGGGTAACTTCCCACTACAACCAAATGATGAGCGTTCTGCAGGAACTCCATCCGCAACTGTTACAGTCGGTGGATCACAGAACGTATCATGGACCAACACCTCAACTGTTAACTCTGCATACTTGGATTACACCAAGGATACACAAAACATCGCAGAAGCAAACTACTCAGGATTCCCAAGCTTTATTGCTGGAGACCCAATCCTTCGTGTAACAGCTGCTTCAGGCAACGGAACAACCGTCACCTATACAGCTCAATCAAACGGAATCAATCCAGCTTCATTGGTTGGACAGAACGTAACAATCACAGGTCTTACAACCTCTGCATTCAACCTCACAAACGCTACAATCGCATCAGCTACAGCTTATCAGTTCACAGTAACTAACTCAGCTGGTTCAGGTGTATCAATCACAGGTCAGACAGGTATTGCACAACTTGGTGCAGGCGCATCTGACTCAGATGGTTCATTCGTAGGTGGAACAGCTTATGTAACTGTCCCAACAGTTCTAGGCCTTACAACTGCTAATGCTCAGGCACTTCTTGCTGACGTAGAGCTTGTTGCTACAACAGCCTCTGCTGCAACTAACACTCCAATCTCAATCACTGCTGCTGCACGTACAGCTAGCTCAGCTACCGCAACTGTAACAGCTACTGGTGCAGGCGCTGCCTTCCCAGTCGGTACAAAGATCACAATTGCTGGTCTTGCAGACGCAACAACAACAGAGCTTAACGGTACATGGACTGTTACAGCAAGTGCGACAAACACCGTCTCATTTGTCTCTAACGGAACAACAGCTATCGCTGTTGCTTCACCTACAGGTACCCCAACAGTTAAGGGTACTTCTGCAACAATCAAGACCCAGAGCATTGCTGCAGGTACTGCATCAACTGCTGCAGGTGCTGCTATCACAATCACACCTTGGGCCTAATAGCCTAAATGTAATTAGCCGGGAGTTAACGCTCCCGGCTTTTTGCTTTAGTGAGAGAATACTCGTATGACTCACCCAAAGAAAGAGCATCGCCAGTTTAAGGTGCCTCTAAAAGATCCTGCAACAGTTGGCAGGCTGGGTGACGCCAGATTCCCCCTTCCAAATTCCGTAGTAGACTACGACCAGCTCTATTATGGCTTAGGGCCAGATTCAGACATAGATATGGATCAACGACAAGGAACGGATGCAGATGACACAAGTACTGGAACCTCAGCAACAGGAGATGCAGCTGGTGGAGGAATCGCAGCAGCGAATTCAGTGTGATGGCTGTTCAGCCCGTGCCGGGGTGGTTGTAACCCTCCCATACGGCATTTTGGCCTTCTGCATGCATCATTATAATAAAAGTGCTCAAGCCCTTACAGAACAGGGTGGAGTTGCTAAACTTTTGTCCATATCGGAGAAGACAGGACCTACAGATGAATCTTAGTGGCGGACAGAACATTAGCCAAGCAGGTGGCAGTAGCGGCAATATCCTTGGTCAACTCCTTGGTGGTATTGTAAACAGCAAGCAACAAAAGAGCAAGATTGAGATGCAAAAGCAGCTCATGGATTACAGCCACAACCTTCAGCTTCAACGTATGGAAGCTCAACATCAGAACTCTCTAACCCAAACTACTTGGGGCCACGTTGCACGTAATATGGCAGAAGGTCTAGGTTCTGAAGCAAACTTTAACGCTGAGTCATCAAACTATTCAAAGCTATTTGGAGAAGATGAAGGTAAGCGTCTTCATCAGCAAGCTGTTCGCACAGCAGGTATGCAAAAAGGTGTTCCAGGTCAAATCTCCCTTAAGTTGCAGTCTAATAATGCTGACGAAGCATCTCCAAAAGCAGGAAGTAATACGGGCGCTGTAAATGCTACAGAACCTGAAGATATTTATTCAGAAGGTCACGGTATTGGTGAAGTTCCAGATCTTGGCACAGATTTTAGTCGTACAAGCAACCTTAACGTCGGAATGGGTGAGGGTAAGTAAACATGGGTCAATTTGATAATTACATCAAGCCTAATGAACAAGGCGAAGTAGTTGCTAAGGCAGGTCCAAGTAAAACTGGTAAAGCTGGTCGTGGTGGACAACGTGTTGCTACTGTACCTGGTCTAGAACCTAAGATTGCACTTAAGGGTGAAAATCCTGCGGGAGTAGATAAAGCTTCGGAAGCACGTCTCAATGGTAAGCCAGTCAGTGTTGCTAAGCTAGATATCCCTGCTAAAGCAGAACCTGTTACAGAAGCTCCTACAGCTGCTGATTATGGTAAGCGTAACGCCGGTCAGATTATTAAGACACGTGGTAAAGGTTCAAAGCCAAAAGCTTGGCATGAACAAGATGCTTGGGATGCAGAAGGCAATCTAAAGCCTGAATATAATGATATTGATAATAATCCGCTAAGCACAACAACTATGCGTATGCGAGATACTTCCCCACTATTTGTATCAAAGCAGCACCAGAAGGCATTTAATCTTCGTACAAAGGCTTTTAAAGAGCAAGAAGAGCGTCATGCAACAGAGCTTGCTGGCGCAGACAAGATGTCTGATACTGAGTACTTAGCTACTACAGCACGACACGATGTTGAGCGTCAGGAGCTTAAGGCTGCCCATCCTGTTCCTCCTGAGGGGTACACACTTCCTGAAACTGATGTAGAAAGAAAAGCAGTAGACACTGGCTCAGTAGCACAGCCATATCGCCCACAAGGTAGGAAGGGTTCACGCCTTTCTGCTCGTAATATCATCAATTGGCCTACAACAGCCGATAAAGATGAGGGCAAGACTATGTCTGAGCTTGAGGAAGAAGACAAGAACGTTCGCAAGAACCGCATGCGTAAAGCTGGCATCACTGAAGTAAACATGAACGAAATGTCTGCAGGAGCACCTGCTGCTGTTACTCCAGAAGCTAAGACTATTAAAAGTGGAAAGCTTGCTAGCAGAATTGCTGCTGGACGTGGAACACACACTAACGTCACTATTGGTAATCCAGAAGTTATGGAAAGAGCTGCACGTCTATCTAAGAAGCTTGCTCCAGGACTTGAAGAGAGTGATATCGGTCATCCAAGCCACCCAAACTTCTCTCAAAGCACATATGCCTCTATGGCAACAGTTATGCACCATGCCGGAATTGAAGAGGACCGAAGTGAGTCTGGCACAAAAGATTATGAGCAACTAAAGAAGTTTGCTGGAGATCGTAACTTCTCAGATTCAGTTGAGACTGCTCGTCAGTATATTGATAACCAAAAGCGTTTTAACAGCGGCAAGCAAACAACTTATAGCGCTAAGCCTGGATTTAATGAGGAGAAGGTAAACCCTTCAACCGATTACTTCAGAACTAAAAATGGTGAAAAAGTAAGTCTTGCTGATATGAAGCACCCAGAGAATCCACTACGTGGTGGTGGAGTTATGAAGGGTAGCGAATCACCATTTATGGGATTCCATGGAGATGCTAACTCAGAAGAAGGCATTAAGCCAACTGCTAAGGGCGTTATTGGTAAGAGCCCTGAATGGCTGCACCAAGGCTGGCACCCATATACAGAGAAGGAAACTGGACACCGTGTATTTGAGCACCATGATGTAAGTGGCGCAACTCACATGGGTGATCTTGTTAAGCATGCAATTAAGAAGGGTAGAACCTTCAATAACATGACTGCAAGCCTAACAAAGGGCTCAGCTATTCGCTTCAGAGCTGGAGAAGATGCTCCTCTGTACAAGGTGACTGCTGCTCCATCAGAAGTTACCACAAGAGGTAAGCGTAAAGGCAAAGAGCTTGCATCTAAGTTTGGTCCAGCTAGAGCTGCAATCCTTGCAGAAGGCCGTGCACCACTTGCTACACCAGAAGGTGCTGGAGAAACTACTCTCAATATTCGTCGTAATGGCGTTAACACTGAGACAACTGAAGCAGAGCGTACAAATATTGCCTCTACAAAGGCTGATCGTTCTGAAGGTAGGTTTGTTGATATGGGTAGCAGCGCTAAGTCTGATGAAGCTCGTAAAATCTTTGGAAATAATAAGCCTAAGACTGAGGAGTAATCCTCATGGACGATCGTCTTCTAAACTTCTTAGATAGTGCCAGGGTAAATGAGCCATTGGGCAGAATGTCACCTAACCTACGTTATGGTGCACAGGCTGCTAAGGATTATCTAACTAACCAGGTATATGAGCCAGATCCTAACCGTGAGCAAGAATTTGTTGCTCGCCCAGGACGTGGTGCTAACGGAGAGTCTTCAAACTAATGGCTAGGCGTATTGAAGAAAACCTAAATGTAGGCAAGATTAACGGCCTTAGCACTCATTCGTGGACCTGTATGGATTGTGGCAAACACATCACTAAAGTTGGTGGGGCTAGTGCTATTCGTGCAGGCAAAAAAGAAGCGTATAATCATGACCATGTGGATACATCAAATGACTCTTGGAAAGAGCGTAAGGACCTACAATGACAACTAAGAAGAAATCACATAAAAAGTCTGCTGCTTGGACTCGTAAAGAAGGTCAAAACCCTAACGGTGGTCTAAATGCTAAGGGACGTGCCTCTGCTAAGAAAGAGGGACATGATCTCAAGGCTCCTAGCAAAGACCATAAGAACAAGCGTCATAAGTCTTTTTGTGCTCGTATGCAGGGCATGAAGAAACATAACACCTCTTCTAAGACCGCTAATGATCCAAACAGCCGTATTAACAAGTCTCTACGTGCATGGGATTGTGACTGCTAATGGCTAAGAAAGAAGTATGGGATACCCCAGACCCAAAGAAAAAGAGCAAGCACCTATCTTCTAAGAAAAAGTCTGCTGCTAAAGCTAGAGCTAAGGCTGCTGGTCGCCCTTATCCAAACCTTATTGATAATATGGCTGTTTCTAAGAAAAAGGGTAAGTAATGGCTACTAAGAAAAAAGAAGTAGCTGGCGGCAAAGAGTACAAAGGCTCTGCTGCTAATGGCGGCCGTAAGATTATCGTTGAACATTACAAGGATAAAAACGGCAAGTGGCACACTACCTCTAAGAACGCTGCTCGTGCTAAGTATGAAAAGAAGCATGGCAAGCTATCTAAGGGTACAGATGTAGACCACAAGGATAACAATCATGATAATGATTCATCCAGCAATCTGCGCCCGCTCAAACATGGCAAGAATACTGCCAAGGAGAACAAGCGCAGAGCTGGAAAGAAGTCTTAAGCTGCCAATATTTGAGGGCAGAGCTTAATCCACATTTGAACTAGGTAGTGATCCCTTTCACCTGGGTTAGCATGCCAAGGTGACCAGTCCCTACCCCCAGAAGACATCTGGTAGGCGATCTGAGCGTTTTTAACAGGGTTTGTTAAGTCAGATGCATGCTTGAGGTGAAACTCGCTTAGACGGCCCTTTAAAGCCCCGTAAAGGTTAATCTGGAAGACTCCATAAGAGTCATCTCCAGTCCTACGGCTAAAATCATGGGCAAGAGGGTTTCCATGAGTTTCTTTCATAGCAACAGCCCAGGCAGTCTTCAGGGCACGACCTTTAAACCCTACCATTTCTAGGAGTTGATAGAGCTGCTTTGGGGTTAGTTTTTTAGCTAGTTCCAGATTGACTAGAGGGGTTAAACACCTCTGCATCACAGGCGCTGCGGCCTTAGCTGAGAACGTTATTAGATTTGTAATTGTTAAAAGGGCTGCAAGCCCGAGGATTAAAAGTTTCCTTTTGTCATTCAGATTCACACTATCTCCTAGGCTAGAGAGCCAACCCGAATCTTTATCCAACTGTCACTTGAATAAAAATAGCCTGGCGTCTGTCTGCCAAGCTAGTTGCAACTCTTTTTGTTTCGTTGTTAGTGTAGGAGGTTTAACTCCTGCCTTTAGTATATCTGTAACTACGGTGTTATGGCAAACCGTAATGTGGTGTAATATAAGATCCTATAGAGAAAAGGGCAAACTATGACAATTGAGCGTATTCCTACCAAACAGGGACATCCCGTCCCCAATTCCTCTCAACCTGCAAAAGGTCCTTTTCCTCCCGAGATATTTATGCGTCCAGAAGTGGTCCATGATTATCATAGGCCTGGACAAGACGACATTTTAGAAGGAGCTACTGCTCAGAATAACTTTAGCCCTCCTAAGGTATATAAGTGCCGTGATTGTGAAGCTTTAGTGATGGAGTATGAGCTCTCCACACACCAATGTGAGATGGAAGAAGAAGATGGCTCAGACGCATGATTTTGGAAAGAACTACTTTTGGCATGTAATGGTCTATCCATTAAAACCTAAAGTTATCTTTGAAACATCAACTACACAGGAAATTGAAGATCCATTTAGATTTGGTAAAGGTTTAGTATTTAGAATTCCTTTTACCCGACTATCTATTGTCTTAGGTAAATGGGTTGCACAATACGAAGAAAGTCAAGCTTTGACAAATGCTATTGCTGGAAGGCCAGTAGAGCAAGATGAGTTTGATTGGGACAATGTAAGGGGCGAAGAGTACGATGTTTAAGAAAAAAGAAGAGCGGCCTAAAACCCGCATTGAGAAAAGAGTAGCTAAGCTATCAACACAGGAGCTACTCACCTGGTCAGACCAAGTCCTATACTCAATTGGACGTAATCTATCTAGCTGGCAGAAAACCGATGAGGCTTTCCATCTAGAAGAGGCAAGAGTTGGGGCTGAATCCATCCACGCAATCCTTGAAACATTAAAAGAAAGATTCCCTAAGTGAGCGAACACGAGTTCGATGAGATAGAGCAGGAAGAGCAAGAAGAGCTTGAGGACGAAGAATATAGTCTCCTTCCTGAAGATGATCAAGAGGATGAGTTAGATGAGCTCTCCAAAGAGTTTGTAAAAGTACTTATCAATAAGATTATGGATTTTATGGAGATGCTTGTAGGACACAAGCTACACCCATATCAGGAGCCTTTAGCACGCCGTGTAATTGAATCTGTAATCATCAATGATGGTGAAGAAATCACAGCACTTGCCTCACGTCAGTCTGGTAAGTCAGAAACTATCGCTAATACTGTGGCGACCCTTATGGTCATCCTTCCACGACTAGCTAGAATGTATCCGGAGCTATTGGGTAAGTTTGGCGATGGTATTTGGGTGGGTATGTTTGCCCCAACTCAAAATCAGGTTGAAACACTTTACTCACGTACAGTATCCCGCCTTACCTCTGAAAGGGCTATGGAAGTCTTTGGTGACCCGGAGATTGACGATATCCCTACCAAAACTCCAGGCGTAGTAAGAAACCTTAAGCTTAAGAAGTCTGGCTCTACAATCATGATGATGACTGCAAACCCAAGAGCTAAGATTGAATCTAAGTCATTCCATCTCATTATTATTGATGAGTGTCAAGAAGCAGATGACTTTGTAGTATCAAAGTCTATTGCTCCTATGGGTGCGTACTACAACGCTACTATCGTTAAGACGGGTACGCCTACAACCCACAAGAATGGCTTCTATCGTTCTATTACCCTTAACAAGCGACGCCAGACTCAAGGACGTAACGCCAAGCAGAACCATTTCCAATGGGACTGGAAAGATGTAGCTAAGATCCAATCTAACTACGATAAGTTCATCAAGAAAGAGATGCTTCGTATTGGCGAGGACTCAGACGAATTCCAGATGTCATACAACTGTAAGTGGTTGCTTGAACGTGGTATGTTCGTAACATCCGGAATAATGGATGATCTTGGGGATACTTCCCAGGAGATTGTTAAGTCTTGGCACCGCTCACCTGTAGTGGTTGGAATTGACCCAGCACGTAAAATGGACTCAACTGTTGTTACTGTTGTCTGGGTAGACTGGGATCGCCCAGATGAATATGGTTACTATGATCATAGGGTGCTTAATTGGCTTGAGCTTCAAGGAGATGACTGGGAAGAGCAATACTTCCAGATTCAGCAGTTCCTTGGTAACTATGATGTACTAGCTATCGGCGTAGATGCTAACGGTGTTGGTGATGCAGTAGCCGGTCGTTTAAAGGTTTTGATGCCACGTGCAGAAGTTGTGCCAGTTACTTCAAGCCCTACTGAACAATCCAAGCGCTGGAAGCACCTACAAGCCTTGATCCAACGTCAGATGGTCTCATGGCCTTCCCACGCTAAGACCCGTCGCCTACGTATCTGGAAGAAGTTCTATCAGCAGATGACAGATGCCGAGGTTCAGTACAAAGGACCTAACTTTATGGTTGCAGCCCCTGACGAGGCCCATGCACACGATGATTTTGTGGATTCCTTGGCCTTAGCTTGCTCTTTAACACAAGAGATGGTTATGCCTACCGTAGAGGTAAGCTCTAATCCTTTCTTCTAATTTACTATGACAAAACACCTACTACAAGACAGAATTAACCCTGAGGAACCTCAATCCCTTATCCTATAGGAGATAAAACAATGGCAACACCAAATATCGCACCAACACCTCAGTATCCTGAGCGTCCTGGTAACGTATACGAACGCAAGATGTCCCCTGCAACAGCCGGTCTTCGTGGACCACTTCGCTTTGAAGAAGGCATTGCAACAGACACAGATGTCCCAAATGATTTCCAAGTTGGTTTGGATCAGGGCTACGACACTCCAGATGGACGTCCTAACCACAATCTAAACGTCTTTGAGAAGTATGCTGATGAGACAATGCGTGAGCGTGCTCACGTCGGTTCAGCAGCTTGGGTAGAAGCTCCAACATTCCTTGGTGAGTTCTCACAGGGTAACTTCGGAGATCACTCAACAGTCGTAATTGAAGAAGTAATCCGCAACGGTTCACGTCAAGCTCGTATGAACCCTGCATCAGTAAACGACTAAAGTACTGTAGAATAATCCTAGTTCCCAGCCCCGTTCCCTTTCTCCGGGGCTGGTGAACGTTAACTTTCAGAGACTGGCATGCGGGGGCAAATCAAATGAACGGACTTAATCAATGAGTGGTGGTGTAGATTTTTCACCTCCGTCTTACAGGGCGGCGTCATCTGACTTAACCATCTCAATTTCACCTCTCGGTCTTGTAGAACTTGCTGATGAAGAATTTGAAGTACATGGTCCACGTTTAAATCGTTACTCACTTAACTGGGCAATGTACCTAGGACATCACTGGTCCTACCGCCGTGAAATTGGCGAATCACAGATGGTATATAACTACTATCGTGCATTTACAGACTTTATTACTAACTTCACATTTAGTCGTGGAGTTTCATTTCGCAGCCCAACTGCAACAGAGGCAATCGTTCCAGATATCCTAAAGCGTGCTTGGGAGATTGATAACAACAAGCATGGTGTTCTTTGGGAGATGGGCCAACAAGGCGGAGTCTCTGGAGACTGCTTTGTTAAAGTAGCTTATGAAGAAGGCTTTGAAGATTCTGTTGGACGTATGCATCCAGGACGAGTTCGTATTCTTCCCCTGAACTCATCTTTCTGTTTCCCAGAGTTCCACCCACATGATCGCTCACGCTTGATCCGCTTTAAGCTCAAGTATCGTTTCTGGGGCACCTCTATTGAGGGAACACGTCAGGTTTACACATATACAGAAATCTTGACCGATGATCGTATTGAGGAGTACATTAACGATGAACTCATTGACTCTCGCCCTAATCCTGTTGGAGTCGTACCGATCATTCATATCCCCAATGTAATGGTTTCAGGATCCCCATGGGGTCTGTCAGATTGTCACGATCTAATTGTTTTGAATCGTAACTATAACGAAGTAGCAACAGATATCGCAGATATCGTCAACTACCATGCTGCTCCGGTTACAGTAATTATTGGTGCTAAGGCATCAGCACTTGAGAAAGGCCCTAAGAAAGTTTGGGGAGGTCTTCCAAAGGATGCCCGAGTAGAGAACCTAGAAGGCGGAGGAGCTGGCCTACAGGGCGCCCTTGAGTACCTAAAGGTTGTTAAGAGCGCTATGCATGAGATGGTCGGAGTACCGGAGACTGCTCTTGGTCAAGTACAGCCAATCTCTAATACCTCAGGCGTTGCTCTAGCTATCCAGTACCAGCCTTTGATGAACCGCTACAACCAGAAGATCGTTCAGTACAGCGAAGGTATCCGCCGTATTAATGAGCTAGTTCTTCTAACCCTTGCTTTCAAGGAGCCAGAGGCATTTGTATACAACCCAGATGTAAATGGACCTATTAAGGATCAACAGCTCCTAGCTTTGGATCTAAACGATCCTTTGACCTATGAGTCTGTAATCCACTTCCCACCTCCACTACCTCTAGATAAACTCATTACTTTGCAGGAAATCCAAGCCAAGATGCAGATGAATCTTGAATCTCGTGAAGGTGCTCTACGCCAGCTTGGCGAAGAGTTCCCAGATGAAAAGCTTGAAGAGATCCGTGCAGAACTTATTGCAGATGCTAAGGCTGATGGTGCCCTCAACCTCATCAAGCAGCAGATCGCTTCAGCAATTACCTCATTAACTGGTATGATGCCTGATGGAACTCTTCCTCCTGGAGCAGCTCCAGCAGATGGAACTGGCCCTGGCCCTCTAGGACAACCTGGAGTTATCACACCGTTTGAAGAGAACACATTGGCCCAGATGCAAGCTGAGCTTGTAACTAAGGCTTATGGAACAAAGCTTCCTGGACGAGGCGTATCTAACGATCAGACAGATACTCCAAACTCAGAGGAAAATAAGTAATTTAGCCTGACAAACATCGCATAGTTTGCGAGGCTATATACCACTAAACAAAACCCGCAGGTCATCGTGGCACTAATTCGGACAACGACCTCTCAAACCTAAGGAATAAG
>Ga0214170_1000408_pt1 | contig 15811 bp, 14 predicted proteins | sample TroBogEpilimnion_2_FD_153008 | JGI IMG/M metagenome (GOLD analysis project Ga0214170, IMG submission 153008) | Freshwater microbial communities from Trout Bog Lake, WI - 27JUN2007 epilimnion | ecosystem: Environmental > Aquatic > Freshwater > Lake > Epilimnion/Euphotic zone | place: Trout Bog... | reverse complement strand
TACTTTGAAAATGTTGAACGAATCAAGAACTCACCCTAGAAGTTTTTACAACACTCCTGCTCCTGGTCATTTACAATACCACGAAAACTCAGATGTTATCCTCTCTTATGACTTGACAACTATTGAAAATGATAATACACTTGGTTTTGAATTGACTTCTCATTCTATCGAGAACTTGCGTCGTGTTCTTCCTTATACACAAAATATCAATAACTGGAAAGTTCTTCTTATGATGAAAACAACTGATGGACTTCATTTGAAATCTGCGTTGGTTAATAAAAAAAATGGTGAAATCGCTTTATTAAGTGGTAATTGTGATCCTAACTATGAAAGTAGAACTGTTGCTTCTCACGAAAACGGTTGGAATGTTTGTCAATCTCGTATGCTTGGACCTTATAACTTTTGGAAAGAACTTCAAGTTAGATTAGCTACTTCTTTATAAATATTTGTAATTAATTAATGGGAAAAGTGAGAACACTAGTTCAATACCTTTTTTCACGCTTTACAATTATACCCATGAAAACTATTTTTATCTATCTCTATATCTGGTGTTTCATTACATAGTTTGTAGTAAATAGAAGGATATCTATCTATATAACTGTGAACCATTCCCTGTTCATACCTATTTTGAGATGTTCTATGTAATATTCCAAAACACTCTTTCGGTATACCATGTTCTGCTAACTGTAATACCCAATCTTCCGATTCTACCCATCTATTCTCAAAAGATGGATATTTCAATAGTTTTATGTATGATGAACGACTCCACCAAAAGTTTCCTGAATAATGAAATATGAAATCATTACTATTTATTCTATCTGTATGACTAAACATCTCACAACCACATGTATATTTTTCTTCCAATTGTTTTATACTTTTTCTCCAATTTTCTATTAAAAAAAATTCCATCATTAAAGTCCAGTCTTCAGATGGACTATTTTCTGAGTGTGATAATCCTCTATTATGGATATATAATATCAAATTCTCTTCAGTTGTTTGATCACAAAACTTTTTTAAATTTGTAGTTGTAACTCCTTCATAACCTGACTTTTCTCTTACTATTATTTTAACTTTTGGGTCATTTATTATATTTTCACATGGAAATTCAATATCACTAACATAACATATATAAACATTTTCACTTCTTTCTATTAAACCGCTTTCTTTCATTTTTTTGTATTGTCTGTTTATTATGTATTTCCCTCTTTCTTTACTTTCCTTGTATATACAGATATGCCAATATATATACAATGGTTTATCTTCAACAGATATTTTTTTTAAATCCATTCTTATGGTTTTATTTAATATTTGTTAATATTTTTTTATAAAATATTAAAAATGAAAAGGTATTACAAAATTTATATGTTTTGTTCTAAATAATACAATATATAATTGTTTATACGAACGACATTTGTCATTATATCCTTATCTAAACAGATTGCCGGACTCCAGTATATTTTATAAGAATCATTATGTACTTCTGTCAAGTATTCAAAGTATTCCAAAATACTCATTGGTATAAATGGGCTTTCAATGTTATATCTTACACTATCTACTTTCCATAATAGGGGTTTAAAAGGATATTGATTATTACATTCTATTTTCTGTACAATCTTTATATATTCGATACTATACGATGATATCAGCCTATTTATTTCTATAGGTAAATTCTTAATATGATAATTCCTGTATATAACATAATTAATTTTGACTATTACTTCTCTTTCTTTTTTTTCTACTATTACCCGTAATATTCTTTTGTTGTCATTTTTAATACCCATAAATTCATCAAAATTAAAAACGGTTTTCCCTCCAAAAATTGTATCGTATCTTTTATTGAATATTGTTGTCATTGTTATTTAGTTTTACATTTGTTTGTTTTTTATAGTTAATTCAATTTTTCAATTTATTTCGAACAAACCTATAAAATTGAATTTGATAATTATATTTTTTATAATAGCATAAATAACATAAAATATTTGAAAAATGACTGATAATTTTATTGAGATATGTATTAAAATGAAATTTATTGATTATTGTAAGAATGGAAATTTAGAAGAGGCCAAAAAGTTTTTAGAAGAGAAGACTATTGATTGCGGTTATTTCAATAATTGCGTAGAACTAGTAAATAGGTTGGTAAAAATAAAATTAGGAATAGATGTTTCTATGTATGATGAATCGCCTTTTCGCGATGCTTGTGAAAATGGACACATAGAAGTAGCAAAGTGGTTACTCGAAATTAAGCCAAACATAAATATTTCAGCAATGAATGAATACGCGTTTCGTTGGGCTTGTGAAAGAGGTCATATAGAAACGGCAAAATGGTTATTGGAAATAAAACCAACAATTAATATTTCTGCTAATGATGATTATGCTTTTCGTGAGGCTTGTGCGAATGGTCATTTGGAAATAGCTCAATGGCTACTGACGGTTAATCCAAATATTGATATTTATGCTGTCAATAATTTTGCTTTTCGTGGTGCTTGTGGACGTAGTCATTTAGAAGTAGTCAATTGGTTACAAAGTTTGTCTCCGGGTAAGTTTAAATTCGAGGTATTAAATGATAAAATAGTTTCATACAATGTAAATTAAATTGAATAAAAAAATAAAATAAAAAATTTTTTATTGAGTAAAATTGAATTTGATAAAATATATTATGTCATTGATATATTTTACTGAGTTATGGAGAAACGAGTTAATAAAAAGTTAGAGTTATTCTTGACAACATTAAAAGATGACATACGTCAAAAAATAAATGATTTAAAAATAAACGAAACAGAAAAGGTATCTGAATTAATACAATATATATACGACTATGAAAGAATCACATTCACAAACGACGACTTTGATAAAAGAAAAAGAGTAAAGAATTCAATTCCAAAAACAAATAGATGTTCTGCAAAAAGAGCAAATGGAGAACAATGCACCAGAAGAAAAAAAGACAATTGCGAATTCTGTGGAACTCACGACAAGTTTGCTCCTCACGGTTTAATAGATAATCCAGAAAATAATACAAAGACAAAAAGTGTCGACCTAAAAGCGTTAGAAATAAACGGTATTATATATTGGGTTGACCAAAACAACAATGTATACAATACAGAGGATATTTTAAGTCATCGCGACAACCCTTCTATTATAGCAAAATACAACCAACTAGATAATGGACTTTATACGATTACTTTCCTTGATCAGATTTAATTTTACGAACAATAACCTCTTTCACTACTTCTTCCCTATTTTCCATAATAAAATTATTCAGTTCGTTTGCCTTATCACTATCCCCTTTATAAAAAGTAGATAATAAATTCAACAGATTTTTTTTGTTGATTGGTTTTTTCACACTCCTTTTTGAATACATTATTTTACCGTCATTAATATCGAACTCGTCTATTCCATTACTACTCATTATATTCATCAACTCTTTTGAATTTTTTTTTTGTAATTCATTTCTTTTGTTTACTTCTTGTTTTAGTTTCCTTATTTCATTATCTGTTTTTACCCATTCTTTTATCAGGTTAATTAATATTTGTTTTGACTCCATATTATGTATTATTAGATTATTTTTATTATATTTTTATATTTGATTAAAATAATATAATAAATAATATATACGAATGAACTTTATGTTTAGTAATCAAACTATAAGAACATCTCAACCTGTAGCAAGAAAACCTACTATTGGATTTTCAAACATTTTTGAAAAAACTATTCCAACATATAATACTAAACAACATATAACACAACCTGTAAAAACAATTGATAACTTTAATCCAGCATCTCCTCCTCCACAACCTAAAAAAATGATATGGGGAGAACCTGTTTGGTTTTTATTACACACTTTGGCTGAAAAAGTCAAACCAGAAAGTTTTTCAACAGTTAGAAAAGAACTATTACAGAATATTTACACCATATGTACGAATTTACCATGTCCAGACTGTTCAAATCACGCAAAAATATATTTAGATGATACAAACTTTTTAAATATACAATCAAGAGATGATTTAAAAAACGCATTGTTTGAATTTCATAATTCTGTAAACCAACGTAAAGGTTATCCTCTTTTTAGTAGAGCAGACCTAGATAGTAAATATAAAATAGCAGTTACAAGAAATATCATATTACATTTTATGAATCATTTTCAAGACAAATATCGTAGTCCAAAGTTAATTTCAAGTGATTTATACCGTGCTCGTATAGCCGAAATGTTGAAACAATGGTTCAATAAGAATTTACAGTATTTTAATTTATGATAATAATGTTCCAACATTACCATTACCGCTTCTAACACGACACCTATACATTGTTCTAGATGGTCTACTACATATCTCGTTATTACTTACTCCGTTAAATAGTTGAAGTTGAACAGATCCGGTTGAATCAATTATGATTCCCCATAAAAATCCAAAGAATAATCCTACAAATAAAGCAAGACCTAACGGGAAGGAACCAGAACAACTATTCATTATATTCCAAGCAAAATCACCAACAATCAATGATGGGAATATTATTAAACTAGCAATATTTTGCATCATTAATCCATATTTCATAATAATATACAAAATATAAAAGAATGTATAGCTTAGTGTTACCTGACCAAGAGGTATCTTAGATACTGGACCATTATCTCCAAGAGTTATAAAAGAACAAATGTCGTTTTTTCTAGATATATTTTTCATATCATTTGGGTCTTCGATGTAATTTGAAAGTGTGTTTCCAGTAATTACAGCAAAAAAACATGCTATTATTAATCCAACTAAATAAATAATTCCTTTCAAGTCATGATTAAATATTGATTGAAGAATGAAATAACATACTATTATAAAAGGTGCTAAACGAAAAAACAAATAAACTAATGAAACTATATTCAATTGCATTATATGAAAATATATAATACAATTAGACAAAAACATAAGTAAATACTTCATTTATTTTTGATACTTCTACAAATCTTATCTTATCCGTAAAATCTCCGTGTTTTTCTACAAAGTTCTCGTATTCGTGATGATTATCTTTTGGATAAATTATTATTTCAACACCTGCTTTCATTGCTCCTAATATTTTGTTATCCAATCCACCAATAGCAGTTATATTTCCGTTTAAATCTATTTCTCCAGTAATAGAAATATTGTTTCTTACTGGTTTTTCATTCAACAAACTATATATTGCTATTGTTATTGCGGTTCCTGCAGAAGGTCCATCTTTTGAAACCGCACCATCCGGACAATGAATATGTATACCCTGCGTTTTTGTTTCTTCTGTGTTTTCTATCCATTTCTTTTTTATTTCATTATCACATAAATTCCATGCTAGTGTTTTTGAAACATTCATACTTTCTTTCATAACGTCTCCTTGAAGTCCAGTAAGTTTCAACTCTAAAAATGTGCTTGATGGAAAAAAGTGTGTTTCAATTGGTAATATACCACCCATCCCGAGATTGTTCGCCCACATACCATTTACCACCCCGATTTGATTATTCAAACTAATCTTTTTATCGATATTTTTTCTATACTTTTTCAAGTATTTAGTTTCCAAATCTTGATAAGTAATTACTACTGGTATTTTAATATATAAATTATCCGGTTTCATAAGTTCAATGTTAAGTTCTCCATATAAGTCAAATATAACTTCTTTTAACTTACGGACCCCGGGCTCACAAGTATAATCCGTAATCATTTTTTCAATCGTTTCATCAGAAATTTCAACCGAATTATGAAATCCCATTTTTTTGTTTATTTCAGGCAGTATAAAGTCCTTTGTTATTACTATTTTTTCTTTTATAGTAAGGTTATCAAACCTGATACGATGAATACGGTCAAGTAATATTCTATCTATCTGTTCCGCGTCATTATAAGAAAATATAAAAAGCGCCTTGGAAACATCTATATCAATACCACTGAAATACTTATCTTGAAAACAAGTATTTTGTGTTTGATCTATTAGATGTGTTAATATACCTATTATTTCCTTACCATTTTCACTCTTACTTACTTTGTCCAATTCATCTATATAGATAATAGGGTTCATACATTTTGAATCCATCAATATATCTACTATACGACCCCACGTGGAGTTCAGATATGTATACCCGTGTCCTTCTAATGATGAACCATTTGTAGAACCTCCCAACGCAATAAAAGAAAATGGTCGATGAACACCGTTTTCATCTTCTAGACATTTTGATATTCCCTTTTTCGCAAGTGATGTTTTACCTATTCCTGGAGAACCTTCAAAGCCAAAAGCATAACCGGATTGTTCTCCATTTATCCACTGACAAATTATTTTCATTATTTGATTTTTGGCGTGTTTTTGTCCATATATAGACTCGTCCAATATTTCACTTATTTTTTGAATTTTTTTCTGGTTTTCTTGTATTTCATTTTGTATTTTTTTTATTTCATTGTATCTATTTTTATAATCTTTTTCTTTGAAATACTCGTCTAATAACTCTATTTGTTTTTCAAACGAAATAGACTTGATTGATTTTATTATTTTATCTATTTTTTCTTCTTTTGATTTTAATTTCGATACAATAATTTTTTCACTTGTATAGAGAGAACACGTCTTTAATAATTCATTCAACCTTTTAATACTAATATTATTTATTTCGTTAAGTTCTTTCTGTATTAGACTTGAAAAAAAAGTTATTTCGCTATTTATAAAGTTGTATATTTCAACATTTGTATAACTTGGTTTTTTCTGTATATTATTATTACTTTCAATAAAGTCCCATTTTTTTATAAATTTACAAAATCTTTCGTTCAACTCTTTTGAAACTTTCAATACCGGTTCTTCTCGGTAATTACCGAATGGTATTTTTACCAATCCTTCTAAGTATTGTTTAGTTTTCGCTCCTATTTCATCTGGTTTTCCTTTGATTTCTTTGTATTTTATCATAGCCTTTTCTTTAACGTTCTCCGGAACTCTTAATAAAAAGATTTGCTGTTCCAAATTATATCGTGTGTTATCATATTTACTGATAAGCTCTTGTGAATGTTTTGTTGCCTTTTTTGAAACATCCCTAAAAATAGAACGAATATTCCATGGAAAACTATTGTATATTTCATCCCTTTCTTCGTTATCATTAATTACTACAAAGTCATACAACATATGTGTAATATACATTATTTCGGTATCACTATTGAATATCAAGTATTCTATTAACCTATTACGTTTATGTATAGAATCCATTTCATTAAACTTTTTTGTTATTGTCTCAATGTTTGTTTTTTTTGCTTTTTGAACAATACTTTTGATTCCATAAAGTCTTTTCACCATATCATTTGTGCTTTCAGATAAGATTTCTTTTAATGTAAATGTTTGTAAATAACATTCTTTTACTGGCTGTACAATGTCTTTAATATTATCCAGTCTACTTGATATATCCTGTTTTCTAATACTCAAATACTCATTTTTCAGTAAATCTAATTGGATATCATCTACAATACCATCTATAATAAGTGTTTTTTTAGAATCTTTGTTATGAATAACAACTATTATTCCGTATACTCTTTTGTAAAATTTTTTTATATTGTAATCAATATCGAAACATTCTAATGATGGATAGTTCTCCATATCAATTATAGTGTCAATTATTTTGTCATTGCAAATGCTTTTATCTAATCCCAATTCTTCGTTTCTTGTGTATTTCAAATTTTTGAAACATATTGGATGTACGTATTTACATATCAAATCATATTTACTTTTCATAACTATGTTTTCATCTATATTTAAATTGAATAATGAACCGAATGTTATGTATAGTAAGTCCTCTATTTTGTATGTTCCGTAGTTAGATATTACTGAATAAAGTTTATTTGTTATTGATTGTAACTCATCGAACTTTTTATCTATATCTACACTTTCCGTTTTCAATGACTCTATTAACTTGTCTGACTTTTCATAAATTTCTTTCAATGTTTGAGAACATAAAATAATTTCATTGTTAGAATAAATACCGTTTTCTTTTAACTTTTGAACAAATAATGAGGTGCTACGGATAATTTCTTGGATGTAAAAAACTCTTTTTTCCATTCTTTCTAAAATATCGTTTTTATTTTGATACTTTATATCATAGTTTCCTGAAAATTCTACTAATTTTTGCTCTTCATTTTGTTTATCTCTCATCTTTTTACCTGTTTTTTCATTAACTTTCGTTTTTTTTGCCATTTTTTTGTAGTTTTATATACTAAACCTTTATTTTATATATTTAACCGGTTCGAATAAAAAAACAATTTGTGTTGTTTTTTTATTTTTTGTAGTTTTTGTGGTTTTTATGAGTTTTTTTGTGATTTTTATGATTTTTATGATTTTTAATAATAGTATTTTGAACAATTGACATCGACTATTTTTTCAAAAACTATACAAAATGGTATGTATTCTTCGTCATTATTTCTTATTCTCATTAATTTACATAAATTATAATCCATTTTGACATCATCACCTATTTTTTGAAACAGGTTTTTACTTAAAATATAGTCCTTGATCTTATACTCAATAACATATTCATCTACCAAACTTCCTACTTTTAAACCAGTAATGTCAGATAATTCTTTCGTGACAATACGATAGTAGTATTTTTCAATATTTTCAATGTTTTCATAAACAACCATTTTTTGTTTGTAGAGTTCAATATTTTTTCTTATAAAATCTTCTTGACTTTTCATATAGTTGTAATCATTTTCCAACATTTTTCTCAGGATACTTTCCTGAATGTCCCTTTCAACCTTTTCGTAAATCGAATCAAAATTAAAGTTCATTTTAATAGTTAGTTAATTTGTTTATGGTATGTTCCATAATTCTAAAAAAATAATTCAATTTTATAGGGAAACCATAAAACCATAAAATTGATTTCTATCTTTGTTATTGAAAAAAAAACAACTTATAAAATTAAAATACCTTACAAGTTTTTTTTACTAGTTTTTCTATTCTTTTTTGTATTCCTTTTTTTATTTTTTCTTTTACCTCCAGTACTATTATTTATTTGTTCTCTTTCATTGTAAGGTTGTCTAAGAACCTCGGTCACACCTTCACCTACATCACTTGTATCAATATTATTTGTTCTAATTGCTGATCTAGCAAGACCTTCTAAAGTTCCAATTTTATAAGAATTTGCTAATTTCATGGTAGTTTTTAAATTATTTTTTATTTCATTTGCTAAATTCAAGGTTTTTTCTAATTCTACTTTAATATCACCTACAACATCTATTATATTATTACATTCATTAGTTTTATTTTGTATTATCGTAATATTTTCTTCATATTTGACTCTGTTTTGGTGTGCATCACCATACAACCTTGTTCTCTCATTTATATCGTTAACAATATATGATTTATTTTCTAAATTATTATTGAATTCTATTAATTTATCTCTAATATCTTCAATTCCTGGCATTTATATATAAAATACATATAATTTTTTACCTAGTCAAAATAAAACAACATAAAAATATATAAAAACAAAAACATAAAAATATAAAATGTTTCTTTTAATATTTTTTTTACTGTCTTTTGTAAACTCTGACCGTTTTTGTTTCAACTGTAAACATTACATACCAAATAAACTTAGTACTAACACATTACATGGAAAATGCCTTTTGTTTGAAAGACCTGAAATAAGATTCAACTGTCAAAAAAATGTTATTCATTATTTAATAAGTGGTAAAAATGAAACAATACCTCAAAAAGAAAAAGAATATTTCCATTGTTATACCGCAAGAATGATAGATATTATGTGTGGTCTAGATGGTAAAAAGTATGAAAAAAAATTATAATTTATATTTATCATAGTAAAATAAATATAAAGTTCAAATTATAGTCCCAACAACTGGTCTATTTCATAAGTATCCTCTCCATTTTTTATCATCTCTTTTCTCTGTTTCATCAATCTCTTTTTATCATCTCTAGTCAATTCCGTTTTGTCAATCTCCTTTTTATTTTCTATAATCGTGTTTCCTAACGCATCCTTTTTTTCTTCTGCTTCTGATAAGTTCAACGTCTTTTTTGCCTGTTTTTCTGCCTTCTTACGAGCTTTTTCTACTTCTTCCATCCATTCTGCTCCCATCACTGTCAAATTACCAGATTCTAATAACCACTTTTCAGGACACAATGCCTCATAAAATTCTGCGTTATGTGACACCATAAACACCCCACCTTTGAACTCTTTGATTGCTAATGCTAACGCACCTAAAGAATCACGGTCAAGGAAATTGGTAGGTTCATCCAAAATAACCAAATGTGGTAAGTTCCATAAACCAGCACCTAATACAACCTTTACTTTTTGACCTCCAGATAAAGCTCCCATTCGAGTATGTTGAGCAAATTGTGGTTCTAATCCAAATCCATCGAAATGTTTTTGAATTTCACCGGTAGTAAGTTTGCGTTGACCCAACATAGACTCCATAGCTATTTGTTCGTCTCTTTGATTTACCATCTTTTCATATCCCCACTCTTTTAATTCGGTGCGTGTGTGCCATGTATTTTCTCTTCCAACTCCTTCCCACTTTACTTCATACTCGTGTTCTCTTTTTCCAGTTCTACGACTAAGCAACTCTTCAATAACTCCTTGTTTTTCTTCTTTCGCTTTTGCTCTTAATGCCTTGATTTCCTCTTCTGTCATTGTATTCGCATCTTTTTTCGCCATTTCCTTATCAACACCTCCTCGATAACGCCACATTACATATTCTACTGGTGTCATATCTAAATGTTCTTCAATATGCGTAAAAGCGTGTTGTGCGACATAAGCTACTCTCAAATTTGGGTGTCTTTCAATAATTCCTTGGTCTGGTTCCAACTCACCAACCATAAGTTTAATAAGTGTTGATTTACCAGCACCGTTTACACCCACAACTGCTACACGTGACGCCAAAGAACATTGAATACTAACATCTATTAATTGAGGCATAGGAGCTGTAGGATATTGGAAATACACATTTTTAGTTTTTAATACCGCTTTTGTCAAAGACTTTACACCTTCTAATGGTCCAGGTTCAGGAAATGAAAATGAAACCAAATCACTCGATAACTCATAATATGCTTTTGCCTCTGGTTTTTGTTTTACAAACTCAGACAAATTACCACGATACGATTTCAACTTCAAGTTCTCATAGTGAATAATATTGGTACATACATTATCCAAGAACTTTGTATCGTGAGAAACTATCAAACAAGTACACGTCTTCAAATTAATCAAATAATCAGTCAACCACTTTACCGCAAATTGATCTAAATGATTTGTAGGTTCATCCAATAATAACATATCTGGGTTCAATAGCATCGCTCGAGATAAAGCCAGTTTCATTCTCCATCCTCCAGATAAAGTCCCCACTCCAGCATCAATAGCTGCTGCTGTTCTAGAAACTCCAAATCCCATACCAGTAAGCATTTCTCGCACAGACTCTTCTGAACAACCAGCTTTTTGAACCTTTTCATCACTCATAATATACTCAATAACTGTCATTTCTGCTTTTTCTCCGATTATTTCACATTCCACATATACAGTAATCAGTTCAGTTGGAAACCCTGCTAAGTTTCCTCCTGCGATTGCCTTCATTAGTGTTGATTTACCGGCACCATTTGGCCCAACCAAACCATATTTACGACCAATCTTTACACGAAATGGTGTTTGATGTAGCAATACACGTGTTCCATATGCCAATGAAAATGTCGCATTACATAAATCTTCTTCTTCATCTTCTGGGTCCTTTTTCTCTGGGGAAAGATCACGTGTACACTTGAATACTATATCATAAAAAGAGGCGTGTAACTTATCTCCGCTCAAAATTGCTCTCAAATAAGGCATCAAACATTGTTCCCATTCATCTCTATTACGTATATCTGCTAACACTAAAAAGTGAGCACTTTTACTCATATAGTTTACAAGTGTTGAATAATTTTCTAAGTTTGTAACAGGAAGAGCATTATTTATTGTTTCTACAATTTGTGATAAATTGAAAACGGAATCTGACAATACTTGAGCCTCGGAAGAAACACGTAATAGTGTTTTTAATGATTCTTCGCATACTTTACGGACCTCTTCCACCGCTATCTCGTCAATACCACGCTCAAGAACTGGTTTCAAAATAGGATAAAAGTAAGCAGCGGTTCTAGGGTCATTGACTAACTTACACATATTACCAATAACAAGTGCAGAACGTCTTTTTACAGCTACTTCCCTCTCACGCATACCCTTTGTAAGAATAGGAACAAGTAATCCAAGTGTAGGAAGGTCAACATCATTAATGAAAGTTGTACTTACTAATGCGTCAAGTGCGGTTTTTGCGTTTTTAACTGGTTCCATGTATCCATCAATAACTTTGGAAATAATTGGAATAATATCTACATTTGTAATTGTAGAACATATTTCTTTAAAAGCAATACGCGTTTGTTCTTTCACATCTTTTTTTACATCAGACGCTATACCAATGAGTTTAAGAATCATTTCAGGTAAATTTCTCTGTACAACAACAGGATGATATTTCGCAAGAGATCCAATCAACATTAATGCACCCACTTTTGTTTGCCATTTCATAGATTCGAATGACTCATACAAAACATTTGTAATAATTCTAACCGAATGAGAATTTGATTTTCTGATAATTGTATTACCAGCTTCTGTAGCAACTGAACTTGTATTTTTAGATGCCAAATTCTCAAGAATAAGCGGTAAAATGGAAACCAAATATGGCTCTATCCATTGGTCCAATTCTTCTGATAATCTTTTAATAATATTCAACGCTTGAACAACGGTTGAACTATTTGTAGATGCCAAGTCATTCTTTAACGTTTCTAATAAACCAGACTTTTCGAAAAAAACACAACCCTGTTGTTTGAACGTATCTATATCGCTATCCATAAAAGCAGACATTATTAATAATTTGTAGTTCTGTTTTTAAATATATTTAATAAATACTTTAATTAATGTTTATCAATATATCAAAGACATTATTAAATGAACAATGTAAAAAAGTATTGTCAACACTACAAAACATATAAAAAAAATCAAAAAATAAACAACTAGTAAAAAAGATATTGAAACTAAGAAAACAACCAATGAATTAAATGAAATTATAAAAGAGGTTATGAAATAGTCTGTTATTACGGTTGGTTTTTTAATTTTTATCAAAAAATATAGGAGGTTATCTTTGTTTGAATGATTTTTAATATGTTTATCATATTTCTTTATTGAAAAAAACTTGTTCATATATGACTACCATTATTCGTTGTATATTTTTATGTTCTTTATATAAATATAAAAATATAACAAAACCATATTTTTACATCAAAAATCATGTAAAATTGAATTGTTTTTTGATGTTCTCTTGGAATACACAAACTAACTAATCAATATTAAAACTTTTTGAAAATGGAAACCGAAAACGAATGTGCTATTTGCTACGAACCTTTAAGAGAGAAGAACAACTGTGTTACTCCTTGTGGACACAAGTTTTGTTTCAGTTGTATTGCGACTTCTCTTAATTTCGCAAATACGTGTCCTTATTGTAGAACTGAAATCGCGGAGGGTGATGATTATGATGAAGAGGAAGATGAGTATGAGGAAGATGAGTATGAGGAGGAGGAAATTGAGAGTGCGCCTGGTCCGGTTTATCCGTTTGTTCCAGGGTATTTCCGTAATCATAATGAAGATCGTAATATTAGAATTGACCCACAAGAATCTTCATTCAGTTATAGTACAAACTATCCAGTTTTAGATGAGGTTGAAGAAAAAGCATCAGAATTAGGTATTACTTTAAAAGATTGTATTAGACGTCTATGTTTCAACCACGCGCGTGTTGTAACTAATGAAGAATATACATCTGGATTTGACTATGATACCGCGTTTAATGTTAATGCTGATAAGTTTGATACATTGATCAAATATTTCCAAGATAGAACTGAAGAATTTTTGAGAAATGTGAATGGTCCAATGCGTTTTGAACCACGTGATCAAAACCTGAGTATTATTGAGAGAACTGAAGAATTCGATGAAGATATTTATGATGAAGAAATGGAAGAGTTGTATGGTTATATGAACCGATTATTTGAAGAACAAGACGACCAAGAAGAGTTTGATGAAGAAGAACACCTTTCCTTACTAGAAACTGTAAATAACGGATACTGGAAACAAGTTAAGAACTTTCACGAACTATTAGAAATGAAGGCAGAAGATTTCAAGACAGATGAAGTATTGGAGGAAATTACTATTTTGGGAGAGGTTTTGAAACAGAAAGAGAACAACAAAAATATAAATAAAAGAGAAGGTTATGTATTATACCCAGAGCTAAAACGATATGTTCCGACATTTACTGTAGATGATAAGTTTTATGATAGACTATTGGATATTTAAGTAGTTAGTGTAGATAGTGTAGTTGTAGTTTATAAATATAAAAATAATTAAAAAAAGGGAAAATATCATTATGATATTTTTTCACTTGGTCATATAAATACTATCAACAAACCCATATAAAGATATCATCCTATAATATATAGTAAAGAACATGGGAATACCAAGTTATTTTTCTTATATTATACGCAACTATCCTAGAATGGTGAAAAGCTTAAGGAACCACTATAAAACCGATTTTCACCATTTATTTATGGACTGTAATTCTATTATTTATGATTCATATCATATGTTAGCAAAACAACCAAACCAAGACTTTCAACTTCCTTTTTTTGAAGACTCACTAATACAAGAAGTTATCAATAAAATAGAACATTATATATTACTAATAAAACCATCACAAACCGTATATATTGCGTTTGATGGTGTAGCACCTTTCGCAAAAATGAACCAACAAAAAACTCGTAGATACAAATCCGAATTTATGTCCAGACTTAATTATGTTGACGGTCAAGAATCTCACGACACGAAAACGTGGAGCACGGCAAATATTACTCCAGGAACCCAGTTTATGAATATGTTATCTCAAAAAGTATACAACGCATTTCATAATACAAAAAAATATGGAAACCAAACGGTTATTGTTACTGGTTCTAATGAACAAGGCGAAGGAGAACACAAGATATTTGACTATATCCGTAAAAACCCTATTACGGATGAAAATATGATTTTATATGGTCTAGACGCAGATTTATTTATGTTGTCTATTTTTCACAGCCATCTTTATAAAAATGGATACGTATTCAGAGAAGCACCTGAATTTTTGAAATCCAATATTCAACTTGATGAACCAAAAAAAAAATCAAAAAAGGAAACCGACGAACCGTATGTTTTGGATATTAATGTTTTATGTGATGGTATTTTGAGTGAAATGAACTGTAAATACAACTATAAACAGCGTATTTATGATTATGTTTTTATGTGTTTTTTATTAGGCAATGACTTTCTACCACATTTTCCAGCATTAAACATAAGAACTCATGGTATTCCTGTTTTACTAGATATGTATTCAAATACGTTGGGAAAATATACCGACCGTTTTTTCATTGATATGGATACAAAGGAAATAAACTGGAAACATTTCGGAACTTTTATAAAGGAATTAGCAAAACACGAATATGAATTTATATTACAAGAATACGAAGTTCGTGATAAACTTGAAAAAAGAAACTACAAAACAGAAACAATGGAAGACAGAGAACAAGTGTTATTGAATATACCTACCATTTATCGTAAAGAAGAAAAATACATTAGTCCTCGTGAAAAAATGTGGGAGTTTCGATACTATACTTCACTTTTTAACACAGAAAGAACACCGATCAGCACAAAACCTATTTGTGACAACTATTTAGAAGGCATTGAATGGGTTTTCAAATACTATAGTAGTGACTGTCCAGATTGGAGATGGTCATA
>Ga0214170_1000407_pt1 | contig 15820 bp, 32 predicted proteins | sample TroBogEpilimnion_2_FD_153008 | JGI IMG/M metagenome (GOLD analysis project Ga0214170, IMG submission 153008) | Freshwater microbial communities from Trout Bog Lake, WI - 27JUN2007 epilimnion | ecosystem: Environmental > Aquatic > Freshwater > Lake > Epilimnion/Euphotic zone | place: Trout Bog... | reverse complement strand
CCGCTAAATAATTACCGACTCCTATGAACTACCTAATCGTGTTCCTCCTCGGCGTCCTGCTCGGTGCAATCAGCGCCGTCCTCGCCTACCGCAATAACCAAGCCAAGGTCGAAGCCGAAGCGAAGAAGCTCGCTGACGACGCCAAGGCCGACGCCGCTAAAGTGCAGGCTGTCGTGGACGCTCTGAAGAAATAAGCCCACTCGAGCCATGCACCAAAAGCCAGCCTTCCTTTTTTTGGTGACATGCCTTCTATCAGGGTGCGCACTTTTTAAGGCTTCACCACCCTTTCCAGAGCAACCTATTGCTCCGACTGGGGGCGACGTTGTTTCCCAATTTGATAAAGCCCAGAGCAAGTCGGACGATAAAGTGGCTGCCTCGATTGCAGAAGCACGAGCCCAGAACAAGGCAGGCCAACCAAGCAAAGTTGAAAACGAATTGGCTGTGGCTGCTTCCTTCCTGCCTGAGCCTAGGCCGGAGAACTTGGCTGAAGCCCATGGTCGGGCTGAACGCATGGATCCAAAGGAATACCAGCAGGCCGTGGCCTATGGTATGGGGTTGCAGAAGAAGATTGATGACGCTTGGGCTGCCATGGAAAACGCGACAAAAGAAGCCCAGCGTGTCTCTGGCTTAAAAGACCAAAAGATTGCGGAATTAGAAAAGCAAATTGATGAAGTTAAAAAGAACGCTGCTCGTAATCTTTACACTATGGCAGCGGTGGGGCTTTTGACTTTGGGAGGACTAGCTGTGGCTTTCTCTCGATACGTTGCCGGGGCTGGATTAATGGTTGCCGGAGCCTTAGTCGGTGCAGTGCCTTTTCTGCTCGATACTGTTTGGTTTGTGCCTGGGGTTGGGCTGATTGCTTTCGTGGCTTTGTTCGTGATCATTTGGCATTTATTCAAAACTCCCCATGAGCAAAAAAGTCCCTAAAGTTATTTACAGGAAACTTGGAAAGGAAAAGTGCTGGGGTCTGGCTGAGCATGATCCTCGGTTTCCCAGAATTGAAATTGACCCTAGGCTGGGAGCAAAACGAGCATTAGAGACGCTTTGCCATGAGCAGTTGCACATTTCCCTAGGCCTAGAAGTTTCAGAAAGCAAAATTGACCGAATTGGTAAAGAGATTTGCGAGACGCTTTGGCGTCAGAATTACCGACAAGTGCTTCTGCAAAAGCACTCCACGCCTGTTCGTATTTCTAAGTAATGGCTGCCAGCCCACTAGAGCCCGACCATTTGCCCACAGCTGTGAAAGACGGCGTCGTGGCTTCCGTCGTCGGTGGGCTTTCCATGGCAGCCCGGCTTCTGCTCAGCACTGAGCCTGTTTCTCTGGGCTGGGTTGTGCGCCGTATTTGTGCTGCTTCAATTGTCGCAGCTATCGTGGGGTATGCCATTCAGGATCACATAACTTCTGCCGGCCTCAAAATGGGATGCGTTGGAGCCAGTGGTTATGCAGCCCCAGAGTGCTTGGACTATTTGCTCCGTTGGATTAAAGCCAAAGGAGAGAAGGAAGTCGCCAAAGTGGAAGGGAAGAAGAAGCCTCATGGACGCCGAAAGAAAGCAAAGTGAGTTAAGGCTTTTGATGGTCGTTTCCGTAATGGTTTTCTTTTCCGGGCTGGCTTCCATTTGTTCAGCGGTAATTTGCGACTTTGTTCTGGATAGTTTCGAGGACGGTCAGGCCATGGCTTTGCTTATCACTTCAGAGGGTGTGAAAAGTGATGATAAGAAATTGGAGAAGAATTTGAATCGAGCGACTGAAGCCATGAAGACTTGTCGCGACTTGGGATATGCTCTGGGCGTGGGAAGCCTAGGCGTGGGGCTGGCTGCTGGGCTCAGGATCAGGAAGAACAGCCTGCTCGAACAGTAAAGGGGAATGTGCCTGGGCTTGTTTCTGTTGTTTTCCTAAGGAAACGTGCAGAACAAGGGGCTTAAAAAAGATTTATTCGGGGCTTGTCCATACAGGGAAAGTCCCTTTGTCTTTAGGCCTTCACCCAGCCCAAAACAACACCATGAAATACATCCTAACTGAAAAAGAACTCAAAAGACTGCTCTGCGATTTTAGAGACGGCAATCAATGGTCTGACGAGGCTGCCATCGCTTTGGCAGAGTATTACTTTGAATTAGAAGAAGCCTCTGGAGAAGAATTGGAATACGATCCAATCGCTATTGCCTGCGACTGGACGGAATACGAGGACGCATTTGAAGTGGCTAAGGCTTACAGCCATTGCTTTGAATTGCCAGACGAACTGGAAGACATTTCGCTGGAAGAATTGACCCTCAATTTAGACGAATACCTTTCCGAGAATTCTCGCCACATTAAACTTCCTAGCGGTGGTTATTTGGTGATGAATTTCTAAGCCCGGAGCCCAAGCCTTTTCCACCATGCCAAAACTAAAACTGACCACAGGCCAATTGCTCAAAGCAGCAGCCATTACTTATCTTCACGTCCTAAAGAGTGAAGGCTTTACCCTAGATCAGGAAATTGACGCTCAAGAGCACTTGCTCGATTGCGAACGTGCGCACTTTGGGGAAAAGACCTACATCGACAAAATCGTTCCCCGGGCTGAAGCCTACGTCCAAAATGGCGTGGGACGCAAAACTTTGAAGAAATAACCCCATGAAGCACCTTACTGTTTTGCTCCTGCTCCTGATTGCTTACGCAACAGTCATGGCTCTGGGTTCTGAGATTTACGAAAGCCTTTACCCCAAAGCCAAACTTTCCCTTTCCCACCATGCGAAAACAAAAACTAAATAAACAGAAAGTTCTAGAGCAAGTGACTGAGGCTGACGACGGTTGGCTCCGTCTGGCTGCTCACCTTGCAGGCCTGAAGGCTGGCTTAATTGATGAGGGCGTCTTGCCTACTAAGGACTCTCCCAAAGGCCGGCTTTTGGTTTATCTTCAAAAGGCCAGTGATCAGGCTTGGAAGATTGCAGCCATTCATACGAGCCATTACCATACTCCAATTAAATGAAGCCCAAGCCCATGTCACGCACCATGCTTGCCCGACTCCGGGCTTATGGTGCAAGGCTGGTAGCAGCCAACCAAGCCTGCCTTACTTTTAAGCAGGCCTCGAAGAAACTTGGCATTTCTATTCCTAGCGTGCGCAAGTATGCGAAAGAATTAGACTTGGTCTGGTATAACCAAAAACCACGTGGCAAATACAAGCCCAAGCCCAGCCTAGCCAAATATGACGAATAACCCAAACCCCAGTCATTTGCATTTATTGAACGACCTCTTTCAGGAGATCTACTTTCTGAACGAACGCATTAATTCAGGAGACTATGCGAAGGCAGAACTTGCCATGCCAAAGGCTGAAAAGCTAGTGAAAGCCTGCTCAAATGATTTGAAAGAGCAGGCTGCCACTGGAGTATGGCTTCAGGCTTATGTCGCGACTGGAGGGATGCTGGGCGTTCAATATGTCTTCAAATCTGGAGATATAGAAATTAAAGGATCTGTGATACCCCGACGACGTTAATGAAAAGACGCTCTTTCCTGCTGGCAGGCCTCCTGCTGGCAGTTTTGTCCTTTGCCCAGACGGACGCCCAAATTCTCAAAGCCATAAGACTTGTGGAGAGTGGAGATAACCCCAGAGCCTTAGGGGACTATCACTTAGGCCTTCCTACGGCCTTTGGAGCCTATCAAATGCACAAAGGGGCTTGGGCTGAAGGAAACGCCCAGTTAAGGGTGGAAGGAAAGCCTGCCTATCCCATGAGCCAGTGGCGAAGGCTGGAAGCCCAGCAGGAAGTGGCTTCTGCCTATCTGCGTGGCCTCAGGAGGCGTTTTGAATCCTCCGGGCTGCCTTCCCCTTCCCCAGAGCAATTTGCCTTAGTTTGGAAGCATGGGTGGGAGGGTGCGCACCTTCTCGGCCTGAGCCCAGACGACTACGCCCAAAGGGTAGGCAATTTGTCGCGCCTTAAATGAGCAGTTGACAGCCAGAAGGCTGGGACGTTTATTCGCCCAGTGCCTGAGGCTCCAGAGTCTAAAGATTTAATCGTCGTTGCCATTGACCCGGGTGTCAATGGGGGCGTGGTCTGGAAAGCAGGCAGAAAGGTCTTTGCGGTGCGTATGCCTCCGACAGAATTGGACTGCGTGGATCTGCTCAGAAAGGTTGCCGGCCTCAGCCCATGGGTGGAAATGTATATTGAAGACCCACCCCTATTCACAGGCAGGCTGATTCCGGGCTCAGCTGTGGGCAAATTGCAAAAGAATTACGGCGTCCTGCTCGGGGCTTCCTATGCGTTGAACTTCAAAGTGAAAGCAGTCCGTCCCCCAGTTTGGCAAACCGCCCACGAATTCGGAAAGAAAGGCAAATTGACCACCACCGAATGGAAAAACAAACTAAAAGCCAAGGCCGCTGAATTATACCCAGACGGAGTCCCAGTGACTCTATGGTCAGCAGACGCTCTCTTAATTCTTTCCGCAGCCTTAAAACAAAAGATTTAATACCTAAACCTATGAAGAAAAAACTTACTCCAATTCCTCCAACTGCTTCCGTCAAAGTAATCCCTGGCACAAAGTATGTCCTGATTGACGGCGACAAACTTGCACTGCTTCAGACGCCTATCGTGCGCACCGAGCAGGTCTTTTATTTAATTGGTCTGAAGGGGAACTCTAAACCAAAAGAGATTGACGTGGAGGAACTGAAGACCATTGCTAAGTGAAGCCATGAAACCAGAACCACTAAATGCCCGAATGATTGCCACAGTTGATTACGTGGCTTTCATGAATGAAATTGACAACGTGCAAGCCGACAAAGTGAACCCTCACTTTAAGAGTCGGTATGCTTCCCTAGCAGAAGTTCTTTCCACGATTAAGAAAGTAAGCGTCAAACATCACCTTTCCTATTGCCTGATCACGGACACCCAAATTGTCCAAAACGGCGACGGAACGCATGACATTTACTTGCACCTTATTTCTAGGTTCCTGCACGATACTGGCGAAATCTTTGAAGCAGGCCGTTTGATTTATAAAACAAGTGGGCTTCTTCCTCAGCCTCTAGGAAGCACCATGACTTATTTACGACGTCAGGCTGCTCAGGCCGCCTGCTCAATCTCCACGGACGTTGATGATGACGGTCAATCTGTTAGCCAGCATATGCCTGCCAAACCTCCTGTGGCTCCTATGCCACGGCCTGTGCCTCAGGCTCCTGTTTATAAGCCTCAGGCCAAGCCCACAGCAAACAATGTAAAGCCAGAAGCCAAAGACTTGCCACCTTTCTAGGCCATGCCTTGTGCGCACCCTTCCAAATTTAAGAAACCTCCGGGGACTGTCGTAGCCATGGGGAACAAGATTCCATGTCCTTACGCTCTGATCCTTGTCTGGGATAACGGCAAAGTGGAGAACGCCGAGTTTGTCGCGGACATGCTCGAAGGTGGGGAAATTCTGTGGAAGGAATACTTTTCATGGCATGGCGAGTGGGCTCGCTGGAAGCAGAGAGTCTTGCCCACGATTCCTGTGCAAAAGAACTATGAGCTGTGGGCAAAGTGGAAAAAAGACTACTTCATGGTTCACCCTGATAACGTGACAATTAAAGCACCCTAAAATGAGGCCTCGAAAAGGAATTCCAAAAGTCATAGCGGACGAAGTTCAATGCCTGGAGTTGAAAGCAAATCATCACGCATTACTTGTCCTGCTCGACAAAGTGACTCCTTTCGTGGAGTTCCGCTGCAACTCTTCAAACGCTTTTTTGGACTCCATGATTAAGTGGCGTCGAACAGAACTTCCTGCTCTTTATAATTCAGAAGTGGAGTTCTTTATTGCCACAGGTTGCCATAAGAAAACCCCTTTGATTAAAAGAGAATCGTTCCCTTTGTATAAGAAACAAATAAACAAATGACCAACCACGAGAAGATTGCTCGGAACCTTAAGATCATAGGAGAAGCTTTAGACAGCGTTTCCTATTTGTTGGACAGTGAAATTATCGGGGAAGACGCTCGCCATTTAGCAGGAGACATTAAGTCAGCCCAGCGTGAGCACATTAATTTAGACGCCGACAGTATTAAGGAGGTCTATGACGTAAAATGTCTATATGACGAAATACGAAGAGTAGAGTTCGGCGTTCGAGTTCTCCAAAATAACGCCGAACGTTGCAGGCAGGCAATCGAGCAGTGCAAGGAGGCCGCGCACTCAATTGCAGAAGAAATACAGTCGACAAATCAGGACGACGAACTTTGATTAAAACTTTCCTTAACATGAATAACGATAACGCACCTGCTCGACCTGAATTAAAAACTATTACGAAAAACGGCACTTATGTGCTGAAGCTTTGTAAGCCAAAGGACGAAGTCATTTGGACAAAATTCAAATACGATAAGAACGGAAAAGCCTACGCCCGTATCTTCTTCAAAGACAACGAAGGCAATTGCCTCACCCAATTCTTCACAGCAGCAAACCCTAAAAACATTTCAATTACGGTTGGCAAGTTTTCCTCTACTTTCGTGGAGGCTCCAGATCCTAAAATTTCTGTTGAAGACTTAGTCCTTTTATTCACGCCGGCCTTTGGCAAAACGGCAAAAGTCCAAGTCGAAGTGAAGGAAGATAAGCCATACAACGGAAAGCCCCAGTTTAAGTATTTCTTTAAGACAATTGAGCCAGTGGCAGGATTTACTGCAGGCACCTCGATTGATTTCTAAAATGAAAGACAGAAACATTGTCCTGATTACTGGCTACGCCAGAGCAGGAAAAGACACTTTCCGGGCTGGGATTGCTCAAGGAGCAGGCAAGCACCCTGTCGTTCCCCGGAACTTTGCAGACAGCCTGAAGGAGGCTGCCAACAGCTTCTTAGAGCATTTAGATTTTAATGACGCTGGGAACCCAGACTTTTATTTGCACCCTAATTCTAAGAATTTCTTTTCTGACCCTTTTAAGGTCAAGCACCGCACTGTTCTCGTGGAATTAGGGAAGTTTGCTCGATCACTGAACCGCAATGTCTTTGCAGAGAACTTTACCAATTGGGTGCGCCGTTCTGCTCCTTATGAATGTGGTTTTGATGGCTCAAAGCCCCATACAATTGTATGCTCTGACTGGAGGTATCTGAACGAATACCAAGTGGTGCTTAATGATTTAGGAGCAGGTTATAACATTATCACCGTCCGAGTGAATACAATTGGAGTCGAGCCTGCAAATGAGGAAGAAGGCCTGAGTATTGCAGAGATTACCAGAGAAATGCCAATGAACCACGAATTCACGTTTTCTCCAAACAATTGGCAAATAGTTAAAGCAGAGGGCAAGAACCTTGGTGCTCGATTGCCACGCTAAGGCCATGCCCCTTGGTCTTAGGCCATACCCAAAGGACTTGGCTGTTCGTGCTTATCTGCTCGGCCTGAGCCTAGAGAGAGCAAAGTTCCTGATTGCCTGTCCTCATTCCAATAACCTGCTGTTTAGGAAAAGCCACCACGTCGTCGTCGTGCCATTTGATGAGCAAGTGCAGATTGATGAAGCCAAGCGTATTGGTTTAGGTGCGCGAGACGCTGCCAAGATGTTTAACAAAACAGTTGACGAATTGATGGCACAAGGGTTTAAGAGAACCACAGCTTATCCAAAACCTCCCGGGAACGGCGAATACTCGCTGTTTCAATACGAGGATCACCAAGACCTAACGAGGTATTTGAAAAGCAGAAATAAATACAAAGCAGCCAAGCCCAGGCACAAATAAAAATCTCACCCACCAAAACATGACCCAACAAAATCAAATTGAAGTGAAACGTTTTGATAGTCGCGAAGACTATGACGCTTTCACCGCACTTAATTATTCAGGCAGTAAGAGCCTGCTTATTTCGCCCCAGCACTATCTCTGGGCTATGGGAAATAAAAAAGACAGCCCAGCCATGAAATTAGGTCGTGCTATTCATGGTAAAATTCTGGAGCCTGAAGTCTATTCTTCGACTTTTGCAATCGTTCCCAAAGTGGACAAGCGGACGAAAGAAGGAAAGGAAACATGGGCTAAATTAGAGGCTGAATTAGTCGGCAAGGAATTGCTTTCAGATCAGGAGGCCGAAGTTGTCAATTTGACCTGCACGAAAGTTCTGCAAATCATGGAAAAGAACGAAATTCAATTTGAGGAAACGGAAGTTCGATACGCCGTCCCTTATCAGGGAATTTGGCTCAAAGCTTCTTTCGACGCCGTGGGCTCAGATGGGTATATTTATGACATTAAAACGACTGATGACGCCAGCCAAGACGGATTCCTTCGCAGCGTGCGCACGTTCAAATATAATTTGCAGGCCTTCTTTTACCAAGTGGTCTTTTTTATGGTTCACGGAATTAACGCCAAAGGCTTTCGGTTTATCGTGGTTGAGAAGGAAAGCCCGGGTGTGGCTATTTATGAACTGGGCGACCTTGCCATGGAATTTGCTCAAATGGATTTTGTGCAGGCCGTGGAGCAATATAAGGAAGCAAATGAAACAGGAAAGTGGAAGAATTTTGACGACAAGCCTATGGTCGTGGACTTCAAAGGGTAATCTTTTAGCCATGATTAACGAAGACGCTAGATTGAAATTCCTCGAAGACCGAGTTTCTAAATTGCGTGACACCATCGAGGAGCAAGATAAGCAAATTGAGGCCCTCAAGCGTGACGTGCTGGAAAAGACCGCTGAAGTGCGGAACCTTAAGGAAGTGATTGCAGATCTTCACAATCAAGCCGACGACGATTTGGACAGCATTGAGACCGAACGCATCGAGAACGCCCGCCTTAAGGCCGACGTCGAGCGTCTGACTCTTCTTCAAGTCGAGACGCTGTCCGAACGAAACAAGGCAGAGGCCAAGGTCGAGCGGCTGACCAAGGCCGGGGATGCGATGGAGGATTGGATTGCTTGGAAATGTGAGTCGCCCATTGGAACGGCAGATGGTATTCTTCATGCCTGGAACGCCGCTAAGGACGGCAAGGACGCCCAATGAGTCGCTGGATTACTATTGAAGCCGCCGAATTAGCGGTGAAGGCGCTGGAGGAAGAAAACGCCCGCCTCAAAACCGAGGTCGAGCGGCTCAAAGCAAAGCAAACTGACATTGACCGAGTTCAAGCACAGTCGGATTTCTATCGTTCAAAGTTAATAAACGGAACGGAATACACCGTAAATGTTCAACTGATTGACCAAGTGAAGCACCTTGAAGCACAGGTCAAGCGACTAACAGAAGGAAAGAATCCTCCCAAATGAGTAAAGTTATAAAGTTTGTGGCTGCTGGAGATAACCACGGAGACATGGTGGATGAGGAAGCAGCCCAAGCTTTGTTTGCTTTTATCAAACAATTTAAGCCAGACGAGCGTATCCATTTAGGGGACTGTTTTGACCTTAGATCCATACGCAAGGACGCTTCTCGGAAAGAGCAAAACGAAAGCCTAGAAGAAGATTTGGACATGGGGTGCGAATTTCTGAAAAGATTTGAGCCCACAGTTTATCTATTCGGAAACCATGAAGACAGGTTGGACGCTATCATTTCGTCCCCACCTTCAGCCTATGCTGAGGACTATTTCTCGGAACGTCGGGATAGAATTCGCCGCACAGCTAGAAGTGCCGGGGCTAAAAAGATTTACCCCTACCATGCAGACTTAGGCGTTCATAGAATTAACTCCATGGTCTTTATTCATGGCTACGAGCATGGCCTTAACGCTACGGAAAAGCAGGGAAGTCATTACTGTCGCGACGGCGTTCGTGGCCTTGTCCATGGACATACGCACAACCTTTCCTCGATTGCTTTGACGGCGCACAAATCTGGCAACGCTTTCTCTGCCGGCTGCCTATGCCAGAAGCAGGCCATGACTTACGCTAAGAACCGACTGGCAACTTCACGCTGGGGCTCAGGCTTTGTCGCTGGGATCATAGATGGCACAGAATACAAAGCATGGCTCGTCCACAAAATTGGAGGACGTTGGGTTTGGTTTCAGAACCTTCATTTCTTTAACCCCAGGCATAAATGAAGAAACGAAAACTTGACCCAACTTATTCCGCTATCATGGCTGAGTTTCACAAAACTGCTCAGCCTATCGAGCCCGGCTTTTTAACGATTCAACAGTGGTCTGAAAAGTGGAACAAATCCATAAGCACAACGCTGCTTTATTTGAAGAAGGGCACAGCTTCTGGAATACTTGAACGCAAGATATTCCGAATAAAGAAAAGCGACAACCGAGTTTTACCAGTGCCTCTTTACCGACCTAAAAAGAAATGACCTTGTCGCGACCCTAGAAAGGGTTTTGCTCCATCGTCCTTTCTTATGCCCACCAATCTTCCTTCTGCCTTAGATGCAGAACGCCATTTGCTAGGCGTCCTGCTCCGTGATCAGCAGGCCTTGCCAGAGGCTCTGACTCCTTCCCACTTCTTCGAGCCCAAGCACGTTGAGATTGCGGACGCTATTTCCAGCGTATGCTCGAACGGCGACTTGCCAGACGAACTGACAGTTTTTCAGAAATTAACGGAATGGCGTTCTAGCGTTCCGGCTTTCTACCTTTCAGATCTTACAAGTTCCGTTGGCTTCTCTCTGCTGAACAAAGCATGGGCTGAAGCCATTAAGAGAACTTATTTCCTAAGGCAAATGACTGGGGCTCTGGCTAAAGCAAAGGAATTGGCAGAAAACCCCAATTCAGACGCTGGCCTGCTAAATGAATACGTGCGCACCACTTTCGAGCAAATTGCCTTAGAGAATTTGCCAAATGAGAAAGCAGACAAAAGCCCCCAGCGTATGTCTTTGGATGCTCTGGAGGCCTTTGACAGAAAGAGCGACCCCAGTTCAGTGCTGGGCAATCGCTGGCTCTGCAAAGGAGGCAGCCTGCTTATCGTAGGTCAATCTGGGCAAGGCAAGTCCAGCCTCATGATGCAGGCTGCTATTCGGTGGTGCACAGGCCGGGATTTCTTCGGTATCAATCCACAAAGGCCTTTAAGAGCAGTAATTCTTCAGGCCGAAAACGATTTGGGTGACGTCGCCGAGTCTTATCAGGACGTAAAGGCTGGAGCCATGCTGCACCCTCCAGAGGAAAGACTGCTGGCAGAGAACTTGGCTATATTTCGCGACACTATTTCCGTGGGCAAAACCTTTGCCAAAGTTTTGAAGAAATTGGTGACGGCGCACAAAGCAGACCTTATTTTCTGCGACCCTCTTCTTTCCTTTGCTGGCATTGACGTCAGCGATCAAGAGCAGGTGACCCATTTCCTCAGACATGACCTTGCTCCAATTCTCCTAGAAACTGGCTGCATACTGATTGCCATGCACCATACTAAAAAGCCTATGTCGGCAGCAGATAAGGAAGGCCAGACAGTGGCAGACATGGCCTACGCTGGCTTTGGCTCTTCTGAATTCACCAATTACTTCCGAGAAGTGGCAGTGCTTGTCCGCATGGCTGGAGAGCAGCCCATTTACAAATTTGGCCTTACGAAACGCCGGGGACGCTCGAATATGAAAAACGCGGACGGTCACTTTTCCCCTGAGATCCTGATACGCCACGCTAAGGAGCAGGGCGTAATTCGCTGGGAATACAGCACCATTGACCCTTCGGAGCAGGCAGAGGCTCAAAAGACTGACGGAAAGCCCCCAAGAAGGCGTTTTTAAGGCTCTAGGCATATAAGACCCCAGCCCAGACCCCAAAAGAGCCACCAAGAGCCTCCTAGAGGCCTTTAATCAACAAGCCATAAGATTCCCCCAGCCCAGAACCAGCCCCATGGCTCTCCCAAAACGTTTACACTCTGTATCCCCCCTACGGGGGGATTATATTGCTCCCCCCACTCAGCCCACTGAAGGGGCTTCGGGGGTCGCAATCAGATACAAAGCCACCAGAGATGAAACTAAATAAAAAACAGCACTGGGCAAAGTGTTGGAAAACTAAGCCTTACCAAATGAGAAAGGCTTTGAGAAAAGCACAGGCAGTGAAGATTAAAAATTGTAATCAATTTGAAAAAGACTGGAGAGATCACTTAGAGCAGACTAATTGGCCTAAAAGCAAAAGTGAATACAACGCATGGGTGCGCACCCTTCAGGTGGGTATTTCGAGCCAGAGCCTAAAGATGTATTTTAGGCGTCGCGGCCTGACAGAGTTCCGGCCTCAGGAGAAGCTGTGGTGCTTAGCAACTTGCGTAGGTTGACTTAACTGCCTTCTCTCTGGCTATTGAGCCAAGAACAAAACATGGCAGAGGAATACGCCAAATGGTGGCGTGGCCTCAAATCTTCTGAAAGGAAGGCTCTAATTGCTTCTGGTTATTTTGACCCTGATAGGCCTCACCATAACGAGTGCTTAGACATACGCAGCAAGTTAAATGATACCCCTATTTCTTTCCTGCCCCGTGATCTGGAATGGCACTCTGATAGGTTCAAACTGCAACTTAGCCGGGAATCTACTTTTGATGAAGTCGTGCGCAGTGAAGACCCTAAAGTAATAAATGAATTCCTGGAGTTAGTCAGCGACCGTCTTAAATCTCTTTTTTTCTTTATTATTAAACGAATGAAGGAATCGAGCGACCCAAGCATGAGGCTGGATGCAGAGGTGCTTCGTATTGTTATTGGGGACGGTTGCCCACCCAGCCAAGTTGAACTTGCAAAGACCTTTGGGATAACAAAGCAGGCCGTATCAATACGATGCAGGACGCTGTTGCGACAGCTTGGCTTAGAGCCTAGTCTTTTCATGCGTCCAAATGACGAAGTGAATGTGATCAGAATGTCGCGACTGCTCCGGGTTTATGGAGCAGGCAAGCCCACCCCCCCTAAGGAATCTTTTTCAGTTCCATGTAAGAGAGAGTCGCGGTCGCGACCTCGGAAAAAAAGCCCAAATTAAGCCCAAAAGTTCATCCCTAAAGAATTCCCAGTCATGAATCAAATTCCAGAAGTTAAAATGCGTCCGCTTGAGGCACTGATACCTTATGCACGAAACGCACGAAGTCACTCGGAGGCACAGGTTGAACAGATTGCAGCCAGCATACGGGAATTTGGATTCAACAACCCAATTTTAATCAAGGACGACTTGACCGTGATCGCTGGGCACGGACGCTTGGCTGCTGCGAAGAAATTAGGCTTAAAGGAGGTGCCGACTATTTGTCTCGCGCACTTGTCGCCCACGCAGGTTCGAGCCTATATTTTAGCAGACAACAAACTGGCTTTGAACGCCGGCTGGGACGAAGAAATGTTGGCTTTGGAATTGGCAGAAATTAAAGACGAAGACATTGACCTCGAACTGCTTGGTTTTTCAAAAGAGGAAACGGACAAACTGCTCGGCCTGCTAGATGCAGAGGAAGTTTCCATGCCTGCTCTTTCAGACGAGGAAAGGCCGGCCTTCCAGCAGAAGACTTTTGTTCTTCATAACGAGCAAATTGAAGAAGTGGACGAAGCGATTACTTTGGCGAAGTCTTTGGGTCATGGGCAAAGTGCAGTAAATGAAAACGGCAACGGCAACGCTCTGGCTTACATTTGCCAATTCTTCAACCGACAAAAGCATGACAACGAATAAGGAAGCCAGGGACATAGTCGTTAAGCCTATATCTTCAACGGACGCTGCTAAAATAGTTCGTGCTTATCATTACTCTGGGAAGACTGCAGCCAACTCACAGCTTCACTTCGGCGTTTTCCTAGATGGCAAATGTGGTGGAGCCATGCAATTTGGACCGAGTCTCGATAAGTCCAAAATGTTGGGAATTGTGAAGGACACTAAATGGAACGGTTTTCTAGAATTAAATCGTATGGCTTTCTCGGACTGGCTTCCCCGAAATTCTGAAAGTCGGGCTCTGGGCGTGGCCTTGCGTATGATTAAGAAGAATTACCCCCACATTGAATGGATTGTCTCTTTCAGTGATGGAACGCAATGTGGCGACGGCACAATTTATCGAGCAAGTGGCTTTGTCCTGACGCAAATCAGAGAGAACAAAACTATTTTGAAACTTCCCAACGGTGAGATCACAACTGACCTGACGCTAAATATAAGTGGAGCCAAAACTGGCAAGACAGCCGGTTGGTGGAAGAAAAACGGCGCCGTCCCCTTGAAAGGTTTTCAACTTAGGTATATTTATTTCCTGAACCCAGAGGCTCGTTCTCGGTTGACTGTTCCAGAAATTCCGTTCAGTGAGATTAAGCGTCGAGGTGCTTCCATGTATCTTGGCAAAGCAAATTTAGGCGGTGGTAGCATTGCGTCCAATGCGTCTGACTTCCAGTCAGGAAAAGGCGGTTAAACTCCGACCCCACCGCTCCACTTTTTTATGGCTATAAAGCAAAAAGATTTAGCCGACAGGTGGGAAGTAAGTGCAGGCCGTATCTCACAGCTTGTATCTGCTGGTATGCCTTTGTCTTCAATTGAAGCAGCAGAGAAATGGATTGCAGAGAGGCACATGGAAACAGGCGTGGCTCCTAAGAACTTCAGGCTTGAAGGAGATCCTGCTGCTTTGCCTGAGACGAATTCGACAGGCATTGAAACCTTTGACGCAATTGTTCAACGCCAGCGTATGCTCGTCAGGCTTTCCTGTAATCAATACATTAAGGCCGTCCGTGATGGTTCTCCACAGCAAAGCAAACTCTACGCTTCTTATGACAAGACGGTGAACACTCTGACAAAGTTAAAGGCTGAATCAGACCGACTTTTAATCATTGCCCGGGACTATATTCGAGCCACGGACGCTGCTGAAGCCATGAAAACGCTGGCTGGGGAATTCTTAAACCGCTTGGACAAACTTCCTTTAGATGTGGCAGAGGCCTGCAATCCAGAGAACCCTGCGAAGGCTGTTAAAGCTTTGGAGGCTTGGAAACGCAAGGTTCAGGAAGACCTTTCAAAATATAAATGACCAAAGACGACCTGCTAACAATTGGTCGCGACTTATTAAGGCCGACCGACAACGGCGACCCAGTGCAATGGCTGGAAGCAAACGTTCACGCCATTCCAGACTCACCAATGCCTGGAGCGTTCAGGTCGGAGCGAACCCCATGGCTTGCAGCAGCGTTGCGAATTGCGACAGACCCAGAAACTAAATTGTTGGTTATCTTGGCTTCTATTCAAAGTGGCAAAAGTTTGTTCGCACGTTTGTTCAGTTGCTGGGCAATCGTCAATCAGCCCGGCCCAATGATGATCCTGCAGTCCAAAGACGACGAAGCAAAGGACTTTGCTATTCGATACTTGCGACCTGTTTGGAATAACTGCCCACCTGTAAAAGCAAAGTTCCGTGGCGAAGACATGGAGCGTAGCACCACTGCTGACTTCGAGCGTATGACAATTTATTGTCGCGGAATTTGGAACGAGTCGAACCTTCAGCGACTTTCCCTGCGATATGTCATAGCAGACGAGTGCTGGCTGGCTCCACAAGGCCATTTAGCAGAAGTCACAGCTCGGGTCACTGCCTTTGGGTGGATGGGAAAGTGTATCTTCATGTCTCAAGGTGGTCGAGATCAGCAAGAGTTTCATCAACTGCTTTCTCAGACAGATATACGTGACTGGGCTTGTCGCTGTCCTCAATGCAATCATTTGCAACGCTGGGACTGGGAATCTGTAAAGTTTCCAAATGAGGCAAAAGTCAACGGTGTTTGGAACCTTGAAAAAGTGCGCGACGGAACGAAATATAAGTGCGTAAATTGCAACGCACTCTGGGATGATTCAAACGCTATTCGAGCAGAAGCAAACGCCCAAGGTGAGTTCGTCTCTAGAGTTCCCAAGAACACTCGGGGACGTATTGGGCTTGTCTGGAATTCAATTGCTACAATGTCTTGGGGCGAATTAGGCGTCATGTGGCTTAAAGCTGTGCAGGCTTTGGACGAATTCGGGGATGAAGAACCAATGCGTATCTTTATTCAAAAGAGGTTGGCAAACCCCTATCAGGAGAAGGCCACAGAAATCATGATAGAGGCAACGACTGGGGAATATAAGATGAGGGAAGAGTG
>Ga0214170_1000405_pt1 | contig 15886 bp, 23 predicted proteins | sample TroBogEpilimnion_2_FD_153008 | JGI IMG/M metagenome (GOLD analysis project Ga0214170, IMG submission 153008) | Freshwater microbial communities from Trout Bog Lake, WI - 27JUN2007 epilimnion | ecosystem: Environmental > Aquatic > Freshwater > Lake > Epilimnion/Euphotic zone | place: Trout Bog... | reverse complement strand
GTTACCTACACATGGGTTGATACAAACAAGTTTGGACCACAAGAAGAGATTGGTTTAATTGCTCAACAAGTACAGGCAGTTCTTCCTCATGTTGTTGGTGTAAACACAGATGGCACACTAAGTTTAGATTATGCTAAACTAACAGTCCCATTGATCAATGCTATTAAAGATCTAAATGCTAAGATAGAAGCACAAGAAGCACGTATTGCTGCACTTGAGGATAAACTATCATGAGATATAAAGAATTTGCCTATAGTACAGTTTTAACACCGGAACAAGTTACTCGTATTTTTGAAAACATAGATAATCCAGATGTACTAGTAGAAGGTGTTAATCCTCAGGCCAAACAGCAGATACAGCAGTCCGCAAAGGCAACAGCCGCCAATCTTAATAAATTACCTAAAGGTGCTGTTCAAAAATTTGATGAAAAAGTTCTTGAACTCGAACGTAAAATAGAACAAAAAGAATTCACTCCTGATCAAATTGCTAAAATTAATCATTATATAGAAAAATATAAAGAATGGGGCGAAAAACATCCTATACTACATGCCGCAATACTAGGGGCTCTCGGGGTTGCTGCAACTATGGCCACTGGGGCGGCTGCCGGTGCTGCCGTGGTTGGATTCTTAGGAATGGTAGATGGACAGCTTATGGGTATGACTCCGCATGTCGCGGCTCAACACGGAGCAATCGCAGGAGTAGCTAGTTTTGCTCTAGCTTCAATTTTAGACTGGGCTAGTGAACAACCGCTAGTTCAAAATGTAGGACACTGGTTTGGAGATGTGGGCAAAGATGTAGCAACAGATCTAGGTAAAAATATGATGCGGGGCGCCGCTGGAAATGTTGCTAAATCTAGTTCAGGTGCGGTTGCTGGGGCTCCGCCACCACCGACAACTCCTTCTACACCAACTTAAAAGCTTCGAAGATTTCTTGTAAGTCTTCAATGCACTTATCGTAGTCCTTGCGCAAGACACGTACAGCGGTACCGCCCTTATATTCCCATTGCTCACAGTTATCCAAACGATCATCTACTAGGATGTCACCTTTGACTTTACAATGATCTTGTTTGTCATGTGAGTAAGGACCGAAGTGAACTGGAATATCTGGATAGTGATCTAGCATCCAGCGGAACTTATCGTCAAAAACTTCAAACACATCATTGTGTCTTGGAATAGCTGTAAGCATTACAAGATTCCAATGTAGCTCATCGCGGAATCTACGTGCTAGATTAACTAGGTCGTCGGCACGTTTCATCTTTGGAAGATAGCGATAAAAGTGAGGTGCTTCGCGAAGTTGTTCCCACAAGTGAGGTGGCCAACGGTCTTCTTTCTGACCAGCGGCATCGAGGGGAAAATTAGTGTGTAGGTAGTTAGATGCGGCTTGATCCCAATCTGCTACTACCCCGTCCATATCTAAGTGTATTGTGTGTTTTGTCATAACTTATTATAACATACAATAAGGAACAAATGTGAATTAGGTTTGCCAAACTTCTTGATATTTTTTTAGAGCTTTCATTCTAGCAACAAGTAATCTAATTTTTACATGATCGCTTAATTCTTCTTCCTTCTTGTGTACTAACTCGATCCTGTTACGATTACGTCCAAGAACTAGGTCATCGTCGACTATAATTTCTTCAGGACTTGGAGGAAGTATTGCTAGGGTTGATTTCAGTTTTAGTTTTGGCTTTCCACGGACCTGACCTTTTTTCATCACATGATGCGTCTGGGCAACGGCAGGAGTAAGTGTACTGGCCATCCCATTTTGAATCTTTATCATCAAAGCGATAGCGATCAAAATCAAAATTTTTTTCATTTGTAACCCTCATTAACATAACACTCTCCTTTAGAGTAGTCTATATTATATTAACGTCCTAGGTAGGGAAAAAGTTTACAAACTTAATTCTTTATCGCCCAAATGTCTAATTGCGGCCAATAGGTGTCGAATTTTATTTGAGTTGCGCAGGCTTTTGAAAGTTAAATTAGCCACCCCCATTTCGCCTTCTTTGGCTAATCCTTCTTTACGATGACGGGCAATCATGTCTTTGACATGGGTTAGCATATCCAAATTTTTACTCTTAATAGCTCCGTCGATAATTTTGCTCCAGTGCTCAGTTTCTTTTTTAACTGCGTCAACATCATAATCTAAAACGGGCTGTTGGGGAGGGTTAACCCATTTGTTTTCCACTAGAGAATACGAACTACTTACAGCGGGTTTATCTAGGTCTTCTGCGTAGAGTTCAACAGGTATCCCATACACAGTAATATTATGTTGTTCCTTCCACAATTTTCTTTTGGTATCAAAATATTCATCTATATCCATGTCGCATTGTACATCGTGATAAGGAATTATTAAATGTAGATCTAAATCACTTTTATCTGTGTAATTATAATTTGTTTGGCTTCCACTAACAACAACATCGACTAAGGTAGCATCGGTGCCTAGAAATTTATAATAGACCGTAGATATTTTTAATAGAGCTAGTCTAACCTCTTCGCGGATTTGCCCGTTGTCCTGCCATAGCACAGGATTAAGATCTTTATGTAATTCTATAGGTGGAGTAAAATCAAACATTCGCATAAAGAGTATTTATTGGATTAAATATCAGCATGCAAGGTTCATTGAATTTAACGGGACACATATTATGCTCCCAGCCAAAATGTATTGATCCATTCTTTTCCAAATCTGTTCTTATCATAGCAAAACACACTAATGAAGGTAGTTGGGGATTAATGGTCAACAAACCGCACGATCACATTACTGTTAGCGATGTTATGTCATCGTCGGGTATTGAGTATCCGCACGATACTAACCCCATTTATAAGGGCGGCCCTGTAGAACCCCATAGAGTTCATGTTATTCATACACTAGATTGGAAAAGCGCCAGTACCGTAGCAGTTACTCCAGATATGGGAATTACAAGCGATATATCTGTATTAGCCGCAATAGCAGGCGGGCAAGGCCCAGAATTATATCGAATTGTAGCAGGATTTTGCGCATGGGGAGCACATCAACTAGATGGCGAATATAAGGGCTTACCCCCATGGAAACTAGAACATAGATGGCTCGACGCACCGGCCAATATCGAGTCGGTTTTTAATCAAAACGGGGAAGATCAGTGGCGAAAATCAATCGATATTGTAGCAAATTCGGTCATTTCGACCTGGTTCTAAATTAGGTAGTACTTAGACCTACCCTTAGTCTTTTTCGCTATTCATTCCTGCTAACAAATCTCGAATTCTAGCAGATCCCGCAACACCTTTAACCTTGGCAATTGGAATTCCTTCTGCAGGATCCGCAGGTCTACTAATAACTCCATCTTCATCGACAGTTGTAGTAACTGTACTTGTTTTCTTAAATGAGTTAATCATTTGGGTAACTTCTGGTTTTTGTCCACCGCCCTGATTAAAACTAGGTTCAGAATCCTCACCTAGATCGTTAATTCTTAGAGTATCTACATCAAATTCTAAATCTACTTTTTGTCCTACACCGCTACTAGAACGTGTCTTCATAAACTGAATTTGATAACGTCCCCGCTCTTTCATAGCACGACTTGTAAAGATACCGATCACATTATCTGCCGTCATAATCTTTGACAAACCGCCCGAAATATGACTATGATCAAACTCAATTTCTTCAACAGCTGAACGATTCAACTGTGAAGCAGTTACAGTAATACATTTTGTTTCCATAGCCAAGTTACGAATTTCTTCTGATACATATTTGTCCTTAACAAACAAATCGCTTGGGCTAACTTTAACACTTAACGGCATCATCAAATCCAAATAGTCAATTAAAATAACATCTGGATCTACACCTTTCTTAATTCTGTATTCTTTCAAATAAGCACGAATGTCGTTACAGTTTTTACCTGATGGCATATACTTAACTTGGATGTTGCCTGATTTCTTTTTCAACATCTTAACCTTAAGTTCAACATCATCTAAGTTCTTAAAAATGTCACGAGTACCGATTCCGGTCATCATACTGTCAATACGCATAGACACTAAATTTTCTGCCAACTCAAATGTTAGATATAAAACATTTAATCCTTGCAGTGCCCAGTTAACGCCGAGGTTAGCCAAAAACAAACTCTTACCACCGCCAGAGCCAGCACAAAATATATTAAGTTCTCCTCGGTTAAACCCGCCATACAATTTTTTATCAATGCTTGGCCATCCTGTACTAATTTGTCCATTGCTATTCTTAAGTCCTTCTAATCTACCACGTGGGTCTTCAAAATAATCAGTACCCATGTCTTTGTTAAGACTGATTTGAATTGCCTGCTTGATCATGTTCTCAACTGGACCATAATCACCGTCTTCAATCAAATCACTACTCTTAATAATTGCTCTTTCTAACGCCTTGTGTCTACTAAAGTTTTCGAACTCATTCATTAGCCAATCATAGTTTTCTTTTGGCAATGGTATTGGATCAAAAGTAACTCCGCATTGTGCGTTGAGAATCTTTGCTTCGGGCATTACTTTATATTCATCGACGTATGTCTTAATAAATTCTGCCGATTCTTGTAACTTGCGATCAAAACTTTCTGGGTCAAAGATGTTAGCACATCTCATGTAAGTTTCGCCGTCACTCAAGAACATCTCGAGATATAATTTTTGTACTTCGTAATTGTAATTTGTTTTTTCAGACATCTAATCTTTCCAGTTTTTTCTTTAATAGTTCTATTTTTAGTCGATTTGTTTCTTTGTACCTAGCAATCGTGAGTAAGGTGTAGACACGCCCAAATTTACGAACTGCCTCTGCGCAATCCTTAACCTCATCTCCCCACTCAGGTAAACTCACATTCCAATTATTATCTAATGCGGCCTTGATTAACTTAGCGCCGGGTTTATCTCTGTCAGGCACAACAATCACTTCTCTTTGAAGTTGATTGATACGTGTAACTTGAGCTTCGTTGGGCTCGTTAGTCATGATAGCAACTCCGTCTACAGCAATCGCATCAAATTGTCCTTCAACAACTAATACAAAATTTCTGTCATGAGTTTGCCTATCGATGTTAAAGACATAGGTACCTTGACCATCAGTTAGATATTTTGGTCGTCCATCTTTAATTTTTCTGCCTGTGTATCCTACTATCTTTCCTTCATAATAGAAAGGTACAATTACACGATCTCGCCAGCCTGGAGCAGAACTCCACATCCAGTTGTACCAATCGAGCTTCATGCCTCTATCTAAAATATATTCTACAACCTTTATAAAATCTTCGCTAGTGTCAGTTACTTCAGCAAAAGGTAAGCAGTCGTCTGGAAGTTTACGCTCTTCTAATTCGTAATTGATTACTTTTTTTACAACAGGAATATCTTCTTGTTCACGCAGAGCAACCATCGCAAGTTCTGCGATTTTGCTTTCTGGAATATTAAGCCAGCTGAAAAGTTTACGTGTATTCTTAGATAAAAGTTTACCTTTACTCCATCCTGCTTTGAATCCACAATTGAAACAATGGTATTGAAATCCACCTGCTGGATTCATAAGAACGCCGCCCCGTTTACGTGTATCGGGATTTTCTCCATTATGCTGACAACACACCGCATTAAACGAAATCCACCCGTTTGGAGAGTGCTTTTGCTTTGGAGGTAAGAAGGCTCGCAGTTCTGCGTCTATAAGGCTCATACTACTATTTTAGCCTCTATAGAGTACTTTGTCAACTGTTCCGGTGTATTGAGTTTGGTCGTTTAAACCTGGGTATGGTCCGCTATCTGGAATATATTCTAGTTGAACATAACTCCATACGCCTTGGAAATTGAAGTAATCAATTCCGGTAAATGCTGTATAATGACGTGCGTCAAGATTAGCATAATCTGTCATTGCGCCCGGGCTAGGAGGTGTGTTGTCCATGGTTCCTTGTGGATATACCCACCCAGTATAATTGGTCATATATACTGCCATTGTATGGTACTCACCATTTCCGTGGAACACAGGATTTGCGGCAATCGGGCCAGTAAAGAAATTATAATTCTGCGCACCCGGATCTCTGTTTAGATACTTTTGGAAAGCAGTTACAGAAATACTAGGTTGTAAAGCAGGCATTAAATCATGCTCTAAATGTAGTGTGCCAGCCATTCCGTAATACGTGTTTGCGTAAGTTGGAGTGTAAGTTCTATCTGACGAATCAAACATGCTAATGCTAAATTGATAATCGGCACAGTCTATTTGCCAAGTATCAGTTTCTAAAATAGATAATAATGCTAATCCACGTGTGCTAGTAGTAACGCCGTCATCAAGTACTGTAACGGGCTTTTGAATCATCGCTTTTTGATTTGTGCGATCGAACATTGTGAACACAAAAGTGCTCGAGCTGATAGGTACAGGTTTCTGGTCGCTGTTCTTAAACTGCAACTGAATGTTGTTTTTAATACCTTTCTGTATTGTGAGGTCACGTTGGTACATGATATTATATATCCCTTGATTGTATACATCCAAATCCAGTATAACGTCGAGTGAATTTGGATATAAATAGACTGGTAGACTTAGCATAACATATATTTATTCAATGACCACAAAGGACGAATTTCAGAACAATTTCCCGTTTATTACCTGTATAAAGATAGGTGATAATGAATACGTCGGCATTATAATTAACCTAGATCATAACGTGGTTAGCCTGTATGATTTCGCAGATATTAAGACAGATGCCGATCGACAGCTATTTTTAGAAATGGGCGAAATTTGGTGGTGGGAAAGCAATCGTAAGATTCCTATTAATATATTCCTCAAAAAAGAAATGGTTAATTATCGAGGGGCTATTAAAACATTTAATAGCAAAGATGTAGAAGTAATTTTTGGCCCAACAGTCAATTTGGGCGAAATCGCTGAAAAGCGTGTTAAGCGTAAATCAATACAATTAGTTAGAGCTGTGAAGCGCCGTTAGATCTTCACAAATTAAATTCATCTGAACTACAATAGCCATAGCATAGGCAATTGCGTGGGCTTTTTTAAAGTAATAATCTTCATTCTCAGGTTTCACCCAAATCTCTTTCATTACTGTGTCCCAATCCTGCCCTATTAGGGAACGCTTGGCTGGCCTTATCATAGCCAACACTGATGCCAGTTGTTCTACTGATCGGGGCTTCATCTGTCTCAATATAGATCCGTGTCCATTCACGTGAAAGAGATTGTTGACGAAGTCGTCTTCTAGTAGTAGGTCCCATAGTGGCTCTGTTTCCATTAATTTAATTAGATGTTCCTCATCTTGAACACCGTTATAAATGCTAACGTTGAGGAAGTCTATTTTCATATATCCGCGGTCTTCCGCTTCTTTATAATTTATACTAGACATTCCAGTTAATGGATTAAACGGAATAGGTTGTACGTAAACACCTGTATTATGTTTTTTAATTCCGTCAAGAGAAGCCGGAACATGTTTAATTAAATTGAGTGCTTTATTTCTATCAGCAAAATCAATATCAATATCTGGCATTATAAATCTAACTCCCCAGATCCAGCAAGTTTTAACATAGTACTGTAATGTTCATATGCTTTTTTTACAGCGGCATATCTATCTCTAAGTTCTTTCTCTTTTTCTTTTTGTTCCATGATATATGAAAACAAATCGTAATGTCCTCTATTAGCCATTTTATTGAAAATTTGATCTTCAAATTTTGCTATGCCTTCAAGTTCATCAAGAGTAATCTCTATAGTATACACTGGCTCAGTTAATGTTTCAATATTCAATGCTTCTACAACATTCATATCTGTCGCACTAGTAAAATACTTAGGAGGCAATATTCTGCGTCTATAGGCTTTTTTATTAGTGTCTAATACTCTAATACCATGCCGCATAAAAAAATCTTGTAATTCTTTGTCACTCAATTCCTGTCTCCTTACAGACCTCTTTGGCAAGAGCTTGGTCGTCCGGTTGTTCCTTAAATTTCTTCAACCAATAGGGAACATCAAATGCTGGAGCAATAATTTCCATTTGTTCATCGTTAAACTTAGCAACCATATCTCGACCGGATCTAGAATTAAGAACAAGCCATGGACTAATGTAACCATTGCGAATATCATTAACTGCTCGATTGAGATTTACATACAAGAAGTAATGTTGAAACTCTGCGTTGTTAGTATCTGCCCATTCCATCATGTGTTTGATACTTCTTTGAATAGCACTCTCAGCTGGTTCTAATTTAAGCATCTCAAATAGATAGTTGTCGTACAATTCATCACGACACCAATGGTCTAATTTAATTCCGCTTTTGATAACAAAGTCAACAAACTTATCTGGATAAAGCGGCATTACATTATTGACAAAACTTCCAAATTTTACAAAGGCATTGTAGTACGGACTCTTACAAAAATCCGCATAAGATTTATCTTTCTTGGCACCTTGTGTTAATTTAAAAAATCTATTGAAAGCCATGAAACCTGCTTGAACTCTTTTTTCGTCTTTCTGCATTGCTCGACGTTTAGGTTCGCACATGTGAGCATACAGAGTTTTTTCTTTCATAAAACTCTTACCACAATGAAAACAATTAAATGGTTGCTCTTCTAACTTCAGCATCAAAGTGTTCCGTTAATCGACCTTGCCAAGTTGCTGGCAAAGAATGCCTTTTCTTCTACTGAGTTAAATTCTTTGCCTTCAAGATACAATTTAACATCTTGTATACTTTCGTTTTCTAAGAATACTCTTCCGTCAGCATCTATTCCTACTGTCCAAAAATTATTCATAATCTTTCCTTTGTTTCTTATCGAACCCCATTTTATCAAACAGTTCTTCGATATCTTTCTTATCCATTAATCCGGCCATAACTTTAATGTCTTCTAATTTCATAGCAGGATAAATTTCACACAACAATTTTTCAATTTTGTTTGCTTTTTCTTTTTTACCTGCGGCAAGATATGGATGATACGCATTAATGCCGACACCACAAGCCGCAAACAATTTCCATAAAAATGCCTTGTGATTTTTACTCAACACCCAATGATTTTTGTTTACAAACTCGTTTGTGGCTTCTAAAAAATGCTCTTGTATTTCAGTGTCACCTTGATAGTTTGAAACATATCTCATGAGAATATACGGACTAAATGCTTTCTTTTCTTCGTCCGTAAGTTTTTCGTAAAAATCATAAATTTTATGATCTACTGCGTTTAATTCTCTTTTAATATCAAGTTTCGCTGCCATAGTCTTTAGTTAGATAGTATAATGTCTTTGCTTGTTCTAGTAAATCTTTTAGAGCAGGATTATCTTTCGATGCTTCAACAATATCCTGCCAAAGTTGAGTTTCAATCATATCGTATTGAAGCGGGTCTCTACGTTGTGGCAAGTGATATCCTATCAGTATGCGCTCAGTCTTTCCAACTTCTCTAGCATAAATCTCGTCGCCATTTCTTTCATAAATGTACGATGCCCCTGGTGTAAGTGATCCCATTAATGATTTCTCTTCCCATCAAATACACAATTAAATGTTAAATGCATTTCTCCATCATTAATTACACGATGAAATGCGCCGTCTGGAATTAACACAATATCTCCAGAGGAAACATCAAATGGTTCACTGTCTTCCTCGCCTACAATCATTTTGCCTCGACCTTGTATAAAAAAATAAACTTCTTCCTGCCCAGCGTGTCGATGCCCGCGGGTTTGTTGTCCTCGATAAAGTTCTGTAGAACTTAATACAAGATTGTTTAAGGTTTTGTTATCTTTAAGGAGATATGTTTCGTTGTCTTTAACAACTTCGCCGCCGATATCAAAATTACTTACTTTCATAGTTACCAACATTTACTGTAATCTACTAACTCACTTTGTCTGCTAACATCTTTAACAAAAAAAGCACAACTAGGATTTGAACCAGGATGTAGTGGTGTTGTTAGTAGCTGTCCTGGTTTCATTTTAGGAAAATACCATTTAACGTCTTGATATACATCTACAATATCAATGTCAAAAAATTCAGGACGGAATCCACTAAGAGGATTGAAACAAAACGTCTTAAATCCTCTGTCATTAAGACTTGTTAATGGTAACACTTCCATATCTGGCCCAGTAGGATCTCCGACGATTGTACACCAATCGAGTGGCATATTAATAGTATACGGTCCAACTCTAAGAACAGCGGCCGGGGCTGTGAAACTTTCTAAAAATATTAGAGGAATGTAAAAATAATCAGGATTATTTGGATCACTGTTATCTAACACACTGAATCGCAGATCCTCATCAATCTCGTCGGGTAGATTATTCAGATAAAATGTCTGATCATCTAATGTTAAAATCTGCATTAATATTTCACCTTTTCAATTGTAAACGGATACTTTGCTTCTTTGTAATATTTCTTACGTTCCGTTAAATGTTTCTTCGCATACTTGCTACTTGCTGTTAGATCCCAGATTTGGACGAAGTCTTTGTCGTCTGCTTTTCTAATACCACGTCCAATAGATTGGATAACTCTGACAAAGCTCTTTCCGGGTTCCAGAAGAACCAGATTAAAGATCCGAGGAATATTAATGCCCACAGCGGCCACACCATAAGTCGCCACAATAGTCTTATTATCACTTGTACGAATCTCATCATATTCTTCCTTCCTGTCCTTCGTTTTAACTTCGCCTGAAACAAAGACAGCATCAGGTATGTTATCTACTATTATACGTCCTGATTCAATTCTGTCAACCAATACTAGTGTATTCCCACCAGTTGCGATTGTTTTAATTAATGATGAGATATAATTCATCCTATCTTCGTTAGTAACCAAGTATTTTAACTCTTCTGGATAACTTCCAAATTCCTTCCATTCGGCAGTTTGAATAACGTTAACGTGACATCCAGATAACACACCTGCTTCTTGTAATTCGTGTGCCTTAACTCTGTGTACAACTTCTCCTAGACCGGTTTTGATGCTCATAAATTCGAGGTCATCTTTAGGTACAGTACCAGTCAGTCCCCAACGTATCGCACAATTTGACAAGTGCTGTGTAAGTAACTTTTTCAACACTTCAGCCTTGGCCATGTGTACCTCATCGACCATAACACACTGAACTCCATCTAGGAATACTGCCAATGTTAATATCTCATCTTCGGTGGTATCTTTGGATTTTTTGTCTAAAATATTGAGACTTTGCCAAGTACAAATAGTATGTGTTTTTCCTAGCTCTTTTCTGTCACCATAGTATACACCTACGTCTAATTGACAGTTAATAAAATCTTCTTCTGTTTGTTCAACTAAACTTTTGTTCGGAACAATGGTTATTGTTCGACCGTATTTTTCACAAATTTTTGACAAAGTTGCGGTAGTAATTGTCTTACCAAACCCAGTGGCAATTTCCTGGATACATTGTGGGTTTTCGAGAAACTTATTAACAACCTCAACCTGGTCGTCACGAAGTCTAATTTTTTCTCCGGCAAATCTATGCCCTTCTGGCCACGTTGCGTCACCCCAAAAATCTTCAGAAATTTTAGTGAATTCTAGCACCGGACTAATGCGTAGATCTTCAATTTCTGGATCATATCCTTGACGAATAATCTCCTCAATAACCTCTGGTAACATACTCATATAGGTAGTTCCGCCGAGACCAAAAAAACTGGTACAGCCATCCCAACGCCCTAATTTGTATGCTGGAAGATACCTGGCTTTTTGGTCAAAATATTTGAATTTTTTAACCAATGATTTACGTGTATCAAGATCTAAATTTTCAATCTTAACATTAACTTCGTCCTTGATTACAATTTTACATTTTTTCATTCTGCCTGCCCGTTGTCAATATAGACAACTGTATTGAATTTGTCATTTATAATTTTTTTGGTGTTGATATGACTGCCTAATGGGTCACAACTAATAGCAATACCAAAATTTATGCCACTTTGAACCAATGGCTTTTTAATACGCCTGCTGACAAACACAAATTTCATGTCTTTGTGTATAGGAGTATTAAGTTTATGTTCCTTGATATACTCGTTGAATTCTCTATTGGTTTCGTTGTCAGTCCTGAACATAACTGTTATGTCAGAATTTTGGTATCCTAATGAATTTATATGCTTGTGCCACTTTTTTAGGTGGTCTAATTCACGGTCAGGTGGTATCACAATCATAACAGAGTGCTCTGCGGTCAACAACTGATCAAACTCTTTGAGTTTGTGTTCACGTGAGTAAATTTTTAATTCATCATTAAAATCCTTGGTGAGGAATTTTCTGGTAACTTCCCCTACTTTTTCAGATTTTAGGTAATTTTCACAAATTTCGTCCCATACGTCAATACCGTACTGTTTTGCCAACACCAAGCTACCGAGTATATCGAACTGAGGAGGCTGAGGAACCGACTCGTATACATTTTTGAAGGTCGCCCCTGTCTTTTCAAAAACCAGCATGGGTGCGTGATTTTCAATATTTTCCAAAATTTCCTGAATTTTTTCATAAAAATCCATAAAATCCTGATCTGTTGAAAAACCGGCAGGAATAAGGTTATTGCCTATCCATAAAATGTTGCCTTCAGTTAAACTGAACTGCCAAAATTTTTCATCACTGTTCCACTCGGACCAATCATTGGGATTTTCTTTCTTAAAATCTCGGATTTTTTTTACCAAATCGTCATTGTATGGAAATGTTACCTTAATGTACTTTGTTTCTTCCCTCACCACTGAAATAGACTTATCACTGTACACCAAGGTGCGGAGTGGCATCTGAAATTTTTCTTGAAGGAGGATATCCTCAACAACACTACCGAATAGTCCGACCAAGAAATTTTGGTATTTTCGGCATAATTTTATGGCCAATGCCCCTTGCTTAACAGTATAGGCAGAACCACGCGAAATTTGCGTGTCGAAGCTATCAATGATTTGTCGATCACCGATAAAAATTCCTTCACCACTCCACGCAAGTCCAGAAATTAGATCTTCAACGTAGTCAGCTTTTCTTGTGTACATAGAAACAAACATTATATTGTAATGTCTTCCATACCTGCGGTACGTAATTTAATGATATTCGATAATTGCCATTGTTTAATGTCAATCGCCTTGATAATTCCTAACCAATGATTTCTCAACAGAGCAAATTCATTGATAATTTTATCCATGTCAACAACGTCTGCTTCACCGTCGACGTATTTTTCAACATCTCGTGAACTAAGAGCACGTTGATAGTTTTCTAGATATTTTTTGAACACCTTACTTCGCAATCTTCTTGACTCGATGTTCAGATATTCTAATATTGCCTCAATTTCTTGAAGTTGATTGAACCTTTGTTCAACAATACCAGGTAAAGCCGCGGAAGCCTTTTCTATGTTACCATAGACTTTGACTTCCTTGCGGGCTTCTTCTAACTGTGTGTAATAATAGTCAATACAAGCTGGAAGGTGAGCGATATCTTTGCTAACCTTTGAGTACCACATTAGTAGTCCTCGTCTTCGTAGCCGTAATTGTCCTCGTCATACTCGTCATCATCACCATCGGAATTTTCATCCACGACAGTTTTGATTGCTTCATCGAGGTGGCTGTCATATCCCATGAATGTTTCGAGTACTTCTGGCGTGATATCCTTACCTAACAAAAAATCGACGTACTGATTTGCCACCATATCTTTGTTTTTCTCAGGGATATATTCACGGAACAGATCCCACACTTCCATAATTAATGCTTCTTCCATTATTCTTCATCCTCTACAGATTCTGTTGTTGTTAAGGTTGCCGCGGCTGTTTCGTCCCACTCGTCCATGATAATTTTTAATTTATCTTCGTCCCAGTTTTTACGAAACTCTGCTACAATCTCACCAGTTTCCTTACTAGTGTATGCTAATTTATTTCCTACTTTAGATAATACACCCATTTTCTCGAACATGTCAACAAGTCCGGAGGTTGGACTCATTCCAGTTGAATAAGGAATCTTAACCTGTACAGTTTCGAAAGGTTTAGCATAACGTGTTTTCATAATCTTACAGGCACTACGAATACCTAATACGTCACTGACCTTATTTCCGTCCTCGTCTTCTTTTAATTTCAACTTCTTCATGGCAACCACGATAGAAGATGCGTAAACGAATCCTTGTCCTCCGGAAATTTTGTCATCAGGGTCGAACATATCTTGCGAAGCGTATGTGTGATTAGTACATACCAAGCCGACGTTGTAATTACCAAACATATTAACACAGTTACGAACCAGCGCCGTAAGTGCTTTAGGTTTACGACCCATATCACCTTTAAGATCTCCTGCTTCAAATTGATTTACATCAGTTGGAGTAAGCAACATACCCAAAGAGTCAATTACAAATAAAACTTTTGGACGATCTGTAGCATCCATGGATTTGTATTCGCTCATAAACTCATTAATAGTTTTAGCAACATCATCAATCATTGCCATGTTAAGTTTTAGAAGTTTATCTTCACTTGTATCAACACCTAGTGCTTCTAACCACGCTTGATCCAACGCATTTTCTGAGTCAATTAAGACAACATAAATGCCTTGTTCTTGTGCGTTCTTAATAATGTTACCGGAGCAAATATAAGACTTACCTGCGCCAGATTCACCAGCAAATACAGTTACCTTACCCATCGGCACACCTTTGTTAAAGTCACCTGAAATAAGATAATTTAGAGCATAGTTCCCTGTGCTGATCCAATCAGTTGGATCATTAAAGCCTATACCAAGTCCGTCGATAGACTTGGTGATAGACTTACGGAACTTCGAAATATCGAAGGCTTTTCCCATAGTCTATCTCCCAAATTAAGATTGTTGACGTTGACGAATCATTGCCAAGATGTTTTGAGCACGACCGCTAGCATCGCTACCTTCGGTAGAACTTGCACTTGGTGTGTCATCATCTTCACTCACAGTTGGCTTAGCAACTGCTTTTGGTGCTGGTGTGCTTACTGATTCACCTACGTCTTCTGCTTCTGGATCTTTGGCTTTAGAACCTGTAGCTGAACCACTACCGCCCATACCTGCTGGTTTAAAATATTGTCCCCAACGATCCATATCAAATGCTTCACCGTCAACTGACGCTTCGAACATTTCCATCATGACCTTAAGTTCAACATCACCTGGTTTCTTAGGCAAGAAATCCTTCAAGTTAAACGTACCGTATTGTGCTACAGCCGCTTGTTCTTCTTCACTCAACGCACGTTCACGACGAGCCCAGTTTGAAGTAGAGTAGTCAGCATAACCACCTTTACTTGTCTTAACAATCTTGAAATCCAAGCCACGTACTGCGTCTGTTGGAATTTCTTCAATTTCAGAATCCATCAAAGCCGCTTTGATAATGTTGTGGATTTGGCTACCAATGATAAATCTACGAATTGGATTTTCTGGTGTTTTGTCTTCTTGTAGTTTGCTGTCAACTACAAAACCTTGATACAAATATGAACGCTTTTTCCAGTACTTACGACCCATATCTTCAAGATTTTTGTCTTTGAACCATGGACGTACTTCTGTTAAGATTGGGCATGTTTCGCCCCACATTTCCATACAAGGAACTTGTACAGTAACTGGTTTTGAATTTGCTTCACCTTTAACTCCGGCGAAAGGCAATTTGATCATTGCTCGTTCAATCCAGAAAAATGTGTTGTTTGGGTCAGCGTCTGGTAAGAATCTTACTGTTGCTGTTTGACCTTCTTGAATGTTCCAGTGTGGAAATATTGCGTTGTCTCCACCGCTTGCGCCGCCGGTGTTTTGTTGAGATGCTTGTTGAAGTTTTGCGCGAATTTCTGCTAAAGTTGCCATAATGATTTTCCTTAATGTAATATTTTATGTGCCATTCCGTTAAAGCCAACTGACTAAAAAGAAAAAGTGCATATAGTTAACTATACGCACTTTTATTTATAATATCAACCCCAGTTGGGGGTTAAAATAGGGTTATTTTGCCATTCCTGCTAATTTCATGATTACATCAAATTCTTCGTTAGCACGGCCACTATTCTTGGCAAGCGCCTTTGGATGACTGATATTTTTCTCCGG
>Ga0214170_1000403_pt1 | contig 15906 bp, 1 predicted proteins | sample TroBogEpilimnion_2_FD_153008 | JGI IMG/M metagenome (GOLD analysis project Ga0214170, IMG submission 153008) | Freshwater microbial communities from Trout Bog Lake, WI - 27JUN2007 epilimnion | ecosystem: Environmental > Aquatic > Freshwater > Lake > Epilimnion/Euphotic zone | place: Trout Bog... | reverse complement strand
CTCCGCCTGCTACTGTTAGAGCACCTGTTGTTGTACTTGTGCTCGAAGCTGTGCTTGTAATGTTAACAGGAACATAGAATATATCAGATGTTGTTGAGAATATAGCGTTAGTGTTACTTGCTATTGTTACAACAACATTATGTACAGTACCAGAGTCAATTACAGTTACACTAGAAGTATTTTGATAAATGCTTGTTGGGTTTAATCCTACAAATCCGCCTTGAGCAGTAATTGTTCCCTGTACGTATAAATTATTTCCAATACCTACACCGCCAACAACTTGTAAAGCACCACTTAGTGCGCTTGTTGAACTACTTGTATTGTTGATGTAAATTGTACTTGTTGTAAAGTTTCCGCGACTTGTTACGCTAGCAAATGTGCTAGTATCCCAAATAACTACAGCACCAGTTGAAGAACTTAACGCAGTATCTGTACCTGCCGTAATTGATGTTATACCGTTAGCACCTAGTGTACCTTGAGTAATAACCAATGAACCATTAGCGTAAATGTTGCTAGCATATAAATTACCACCAATACCTACACCACCTGCTACTACTAACGCACCACTAATTGTACTACTTGCGTTTGTATTGTTATTGATGTTAATTGGATTAGTTGTTACACTACCACGATTTGTTACACTTTGTAGTGTAGCTGTGCTAGAAATTATTACAGCACCAGTAGCTGTGTTTACAGATAAGTCGGCTCCTGCTGTTAAACTAGAGACAGCAAACTGGCTTATTGTTGCTGTGGTAACAATCTGTGCGCCTGTAATATAAGATGTATTAGCAATGTTTACATTACCAGCAATACCTACACCACCTGCTACAACAAACGCACCGCTATTTGTTCCAGAAGATGCATTTGTTGCGTTAACTTGTACTTGACCTGTTAATGCTACTAATGTTAAAGATGGAACGCTAGGATTTCCGGCAAATAATGTAAAGTTACCGTTATTAGCACCAAATGTTCCAATAGTTCCAACGCCTGATTGATTTAAACCAAACGCTAACGCATCTGCGGAACCGGCATCTGTTAACATCAATTGGTAAGGAGTTGAAGATGACGCACTTTCGATACCAACAACTGGTGTCTGTCCAGCTACTGTTTGTATTGTGCCTCCACCGAATGTATGTCTATTTCCAGTAGCAGTAATATTACCAGCTGAATAAATGTTGCCGGCAATACTTACTCCTCCGCCGACTTGTAACGCACCTGTACCTAATGTAGTTGTAGGAGTAGATGTGTTAATAATAATTGCGTTAGTTGTACTGTTGCCTCTGCTTGTTACAGTTTGTAATGTACTTGTGTTCCATACTGTAACAGCACCGGTCGCAGAACTAACCGCAGTATCTGTTCCCGCTACTAAAGAACTTACACCTACGCTACCAATTGTAGCGGCAGTAACTACACGACTGCCTTGATCATATAATGCGCTGGCATATAAACTTCCGCCTACACCTACACCACCTGTTACAATCAATGCGCCACTGTATGTGTTAGATGATGTTGTAGTTCCAGTAATTGTTTCTGTTACCGCTGTTACAAAATTAATTGAAGCAGTAGTTAAATTAGTTACACCGCCTACATTTAAGTTTCCACCAATGCCTACACCACCTGCTACTGTTAATGCTCCAGTATTTGTTGATGTAGAAATAACAGTTAATGGTATGTTTGTACCAGTAGATGTTAACGATAATAATGTGCTGTAAGAAGTAACGCCTGTTTTCTGATAGAAATTAAACGACTGGCTAGCATTATCAAATAAGTTCCAGAAATCAGTTTCACCGCTACCGCCTGTCCAGTTCCACGCAACGTTTACACCGCCGTTTACGTTAGAAGCAGGAACTGAATTTGTTCCTTGGTTAATATTATTTTGACCAATAATTGTATTGCCGCCGGCTACTAATAAACTGTTAGCAGTAATATTTCTACTTACCCACAAATCTTTAGCAATACCAACGCCACCCGATACTTGTAATGCTCCAGATGTTGCGCTAATTGCTGTTGCTGTGTTTAACAATAACAATGTATTTGTTGTACTGTTTGTTCTGTTAGTAATAGATTGTAAAGTTGCTGTGCTCCATACAGTTACATAACCAAATGATGTGCTTATCGCAGTATCTGTACCTGCTGTAATTGTAGCAACACCAAACGCCGCAATAGTTGAAGTTGTTAATACTAATCCACCGTTGGCCGTGATCGGACCGCCTACATTCAAGTAACCATCAACTAATAAATTACTTGTAACTTCAGTAGTTGTTGTCGCAGGACTTAATGTTAGGTTCCCAGCAGATGTACCAATTGTATTTCCGCCTAAGTCAATTCTACCTACAGCAATATTACCAGGAGTTAATAATGTTGTATTAACACCGTCTGTTAAATCTAAACTTGTTACGTTTTGTAAATTAATAGCGCCAGTGTTAAATGTTACGTTACCTGTACGTTGATTTACTAGGAAATGATCTCCAACACGGAAGTCTCCGTTTTGGTCAACTGTTTGATAGTATACAATACCACCGTTAGTTTCAATAACTTCGTTTGTTTGTACTGTTAAGGTTACATCGTCACTTAAATTGCCACCCGAACCAATGTGGCTCATGTTAAACGCAATTAGTTTTAAGTCTGTACCTGTACCATTAGCAGTTACACCATAGTTGCCAAATACTGCGGCTGAACCAATACAACGTAATTCAGCGCCAAACTGATGATAGTCTGCTAGAATAATTTCTTGAGCGGTTGCGCCAGCTGAAGAGTAAACATTTTGTGTAATAGCAATATCATCGCTTGTTGATGTAGCACCATTAGCACCGTCAAAATGTAACAACAATACTGTGTCAGCATCACTTGTTAATGCTACACTAGTTGCTGTAAATGTTGTTGTATAGCGAGCTACTGTACTAATTCTCAATTCATCAACATAGCCATTCATGCCTGTGTTAGAAGCATTGTTAAATGTGTTACCAATCTTAACTGGAGAAATTACATAATTGTTAGTATCAACGTAAGACAATCCAGTTTGTGTACCATCTAGATATAGCTGTGTAACTCCTGCGTGTCTTGCCAATGCCACGTGATGCCACGCACCTGCGGAAACTGTGCCGCCACTAATTTGTTGAGTACCGTTAGTATAGTAGCTAAGACCATTTGCGGCGGTAATGTATATGTATGGAGCAACATCAGCAACTGATGCTGTACGCATATCAACTAATGACTGAGTCTGTGCTGTTGTTGTTCCTTGATATACAAAGAATTCAATAGTGAAATCACCTGTACCAAATTGGAAATCTTGATTAGGTGATGAATAAACATATCCATTGTTATTGCTGTTTAAGTATAAACTTGAACCGCCAAACTTAGATTGTGCTGTAGAAATGTTTGAACCAGTTGTGGCAAATGTTACTGGCTTAGCCGTTCTTGTTGTAGGAGTAGCAAAGCCCCATGCTGGACCATCAATGTAAAGATATGTGCCATCATTGTTGGCAATAATACCACTAGCTAATGTATTACCAGCAGGACCTTTATAGTAAATTGTATCGCCTGTGTTAAACGCACCGGTTACATTTGACAATTTAAGTCTTGTTTGGCCTGTTCCAGAAACACCTTTGGTTCCTGTTTCTGCGTCAATTGCTTTATTGGCAAAATAGAAGAATCCATTTAACAACTCAGCACGTACACCGTTAGTCATGTACATACCAGTTGCGTTAGGAACAATAAATGTTACTTCATTGAACAACATAGCAGGTTCAAGACTGTTAGGTGCTAGAACACTTGCGTCTAAGTAAACACCGTTACCTGCGTTTCCTGCATTAAATCCGTATGGATCGCTAGATGATGTTACATTACCTTTTGTAAGAACACTTACACGTTGTAGATATGGGCTCTTTGTTGTAATATTACAATTTTGAGCAAACGCAAAGGCGTAACCTGGTTTGTAGAAACCGCTAACTGTTAAGTCAGTGATTAAACATTCACCATTCATTAAGAAACCAGTTGATGTATTTGTTGCTGTTGTTGGCGTAATAATAGTTGAACGTAAACCAGCACCACGAACAGTTACACCTTTTGGTACTGTTAGTGGGAATGTTTCAGTGTATGAACCGGCGTCAACATACACTTCCATACCAACTGTAGCAACACTTAGAGCTTTGCCAACTGTAGCAAATGCGCTTTGTGGGCGACGTCCATCGTTACTATCGCTACCATTGTTAGCAGAAACATAATACGTGCCTGCGTTGTAATTTAATAAATCAATACCATTGGCATATACACTAGATGAATTATTAGCAGAATTTAAGTATAGTCCTGCGTTTGTGCTGTTGATTGTATTGCTTACATACAGGTTATTACCGTGGAAATTACCACCAATGTATAAATCTTGTCCAATGCCAACACCACCGGCTACAGTTAATGCGCCAGATTGTGTGTTAAAGGCAACAGTTGCGTTTAAGATATTAATAGAATTTGTTGTACTATTACCTCTACCAGTTACAGTTTGTAATGTACTTGTATCCCAAATTACCACGTGTCCAGTTGCTGTGCTTACTGCAGTATCTGTGCCGCCAGTAATGTCTAAAACACCTCTAAAGTTACCTTGTGTTAATACCAAAGTACCTTGTGAGTAAATGTTGTTAGCCCAAATATCATCGCCAACTCCTAATCCGCCATCAATTACTACTGCGCCAGTGTTTGTTGAAGTACTATTTGTAGTATTCCAGAATGTTGTTAAGCCACCTACGTTTAAGTTTTCACCAATACCAACACCGCCAACTACTGTAATTGCTCCAGTTGTTGTTGAAGTTGAATTTTGTATACTTACAATGTCTAAAGAATTAGAGTAGAATAGTGTACCGCCAATGTAAACATCCTTACCAATACCAATTCCGCCGTCGACTACAATACCGCCTGTGCTTGTACCAAAACTATTTGCTGTATTAGCAAAGTGTACAAAGTTTGTAGTTGTACTGTTGCGTCCAGTAATGCTTTGTAATGTTGCTGTACTCCAAATTACTGCCGCACCTGTTGATGTTGTGATAGCAGTATCTGTACCGACTTGTAAATTTGTTACCGCAAATTGAGCAATAGTAGCTGTAGTAATAATTTGTGCGTTGGCAATAAACGATTCATTGTTTACATATAGTGCTCCGCCAATACCTACACCGCCTGATACTACTAGTGCGCCAGTTGTAAAATTGGAAGATGCTTGTAAACTAGTGATATTAATTGCTTGATTAGTTGTAGCACCACGACTTGTTACAGTTTGTAATGTACTTGTATCAGCAATTAAAATTGTACCAGTGTTTTGACTTAGACTAATATCATCGCCAGCAAGTAGTTCTGTAACACCAGCGTTGAAAATTTGTACAGTACCTGTACTTGTGCTTATTTGTATGAAAGATGAACCTTCAAGATAAGTTACACCGTTATTACTAATAATAACCGTACCAGTTGAAGTACTTACGCTGATGTATTGACTTCCTTGAGCTTGTTGAACTCCAAGGTTAGTAATTGTTACAGCACCAGTTGAAGTACTTACTCCAATAAACGGTCCTGCTATTGTAGCAGTAACACCTAAGTTATTAACTGTAAATGTTGTATATGTTCCAGTTGATAATATATTAATAATCCCAATTGAATTACCTGCTACTGGAACAACTGCTGTAACAACTCTATTATTATTATCATATACTTGCCCAGCTGTTAATATATTTGTAACAGTAGCATTGTTATCAACTAATAGTGTACCTAATTCGGCAAACTGTCCTACTGATAAATTATTGGTAACACTAAAATTACCTCCTACACTTGCTCCACCTGCTACAGTTAATGCGCTAGAACTACTATTAAGAATATTGATTGTGCTAGTTGTGCTATTTCCGCGACTTGTTACTGTTTCAAAAGTACTAGTATTCCATATTGTTACAATACCAGTTGATGTAGTTACTGCTGTGTCTGTACCAGCAATTAATCTTGTTACACCATAGTTACCAATAGTACCAGTTGTAACAACTGCTGATCCGCCAATAAACGCATTGCCAGCAATATTAATATTGCCACCAATGTTTAGATTTTCTTGTATACCAACACCGCCGTTTACAATCAATGATCCTGTAGCGGTACCTGTTGAACTAATGAAATTCGCTACTTGTAATGTACCTAATATTGCGCTAGCGTATGTCCCGCTAGTTGCGTACTGTGCGTTATTTGGGTATGCCTGTCCATAATTATTTTTAACAACAAATTTACCTGTGCCAATATCGCGACCCATAAACATTGTATCATTTGTTGATGTATAATAATGTAATGATATACCTTTATTCAATCCATCATCAGTTAATAGAACTGTTCTGTCTGGTCCTGCTCCAATATCAATTACCGGATCAACTACTGCTGTGCTTGTTGAATCAACATAAGTCTGTGTTCCTAGTACTGTTAAGTTTCCAGTAATAACAGTATTTTGTCCGACATATAAATTACCACCAAAACTTGCTCCACCAACAACTGTTAGAGCTCCAGAAATTGTGCTAATTGCTTGTGTATCATTAGTAATTGTAATTGCTTGATTAGTTGTAGCACCTCTTCCTGTTACAGATTGTAGTGTGCTAATATCCCAAACAGTAACATATCCAGTGTTTGTACTTACTGCTGTATCTGTACCAGCAAACAATTTAGAAACAGCATTGTTACCGATAGTCGCTGTAGTAACAATTTCTGCTCCATTAATATAAGAAGTGCTGGCAATACTAACCGATGATCCAAATGTAGCAGTTGTGCCAACATTTAATGATGTTTGAATTGTTTCACCGCCGCCAACAGTTAAGTTACCGCCGATGTTTACATCGTAAGCAATACCAACACCACCATCTACAACTAGAGCACCGTTGTTAGTTGCTGTGCTATCAGTTGTTGTAGAAATATGAATTGCGTTTGTAGTTGTGCTACCTCTAGTTGTAACTGTTTGTAATGTACCTGTATTCCAAATAGTAACTTGACCAGTAGATGTATTAACTGCTGTATCAGTTCCAGCTGTAATTAAACTTACACCATAGCTACCAATTGTAGCAGTTGTAACTACTCGAGCATTTTGATCATATACTGCCCCAGCATAAATGTTACCTTGTACACCTAATCCGCCGTTAAGAGTAACTGCTCCAGTTGTTGTTGAAGTACTGTTTGTAGTATTTGTACTGTAAACAATTCCAGTAGTTCTAATATCGGCAAGTGTAGAAGTTCCAGATACATTTAATGTTGACTGAATTACCGCACCGCCTAACACAGTTAATGCTTGTGATCCAGTATTATTAATACTAATTGGATTAAAAGTAGCATTGCCTCTGTTAGTAATCGATTGAAGAGTACTTGTGTTCCATACTACCACAGGGCCAGTTGTTGTGCTTACTGCTGTATCAGTTCCGGCAGTTAATGTAGTAACCGCGTATTCTGGAATTGTAGCAGTTGTAACTACACGAGCATTTTGATCGTATATCTGTCCGGCATATAAACTATTCGCAACACCCAAACCGCCAGAAATTCTTACCGCACCAGAACGTGTATCAACCGCATCTTGTATGTCTTGGAAATCAACTCTATTTGTTGCTGTTAAAGTATATAATAATGTTCCGTTATTAACTAATAAATTATTGTCAACTAATAAATCTGTCCCAGCAGTTAATGTATTATTAACTGTAATTGTAGCAGTTGTACTATTTCCACGTTGAGCAACAGAATCTAATGTGCTTATATCACTAATAGTAACAGCACCAGTTGCTGTATTAACACTGATGTCGGAACCTGCTGTTAAAGAACTTACACCATAATTACCAATTGTAGCAGTTGTAAGAATTTGTGCGCCTTGAATAAATGATTCTTGTCCAATATTCAACGCACCGCCGATGCCAGCTCCGCCTTCTACTACTAATGCCCCTGTTGTTGTACTAGTAGATGCCGATGTATTATTAACATTGATTGTGCCGTAAGTTGAAAAGTTTTCGTTGACTGTTAAATTATTTGTGTTAATTAATGTGCCGCCGACATATAAATCACCACCAACACCTAATCCGCCACCAACTCTTAATGCGCCTGACGCAGTTGATACAGCATTTTCTACATCTGTAATTGTAACTGGTCCACTTAGGCTTACTTGTCCGTAAATTGTTGCGCTAGAATTAACTGTAATAGTTTTTCCAACAGTTAAATCTCCACTAATTGTAGAAGTGTGAGCAACATTTAAATTACCTCCGATACCTATACCGCCAGTAACTACTAAAGCACCAGTAGTTGTGCTTGTGCTAGAAGCAGTATTTGTAATTGTAATTGTTTGATCAGTTGTAGAACCGCGACTTGTAACTGATTCTAAGGTACTAATATCCCAAACAGTAACCGCGCCAGTTGCTGTGTTAACCGCTGTATCTGTTCCTGCTAATAAAGCACTTACACCGTAACTGCCAATTGTGGCAGTAGTAAGAATTTGAGCGTTTTGTACAAAACCTGTTCCTTGAACAAACAATGCTCCTTGAATTGCTACTCCGCCAGCAACAGTCAACGCACCAGTTTGTGAAGTTCCTGGAGTTGTGTTTGTAATTGACACCGTGCCGTCATTTACTTCATTACCTGTTACATGAACAGAAGTAACAGTTAAAGTGTTCAAGACACTAATTGCGTTGGTTGTTGTAGCACCGCGATTAGTTAAACTTTGTAATGTTGCTGTGCTCCATACTAGTACAGGTCCAGTTGATGTACTTACTGCTGTATCTGTTCCAGCGGCTAGTGTAGTAACCGCAAAAGTTGCGATTGTTGAAGTTGTAATTATTTGTGCGCCAGCTACATAACTTGTTGTAGCAACGGTAATATTACTATCAAACAGCCCTTGCCCATTTAATACTAGATTGCCTTGAATAATACCGCCACCAGCAACTTGCAATGCGTTAGATAATGTTGAAGCAACAATTAAATTAGCACCAATGTATGCTCCGCCAGTAACTGTTAATGGTGCTGCCAAATAACCTGTTGCGGATGTGCTATCTAACAATGTTAAATCTTGAGCAATAACACCTTTGCCTATTTCTGCGTACCCGGCAACTTGTAATGCTGTACTACCTGTGTTTAAAATATTAACACTATCAGCAGTCAACGCACCTTTAAGAGTTTCGCTTAAAGCATAAATGTTACCATTAACACCTAATCCACCGCCAACAGTTAATGCGCCAGTGTTTGTAGATACTGAAGGAGTTGTTCCTTGGATTGTTGCAGTTGTTAATACAGCCAAATATCCGCCAACATAAACGTTGCCAGCAATACCTGCGCCACCTCCACGACCTAATACCAAAGATCCAGTTGCTGTACTGTATGAATTTGAAGTTGTGTCAATAACAACTTGTGCGTTAAAGAATTGTGTTCCTGTATTTTGTGTAGCCGCTGTTAAAACTGGGCTACCGTTTAAGAAAAATACACCTTCTAATGTACCACCACCTGCTACAAAAATACCATTTTGTGAAGCAATACCGCCTGCTACTTGTAAAGCATTTCCGTCAAATCCGTTAGGATTACCTCGGCTATCACCAATCCATACGCTACCAGTATTGATATATGCGGCCCAGGAATTGTTAATTGTAGTTGTGCCTGTAGATATCGGAGGACCAGCAATCCATAAGTTAACCGCAGTAGTAATAGTACCTGTACTATTAATTGTAGATTGGCCAATATAATTCGCAACAGATAATTGTGTAGAGGATGTGACTGTATCATTGATCAATAGATCGCCGATTGATAAACTAAACCCGGAAGTTGTTGCTATTGATGCTGTCGTAATACCCGAAGTATTTGCGAACAAAGTTCCACCAATAACGGCATTACCGGTCTGAACTGCTAAACCACCTTTAACAATAAAATCTTTTTGCTGTGCCATTACTGTTTTCCGTTATTGTGAAATGCTATTACGTAGCACTTTAATTGTTTTTTGTGTTGGAGCATTATTTGGAGTGAATAATAAACGAACCAATCCGTTTCCTCCTACATTATAGTCGACGTCGAACGTCCCTCTTTCACCTTGAGTGGTTACAATTCCATATTCTGAAAGGTATGTTTGACCAATATTGTCTACTATAATCATCATCTCTACTACATGAAAGGCTGTATAAGGTCCAACACCGTCAGTAACTTGAACTGTAAACTTAGTAGTTCTATAGTTTGCCAACGGAAAACTGTCTATAACTGTTTGTGCTGTCCCAGTATTTATTACCGTAACTCTAGTGGCCATTTGTGAATCAGCCAACGATATGTTTCCGCCAACTTGTAGCTTATCAACACCGTTATCTGTATTCTTACCAATTAACAAATTGCCTGTAGATTTTGATACAGCTAAACGATAAGCATTGTTATCATCATCAAATAATGTTAAACTACCTTCATTTAAACTTGCGCCAGCTGTACCATTTCTGTTATTACCACCTACATCCCATGTATAGCTTTGTCCGCCTGTTGCTTTATTTCGCATACGGAAATAAACAAAGCCAGAATCTTTAACACTTTCTAAAGTGATACTAGAACCAACGTATAAATCACCGCCAACTCCAACACCACCTTCGGCTACAATAGCACCTGTCGTTGTGCTAGTTGAAGAAGCAGGATTGTTTACAATAAATTGACTTGTAATTGTTCCGCCATTCCAATAAATGTTGTTTAATGGAACACCGTTTGAATAATAATGATCAGCATAAACATCGCCGCCAACACCTAAACCGCCAGCAACTGTTAGTGCTCCTGTTAAAGAACTTGTAGCAGATGTTAAGGAACCAATGTTAACATTTCCACCAACGCCTACACCGCCTACTACAGTTAGTGCTCCTGTTGTAGAACTATATGATGTGTCTGTTCCTAATACTTGAATACGTTGTGCTTTAAAACTACCAGACGCATTACTGAAATATAATCCACCACCTAACCATAAATCGCCACTAATGCCAGCTCCGCCTACAACTTGTAATGCGCCGCTAGAAGTCGAAGTTGCTGTTTGTCCTGTACCGACTAATAAATTTGTAAAAGAACCAGCTGCCGGAACATACTGTCCAATTGGGCTAGCATCAATATTTTTGTTTGTTATATTTTGTGCTAGAGAATCGCCGATGAATTGATACCAACTGACTGGAGCAGATCCTAAAATGTCTGATACTTTAAATGTTGTAAAGAAGTCACGGCCGCCATAAGTATCACCGCCGGATACGTTAAGAATTGCACCAGCCATATTTGTGCCAGTGTTGGCATCAGTCGAACGTAACCAAATGCTATTGTTAGTTCCTGTACCGGCTACTGACACAGCATAGATACCGTTAGTAGTAGGATCGTCTTGTTGACGTACTAAAATACGATTACCTTGTACTAATGTAACACCGTCAACTGATGTAGGAGCCGCAAAAATATTAACGTTAGATGTAGTCGCAGCCTGAACTGGGATTTTAACGTTAGTGGTCAAACTAGGAATGTTTACAGGACCGTTAATTGTAACAGTACCAGTACCCGACGGATCAATTGTAATATTACCGCCTGGAGCATTACTTGTAATAACACCGTTTAGGAAACTTAAATTACCTAAACTATTTGTCTGTGTGGCAACACCGTTAACAACAACAAGCGTATAACCAGTACCTGTAGTAGGGCTGTTGCCTAGCGCATACTGAACCTGACTTCCGTTGGCATAGCCACTTGGGGAAGATTTGTTTAGTACTGACCCGCTTAATAAACCTAAACTCATATTATGCTCCTACCACTAAAATAAACGGTGTCATTTCAGCGTACAATGATTTCTGGAATGTTCTACCATACAAAATACCAGTCGCCTGACTAATTACCAATCCCGGACCAATACGGAAGTCACCGTTTTGGTCAGTACTTGTAAAGAATACCTTACCATTACTTAACTGAACAGTTTCGTGTGATTGAATTGGATCAGCACGACCAATCTGAGGCAGGGCACTATAGTTTGCCCCAGCACCGATGTACTCAAATAAGTATCCAGATGCTGATTGATAACTTGTTTGATAGAAGTTTATTACCGTGCCATCAATAAATTGCGTTGGATCGGTTACGTTTTGTTCTAGGTTAACAATATGATAACGTCCTTGACGTGAGTAATATCCGTTGCCAATGTTTACGCTTCGATAATTACCGCCCCATAATACATCATAAACAACTCCATCTAAAATACTTCCAACATCACGGAAACATTTATTCTTATTGTAACTAAACGCTACAAAAGTTGCGTCAATATATGCTGTAACTTCGTCAATAATAAATTGTCTATTTGCTGCCAATAAGTTATAAGCTCTAATTACATTAACATCGTTACTTTCTGTTAGGCTAATTGATGTTGGAGATTCAGCAACACTTGGTCCAGTTGAAATGATATTAGTAATTAAATTAATATTATTGTTAATCAATGTTGCTTGTGCGCTAGTTGCCGCTGACAAATTAGTAACTTGTACAGTACCTGTCTGGTATGTGTTTGTGATTGTACTTGCTGTAACAATATTAGAAACTAATTTGCCAATATAATTATAAGCCGCAGTTACTTGAGGAATTTCTGTTGGAATTTGTGATTCTAATGAATCAAAATTATAATAATAAACACCACTTTGAATTGCTTGTCTGTTACCACCATGTAATATATCGAAGCTTACAGAGTCAATCATGTAACCAACATCGCGATAGCATTTTGCTTGATTGTATTGGAAGCCGCCGAATGTAGCGTTTACATAAGCGATCACTTCTTCAACAATAAATGCTCTATTGATTTCTAATAGTTCAGCCGCAGTATACACATTAGAATTTGAACTAGGAGTTAATCCTATTGGACTGCGTTCCTGTGCTACGCTAGGACCATTAGCAATAATATTAGTAATCAAGTTTACATTATCGGCTATAGTAGTTGCTTCAGCTAATGTTGCTCCATTGCTTTGTAATACCTGTGGTACAATAGACTGATACGGATTAGGTATTAAAATATTTTGAACAATACTTGGAACAATTTGAGCAATACGTTCGTACGCCGCAGTTGTTTGAGTAATCTCTGAACTTACTACAGAGTCATTAGAGTTGTAAGAATAATAAGATACACCGCTTTGAATACTTTGTTTGTTGCCACCATACAATAAATCAAAAGCAATACTATCAATAATGTATCCTACATCTCGGTAGCAAGTTGCTTGATTGTATTCAAATTCAGAATCTTTAGTATCTTCAACAAACGCAACGGCTTGAGCTTGTAGGTAATCTTTATTAGCAATTAATAAATTGTAAGCGTTTTGAACATTAGTATTTGTGCTTGCTACTAAACTGTTAGGAACAATTAAATCAGTTACTCCAGCTGTGCCATTGCTAATGATATTAGTGATAATATCAAAATTTGTTCCAATTAAATCAGCTTCGGCTGATGTAGCTGGAGGTAATGTTGTTATTTGCTCTACACGATCTATTATACGTAGACCAGTGGTAACGTTTTGAATAACTTCTTTCGCTAAATCTCTAACGTAGTTAATTGTATTTGTGGTCGTTGTAACTTCACCGCCAAAGTTTCCAGTATATTCTTGTTGGCTCCAATATTGTAAACCAGCAAAATTACTTTGACTTGTCCCTTGGAATAACAAATCTTGTGCCAACGCATCAACAATTAGCCCTGTGTCACGACGGCATTTAGTTCTATCATAAGCAGGACCAATAAATTCATAATTTACATAAGCAATAACTTCTGTTTGAATGAATTGTCTGTTTGCCATTAACAAGTTATAAGCATTAACAACTGTTGATGTTGAGCTCGGTGTTAATGTAATAGGAGTCTTAGCAGGAGCAACACTTGGGCCATTGCTGATAATGTTTGTAATCAAATCAATTTCACTATCAATAATAGATACTTCCGATGCTGAACCAGTGTTTGCGCTCAATACTTGTTTTACATATGGTTGATATGGAAACTCAATTTGTGTTCCTGTTACAATATTTCCAACTAGGTCTTTGATAAATTGGTATGCCGCAACTGTTTGAGGCATTTCATTAATCAATACAGTTGAAGTATTGTATCCATAATAGTAAACACCGCTCATAATTGTTTGACGGTTGCCGCCGTGTAACATATCAAAAGCAATACTATCTATAATGTATCCTACGTCTCTTTCGCATGTAGATGTGTTGTAGACAAAAGTAGGATTATTCGAGTCAATATTTCGAAGAACCGCACTAATTAGAGTCGGTTTTGTAGTTTCTATGATTGAATATGCGTTCAATACGTTGGTTAATGTACTTGCCGCTCCGTTAGGTACTATTTGATCTGTAACGCCAACTGTTCCATTATTCAAAATATTGATTAATGAATTGAAGTTTGTGTTTACAGTACTTGCTAAACTTGCTCCACCGGCAGTTTGAACAATAGGAACTAACAATGATTGTAGATAAGCAACCGCGTTAGTTGTAGTTGTAAACTCGCCTGGAATAATTGCGTTAGTATTTGTTGTTTGACTCCAGTATTGTAAACCGGCAAAAGTTGATTGGCTTGTTCCGCCATACAATAAGTCAAATGCTAAACTATCAACAATTAATCCTGTATCACGATAACAGTTATCTGGATTGAATTGGAAGAAACTACTGTACTGATTTCTTACATAGTTAACTGTAAAGTTAGTAATCTTTGGAATATCATTTGCCAACTGAGTAACAGCCACTTGAGTAGCAGTCGATGTCCAGCTAATGCTTGGATAAACTACACTAGGAATTACAGACGATGTGTTAGCATTAATTACTGTCTTGATGATATTCATCAATGTACCTAATGTAACTGCTGTAGACGAACTACCTACTCCGGCTGAAACGCTTTGTGTAGATGTATTTCCTGAAGAACGTGTAATAGTTTGTCCTTGAGCAACTTGCTGTACAACACTTGACATATAATTGTAAGCGGCAACGCTTGCGGTTGTTTCTGTTGAAGGAAGAACTGAAGCACCATTTACATAATATGCTCTAGCAGAAATTGTTGTTGCCCATGTACCGCCATATAAAATGTCAAAGCATAAACTATCAACAATGTAGCCCACGTCACGAGCGCATTTTGTTGAGTTGTAACTTAACGATGGGTAGTTAACTCCTAACCAAGCAATAATTTCTGACTGAATAAATGACTTGTTATTAATCAATTCATTTAATGCTCTAACTTGCGAAGATGAAGTTGTTAAGTTAGAAGGAATTGTATAGGTAACAGTTGTCGATGTTCCTGTATTCAATGTAATAATATCAAGTGTCTTCTGGAAGGAAGCATTTGAATAATTTGTAGCAGATGTACTAGCCGCCAAACTTGTTGCAGCTTGTGTTTTAGCATATCCAACAGCAGTTAATGTTTGATTTAATTCTTGAGACAATACTGTTTCGCTGCCTAACACAGCACGTTGGTATGCTAGGCCGCTATAGATACCGTTATAGTTTGTACCAAATGCGGCATCATAATAAGCACCATTTAAAATATAACCTAAGTCACGTGCGCAAGTTGTTTCATCAAATACAAATCCACCTGTCTTAGTTGCTTCAACATAAGCAATAGCTTCAGTTTGTAAATAAGTTTTGTTAGCTTGTAGTAATGCGTAGGCATTTAATACATTAGGATCACTGCTTACTGCTCCGTTAGAAACAATTAAATCAGTTACACCAACTGTACCGCTGTTTAAAATTTGTGTAATTAACGCAAAGTCGCTAGCAATAGCAATCGCTGTAGTTGTATTTGACGCTGGTAAGTTAGTAACTTGTGTTACTGTACTTTGATAACGTGTACCAGTTGTGATATTTTGAACTACTAACTGTGCTAGTTGAGAAACATAGTTGATTGCGTTTGTAGTTGTTGTTAACTCGCTGGCAATTTGTCCAGTATATTCATTC
>Ga0214170_1000402_pt1 | contig 15932 bp, 27 predicted proteins | sample TroBogEpilimnion_2_FD_153008 | JGI IMG/M metagenome (GOLD analysis project Ga0214170, IMG submission 153008) | Freshwater microbial communities from Trout Bog Lake, WI - 27JUN2007 epilimnion | ecosystem: Environmental > Aquatic > Freshwater > Lake > Epilimnion/Euphotic zone | place: Trout Bog... | reverse complement strand
TGAGAGTGCCTTTTGGGATTCCCAAAGTCCTCTCAACTTACTGTGACTTATTATTTGTATAGTTTCTTTACAGACCCGTAGACCCGAAACCAGCAGCCCCTCGGCGAGCAGCCTCGGCAGCGGAGTCCCCACGCTCGGTCACGAGGCCCGTGAACTCCGTGGGGGTCTCGACAACCTCAGCCACCGTGTAGTTCTCCAGGATAAGCTGAGCAATGCGGTACCCTGGGCGAATCACAAACGGCTGGTTCATGTCCAGGTTCTGCAACACGACCTTGACCTCGCCCTGATAATCAGGGTCGATGACACCTGCAAGGACATCAAGGCCGTGCTTCACGGCCAACCCACTACGAGGTCTAATAGAACCGTACGTTCCTGGCGGGAGCTGAATTGAAATGCCTGTGGACACGACCACGCGGCGACCTGGGAGAACGACGTAGCTATCAGTGCTGAAGAGGTCGTAACCAGCTGCGTCACTTGAGCCACGGACAGGGAGCTGGGCATTTGGAACAAGTTTCGTAACATTGAGCTGTGCCATTGTACCATTTAAAAGTTGCCAAGCTTTAAATAGTACCTCGAATGGTTCAGGCGCGAGTTGGCGTACCGTGCATATGTACGTGCGAAAAAGGACGTTAGAGAAATCCCTTGCATCTTAATAAAAAATGGCGGTCAAGACTCTTCTCCTTGACGTGGATGGAGTTGTTCTTCGCGACCGTCTGTTGATGGAGCACGTGAAAGAGAATTGTGTCAACTATGTCAGGGCAAAGCTTCCAGACACGAAAGACCCGCGCGAGACCAACCGCCTTCTGTTCCTCGGGTACGGCCACACGGCCCGTGGTCTCGAGAAGGGGTTCCAGGTCGATACGCGTGATTTTAACAAGAAGGTGTATGACAAGAAGCTTTTGGCACACTTGGCAAACGTTTTGGCGACCGAGGAGTTTCAGCGCGAAGCTGCTCAGGTTCATGCACTGACCAGGGACGGATGGAAGCTTCGTCTGTTTACCAACTCTCCGTGGGTATGGGCATCCAAGGTGGCCCTTGCGATCGGCGATGATGTGGGCATCAAGTGCCCCGGGAACCCGTGTGATTCCCCCTTGAAGCCTGAGGTCGAGGCGTACGTGTTCCCGTTCGATGAGACGAACGTCATGGTCGATGACTCGCTCAAGAACCTTGGAACGGCGCGGTACTTGTCCAACTGGAAGTGCATCCACTTTACCGAGGGAGCAAAGGATCCAACAACGTTTTGTCCCCAAGTCCAAAGCATCCCGGAGCTTTGTACTCTGGTTCGTTCGCTTTCTCTGTAACTTTCTTTGACTCGCGAATCCATTCGAGCGCGTTCGGGAAGGACGCAACACACTGTTTGTGATCTTCAAAACATTCGTAGAGTTTGAGGCACTTGCAACAATACATTTAAAAGACGAGGGGTTCGAGTTTTTAATAAAAGTCTCTAGAAGAGCTCACACAATACATCGAATCGAAGTTTCCACGTTAAATTCTTAGTCACGAGTATGGCAACGATTCATCAGGCAGCTAAAAATGGAACTAACTGGTAGTCATGAACACCTCGTGAAAAATTTGTGAATGTATCATATGAGTGCACGGACTAATAACAGAAGAAAAGACGCGGAACGTACTATTAAAAGGGCCGTCATGAAGCACAGTATCAAAAAGGCGTTCTATAATTATACAGGAAACGCATACGCAAATATAAAGAGTGGAAAAGCTCCAACAAAGTCCATGGCAATGTATAGGAGAATGAAAATGTTTCCAGTTACTGTGAATACACCATTGTACAGAGGTTTTATAGATAGAAACGGACGAATATACAAGAATCTAAAAAAAAATGGTATCATGAAAAATTCGTTTTCATCATTTAGTAAGTATAAGGGTACGGCGGAATCATTTGCAATGGGATTTCCACCCACCATGAACTCCAAATTTATAGTACTGATATTACCACCTGGAAGATATCCTGCAATGAGTATCAATAATTGGAAAGGTAGAGGGATGAATGCAGGTGAAGTAGTGTTAGCCCCTGGTACGTACACTATCAACAAGAATAAAACCAATTTCTCTAGACCGCCGAGATTTGGATATCGTTCATATCTATATGTGAAATATAAGCCGAGCAATAAACTAAATTATCTGAATTATCACTCGCTCTGAACCTTTTAAAGTAAAAAAGCGCATGTACATCAATGGCGTTCAAGTCCTTGCTTTTGGACGTGAACGGTGTTGTCCTTCGAGATCGCGAGTTGCTGACGCACCTCAATGATAACTGTGTCGCGTATGTGCAAAAGAAGGTTCCCTTGTCCAAGAACCCTAAGGAGACGGCGCGTCTCTTGTGCGCCGCCTATGGTCACGAAATCAAGGGGCTTCAGAAGATTTATGGTATAGATACGAGCGACTTTGTGGATGAGGTCTATGACAAACGTCTGATGAGTCACCTCCAAGCCGTCGTGTGTGGTACAGAGTTTCAGAGTGACGCAGACATTATCCATGGCTTGTCGAATATGTACGACTGGAAGGTGTCTTTGGTGACAAACGCCCCGCTCAAATGGACGCGGTGTATCAAGGATGCGATAGGTGATGTATATACGGTCTCAAAGGATGATGCCGTGTATCCCGAACACCATGTCCATTTGTACGTGGATGACTCTCCCGTAAACGTCGAGGAGAAACTGCGTTTACCAAACTGGAACCCAATTTTGTTTACAAATTCAAAGACGAAAAAGTCCCCGTACATTCAAGTGTGTTCCTTCGAGGAACTCTTGATGTACGTGAACTCGTTCGATATGTGGACGACTCACGACCATTGGCACAAATTTGAGTTCTGAAGTTTTCCCCAAAGAGGAAGGGAGGTTTTTTCAAACGGCCCGAACCCCTCATACTCTATAATTACAGGTATCTACATGTTTTCATTTTGTAGTACACCGATTTATCCCTAAATAAAAAACCTCCCTTCCTCTTTGGGGAAAACTTAAAAAGTTCAGGCCATATGTTAGTATGGACTTGAACCCGTGGGTTCGGTACGTTCCTCGGAACATCAGGCCAGGGACTCACCCTCGCTCTCAGGGGAAAATTTTTATGTTGGTGACTGATAAGGATGGTGACGACCAGTTGTCCGAAGTGCCAGAAAGTTTTTACGCACCCGAAGTACCTGTCGAAAGCTCAGGAGCATCTGGACAGACACCTCAACCGGAAGAACCCGTGCGACGGCTCGGAACCGAAGTTTGTCTTTGAACGCAAAAAGACGGCGAAGGTTCCAAGCATTGACTCCTTGGACTTGACTGGACTCGTGGAGTCCTTAGATGGGAACATCCGATTTGTCCACGTCGTCAGTCATATATTCAAGGAGCTCAATGACCGTAACCAATTTGCTGTGTGGCCGAACGTGAAGCACAATGAAGTGTACTACATGGATGGAGATAAGTCGGCGTGCGCACCCTTGGGCATGTTTATGGTTGAGTTCTGGAACCGCGTACTTGTGCCTCAAGTGTGCCCCCTCTTGCAACAAGACTGGCCACGGTACATGAAGTTTACAGAGTGGTTCACAGGGCCTGAGAATGTATGGGTATACAGTCTCAGTCAGATTAACCAGAACAACGTGACACGAGTCAACGAATTTTTGAAGAGCAAGTTTTACAAATCGACAAAGTCCGCAATCACGAGCCATTTAAAGAACGTGTCCAAGGATCAGAGGTTCAAGACTCGTGTGAACATGGGGGTCGAGGTCCCAGAGACGCGTAGCATCATGTACGTCGCACCCGTTCGGTGTTCGCTCAACAAGTGTATGGGTGTTGCGGTCAAGTACGGCGTGTGTGAGAAACACGTGGACATTTGGGAGCGTACATACCTCTTCCCCAAAGAGGAAGGGGGGAATTTTGAAACGACCCAAACTGCTTCCCCATGATGACCTATATATTTTAAAAACAAATTGATTTTTCAATCTCCCGGATTAGTCCTGAAATAAAAAACCTCCCTTCCTCTTTGGGGAAAAGTTTCACTTGAAAATAAGATTGTGAAGTGCCTCGCGGTACGCAATAACAAGCTCATCGTGCTCTCCGTTCATACCCTTGAACCGAAAGCTCGAGTCCAAGTTTTCAAGAATGACCCGATCCTGTTCGACGATCGCTTTGCCCATGAGGACAAAGAGGGACGAAGGGACTCCAAAGTTTTGAGAAAAGCCAACAAACATCTTGGTTCGCGTATCGCTCAGAGGGCACAAAGTCACGTAGGTCATCAGAACCTTGTCCCCGTGAACCACAACATCTGACCACGTGGTATATGGCAAAACAAAGGCGTGAAAGTTGTGCGTCGTACTGAGCCCGAAGAGCTTGGTCGACAATGCGTCGCGGTTGGGAACGTAATCAAACTCGATCGTGTGACCCTTGTGTCTCACATTCGTGGGCTTTTCACCAGCTGTACCGAAACCCATCGGGTTGGCGTGGACCCACGAGGCATGACACGGGTCGATTCCGTTTTCGATAATCATCTGAGCCGATTGCTCGATGGTCGTTTCGAACCACATGGTGTTGAAGCCAGGCTCGGTGATATGTGGAACCTCGGGCGGGTCAGGGCCTTCGAGTCCCTTGGGGCGGATCCACAAAAGACCGTCTTGATCCTTCTTGTCGAAATCCACCTGAAGTTGGTCGACGCACTCCGTCCACGGGCGACACAACTTCTTCTCCGTATATTTCCACCCGTGGTATGGACACTCGATGTAGCCGTCGGAGAGAACTTTCCCGAGACTAAGAGAGGCGCCTCGGTGCTTACACGCATCTGGAATGATTTTTACGTCGTTTTTATGATTTCGCCACACGACATAATCCTTGGAATTGAGCGTGACACGACGGGGTTGTGTCCCAAGGGTCGTTGTCCGCGTCAGTGCGATCCAGCCCTCCATACTTTACTTGGGATCAGACCCTTTATTTTTATCAACCTCGACCAGACGTGCTGCCACGTAAATCGCAAGGTCAAGCGCCTCCTCGAGCGCCTCCTTGACCCAGTTCATTCCCGAATCCTCCAAGAGTCCATGGCCATAGTGTACCCGTCCTTTGGCCATGCGCTCCTTGATAAGCTCGATGATGGCACCGTTGAGCTCAGCCATTTATGTAGATACAATTTTCTTGTTTAATAGTACACTACGATGGTGGGTGTGGCATTGCGTTTGCCCGAGGGTGTGACCCTAAACATGCTTCGAAATGTGTACAACTCTCGGAAGCGTCAGGAAAAAATATACTCGAACGCGAGGAGAAATAAGGTTCCATACAATGCAAATGCCGCTGCAGCCGAGCAGGCCTTCCGTCGTGGTATACAGGTGGCTTCGGGACTAAATGAACGGACGTTTGCCAACTATTACCACAAGTACATGAACCTGCGCAAGGCGAATCAGCGTAAACGAACGCTGAGTGTCGCGCGTCAGTGGCGAACAAAGTCTGCGGTGCGTAAGACGATGCCTCGCGCCCCGCTCAAGAATCTCTCCGAGTACGTGTTTCATCCGAAGCGCGTCAAGCGTATGATGCAAAAGCAGGGGAACAACTGGCTAAACCGTGTGTAATGCTTCAAGAATCGTTTTGAGACATTGCATAGACCAGGTGCAGTCACTACTCGTCGAGATCCTCTCCAGTCTCGGCATCCTTCGTCGCGGGAACGTCCTCTTCGTCGTCGAAGAAACCTCGCCAAAAATCACGGACGGCATCACGCTCCTCACGTGCTGCCGTCTTGATGGTCTCCTGAATCTTCTTGAAATTCTCAATACGTTTCGACTCGATGTTCCGACGTAGACGCATGAGACGCTTGGGAAGCTTGGGAGGAGTACACAACGGAAAGTCACAAGCAAATACGCGAACGGCCAACATCTCCTTTACTCAAAGTACGTGGTTCTTTTTTAAAGCGGTTACACTTGTGTAACTCATGACACGGGTACGTACAAATGACGGACACGTCATGGAGGTTGACCCCAACTTTGTTCAACAATGTTCTACCCTCAAAATGGTCACTGAGATGCTCGACTGTTCGGACGAGTACGCATCGTTTGACGAGGTTCCTTTACCAAACGTGGATGCCGCCCTTATGGAAACGGTCGTGCGTTTTTTCAGTTCAGGATCCATCCCCGAGTTTCAGGAACCGCGGGAAGTCTTCCCTTTGTATGACGCAGCAGATTACTTGGGGTACGAGGCGCTCCAAGATGCCGTTGCAAAGAGTGTTGCCGAGAGTTTAAAGGGCAAGTCACCAGAGGAGATACGTGATGTCTTCGGACTTACAGGAGGCTCTTGAACAGAGCGAGATTGCAAAGAGCAATCCCAATTGGCGTGTCTGTGACGTACATTGGTACGCAAGACAGAGAGAGCGCCAAACCGCCGATCGTCTCGTCAAGTTCCTTCTCACGCATGGAAATTTGACTGTCGCACAGATTCAACGGGGTGTGCCGAAATAAAATAGACCATATAAGCATTTGAACACCAACAAAAGGAATGGAAAGACTCCTTCACCACGTCGGAGCGTACGCGGACATTGATACGCGTCGTGCGCTTGGCGTGTATGGCTCTGTGGTGATCCCACCGCTCCGCCTCCAGCCCCCGACGTTATGGAGGTATTGGCCAGCACAGAAGAAAGCTATATTCTTCTGTGCCGACCCGAAAAACTATGAGTTTGAGGTTCACGAAGGTCTCATCTTTGATGGGACGCACTGGTCCTATGAGGAACACTCGATGGTTCGCGCCACGTGGAAAAACAATAGGGGTCAGTACGTCTTTACCGAGAACGGGCCTCGACCTCTTGGTATACGTTTTTCGTTTGCAGAAAATCCTCTGTTTATTTCAGAGTGATGAGTTGTCTTTTAGGACAACGATCCGCGCCCCTCTACATCATATTGCCATTTTTCAATTTCGCAGGATTCAAAAGACGACGTGATCTCTTTTTGGAGTTTGTGGAGCGATACAAGCACGAACCCATGACCAAACTCGTGGTTGTTGAGGCTCTTGGACCAACCCCTCTTGGTCGTCTCCCAGGTGTTTATAAGCATCTGACGTTCCGAACCAAGAGTACGATATGGCTCAAGGAGAACCTTATTAACATGGGTGTTGAGTCTCTTCCCAGGTCGTGGAAATACATGGCTTGGATCGATGCAGACCTTGAATTTTTGAACCAAAATTGGGTCGAAGACACCATCAAAGAGCTTCAGGACGCAGATGTGGTTCAGATGTGGCGCTCAGCAATCAACCTCGGTCCGAACGGCGAAGCGATAAAGACGGACAAGAGCTTTGCATACATGTTTGTTGGAAGCGGTACACAATGGAATCCAACAGACAAGTACGGGTTTTGGCACCCAGGATACGCGTGGGCGTGTACTCGTTCGGCGTACGAGCGTATGGGCGGACTCGTGGAATGGGCGATCCTCGGTTCAGGAGATAGACACATGGCTATGGCCTTTGCCGGTCTTGCAACCCAATCGTGTCCCGGCTCGGTTCACGAAAACTACAAAGGGCTTTTGCGCCTATTTGAGTCGCGGGTCAAAGATTTCAAAGTATCTTGGGTCGATGGGACGATCGTTCACCATTGGCACGGCTCGTTTGCAAACCGGAGGTACAAAGAGCGGTGGGATATTTTGACCAAAAATGCGTATGACCCTGCTATAGACATTGAGTTTACGCGCCAAGGTCTTGTCCAACTCTCGAAACACGGCCAACGGTTTGAGCAATTTTTGAATGAATATTTTATCGGACGCAAGGAGGATGGAAATGATCCATGATTCCGAACACTATTATTACGTCTGTGATGACCAAGGGTACCGCATAGGACTCGAACCTGTTGATCCCCGTCCAAAGAAACGCGCCCGCGTAAATCCTTTGGGTGAGAACGCGTACCTAAAGGCGGATGGGTCTATGAAACGTGAAGAGGACCTTATCGTGGCGTGTCAACGCATGTGGCTCCATAACGCTTACAGGCCCGACGGATTCATGTACAGAAAACACCTCGAGAATTTTTATAAGAATCAAAAGTAAGGAATGCCTACTCGCGGTAGTCCAGCACCTGAAATAGCAAAAAAAATCGTCAGAGAAATAGATCAATCGTGGCCTGTTCCAACGACGTACCTTGCAGGTGGTGTTGATGGGCGCATATACAAGACGACGAAACCAGGTATTCTCATAAAGTTTGTTCTCGGATCCGCACCCCAGGAGTATACGTCGCTCCAGAAGCTTCAGAACGCCAAGGTCGGAATGCAACGTATAGTCCCAAAGTTTAAGCGTGGATGGGGGCACGTTTTTGATCTGAATAGGTTGTCAAATGCGAACCAAGAATATGTCGAGATGTGGTGGCCTTTTAGCGGTGAACATAATAAAGTGACTGTATTTTTGATGGGTCAGGCGGGAAACGCCAATTCCCTCACGGCACGCAGTTACGAAAGTCGTTTCGGGTCTCAAATCAACAAGGAGGGACTCAAGCATTTCATGATGCGTGCGTGGGAAGAGATGGAGCGTCGAGGTGTTGTCCATGGGGACTTGCATGCGGGAAACGTCATCGTATCCTTCGAACCCGTCACAGGGAAGATTTTGGGTCTATGGTTCATTGATTTTGGGCGAGCCATGGAGTTTAACGTCGGGCAGACAGGACGAAGCAAACTCGGAACATACGCCTTCAACTATGTGTACCCTTCGTGGAACGTGTTCACTCGGCACCTGCGAAACACGCCGGTGGCGAACTTGCCTGTTTTTAACACGTCACGGGGTGGGTCACGTGTAAACGCAAATATGTTGCGCACCACCTTTGGTATTCAGGTTTCCCCGAGTCGTGAGAAGAGCATTTCAAATTTGCGCAAGAATTTGGAGCGCGTCAAAAACGTCATACCCAAGGCGAAGTCTGTACGCAAGACCAAGTCTCTGAGCCCTGCAAAGCGCAAGACTCCAAGTCCCCGCCCAAAGAGCGCACCTGCCCGCGTGTCCATATCTCGACAAAAAACCCCACGGGCGCGAAGTGCGTCACTCAAGCGGAAGCGCACATAAGCTCGTAAAGTTTCTTTGTTCAAAGTAAGGAATGGCAAACGTACGTACCGCTCAGGCCATTGCGCACAACCTTGATCCCGCGTGGCCAAAGCCTATCAAGTACCTCGCTGGTGGTGTCAATGGTCGGGTCTATCATACGAATGACGGTCGGCTCATGAAGTTCGTGTATAACTACGCCCCCGAAGAGTTCGAGGCACTTCAAAAGCTTCAGGGAACCTTTGTCGTTCCACGATTCAAGAAAGGGAACGGGTTGATCATGAGCTTGGATAAAGCCACTTCAAAGAACGTGAAGCGACTCATGTTTCCAACTGCAACGAAATTGTCAGAAGACTTGACTGTTTTTGTTATGGGTCGCGTTGGTGGCGCACAGGGTATGACACTTTACAATTACTTACAGACCCACCCAACCGCGAACCGCGCAAACGTTCAGAGACGCGTCGAGTACCTTATTTCTGAAATGCACATGCGTGGCGTGTCCCATGGGAATCTTCACCACCATAATATCATCGTCTCTGTAGGTCCAACGGGACGCATCACGGGTATGTGGGCCATCGACTTTGGGCGTGCGTTTTACCATAGCCCTGGAAAGACGGAACGGAACGCCTTTCATCGCAAAACGTTCAGGGGCACATTTGCTACCTCATCGGCGTTTTCACCGAAGCGTACAAACGTCCACGTGCGTGAAGGATCGCGCGCAAACGTTCATATGATGAACGCCGTCTATGGGAAGCGCTTGTCGCCATCATGGGAGCAGCGCATTGCGCGCATGCGTAAGCAAGTTTCAGAGGAGATGAAGCAGTACAAGAGTCCGAGTCGGAGCGTGAAGTCTAAGGCGAAAAGTGCGAGTCCTCGTAAAAGTCCGAGTCGCTCCACCCGCCCAAAGAGCGCACCGGGACGCATCGCAACACCCCAAAAGGGTCTAAAGGTCCGTTTCAGTCTCAAGCGGAAGCGCACCGTTGCTTAAAAACTCCACATGTGATAAAAGGAAACATGAGGGGTCTTTACACTGCAATCTCTCTTGGAACACTAAGCCTTACAGGACTCGTGGGTGCAGGTGTTGGTATTGGGTGGTTTCTTAGCGCCGCAAGTTTGCATCAGGATCAAACCGAGTCGCATACCACTTCTTAGGAGCTTTCTTTTTTGTGAGTAATATGTATTTATATGTTCTCGCGACCGCCCATTGATGTGCCGTCGCACCTGGACGGGATCCACCCGTCTTCCATGCCTTCAGACCGCGGTTATACACGGTGTTGAGCGTCGAGCGACTAATCCCTGTTCGACGCGCAATAGCCTCTTTATTGAACTTGAGACCTGGGTACACCTTGTGAAATTGTTGCGTCCACTTGGACTTTTTCTTTGTTCCACCCACGTTGGACTTTCCCAGACGCAGTTTCGAGTAGGGCGTACGCCTCCTCTTCAAGAGTTCCTTCTCTCGGGCGAGTCTCAACGCCTTACTCAAACCTGTAAAGTATCGCTCAGGCCACCGCCGGGTCACCACCGTATGCCGAGGCCTCCTTGGCATTTATATTCTTGTATAAAATTAAAATGACGATCCAGGAACTCGAGCGGCAGCAGGGCAAGATCAAGGCGCTTCTGAACACGCTCAAGACGGGTACGAACATGTACTCGGCATCCATGACCCGTGGAAAGATTATGAGCAAGTGGGACAAGATGGGTGATATATTTGCCAAGATGGCGGGTGGTCCCAATGGGATGAAAGCCGCCAACATCATGAACAACACGCGGCGAATGATGTCTCGGTAATAAGTTTTCTTAAAACTACATATACATGGACCCAGAGTCCCAACAAGAACTCATTGAACCGAGCGAAAAACGGCGCGACGTCCTTCGCTGGGTTCCAGTGTTTGGTTTGTGCGTAAGCGTGTATTCAGCTATCTTTGCAACGTCTGTGCTGTTTCCTTGGCACATAAAACTCTCGAAGGAGTTTCATGCTCTTATGCAAACGTGTCAAAAGTAGTAGGGGACGCAGTCACCGCCAGCGGCCGTGTATGACGCAGGCATCTGCCCTGGAGGGCACAGACCGATAAAGGCCTCGGTGATATACTTGGGCGGCTCAAAGCCGGAGCCTGTGCGTCTCAGAAACAGCACAAGGGCAACGAGGACGGCCAAAGCGATCCACACGTTCTTCATTTATTTATACTGGAGGAAAAAGACCGCGGTCGTGCTGAGGAGGGAACTCAAGGGTTTTGGCGGGCGTTCCCATCATCAGACTCTGGGCGCGGCCCGTGTCGCTGATGATTGGGGCGTAAATGGTCGTAATGGGACGCACGTAGGTATCGGATGGAATACCCACGAGAGACGACTCAATACCGTCTGGAAGACAGTTATAGCTCCAGCCAGCCCATGTACTGTTCACTGGAGACGGAACGTACCCCGTGGGACACGCCGTCTTGGTGCGAGGCGCGGCACGGGAACGGTCCCAGACAAGGAAGAGGACAATGACGAGTGCTAAAATGATAATGGCTGTCTTCATTTATATAGACTTTGAAAAAAGGACGGAACCGAAGGTCCCTTTTTGCAAGGTCTGTTGCGGCGAAGCCCGGGTCCTAGTACACGAAAATAACCTTTTCCCCCGTCTCGAGAAACGCCTTCATCTTGTTCAGCCACTTGTCTGCCCCTTCCACCCCTTGCTCCCCACACAATTCGTCTCCAAAATTCGAAACATCTTCCGCTGTGAGAACCATGGGTTTGTTGTCCCAGCGGAGCATGTATGTATCACGTTCGTCGTACGCCTTGTTAAACTCGGCTTGCGTCTTGAACGTCTTTGACTGGTACACCTGACGGACCCACGAGAGGACGTCCTCATTCGACGTCTCAGTGAACTTGTACTTCCACTGAGGCAGTGAAAAGTCGATCATCTTTCGTTTCGGTGCGTACTTCACGGGGATGGTTGCGAACTTGACCGTTTGAGCCATAAGTGTCTGGAGGCCATGGCGTCTCTGGGGTGTACAGGACTCGGTTTTCAACCGAGTCCGCCCCCGCCCGCCTATCATTCCAAATCTTGACCCCGTGAAGAACCATATACAACCCTATTATCGTCAAGTCACTTACATATACCGCCACGTGGTCTATCATAAACCCATAGATGGTTCCGAGACTAAGGGCTACGTACGCACACACTATTGTGTGTGTGCTAATATCAGTCGATGACCCCGATCGTATATTCTTATAAATTTGGGGTACAATTGAAAGAGCACTCAGTGCCCCTGACACGAGTCCAAGTGTCTCGACCATATTTTTCTAGTCAATGTATTTCTTATCTGCATCATCAATTGCACGTGCCAAGTCATCGAGCCGACGCATGAGACATGCGCCTGTGATGAGTCCAAACGTCGTGAAGATGACAGTGAAGTATGCGAGACCGATGAGGTCTTCCATTAAAGTTTATACGTTTTGTGTCCTTATATGAACTCTTTCATCAAAGTTTTAACTGTTCTTATAGGGTCTCACATCGTGAGGTGCATGGCCGAGTACATGTACTTCACACAGTGTGCTGGGTTCTGGACCTCAATTTTCAGTTGGAATTCACCAACGTGTCGAGGTCTCCGATGGGTCTCTGATTCTGCAATGACGAATGTCGTGAGTCTCGTCGGTGGGTACGGTGTTACAGCTCTACAACTATTGGCCGGTCGTTGAACTTTGGCGGACCCCAGGCCATCGTGGCGCGTCTTGGGATTCCCAATTATTTTCCCAGCCCAGTGTAAAGGATGGCCCGGGTCTGCCCCAAGTGTAGCAAGGACTTCTCGACGAATCCATACTGGACCACCGACCTCAGGAAACACTTGGCCCGCAAGAACCCGTGTGATCGTCCAGCCGAATGGAAATTCGTCCGTGCCACCCCAGGAGAGGTTCAAGAACCCGTCAAGGCGTCTTTGAGGTGCCTGGACTCCGTAGAGTGGGCGAAGCCAGAGGCCCCCAGTCCAGAGACGCCAAAGAGATTTGTGGCGCCTTGGTTCTTCACGCAAGTGTTCAAAGACCAGGCGAATGTATGTTTCGTCAGGCCAAACCGATCCAAAAACGAAATATGGGTCAAAGAAACAAAGGAAGAACCAGTACGCATTGTAAAGATCGACGAGTTTATCAAACTCTTTGTGAATCACGTCATGATAAAACACTTCCCTCGAGACTATGAAGGGTTTGGCGAGTATGATACGTGGCTTTACTGCGAACAATTTGTAAACCTAAACGAAAATTCGTGGGATGGTCAGATTCCAGACGATGGCCCTGATTTCATGTTTGGTATGCGTGACGTGGTCAAGGAGTTTGTAGATACATGGCCCGGAAAGACGCAACTCAAGAATATGCTTGTGAATTTCCTTTAAAAAGATAAGACGAATATCAAGGAAAGATATGGATGAGTTTCTCATGACATGGAGTCCCCAGGAGCCTATCGAAATCAGGGAGTTTGCCTCGAAGTACTTTTCATGGTGTGATGCACATATGCGACCCAAAACAAAGGTGAATGCGGAAACTCTCGCACCTTACGGGCTTCAGGTCGTAGATGGGAAAGTTATTGGAATTCCCAAAAAGAGTGTATAGAGAAAATGAAATTGGTAATGAAAAAAGTATATACTTACCCCTTAGATATATATGTATATATATGAGGAGTGGGTCGGACCCTCAGGACGCGTCTTGGGATTCCCAATTATTTTTCCAGCCCAAGGTAAGGATGGGATGGGTATACCTGATCAGGAACAAAGTCAATGGGAAGTGTTATGTAGGTCAAACGCGAAAACCTATAGAACAAAGATTTAAGCAACATCTTAGAAAAAGTTCAAATTGTATTTGTTTAAGAAACGCCATTACCAAACATGGTAAAGAATTCTTCTCTATCGAAGTTTTATGGAGTTCGGACAATTGCACGGATGATGAACTCAATAAAAAAGAAGTTGAATTTATAAATGAATTCAATACACAAAGTCCGCATGGATACAATCTTACTAATGGGGGTGAAGGGTGCACACCATCCGAAGAAACTCGCCGAAAAATGTCAGAAGTTCATAAAGGTCCCAACGGAAGAACGCATTCCGAAGAAACCAAAAAGAGAATATCTGAGGCGCAGAAAGGTAGAGTGTTTTCAGAAGAACATAGGAAGAAAATTTCAGAAACGAGACGAAGAAATAACGCAATGAAACGTGATATTATGCAATTACAATAACTTCTCTAGAATTGAACGGTATGCCGTTGAACCGAGTAGTGGCGGCGCACGTGTAGGCGCCACATTTCTCCCAGATGATCCACGAGCCTAGGTCAGTTCCCTCGGGGAGTTCGTATTCTTTGTATATAATGTCCCCTCCGTCGCACGTGCACCCGAAGATTGTTCGTTTGATGGTTTGTCCCTCAATTTTGTTTCCAAATTCGTCATGAACCTCCCTGACCCGAGGTTGGGCGTGATCGAAAAGTATACAGTTGAATGCACCATAGAGACTTTCACTGATTGTCAGACCCGAACCCTTTGTCCCAATCACTGGCGTGTGAAGCTCCATCACGCGCTCCACGAAGAAACGACCAGGTTCGGCAATCATGGTCACACCCTTGATCGGCTTGATGTTCGGAAGTCCCGTTGATTCCGAGAATCCCCCGCCTATATCTACTATTTTTGGTTTGAATCCGTGTTGTTTCGCAAGTCGCAAAGCTTTTTTCGCCTTGGCCAAGGCCAGACTAAAAACTTTTGGACTCGACGCATACGACCCGACGTGGAAGGAGATTCCAACAATGTCGAGGCCGAGCGTTCGAGCCGTAAACAAAAGAACGTCCCAATCACGTTCTTCCGCCCCGTATTTATTGCCGAGAGGGCATCGAGCGTTCGGATCATCGGCCCGAATTCTCAAAATAAGTTTACATTCTGGGTAAAATGTAGCCATCTTACGCAGTTCACATTCAGAATCAAAAGTGGTCGCGGACACGCCACGAGCCTTGGCGAAGACGATGTCTTCATTCCGTTTGCACGGATTTGCATAAAGAATTCGCTCTGGCTCAACCCCAAGGTCCAAGACCTGTTGTATTTCGGCTGGACTAGCACAGTCAAATGAAGATCCGAGGTCTGCAAGAGTCCTCAGGATCTCAGGTGTAGGGTTACACTTGACTGCATAGTAAGGTTGTACATGGGGAAGAGCCTCGGTCCACTCTTTGTACACATGCTCGAGTACTGAGAGGTTTAAGACGTAGAAGGAGTCACAATGTGAATCCGAGGGGTCAGTGAAGACCCCAGAGCCGACCATCAAGTGGTACTTGTCTTGGAGATTTTATTTTTTAAGAGGAGCGTCAAAACGCTCTTTTGAGAAAGGTCGTCCATTCTATGCAACTCTGAAAGAGAGTTATATAGTACGGGTCAACGGAAAGTCTCTATAGCCCGAACGTGTCAAGTCCCGAAGAAGATTTGGAATCGCGTCTAGGCACCCTTTGCCTGAGCTGCAGCAAGTATTTCGGCAGCCTGTTGGAGAGCACTCTGTTTATTCGCAGAGCGTTTATTTACCGATTCTTTGAGTGCATTCAATTCCGCTTTCGTCTTTTCCACGGCCGTGTTGAACGCCTGTTGTGCGGCACGGAGAGAAGGAACATTCGTAAACGCCTTCACGTTCGGAATAGCTTCAGCTACTTCATTTGTGGATGGTAAGTTTATACCTCCAAGCTTTGCTTCCAGCGCTGCTGCCGCTGCAACTGCAGCATCGTCTCCACCGGCTCCTTCTTCCGCTGTAGCACCACCCCCCTTGAAAGTCTTGTATATCCAAAATGCGCTTCCAAAAAAGAGGAAAATTGATATGACCAGGAACGCCATGGAAACCTTGAACCCTGTGTCCTTGGGCTTGTTTGTGGTCAGGTACGAGTTGATGGTTATACTCGTCGAGACGATACCGGCTACTGATGTGCACAAGAGTATTCCAGGGACGGCGTAGCCCATTATTACTT
>Ga0214170_1000400_pt1 | contig 15954 bp, 12 predicted proteins | sample TroBogEpilimnion_2_FD_153008 | JGI IMG/M metagenome (GOLD analysis project Ga0214170, IMG submission 153008) | Freshwater microbial communities from Trout Bog Lake, WI - 27JUN2007 epilimnion | ecosystem: Environmental > Aquatic > Freshwater > Lake > Epilimnion/Euphotic zone | place: Trout Bog... | reverse complement strand
GCCCCGCCCATTCCACCCATACCGCCCATGCGGCCAGAGGAGAACGCTTCGCGCATCTCTTCATATTCAGCACGCTTTTTAGGGTCAGATAAGACTTCGTAAGCTTCTGATACTTCTTTGAAGCGATCTTCTAACTTCTTATCACCCTTGGTTTTGTCGGGGTGCAGATCCTTTGCAAGCTTGCGATACGCCTTCTTTACAGCGCTGGCATCATCAGTTTTAGAGACGCCAAGGACCTTGTACAGGTCCTTCTCATATAAGTCCTTGGCGGCCATTTAATTATTTCCTTCGTTGCTTGTTGCTGGGTCTGTCACGATTACTTGAGCTGGGCGAATGACACGCTCTTTGAACTTGTAACCTGGGCGCAAAACTTTGGTGACGAGAGTTTCTTTCACTTCATCAGAAGTCTCGTGCATCAAAGCTTCGTGGATATTTGGATCGAAAGAAACGTGCGTCTCTTCAAATCGTGTGAGTCCAAGCTTTGATGTTGTGTTGGTGAGTTGGTCGGCTACTGCCTTAAATCCACCAGTGAGTTCTCCGTGTTGTGCGGCGCGATCGACATCATCGAGTGCTCCGAGGAACTGGGCAACTACCATCGCTGTTACTACTTCTGCAGCTTCAGCGCGTTCGCGATCAACTCGCTTGCGATAGTTTGCGAAGTCCGCTTGGAGTCGTTGGAGATCGAGTGTCAGATCGTTGATTGGATCTGGTTGGAGTGCTTCTGCAACCGCATCAGAGAGCGCTTGTTCAGCGCTCTCATCAGGGTTAACCGAATTCTGATTGTTATCAGTCATGGTTTCTCTTATGCCTCGTCAACAATCTCGGCATCTTCGACGTTGTCGCCGTTTGATGCACTCTCATCAGTAGCTGCGCCTTCTGGGTTAGCTGCATAGAGAGCAGCTCCCATCTCTTGGCTCAGTGTTGAGACCTTCTCGGTCGCACTCTTGATTGCAGCAATATCTGCTCCAGCAAGTGCGCTCTTGAGATCTGCAAGTGCAGCATCGACTTCGGTCTTCTTGGCAGCAGCGTCACCTTGTGACAACTTCTCTTCGTTGTCCTTGATGAACTTCTCTGTCTGGTAGACAAGTGAGTCACCGATGTTGCGAGCTTCTGCTTCTTCGCGACGGGCCTTATCTTCCTCAGCGTGTGCTTCGGCATCCTTGACCATGCGCTCGATCTCTTCCTTGGAGAGAGATGATCCGCCAGAGATTGTGATCTTCTGTTCCTTACCGGTGCCTAGATCTTTGGCACCTACGTGCAAGATTCCGTTAGCATCGATATCGAATGTGACCTCAATTTGTGGCACTCCGCGTGGAGCTGGTGCAATTCCTTGGAGATCAAATTGACCTAGACGCTTGTTGGCTGAAGCCATCTCGCGCTCACCCTGGAAGACGTGGATCTGTACAGCTGGTTGATTGTCATCAGCAGTTGTGAAGATCTCTGAACGCTTTGTTGGGATTGTTGTGTTCTTCTCGATCAACTTTGTCATGACGCCACCCTTGGTTTCGATACCAAGTGATAGTGGTGTGACATCAAGGAGAAGAATGTCTTTTACTTCACCCTTAAGAACACCGGCCTGTAATGCTGCACCGACTGCAACAACCTCATCTGGGTTAACACCCTTATTAGGTTCCTTGCCACCAGTGAGCTCGCGAACGAGATCAACAACAGCTGGCATACGAGTAGATCCACCAACAAGAACAACTTGGTCAATCTTGTCGATTGGAATACCAGCATCCTTGAGAACTGTTTGGAATGGGACCTTGCAACGTGCAAGCAAGTTGGCAGTCAGTGACTGGAACTGTGCGCGTGTGATTGTCTCGTCCAAGAACAATGGGTTCTTCTCTGCATCAACAGTGATGTAAGGAAGGTTGATTGATGTCGAAGCAGAAGATGAAAGTTCGATCTTCGCCTTTTCTGCAGCTTCGCGTACACGCTGCATCGCCATCTTGTCCTTTGTTAAATCAATTCCATTTGCAGATTTGAATGTTGCAACAAGGTGATCAACAAGTGCTTGATCCCAGTCATCTCCACCGAGGTGGTTATCACCGTTGGTTGCCTTAACTTCGATAACGCCTTCACCCATTTCGAGAAGTGATACGTCGAATGTTCCGCCACCAAGGTCGAAGACCAAGATTGTCTGTTCTTTATCGCCCTTATCAAATCCATAAGCGAATGCAGCAGCTGTTGGCTCGTTAACAATACGTAGGACGTTAAGTCCTGCGATCTCGCCAGCTTCCTTTGTTGCTTGACGCTCTGAATCGTTGAAGTAAGCAGGCACAGTAATAACTGCATCAGTCACTGTGTCGCCAAGGTATGCCTCGGCATCGCGCTTGAGCTTCATCAAGATACGAGCTGAAATCTCTTGTGGGGTGTACTTCTTGCCATCGATATCCCCGCCACCCTCTGGGAAGGTCCAGTTGGTACCCATGTGACGCTTCACGGAGCGGATGGTGCGCTCGACGTTAGTCACTGACTGGCGCTTGGCGACCTCTCCGACCAAGACTTCACCGTTCTTCGCAAATGCGACGATCGATGGTGTGGTGCGGGCGCCTTCGGCGTTGGCGATAACTGTTGGTTCGCCGCCTTCGAGTACGCTTACGCAGCTATTTGTTGTTCCTAGATCAATTCCTACGGCTTTAGCCATGTTCATTCTCCCTTTAATCCTGCCTCTTGCTATCTAGCTCGAGGCTCTACCCTTTTTACGTCTGGGTCTGACTGAATTCTCTCCCTTGAGTCCACGACTGTCAAAAGATTGAGTCGCGGCGGCTCAAGTTCGAGTTATCTACAGAACCCCGGTCTTCTCTCATTTATTCCCGGCCCGATCCGATTTGCGACCTAAGGGGCAGATGCGGCTTCCAGCCGCGGTATAACCTCTGCTGCCCCTCACGGTCCAAATCTGGATCGAGCCTGCGGATATCGCAGCGCTAGAGAATCAGCCAATGAGGCCTGCAGAAATCTTTACCGCGGCTGGAAGCCGCATCAGGCCGAAATGGCTTGGTTCGCAGCGCTGGGATCGGATCGGGCTGGGGCTAATAAATGGAAGAGAAGTTCTGGAGGAGCTGGGCTGCGACGTAACCGCCGACGAGACCGCCAATGTGTGCCTGCCACGCGATTCCTGGAATTGCGAAAGTGATGGCGAGGTTGAGAATGATAAGACCAAGAACTTGGCGATAGTCCACACCCATGCGCTTACCAGTCACAAGCATGACGCCAAATAATCCAAAGATCATTCCTGATGCGCCGACGCAAGGCTCGTTAGTTGGTAGCAACCAGAGTGCGGCGAATGATGATGCGACAAGTGAGACTGTGAGGAGAAGTGCGTATTTGGCGCGGCCGTAATAGCGCTCAACGATGTTGCCCAATTGGAAGAAGGCCAACATGTTGGAACCAAGGTGAAACCAGTTGGCGTGGGTGAGTGCGACTGTAAATACACGCCACCATTCACCGGCAAATACACCGTGGAGTTGGTTGTCGGGGAATACTGCTTTTTTAATCAGCAGTAGTTGATCTTGAAGACCGAGTGAACCCCAAGTAATTGTTGGTGCGTAGGCCGCAACAATATAAAAACCAACGATAATAAAGATAAGAACTGTTGTTAACGAGTTCTTAAGCTTCATAGCCGCTGATGCTCTAAAGGGCTTATTCTGTAATAGTTACAGAGTTGACGGTGATTGGATCTAGTGGGCGATCCATTGCACCAGTCTTTGTGGTTTCGATTGCATCAACAACAGCTTGTGATGCTGCATCTTTCACTTCACCGAAGATTGAGTGCTTGCGGTTGAGCCATGTTGTTGGAGCTGCAGTAATAAAGAATTGTGAACCGTTTGTGTTTGGTCCTGCGTTAGCCATTGCTAGTAGGTATGGCTTGTCGAACTGAAGGTCGCCGTGGAACTCATCGTCGAACTTGTAACCAGGTCCGCCTGTTCCTGTTCCTTGTGGGCATCCACCTTGGATCATGAATCCAGCGATGACGCGGTGGAAGACTGTTCCGTTATAGAAATTCTCTTTAGCAAGCTTTACAAAGTTAGCAACAGTTTTTGGAGCGTGATCAGGGAAGAGCTCGATGATGATGTCGCCCTTTGATGTGTGGAGAGTTGCTTGTGTCATTGTTCGACCTTTCAGGTCAGTAGGTGTTTCTTAGATTGTTCTACTGTGTTGCATAAAAGCTATCTAGATAGTTGTGGAGCCTAGGAGGATCGAACTCCTGACCTCCTGCTTGCAAAGCAGGCGCTCTACCAATTGAGCTAAGGCCCCGAATGTATTCACTTGTCTTACTGTCGTGCAGAATCCGAACCTTATCTGACCTCTGTCTTATCAACAAAAGCAGTGGAACGATTCCGTGGGCCTGGGAGGACTTGAACCTCCGACCTCTTCCTTATCAGGGAAGCGCTCTAACCAGGCTGAGCTACAGGCCCGCATGTGCACGCCTAACCGCAGGATCTTTTGAGGGATCTAGCGCTTAAGAATTCAAGTGCGAAGGGCAAAGGTTACCCGACTATTCCTGTTCTCCCAAAATGGCTTCATCCTCATCAGCGGCAGGCTCAGAAGCATCTGCTCCGGCTGCTGGCAAGGCATCTTTCACTTGGGTAATCGAAACGACCGAGGTACCAGCATCGAGGTTCACCAGGCGCACACCTAGGGTGTCACGGCTAGTCTCACGAATCTCTTCGACTGGGGTACGCATGACAACGCCGCCGGATGTGATTGCAAGGATCTCATCGCCAGGTTGGACGATCATCGCGCCGACAAGAACTCCACGGGAGCCTTCATCGATCTTTGCAGCTTTGACTCCGATGCCACCGCGAGCTTGTTCACGATATTCCTCAAGAGGTGTGCGTTTGGCATAACCACCATCGGTTGCGGTGAAGACAAACTGATCATCACTCGCACCATTGATCGCAGCCATCGTGAGTAGCTCATCATCGGCACGGAACTTCATTCCGATCACACCCGAAGTTGCGCGACCCATCGCACGAATTGATTCATCGTTAGCGGCAAAGCGCAGCGACATTCCATTTTTAGAGACGAGAAGAATTTCGTCATCGTTAGAGACCAAAGCAGATGAAACTACTTCGTCGCCTTCTTTAAGATTGATAGCAATCAATCCGCCAGAACGTGGGGAGTCATACTCTGCGAGTGGAGACTTCTTCACCATTCCTGAACGAGTTGCGATCACCAAGTATGAAGCGTCGGTATAAGTACGCAGTGAGATTACTTGAGCGATCGATTCATCTGGTTTAAATTCCAAAAGGTTAGCAACGTGTTGTCCACGTGCATCACGACCGGCATCAGGAAGCTCATGCACCTTCAGGCGATAGACGCGACCTTTGTTGGTGAAGAAGAGCAACCAATCATGAGTCGATGCAATGAAGAAGTGATCGACCAGATCATCTTGTTTGAGCGCCGCACCCTTAACGCCTTTACCGCCACGACGTTGCGCACGATAGAGATCTGCGCGAGTTCGCTTTGAGTAACCACTGCGAGTAATTGTGACAACAACTTCTTGATCTGGAATGAGATCTTCGACAGAGAGATCTGATTCGGCGAGGATGATCTGTGTGCGACGTTCATCCGCATACTTCTCACCGAGCTCAAGTAGCTCTGTTTTAATGATTTCGCGCTGCTTTGCTTCGCTAGCCAAAATCTCGTTGAGAACAATGATTTCGGCCATCAATGTGTCGTACTCATCGTTGATCTTCTGGCGCTCAAGTGCAGCAATGCGGCGCAGTTGCATATCCAAGATTGCATTGGCTTGGATCTCATCGACATCGAGTAGCTCCATCAGCCCGGTGCGAGCTTCTTCTGGAGTTTTGCTGGCGCGAATCAAGGCGATAACAGCATCGAGTGCATCAAGTGCTTTGAGGTAACCGCGCAAGATATGTGCGCGCTTCTCGCGTTCAGCTAAGCGATAGCGGGTGCGGCGAACAATAACTTCGACTTGGTGTTCGATGTAATAACGAATGAACTCATCTAGGCGCAGTGTGCGAGGAACACCATCGACAAGTGCCAACATGTTGGCGCCAAATGAATCTTGGAGTTGGGTCTGCTTATAAAGATTGTTAAGGACAACCTTAGGAGTTGCATCGTTGCGAAGAACGATGACAAGGCGCTGACCTAGACGTTCGTTACCTTCATCGCGGACATCTGCGATTCCCTTGATTTTGCCATCTTTAACTAGCTCAGCAATTTTAAGAGCGAGGTTGTCTGGGTTCACTTGGTAAGGAAGTTCGGTGACTACCAAGCAGGTGCGCTTATTGATCTCTTCGATCTCAACAACAGCGCGCATCGTGATTGATCCACGACCTGTGCGATAAGCGGATTCGATTCCTTGGCGACCAACAATGAGTGCCTTTGTTGGGAAGTCAGGACCTTTAACAATTGTCAGAAGTTTTTCGAGCGTCTGCTCAGGTGTAGCATCTGGGTTTTCCAGTGCCCACGCTGTGGCAGCAATTATTTCGGTGAGGTTGTGTGGTGGAATGTTTGTTGCCATTCCAACTGCAATACCTGCAGAACCATTAACGAGAAGATTTGGGAAACGGCTTGGCAGAACTGTTGGCTCTTGTGAGCGACCGTCGTAGTTAGGGATGAAATCGACAGTATCTTCATCGATATCGCGCATCATCTCCATAGCCAGAGCTGCGAGTTTTGCTTCGGTGTAACGCATCGCTGCAGCCGGGTCATTTCCTGGGCTACCGAAGTTACCGTTACCGTCGATCAACGGATAACGAAGTGACCAGAACTGAGCCAAACGCACTACGGCGTCGTAAATAGCTGTGTCGCCGTGTGGGTGGTAGTTACCCATAACGTCACCGACGATACGAGAAGATTTGTAATAGCCCTTATCTGGACGATAACCGGCATCGAACATCGCATAGAGAACACGGCGATGAACTGGCTTAAGACCATCGCGAACATCTGGCAACGCGCGACCGACAATGACTGACATTGCATAGTCGAGATAGCTGCGCGCCATCTCTACTTGAAGATCTACTGTTTCGATCTTCTCCGTGGCCATACCTTCTTGAAAACGATCGTCCATTAGATATCCAAAAACCTTACATCTTTAGCGTTGCGTTGAATGAAGTTTCGGCGAAGTTCCACATCTTCACCCATAAGAACCGAGAAGAGATCGTCGGCAGCTGCAGCATCATCGATAGTTACTTTGATAAGAACGCGATGTGATGGATCCATTGTTGTATCCCACAACTCCTTGGCTGGCATCTCACCCAAACCTTTGAAGCGCTGAATACCATCTTCCTTTGGAAGGCGCTTTCCTTCTTCTAGGCCGAGTTTGATAAAGCCATCGCGTTCGCGATCACTAAATGCGTATTGCACTGGCTCCTTCCCACCCCACTTGAGTTTGTAGAGCGGTGGTTGTGCAAAATAGACATATCCGTTTTCGATCAATGGACGCATAAAACGGAAGAGAAGTGTGAGGAGCAGTGTGCGAATATGTTGTCCATCGACATCAGCATCGGCCATCAAAATAATCTTGTGATAACGAAGTTTGGCTGCATCGAACTCATCGTGGATACCTGTGCCAAGAGCAGTGATCAAAGCCTGGACTTCGTTGTTTTGCAGAACGCGATCAATACGTGCTTTCTCGACGTTAAGGATTTTTCCGCGGATCGGTAGCACAGCTTGATAACGAGAGTCGCGTCCACCTTTTGTGGAACCGCCTGCAGAGTCACCTTCGACGATATAAAGCTCGCACTTTTCTGGTTCGGTCCATTGGCAATCTGCGAGCTTGCCTGGCATTCCACGTCCTTCAAGCAGACCCTTACGAGAGCGGCTTAAATCGCGGGCTTTGCGGGCTGCGACACGTGCGGCCGCTGCATCAATGCTTTTGCGAACAATGTCTTTTCCTTCGCCAGGATTTTTTTCAAACCATGCTGTGAGGAATTCATTCATTGCCTTTTGAGTAAATGATTTTGCTTCAGTGTTACCAAGTTTTGTTTTTGTCTGGCCTTCAAATTGTGGTTCGCCAATTTTGATAGAGACGATAGCAGTCAATCCTTCGCGAACATCGTCACCGGTGAGGCGGTCTTCCTTCTTTTTAATAAAGCCCCACTCTTCGCCGAATTTATTGACGATAGAGGTAAGAGCTGTACGGAAACCTTCTTCATGTGTTCCACCTTCGCCAGTATTGATTGTGTTAGCGAATGTATAGACACTCTCAGAAAATCCAGTGTTCCATTGCATCGCTACTTCAAGCGACATCTTCTGGACTTTATCTTCGGCCTCAAAAGCAATAATTGTTTTGTGTTGTTCGCCTTTTGAAAGATTGAGGTGGCGCACGAAATCAACAATGCCGCCTTCGAAGTGATATGTGGAAGCGAGCGCGTTTCCGTTTTCATCCACACGACCCGGACGTTCATCGGTCAATGTGATGGTCAAACCTTTATTAAGAAAAGCCATTTCACGAAAACGGGTGGAGAGAGTCTCGTAACTAAAATCAGTTGTTTCAAAAATTTCTGCCGATGGCCAGAAGGTAACTGTTGTTCCTGTGTCGGTAGCTGCATCACCTTTGCGAACAGGTGCTTGTGGAACTCCGAGTTTGTACTCTTGATACCAATGTGAACCATCACGCTTCACATCAACAGAGAGATCTGTTGAGAGCGCATTCACAACTGAGATACCTACGCCGTGCAAACCACCAGAGACTGAGTAACCACCATCTCCGAATTTTCCGCCAGCGTGAAGAACTGTAAGAACGATTTCGAGTGCTGGGCGTTTTTCGATTGGGTGAAGATCAACAGGAATGCCGCGACCGTTATCGACAACTCGCACAGCGCCATCGGCCATCAGGGTCACATTGATCTCGTTGCAATATCCAGCCAGCGCTTCATCGACAGAGTTATCTACGACCTCATAGACGAGGTGGTGTAGGCCGCGCTCACCGGTGGAGCCGATATACATACCTGGGCGCTTGCGAACAGCATCGAGACCTTCAAGAACGGTGATATTGCTAGCGTTATATGAAGTCTCGGGCATTAGCTCGGGCTCCCTCTCTTGATAGGCGTTCAACCGCTGCGAGTCTCTAACTGCCTTAAATGGCCGTACAAGGCGATTTAGATCTCTCTAGGGCTTTATCCTAGTCATAACCAGACGCCAGAACCAGCCAAAAAAGCCGTCAGATTCTCGTCTGGGGCGATTTGAGAGAGAAGTTGTAGGTGGCTACTGCAATTGGGGTTAAATCTGCCCTATTACAAAGCTAGCTGTGGATATCAGCCGTATGTGTCTCTCGGGCCTCGGGCATTTTTAATCGAGCGAATTCCTTTTTTCCAGCTTGGGGCCTCGGGGCCGATTACCGCGATCTCCTCAACCAGCGCGCCTGGCGCTGATTGAGAGATTGTCTTTAAAAGCTGGCTGGCGATCAGGGACATCTGGGTAGCCCAGGCTGTCGAAGTCGTTTGGATCGTGAGCAACCCATCCACCAGTGAGACTGGGGTGGCATGGGTGGCAATCTCGGCGCCAACCACGGTTTTCCACTCTGTGAAGAGGGTGCCTTCGGCGATGCCTTGGCGCCAGTCGCGGGTGGCAACTAGCTCGCTCAGGACTGATTCGAGTTTTTGTGGATCATCCACCCGGGTGCGGGTCTCTTCGGCGCCTTGGTTCTTGCTTTTGCGAGAGTTGCTCCGCCACATTGTGTAGAGCTCACGAGCGAAATCCTTCTTTGGCTCATTACCTGAGGTGGTACTCATGAAGCTGCTCCGGCTGCGGGTTTGATGGCGCCGTTTTTCACTAAGTAGGTAGTGCCTGTCAGCTCCGGTGGGAGGTCAGAACCAACAGCCACCGTGATGAAGGTCTGCTCTGCTGAATTAGCCAGTGCCACTAGTTGGTCACGGCGTTCCTCATCCAACTCTGAAAAAACATCATCCAAAATTAAAACTGGGGATGCGCCTTCGTTTTGAAGAAGTTGGTACGACGCTAATTTGAGAGACAAAGCGATCGACCATGATTCTCCATGGCTTGCATAACCCTTCACCAAATGATCACCGAGATGCAAAAGTAAATCATCGCGATGCGGTCCAAGCAATGTGAGTCCGCGTTCCATTTCTTGATTTTTTATCTCTGCCATTTTTGCACGAATAATGTCGGAGTTTGATTCTGGGCTAGACGTTGCGCCTTCGATACTCGATGTGTAAAGGATGTTCGCTGGTTTCTTCGGAGATATTTCTTTGTAGACCTCAGAGAAGACCGGAGTGAATTCTTCTAAGACGCTCAAACGGGCCGCAATAATTTCGCCACCGAATTTTGCTACTTGATCATCCCATGACTGAAGTGATGAGTAATTGGAGCGCGACTTTAAGAGCGAGTTGCGCTGACGCACCGCGCGTTCGTAATCAGAAATCACTCCTGCCATCCGAGGATTGCGAAGTGTGAGTAGTTGATCGATAAATCTACGTCGCTCTGAAGGATCGCCTCGTACAAGATCTAAATCTTCTGGTGAGAAATAAACGCACTGCAGCAGACCAAAAAGTTCTTTTTGGGAACGGATCGGATTTTGATTAATTCGTGCTCGGTTAGCTTTCTCAGCATTGATCTCTAACTCAACAAGTAGGTCGCGTTCGCTGTTACTAATTTTTGCTCGGACATATGCAGAGCTCTCGCCGAGTCGTACAAGTGGTTGATCACTCGATGCGCGGTGTGACGATAAGAAAGCCAAGTACATGATCGACTCAACGATGTTGGTTTTACCTTCGCCGTTCTTCCCAAGAAATATCGTGATCCCTGGGGTGAGCGGGAGTTCTAACTCACTGTAAGAACGGAAGTTCTTCAGCGATAAATGTGAAAGGTGCACACCAGTTAAGCGGTGTAACGCATCGGCATAAGCAAATACTTATATGACTCATCTTTCGCGCCATTAAGTTCGTGTTTGCCGCTGAGTACAGCTGGTTTGCTCGCACCAGTGAAATCGATCTGCACAAATGGTGTGCCGATCGCTTGAAGTCCATCGGTGAGATATGTTGGATTGAAAGCGATATTAATATCTTCGCCGTTATACACAATCTCTAGCTCTTCTGTGGCTTGCGCTTCTTCACCAGCTCCAGCTTCGAGTTGGAGTGAGTTGCGAGAGAAGATTAAGCGAAGTGGAACAGTTTTGTCGGTAACAAGTGCAACACGACGAACTGAATCAAGGAATGGTGCTACTTCGATAACTGCTTGTGCAACAGATTCTGATGGAAGTAAATGTTTAAATGGTGGGAATGTGCCATCGAGTGTTCGTGATGTCATTGTTTTTAACTCAGAGATAAAACCAATAAGTTTTTCGTTAGCGCCAGTCGGTGAAAGTGCGAGTGTTACTTGTGAGTGTGTTGTGAGTGATTTAGCGGCGTCCGAGAGTGTGCGAGCGCGCACCAATGTGTTTACTTCGATATTGCCATCTTTTGCTTGCCATGTAAGTTCGCGTACGGCTAAGCGATAGCGATCAGTTGCTGCAAGTGTGATGTTATTTTTATTAATCTCGATATGTACGCCAGTAAGTGTTGGGAGTGAATCATCTTTACCAGCGGCGATCGCTACTTGATTGACTGCTGTTGTGAAAAGATCGCTAGCAATCAGGCCTGCGGTCTCTGGGAGTTCAGGCAGATTTGGGTACTCATTGACTGACAGAGTTGGGAGTGTGAATTTCGCTGAACCAGCTGTGACTAATACACGGGTTCCATCTAAAACGAATGCAATCGGCTTGTTAGGAAGTGAGCGTGCAATCTCGGCGAGCAAACGGCCAGGCACAAGAACTTTTCCTTTAGAGGCGATGTCTGCTTTAAGAATTGCTTTAGTCGACGTCTCTAAATCTGAACCTGTGAGTGTGATCGATGTATCGACGTCGATCATGATGCCAAGGAGCTCAGGCTTTATAGGACGAGTAGAGAGACTGCGGGCAACCCAGTTAACGGCGTCGACTAACTCGCCTGGTTCAACTACAAACTTCATGGTGCCGCCTCTTCTGCCGCGCCTTCTAGGGCACAAACAAGTCTAGATAGGTTTAGTTCTTCCTGTTAATTCTTAAAATCTATGTAATTAAAGGTATTAGTAGTAACCAGAGCGTTTTTATGTGGATAACCTCGAAAGTGCAGGTCAACCGCGGGTAATCTTTCTCTACACGTGTGGGTAACTGTGTGGAGAAGCGACATTAACCACTGATTGGGTCGAGCTATGAAGGGATTTACCCACACAACCACACATATTCACACGAGTTATCCCGCGCTTTCCCTCAATTATCCCCAAGTTATCCACAGGTGTTAACTCTTAGCCTGCAGTTTGATTCGGTTAGTGAGCTCTGTGACTTGGTTATAAATAGAGCGGCGTTCTGCCATCAGGTGGCGAATCTTGCGATCAGCGTGCATGACGGTGGTGTGGTCGCGGCCGCCGAAGGTCTGACCGATTTTAGGTAGGGAGAGCTCTGTGAGCTCTCGGCAGAGATACATGGCAATCTGACGAGCATTCACAAGCACCCGGCTTCTAGAGGTGCCACAGAGATCTTCCAAGGTCAGGCTGAAGTAGGAGGCGGTCTGAGCCATGATGGTCGACGCTGTGATCTCTGGACCAGCTTGGTCAGGAATCAGATCCTTTAAAACAATTTCAGCCAACCCCATATCTACCGGTTGACGGTTGAGTGAAGCGAACGCCGTGACACGAATGAGTGCGCCTTCTAATTCGCGGATGTTGGATGAGATCTTGGAAGCGATGTATTCCAAAACATCATCCGGTGCATTTAATTTATCCTGCGCAGCTTTTTTACGAAGGATGGCAATACGCGTCTCAAGTTCGGGAGGTTGGATATCAGTAATAAGACCCCACTCGAAACGACTACGGAGGCGATCTTCAAGAGTTGTTAATTGTTTTGGTGGGCGATCACTCGAGATAACAATCTGTTTATTCGCGTTGTATAACGTATTGAAAGTATGGAAGAACTCTTCTTGAGTACGTTCTTTATTTTCTAAGAACTGAATATCATCAACAAGTAATACATCTAGATCGCGATATCGACGTTGAAATACACTGGCTTTATCGTCACGGATCGAGTTAATAAAGTCGTTAGTAAATTCTTCTGATGAGACATAACGAACACGAACACCACCATAAAGTTCTTTGGCGTAAGCACCGATCGCATGAAGCAAGTGAGTTTTACCAAGTCCAGACTCGCCATAAATAAAGAGTGGGTTGTATGCCTTCGCAGGAGCTTCTGCGACAGCAACAGCAGCTGCGTGTGCAAAACGATTAGAGGCACCGATAACAAAGGTTTCGAAGATATAACGCGGGTTGAGTTGTGATTGCTCAAGCGGTGCTTTGTTATCTAAGTCGCGACCAGTTCCACTTTTTACAAAACTTTGTGGTGTGAGTTCGGGAGTGGTCTCATCAATAATTTCTACAAGTGTTGTGTCGATCTCTAAGTTCTCATCAACCGTTACAGCGATATTTATTTTCTGGCCAAGTTGGGCTGTGAGGATCTCATTCAAGGCACTCTTAATGCGGAGCTCGAGAAAGTCCTTAGCGAACTGGTTGGGGGTGTTGAGTAGGAGGGTGGCGCCACCTTCGTTTTGAAGTAGCCCTAAAGGCTTAGTGAGGGCGAGAAAGGCACGGTGTTGAGGAGACTCCCCAGCCATCGACTCGATGACGCTGCCCCACAAGCCCGCGAGGTCGACCTCTTCGAGAATTGCCATTCCTACCCACCCATTCCACGTTATCCCCAAAGATATCCACAGCCTGTGGTCTAAACCCCAGATTGAGACTCTTCATTCGAGCCTTGCGCTCGATATAACCACCACAGAAGCAGCTGCCCTGTGGATAGAGGGCGAACTTAAATGGTTTCGAGTAGAAATACAAGTAGTTATCCACAAATTAGATAGATATTAGATAAATAAAGACAAGAGTGACCAGGTTAGCGACCCCACAACCCTCAACCCCAGTTTGACCCTTGTCCACAGCCCCCGTAGCCTTCTCCTCTATCTGTGATGCGGGGCCACTCCTCCTTCAACTAGAAGAGTTCTAGAAAAGTTCTAGAAGAGTAAGAGTGAGCCGATCAAAAGGGAGTTTTCATGAGCAAGCGCACATTTCAACCTAACAACCGTAAGCGTGCCAAAAAGCATGGTTTCCGTGCTCGTATGGCAACACGTGGTGGTCGTGCTGTTCTAGCATCCCGCCGCGCCAAGGGTCGCAAACTCATCTCTGCATAACTCGTGCTCTCGGCAAAGAATCGTTTGCGCACCAGCTCGGACTTTTCACGCACTACCAAAACTGGGCATCGCGCTAGTTCACAACAGTTGGTTCTTTATTTTCTTCACCATGCAGATTTACCAGTCGAACCTCAACTCGGTCTAATTATCAGTAAAAGCATCGGCAACTCAGTCACTCGCCATACAGTGGCTCGCCAATTGCGCCACATAGCTCGCCAACATATCTCCACCTTCCCGCCACATACCCAGGTTGTTGTGCGCGTACTGAAGAAGAGTGAGAGCTATACAGAAGATCTCACAGCGCTCATGGCCAAGGCTGTGAAGCGACTAACGGAGACTGGTGCCAACAAGTGAAGCTGATCCTTGTGGCCCCAATCAAGTTCTATCAAAAATGGATCTCACCCAGCATGGCGCCACGATGCAAGTACTACCCATCGTGTTCGCACTATGCAGTGGATGCAATCAGTGCCTATGGAGTTAAAGGTGTAGCAATGGCTGCATGGCGTTTGCTCCGTTGCAATCCATGGTCGCACGGCGGCGTTGATTACGCGGTCCCAAAAATTTCTTCATCACTTACAACTAACGAGGTCCACGCATGAATACCATCCTAAAACCATTGTATTTCGCTATTTCTTGGGTGATGATCCAATTCCACACACTCTTTGGATTAATACTTGGCAAAAACCAGCACGAGAGTCTTAAGTGGACCCTTTCTATTGTTGGCTTAGTGATTTTGATTCGCGTCATTCTTATTCCATTGTTTGTTAAGCAGATCAAAGGCCAGCGCGCTATGACTGCTCTACAACCAAAGATGAAAGAGATTCAGAAGAAATATAAAGACGATCGCCAGAAGCAATCAGAAGAGATGATGAAGCTCTACAAAGAGCACAAGACAAATCCACTTGCATCATGCTTCCCACTTCTTGCCCAAGCGCCGATCTTCTTCGCACTCTTCCGCGTACTCAATGGTGTTGCTAGTGCGAATAAAGGTCACTACCTTCCATCAATTTTCACACCAAAACTTCTCTCAACAGCGCATGAAGCAAAATTCCTCGGCGCACCAATCGCAAACAGTTTCCTTAACCACCCAATCACTCCAGTGGGTGCAACAAAGCTTGTAACAATTGTGTTGATTGCATTTATGTCAGCGACAACATTCTCAACTCAACGCCAACTTATGGTTAAAGGAATGCCGAAGATGGAAGCCGGCAATCCAATGGCGCAACAACAAAAAATCATGTTGTACGTCTTCCCAGTTATTTTTGCGATCTCTGGTGTGAACTTCCCAATCGGTGTTTTGATTTATTGGTCAACAACTAACTTGTGGACCTTCTTCCAACAGCTCTATGTCATTAAGCGCAATCCAACTCCAGGTTCTCCAGCATATGAGGAGCTCCTTAAGCGCCGCGCACTCGAAGGCGGAACTATGGATGCTGGTGCAGTTCTTGATGTATCAGAGGCAGAGAAGCTCGAGAAGAAAGCCGAGCAGACGGCCGCTCGTCAACGAAATCAACCAAAAAAGAGAAAGCCTAAGAAATAGGTACAAAAACGCATTAATCGGTACAAAATAGACATTTAACTATATTTTACGCAAAAAGGAGAGCATGATGAGCGGAACAGAGACAGTCGAGAACGCAGACGTTGTTGAGAAAAACGCACCAGAGAAGGTCAAAAAGAGCCTTATCTCTCGCCTAGAAGAAGAGGGTGATGTCGCAGCTGACTACCTAGAGGGACTGCTCGATATTGCTGACCTCGATGGAGATATCGATAT
>Ga0214170_1000397_pt1 | contig 16099 bp, 22 predicted proteins | sample TroBogEpilimnion_2_FD_153008 | JGI IMG/M metagenome (GOLD analysis project Ga0214170, IMG submission 153008) | Freshwater microbial communities from Trout Bog Lake, WI - 27JUN2007 epilimnion | ecosystem: Environmental > Aquatic > Freshwater > Lake > Epilimnion/Euphotic zone | place: Trout Bog... | reverse complement strand
GAGAGCGTTCTTGGTGTTGACATGGACAATGGTTTCGAAGGCAGTGGGCGTGGCCATGGGGTTGGTTTTTTTGAAATTGTTGAAGTGTCTTTTATTTATAGGAAAGTTTTTTTTGATTACAAGCTATTTTTTTCTTTTTTTTTACTTTTTTTTTACTGTTTTTAACATTTTTTTACTTTTTTTACTTTTTAAATTTTTTTAATTCTTTTTTACTTTTTTACTTTTTTGTCTTTTGACCAGTAGCCAACGTGATTCAGTAAAAAAAACTTGCATGGTACAAAAGGCATCACTATTTACAGCAAAGTCACAGACACTTCTCATGAATCAAGGCACCTCACTGGAGGACTTCCGCCACTTTTACTTGGCAAAGAGCTATGATGTGATCGGGCAGGGGACGTACAGGCGTCACCTGTGCAAGTGCAAGGAGGCAGGGGACCCCTGGGCTGTCAACATGAACGCTGGGGCTGCCAGAGTTCACGCTGCAGTGAAGGCTGTGCAGGCCCGGGTGGCGAACCTCCCCAGGCCGCGCAACGCCCTCATCCAACAGCTCTGCAGGGATGTGATGGTGGGGGCCCAGCCGCCCATAAAGATGTTTGTTGGCTACACCACGTGCTGCCTGAGCAACGTCTCCTGCAACACATGCATTGACCTCACGCGCCCAGTGAGGAACGCCCAGCACATGCACATACACGCGCGCTTCAGCCACTTCTTCCTGATGTTGTGGTACTGCAGTAAGCTCGAGTATGTGGTGCGCTCATGTACCAAGGCATGGCTGGAACGCCAGGACTGCAGGAACGAGCTTAACTTCCAGGAGATGTGTGAGGCCTTCACAAAGGAGACGGGGGATTACTGCGAGCAGCTATACCGGATGTTTGTGAAGAGCCTCGAGCATGTGCACAAGACACTTGACGCCCTCATGCACTCCGCCCTGGAGCATAGAGTGTTGGGCGACAACTGAGGGTGGATCCAAGGCTGTCTCATATTTAAATTGCGTGTTCGACAAAGGTAGCGTCTGTACTCAAGTTTATCGATGGAACTATGCAAGGGCTGGGCCAAGTGCCAGCTGGTCCTGAATGAAAACGAGCTATACTACCCTGAGCAGCTCGTGTGCAAGATGACCTCGTCCAACCCAAGGCCTTTATCAGGAATTCAATCGCCCCTCCCTCCAGGGTATGTGCTGAACCAGCAGCCAGTCTGGATACGCCTGGAAGGACAGTATGTTCGTCTTGATTCCGAGGCTGAGATACTGCTCGCCTGCAAGCTGATGTGCATCTACCATTCCAATTATTGTTGTGATGACGAATCCACCCACAACGACACTGAATAAATTAATTAAAAAAAGGACTGTAATTTCACGGAAGGAGCATCATTTTGATGGGTTTATAGTAACTTTATACAACCCATGAAAAAGAGAAAAACAGCTGAGGTCTGGGGCCCAGACCAGATCTGGCACCAGCTGCGCAGTCCATTTCGCTACCCCAAGGCAGGGCATACCTGCCAGTGGGAGCGGTACGACGCGGACAGGGCTGGGTGTCTGTTATGTGGGGACATCCACAAATGCCCTGACAGCATGATGAACTGCAAGTGCACCCTGGTGGAGTCGGACGACGGGGGGCACGTTTGTGTGATCACTGGCCTTTACATCAGGGAGGTCAGGGTGGGGGCAGCAGAGTACGTGGACCATGTGGTGTTTGAGCAGCACAAAGAATTCTCCTACGAGGACAGCAGCATGCACGAGCGTGTCCATGCCATTGTGTACTGGCTCCTCACTTCCAACTACACTGCAGACTGCAGGAGGCTGGAAAGGGGAAAGTACGTGCAGAAAACAAGGCAGATCTTCTTGCGGGTGCTCAAGCAGAAGAAGGCTGAATCCCCCTTCACCCTGCCCTGTTTATGCCAGGTTGTGGCAGAGGTGGCGCAGGCGGAGCAGCTCATCAACCACCAGTGCAGGGACTGCGAACCCAGCCTCGCTGTGATCGAGAGGGTGGTGCAGCAGAGCGCTGCCTGCATAACGTCCTGCCTGCGCCAGATTCACACGATGGGGTTCAAAAAAACACTGCACGGAAACAAGTTTCAGAGCATGGTCGTTGGAATGCTTTACATGTGCAGGAAGGGACTGAAGGTGGGCGACCTTTTCCATTTGCCTGTGGTGAGGGGCATGCAGGATCTCCTGCCATCCGAGACTTACCTCAATTCGTTAGGGGTGTGCAACAAGGTGATTTGCGACACCGAAAACGAGATCAAGTCATGCATCAGAGCATTCGGGAATAAAAATAAAAAAAGGCCCAGGCCTTAGCCGTTTTTCATACGTTAGGGGCCATTCACAAGTTAGGACCACAACCACTGAAACGCCTACCCAAACCGCCTCTTTTTTTGCACTGTGAGCACCTCGATCTCTGTCATCATCACAGGCTCGCTCTTGGACAGAACCCTGATGAGGATCTCTGGCGTGTCCCCCGTCTTCCTAACACTGATGGACTGAATCCTGAGGGGGTCTGCCAGGCTGATGAGGTCCAGGTCCTCCTTGAAAATCTCAAAATCCTTTTTAGGGTCCAGCAGGCCAATCACCTCATAGCCGTTCCGCGTGTTGGACACGCTCCAGGATATGCAGAGGCGCTCTGGATGCTTGCACGCATGCAGGAGGTATATGATATTCCTCACCATGGCCCTGTCCTCCTGCTTTACCCCCTGGATCTGTGGCTCCGCCATGGATATCTGGATACAGGGGAGATGGCTGGACAGCTGGACAGAGTGTGTTGTGTCCATAATTATGTGCTGAGAGCTATTTATTTATATACTGGTCAACACCAACCAACAGGATGGATGCGGATGGGCAGGTGGAGGGGGAGACTGATGGGCACATATTCTACGCAGTCAAGCTGATGGTGTTCTCAATACTGGGGCTGGGATGGCTGTCAGTCAGGGAATATGTGGGGGACATGCCCGTGACGGACGCTTCCGCCTTGCTGGCAGTAGTAGTACTGGCTAGCATGAACTTAGTGCTTGCGCTGGCCTATCCCACTGTGAAATTGTTTGAGAAGCCAGCCAGGGCGTTTTTCAGCCAGATCCTGGCGCTGACAGTGTTTTACACCTACAGTCTGGCAGAATCCATGAGTAACACCAACGGGCTTGGGTGTAAAACATGGACGTACACAGCAGCCTACTTTGGGAATCTGCCCCTCCATGAGATGCCAGCTGCACTGACCCTGGCATTTCTGCTAATCTATCTCATCATGGCAGCAGGGCAGGCCAGGATCTGCAGGAAGGACCCAAAGCAGTGGCTGGTGGCAGGTACGGGCCAGGCTGTGCTGGTTCTGGTCGTGCTCCACTTGGCACTCTTTGTGCTCAAGGCGCCTGCCAACCCAGCCACAGGAGGTGGGGCTGTCCTTGTTTTGCTGGTTATCATCATGTGGGTACTGATGCTCCAGCTAGACTGGTTGGCCTTTTTCTTAAAGTTCAAGTTCATACCTTCGACCAGGAAGATCAAGTATGAGATAGTTATATGCACAGGGCTGGTGCTTGTCACGGGGCTGAGCCTGGCAGGGGCGATAGCCAATGGAATACCCCTCCCCTTGTTTCTGGTGGGGATGGCTGTTCTTGCTGGGGAAGGACTGTCCCTTGGCGGGACTGCACAGGCAATCCAGACTGGGTCTGATGCCAGCGGGGTGGTGATCCCCATACGATTGTTGGCCAAGGGAGGGGGCAATACCAGCAAGAACAGATAGGCATACCCATCACTCTTTAACACACTCCAACTTAAACGTATTCCTGCTTCTCACACAGGAGGACAGTGCAGGTGAATATGACAAGGATAAAATCAAGCACTCTGTCAGGCCAGTCAAGTTGGGCAATCACAAGTCCAGCTATAATCAGCAGAATAGGAAATAGATATGTTGATGGCTGCTGGAGCCAATAATCTCTCTGCTCCCTCCAATCTCTCCAATAAATCCAATCAATCCAATCTTTCCACATTATATCAATCCCTGCATGGTAAATTTCATCGTTCCTATATATAGCATTATATAAAACGGAACGACCAAATCAATCATGTCGCAGCTGCTGCTCTGGGGCACAGCCAACCCAGAGGGGATGGACAACGACTACCAGGGGCTGTTCCTCAACAAGGACGACATAAAGTCCATGGTGCAGCAAGTCGAAACGGCCAACAGGAGGGGGGATGCTATCCCCGTCCATCTGGAGCACAAGGGGGTGCAGGTGGGCAAGGTGGTGTCAGCGTGGGCACACAAGGACACGCTTCAATGTGTACTGCAGCTGGACGAACGAGTATTTGAGGGCTCGATAGGCAGCGAGTTCGTCCGCAAGGGAATTTGCAACGAGCTTTCCCTTGGGTACGCGGTGGAGCTCCAAAATTCAGCCACTGGAATCAGCGCTGTGAGGAAGAATCTGAAGGAGATAAGCGTTGTCAAGAAGGGCGCGAGGCATCACTGTCAGATACACGCTGTCAGTGGATAAAAAAATAAAAAACTTAGTTGTGTGTACAAGTCATACGACCTTTATGAATCTGCCCTTCAACAGCCTGCAGTACTCCCCCACCAGCAGGTTGGCCCTGCCCTTGAATTCCATCTCATCCACAGGCCTTGCGTTCTTGAGGTATTGCATATACTCCTTGTCAGCCTGCTCGTACTCCTGCCTGATTCCCAGCTTGATGCTGTCAGTCTGCTTGCTGTTCTGAGAGTTTTTCCCCAGCCCCTCCAGTATGTTAATGAAGTGGTTCTTCTTCTCCTCCAGAGCGTTGACAGTTGAGATATACTCACTCAGGGACAGGGCATTGCTTGGCATGGGGAGAATCCCAGTGCAAGAGCTAGGGACAGGAGAGAAGAAGGGAGGTGCATAACCCATCTCCCCCAACTCAATCTCCAGGGCCTTAATTCTCTCCTCATTATCATCAGTTTGAATGGGGATGGGCTGACTGAAGACCTTCTGTGAGTAGTCAGAGTCAAGGGATGAGGGAGTGGGGAACCTCTGGCTGTTTTGCTCTAGGTCACAGTCTGTGGTGGACAGTGACATGTTGGTGAAGAATGCTGTTTGTGTGGCTTTTATTGCCTACGTTTCATTTTTTTTACTTTTTTTTAACTTTTTTTTGTTTTTTTGTTTTTTTTGTCTTTTTAAGTTTTTTTAAGTTTTTTTTAAGTTTTTTTTCAAGAGGCTGCCAGGGAGCCCTAGGGAGAGAATGGAAAAGACAAAAGGTGATATCATGTGATATCATGTGATATCATCTCCCTACTTGTCTCTCTCTCTCTATTATATACATATATACATATAATATATATATATTATAAATAATAATAATAATAATAATAATAATAATAATAATAATAATAATATAGTGTTATAGTATTATATAATGAGAGAGAGAGAGAGAGGAAGAGAGAGAGAGGAAGAGGGAGATGATATCACATGATATCATGTGATATCACATTTTGTCTTTTCCATTCTCTCCCTAGGGCCCCCTGCCAACTCCTTAAAAAAAAGTCCATATTTTTTTTACTTTTTTTACTTTTTTTACTTTTTTTACTTTTTTTTACTTTTTTTTACTTTTTTTTGAATTTTTTTAAGTTTTTTTAAGTTTTTTTAAGTTTTTTTAAATCCCTTTAAATAGAACCAATCAACCAAACATGTTTGAAATAAACATGGAACCCATGCAGGCCACTGATGATGATGTCTTGTCTCATGATGAGGCTTTAGAGGATTTGGCTGATGATTCTATGGCAGACGATGCTATGGGCAACGATGCTATGGGCAACGATGCTATGGCAGACGATGCAGTGGCTGATGATGCTGTGGCTGGTGATGCAAACAATGATGAGAGGGCTGAAGTTGATGAAATGGAAGATATGGATGATCTTGATGTCCCAAGCTCCCAAGAGTCTGCATCTGGGAACAGGGTGAGGTCCATAGCATCAGTGCGCATTCCTGATTCTGCATCAGACGCTCTTCGGTTCCCGTTGCGCCTGGATCGCTACTTTCATCCTGCTGGGCTCCTTATGCCAAACTCTGAGCATCTCAAGTCCATTGAATCCCAGTCCAAATCCTTTGGCATGGTGCCTCCCCAGGACCACCCCATCCATGCTGGAGTGTCCTGGTCATTCGTGGACTACTGTGCAGCCCCTGGCCTGTCCCAGGAGATGCTCAAAGTGCTGTATTTCTTTGCAACCCTGAACGGGCTGGCTGGCAATCACTCTTGGAATGGATACGTTGTCCCCACTGAGGAGATTGAGTGTGCGAAGAATGTCAAGCTCAAGCCCCTGTACGCACCAAACAAGAAGGACATCAAGGGGGTGCTGCTTGAGGAAAACGTCGAGAGGGACGAGCATGAGCAGCACCATGGGTCAATTATGGATGACATCCTGCTTGCTGATGACAGGCACGAGCTTGTAGAGGGAGGGGTGCACACGCCTGTGCCCTTTTTCAGCATCAACGTGGGGTTCACTGCCTGTGTGTTCAAGAAGGACTCAAAGGAAGAGGTTGCCCTATTCGGCATTGTGACAGTGACCAGCCTGATGAACGTAAACACCCTGGACATGATGCTGGTATTGCTTTGTCCCAAATAACATGCCCTTCAAGTTACCTGACCCGATTGCACCAGGAGCGCATCATGGCAGCGCCGTCCATATCCTCCAAGGCATTCAAGGAAACCAACAAGCGGGTCTCTGAGCTCAAGGAACGGCTGGAGCACATGATCATCTACCAGGCAGCAGAGGTGATGGGGGACAAGTCCAACGAGAGACCAAAGGATTACTTCTGCAACCCGGGAGGTCGCTTGGGAATCGACAAGGTGTGTGTTTTTAGTAGCCTTTGGCTTTCCTATGATCTGACAGGCCAGATCAGGTGTGCCTGCCTGCGTTTGAGCCGTACAAGATCTGCAAGCTCATGCATAAGCACTTCAAGGACCCAAAGGACATTTGCATCGTTGGATATCCCATCATCGATTGGCAAGGCGATTCCCAGGACCCCTTAGAGATCACTGCGCGAGCGCAGCAGGGCAACTACATCAAGGCCCTGAGAACCCGCCAGGTGTTTAAGCTTTTCAGTGTTCCACTGGACTCAAACTAACTTTTGCCCTCCAGATGGAGGCGCGCACCATGCTGCAGACTGCATGCGCTGAGTTTTCGAAGCAAAAGGGCAAGAAGAGGAAGAATATGGACGAGGAGGAAGAGGCAGAAGAGAAGGAGTTCAAAGTGATCTACCCCTTTGGCTGGCCTGTCAGGGCGAGCGGAAACTGGTACTGTGAGTTTCTCTCCTCTCTCTGCCCGATCAACATGCAGTTTCGGCAGCTCAGGGACGTGGACGTGACGGAGTCGTACCAAAACTTCTGCATCAACCTGGGCACCATTCCTCCGCTCAGCCTGTGTCTTCTGCGCTGCTCCCTGTTGTACGACGGCTCAGACGGGACCGACCTGCTGCTGCTGAGAGAACTGGACGTGGAGTGGAACCTGGCAATGGTGAGGAAGAGGTTCTACGTGGCAGACTGCAAGACCCAGGACCACATCGCCATGCCAGGGTGTCAGCTGGGCAACTACAAGGAGATCATGCACTACATCAGGAGCAAGGTGGTTGTTGGCGAGATGTCCCCGTACGACGCAGTGCAGCTGCTGCACAAGGTTGTTAGGTGAGGCTTGTTTCCTTATTGCCTAATACACCCAACTGAAAGCTGCCTTTGCAGGTACGGTCTGAACGTGTTTGCTGGGATGGCCGAGTCGAACGCGTTCCTCAGTGACAGGGTGACTGAGGCCATGCGCATCATGAAGCTTCTGTCCCACGAGGAGGCGATGGGCAAATCAAACATGGGCAGGACTCTCAAGACATACCAGAAGCACCTGCTGAAGATCGACGGGTCGCCCGCCTCTCTAGCTGCGTCTCCGTTTAAGGAGGTAAGTTTTCAAATTCAGAAGACATACGTACTCTAACAACTTCCACAGGTGTTTTTCAACCCATACGATCGGGCACGGAAGACCCTCCTGCTTGGGGTGATTGACATGAACGCCTTCAAGAAGCTCAACTCCCAAAACCTGGCCCTTTTCCTGGAACTTATGATCTCCCAGATCGGGCACTGCGTTGGCAGCAACAACGAGACGCATACTCCGTTTGGGAGGGCAATCGAGCTCTCCCCGTGCTGCGGTACCCTGTCGGTAAACATCCAGTGCGGAAGCCAGAAGTTGACCGTGCGCTACATGGCCAGCGCCAACTCGGCAGGCAAGGACTACTCTAGCAAGATCGTCACAGAGATGTTCGAGGCTTTTTGCGAGAGTCTGGGCGTGCATCCGTCGATCCAGGGAATGACTGTCTTGAAGCGCTTCACCAAGGTGGGGTTGGAGCTCAACAGCACGATCCAGTTCGATGCCAACGGGAATGTGGTGACCACCCCAGACCAGAAGGCAAACAGGAAAAACTTCGTCATGTCAGAGTCGCGTGGAGGGATGGAGGAGGAGGCGGACACGCTGATCAAGTTTGCTTACTGCAGAGGGGATCAGCAGAACGAGGTGAGCCTGACCACCTGCGAGGGGCCAAGCAAGGAGAGAGTCACCCTCACCAAGATCTCCATGACATCCCCTCACATCTGCATGCGTTGCACAAACGAGGACTTGAAGACAGCCGTCCAGGATGAGCAAGTCAACACCATTGCAGCAGTGACAGCGCTCTACGAACCTGGAAGCTACGTGTACAGCCCGGGCGGGCAGGAGGGGTCGTTCAGGGATGTGGAGTCGAGCGCATACGAGTCCAGGAAGCTGCCATTGGAGGGGATAACAGCCACATCCGCGCCAAGTCTGTTGGCAGGTAGCTTGAGTGTTTTATTGACTTAATTATGTGGCTGATTTTATTGAGCCCAAAACAGGCATGAGCCTCATGGCCAGCACCTGGCTGGGTCTGCCCAACACGATCTGCACAGTGGGATTCGAGATCAACTGTGTTGTGCTGAGGGTGCTGGATTTTCTCACCTTTTTCTCGCAGAAGCACCTTGAGACCCTCTTCCATTCCAAGTGCAGGTCATTTGATAGTCCTGCTGGCTTTTATGTACAATTCTTAACTCTCTTATCAGGGGCAATAATCTGCTTCGGTTGCAAAAGGTGTATGAGGCCAGGGCCACGTCCTTCACTGCCTGGTGCAGGATGGTGCAGTACGTCACCCAGTACCCTGACAGGGAGGATGCAATCGCCAGGGCGGTGAATTCGCTCCAGTTCGACGCGCTCGCCCTCACTGATTGTCCTGGCATGCTCTGGAGCTTGATGAGGAGATGCCTCCATTGGGGACCCATCCTGTACTCGTGCTGCTTCATCCGCGAGTGTGGAATGCCCATAGTGCCAATCAACGTGCTGGTGGAGCTCCTCAAAGTCCAGGTGTGTGGTATGCCTTTTAAACTTTTTTCTTGGTTGTTTGTTTGGCTGACAGAAATGGCCAAAGGATGTCCCTGCAACTGGAGAGCTGAGGCTGTGGTATGACAAGGTATCCGCTTGGCTCATGGACTGTGTGGCCCAAAATCGCTTCTGCCCCGTGGGTGACGAGTTCAGCGAGTATGTCTCCAGCAGCGGCCTTCCAGATGGCTCGGTGGAGACCAATGGGTGCCTCCGGGCGGCGTCGTCTAGGAACGGCTGGAACGACAAGATCGACAGGATGGCTGTGAATAACATGTTGGCAGAGGCTGTGTACCAGCAGTACGGGCTCGAGCTGAAGCATTCCTGCGGAATCTCCAAGGACGCCTTGGCATCCGCTGTGAACGACATGCTCAACGAGTTCTCCGTCGAGATTCAGCGCCTGCTGGGCGTCAACATGTTTGACATGGAGAGGCATTTTTCCTTCTTTGGGATCAGCAATCAGCTCAACTTCAGGTTCATGAACAGGGTGGGGCCTCACCCTTACATGATCAAGGCGGTCTGGCCCAAGGTAACAATCAAATTTGAATACTGATTTAACACTATGCTTATTTCTGTTTTATGGCAGGACGCGCGAGAGCTCTGGAGCGTTGGTGGAGGGCTCCATGTGGTGCAGCTACTGGTCCTGGGCGCCTTCGCGGGCAGCTTTGCCCTGGAGAAGTTCCATCCGAAGATTATCAACGACTTTAGCCTCTCGCTCGTGCTGGAAATCCTGAAATACGCGCCCAAGGGCATGGTGCCTGGAAACACGGTGGAGGTCAGGGCATTCAACTGTTTTAACTGCTCCTTGGAGTCTGTGCAGCTTGAAAAGAACCACATGAAGACGGAGAGCTTCATCCGCTGCCATGACTCAACTTTTGCTGAGACGGGGGTGCTCTCCAGGTTAGTGTCTCTTGTTTTTTTTGTGGACTTGGACTTGGTGGCCTGACACCAAATACCACAGGTGTGGCAACATTGGGAGCTTGGCCATAGAGGACGTCCTGCACATGGGCCCGTCCTGCAGGATAGCAAAGACGATCGAATGCGAGATCGCCGACCTCCCGCCGGCGGAAGTCACGTATTTCATCAGGCCCATGAAGGCATACTGTGTTCGCAATCCAATCACCAGATGCCTGGGGGTGCTGTTCTACAACGACAGCCTGATGCAGGTGTCGATCGAGTTCCAGGCCAATCCAGGGGACTTGGTTTTCCAGAACAGAATCCTGGACCTCTTCTCCTGGCAGGATGAGATGAAGGAGATGGGGTACATCATGCTCCCCATGATCTGGCGGGCTGGCGCTTGCATCTCCTGGGAGAATAAGGTGGGCTGCCTTGTTCCGCCCTCCGCGCCCAATCAGCACGATGGGAATTTTAGCATCCAGGACTTGGGGTATGTGGCCCTGTTCCACGACGAGAAGCTCAAGATTGGCGTCATGGACACCCTGGCCCATCTCCTCCCCATTGGGCAGAAACTGTTTCTGGATTTGAGCTGTGAGTCTGCTGCGTGTTTGGTGAGGAGGCTTCCCCAGGCTATCAGGCCAGGGGACCTGGCCAACACGGTGCTCAGGGTGTTCCTCGACGCGCCGGATACCCTGGAGCCGCCTATTGGCAAGGTCTTTGTAGCCTGCCTGGTCAAGCAGCTGAACAGCTCCAACAGGAACCAGGTGGTGGGCTCCCGCTGCGAGACTATCATGGTGGACCCTTGGGAGGTTGGCTTTCTGGACAACAACCTGTGCGTCCTGGACCACATCATGAGCCTGTGAACTGTGCAGCCTGTGAACTGTGCAGCCTGTGAACTGTGCAGCCTGTTTGTGGTCCCTTTTGGGCCTGAAGTTTTGGTGTGGGTTATTAAAGTCCAGTCTCTCACTGTCTAAATGGAACAGCCCACTGCCCCAGAGTTACCAATAGAGTTTCCAGTAGAGATAACGGAGACCACACTGCTGACCAAGGACGATGAACTTAAGATATACGCTGCAAGAGTCAAGGAAATGACCACGCGCTCCCGTGATGGTCTGGCCATGTGCTTCACCACGTTCCTGCTGATCCTATGTGGCCTCTTCTTTGTGTTCTGCCCGCGCTGCCTGTTTGGCGTGCTTATTTTGTGCGCATGCCTCTGTCCGTTTTTCAATTCGCTTAATGCACCCTTGTGGCTGGCCATCATCATGCTCACCATGACTGGGTGGAGTTTCACTGGGGGGGCGTTCATGATTTCCTGGAATTCAAAGGGCTCTTAAAGCAATTCAGTTTTCACCCTCACTGGCTGGAGTTTTGCACAGGGGTATTCAAGAGGTGACAATTTATTCAGTTTTGGACATTTCACTAAGTATTTAAAGCTTTATCCTCACATACCCAGATGAAGATGTTAGTATGTCCTGTTTACATGAAGCTGAGACTGAAGATGACGAACCTGAGATAAAAGACGAAGAACATGGACCCAGAGAGGTTATCACTGTTCTGGATTCACCACCCCCTCCTGATAGGGTGCAGGTGCACCCTGCAGTCCCTCCCCTAGTCTTGTCAGGAGCACCTGCTCCAGAAAGGCTACATACAATGACAGAGAGGGAGTTTCAAGACCTCATTAGGAGAATAAGATGTCTTGAGGATGAGGTGAAGGAGCTCAAGGAAGGGAAAAAGAGGAAAAGACAAGAAGAGCTTGAGGTGGCAGGTAAGGGGCAAGCAGCAGATGAGGGGCAAGTGGCAGACGGGGGTGGTGCACCAACAATAGATATCAATCAAATTAGTGTAGAGATTCCCTCTAAAGGTCAACTCACCATTCTGATAGCAGAGTCCAAGTCGGAAAAAAGGAACACAACTGAAAGGATCTGCCTTGGTCTTAATCGCATCCCAGGGGTTACGTTTACCCCAGACTTGGTCAATGAATGGCTCTCCTATGATAATATTGCACAGAAACATGCAGCTCTTGTGAAACAGAGCATGCCTCCATTTACAAGAGAACAAAAACAATACATGAAAAAGCTGGCTAAAGACAAGGCTGATGCCTCTGAGATACAAAATTCTGTACCAGCCATCTGCAAAATGTTCAAGTATGATACCACTTATAATGTGTCATTAATAACAACACTCATTAAGGAATTCATTGCTAAAGAAGCCGACAGAAACTTTTCTTCTTGTTTAAAATACGCATGAGCATCTATTGGGTCCCACTTGGATAAATTAAAAATTATTTGTGTGTTAGCCTGATTGTCTGTTGATTCTAAAGTTTGAAGCGTTGCATTTCAAAATGAGCAATGAAAAAATTTATGATAAGCAAAAGAGTTAAAAAGTATAAAAAAGTATAAAAAAGTATAAAAAAAGTAAAAAAAAGTAATAAAAAAAGTAAAAAAAGTAAAAAAAAGTAAAAAAAAAGTAAAAAAAGTAAAAAAAAGTAAAAAAAAAGTAAAAAAAGTAAAAAAAAAGTAAAAAAGGTAAAAAAACAAACCACTGAAACCACAGTGTTTCAACAATGAAATCGCAACTTTTCACAAGTCCCCAAAAGGGACATGTTGCTGGTCAAATATGACTTAGAAAAATCTAACCAAAAACCCAAGTCAAAGTCTTACCTTTAACACTTTTAAACACAGAATGGCTAAGGAAAACATATCTACCAAACCAACACACAACACACACACAAGTCAAAAAGACTTTACTTTTCCAAACTCCACTGAGGCCCACCGGCATCTCAAAGTGGTAAGAGGGCTTACAAAACTGCCTCTGAGTTAGAGGCTAGCTAACTTAGACAAGTTACTTAGCCCTGGAGCTCCTTCTTGAGGAGGATCGCCTCCTCAGCGATCAGCCTGTTGTAGGCTGAGAGATGCACAGTCCTGTTGAGGTTGGCAAGGCTCAAGAGCTTGCTGCCAGCCTGCAGGACAAGTCAGAAGATAAAACAGAGCTAAACTACAATTATCCATACCTTCTCCATCCTGGGGATCAAAACAACAGCGTTCTTGAGAGCAGAAGGAACCTCTGGAAGCTTGCCATTAGCAACCACAGCTCCCCAGACATCCTTGAGCCTCAGCCTCCTGTGATTTACATCATAAGTAAACACATATCAAATTATAAGCACTAAGAGACTTACATGAGCTGATTGACAGCATCCGTAGGAGCAACACTCTGCTCCAAACACCTGCAGATCTTCTTGCGGTCCTCAGCCGGGAGCTGAGTCTTCTCAAGCAGATCACCAATCTTCAAAAAGTCCTACAGTTTCAAAGCGATAAGTAATGGCCAAAAAATAATATGAAAAGTATAAGTTACCGAGGAGTCCACATCCATCTTGTTGTCATCCACAAACAGTTTCTGGACTACATCCAGTACCTGCACTCACAGTCATCAGAATAAACAAACAAAACACTGACACAAGGCAAGCAGGGTTACCTTGTAGTGGGAAGCAGTCACAAACACAGCCGACACACTCGCCAAGTAAGTGAACTCGCGCTGCATGTAGGAAAGGCGCACAGAGTCCATGGCCAGCGTCTCAGGGATGATGTCAGTCTTGACAGGCGCCATTCCAGAGACAAGAGAAATCATTCCAGTGTTGTGAACCTCAATGAAGTCCTTTGACTTGCCCTCAATAAGGTCCTCCAACTCAATTTTCTTGGAGGCCACCCCGTTGCGCAGGGACTGACTGATCCACTGTTTGGTGCGCTCCTCAGTAATGGTGCCGTCGTTGATCTTGTCCTGAAACTTACCGCGCTCGTAGTCGATGCCGTGGTCCTTTACAACCGGAGCAATGATGCGGAGGCGGGCGTTGGCGGCGTCGATGCGCATGGCATTGACACGGTCGAGGAGAAACTCCAGGGCCTTGCACAGCTGCTTTGGCTGCTCCTCAACTGCAGCAGACTGCATCGCCTGGCTCACCTTATCCCACAGGGTTTTGGTCTCCACGTCGCGCTTGGGCGCCTGGACGCGCTGGATCACTCCCACAATGGCAGAAACAAGGCCCAAGCAGCTGCCCCAGCCGTAGAGGCCAGCCTCCGCCTGCTGCTTGATGAAGTCCAGATCAACAGCCTCCGTGATGCTGCCAGCCTCGAGGCTGCCAGACAGGTCACGGACACCGTCGCTGATCTCTGCCAGCACGCGCAAAACGCGCACAAAGCACGGAGTGGCGAGCTTGAGGTCGTCGACGAGGCTGTCCCAAAAGGCATTGTGGAACGACTCCCTGATGCGATGGAAGACAACGGATTCGGAACTGCTGCTGCCGTCGTCCGACAGCTGGAAAGTAGGATCCAGGAGGAGCTCGTGGGCCAACTGCTCATTGGAAAACCTGCCAGGGAGAGCAGCATACGCGCCTCCAGCACCGCCCGAGCCGCCCCCGCCGCCCCCGCCATTGTCTCCGCCCTCAGAACCCCCACAAGCACCTGGATTGGCGCGGCGCTGCTCGTCAAACTGATTGAGGGCGTCGACTCCTGCAATCTGCTGGAGCTTGGAGCGGAGACGCTCAATCTGCGTCCGAAACTCAGTCTTGAGCTTGGAGTCCTCCGGCTCGTCGGGCGGGAGGTGCTCCTCCGCCTGGTAGAGCGCAATGAGGGCGTGCTTGATCCTGCAAGTGAGCTTTGCCTCGTCGGGTACCTTCCAGGCCTTGAAACGCTTAAGGAATTCAAACAGTATGATAGGAAAGTCCTTGGTCAGCTCATGAGGAACCTCCTCGAAGCTGTGGTTGGGAGAAGACTGGATACTGCCACAGATCTGCTCAAAGGCAACAAGGAGAGGACGTGCTGCATCGTAGAGCGCCGTCTCCAGGGTGCCCATGCTCTCAAAGACATGAGTGGGGCGGTAGGCAATCATGTAGCCTGCAAGGAAAACTCGCACATTTACGTTCTCAGGGGAGAGTGCCCTGGACGGTGAGCCGTGGCGAAAGGTCGAGAGCAGATGGATGCGCTGAAGACAGTCCCTGGTTGCAGCAATGACAGGCTTCTCACGCAGATGGACAACCAGAGCCTCAAAGCTGTTCAAAATACATGTCAATACATAGCTATACATTCAATAACATACAAATGTATCCACCTGATGGATTTTACATACTCTGAAGTCATGTTTACGCTCAAAAGTTTATCCAAAAACCTTGCAGTAGTCTTTGACCTGTACCTTTTCCAGAACGACCTGATGGTGTTGGCTGCAATGGTTCGCTGGATAGCTGCTGCCTGAATGGCCTGGGCTTCCCTTAGCTGAGCAAGGCTCTCACCCAAGGCAGTGCAGGGACGCTTGCCACCGTTGGCATGATTTGGACCTGCACGATTGGGCATGGCACGTGGGGGAAATTTGGGCGTTGCCCTGTAGGGCTCCACTTTAATAGAGGCTTTTTTTTTAATTTCTGTAGATTTTTTTTACTTTTTTTTACTTTTTTTAACTTTTTTTTTACTTTTTTTTACTTTTTTTTTACTTTTTTTTACTTTTTTTTTACTTTTTTTTTACTTTTTTTTACTTTTTTTTACTTTTTTTTTACTTTTTTTATTTCTATTAAAATAAATAGCTTGTGTTCCTTCAATGTTCATAAAAATAGTGACATGTCCCCCCTTGACTTTATTTTTTTTTAGGGGTCTGGCCAGGGAGCCCCTAGAGGGGAATGGGAAATATCAAAACATGATATCACATGATATCACATGATATCATCTCCCTAGCTCTCTCTCTCTCTCTCTCTCTCTCTCTCTCTTGTATTATATACTATATATATATATATATATATTATTATTATTATTATTATTTATAATATATATAATATATTATAAGTATATATT
>Ga0214170_1000391_pt1 | contig 16333 bp, 14 predicted proteins | sample TroBogEpilimnion_2_FD_153008 | JGI IMG/M metagenome (GOLD analysis project Ga0214170, IMG submission 153008) | Freshwater microbial communities from Trout Bog Lake, WI - 27JUN2007 epilimnion | ecosystem: Environmental > Aquatic > Freshwater > Lake > Epilimnion/Euphotic zone | place: Trout Bog... | reverse complement strand
TGAGCAAGGTAGTGGCGCCTATCAATACGAAATCTTTGCGGTCAAAGATAGCTCGATTAATGCTTTTGCTTTACCCGGTGGATTTATCGGATTTCATACGGGCTTGCTTGTGAACGCAGAAACGGATTCAGAGGTAGCCTCGGTGATGGGTCACGAGACTGGCCACGTTTTACAGCGTCATATGGCTCGTCAGTTAGATAAGCAATCAACCAATACGATGATTGCACTCGCAGGTTTTGTTCTGGGTGCTCTAGCAGCATCTCATAATCCCAGTGCAGCTGCTGGATTGATGCAGGGTGGACAAGCCATTGCTGTCAATAATCAACTATCCTATTCTCGCGATGCAGAGCGTGAGGCTGATCGAGTTGGTTTTCAAATTCTGAGTGGAAGCGGTTATGACGTTCACGGAGCACCAGATTTCTTTCAGCGTTTACAGAAGGCGACTGGCATTATGGATAGCGGTGTGCCAGCTTATGTTCGTACCCATCCACTGACAACAGAGCGAATTGCAGATATGCAAGATCGGGTTCGATCAATGCCAAATCGAACTGTTCCGACTGCGATTGAGTTTTACTTTATTAAAGCCCGTGCTCGACTAGAACAGTCTGGAACAACCAGTGGACTCTATGATCTAAAAAATACTTTTGATAGCCTCAGTAAGCAGCCTCAGCCTGGAAAGCAAATGGAGGGACTTTATGGACTTGCCTTGATTGCACAACGTCAGGGGAAAATTGATCAGGCCGAGGTCTATCTTCAAGATGCTCGCAAAGTTGCCCATGCAGAAATTGCACCGAACTCTTCTCTTCAAAGACAAAGTCTATCTTTAGACATTACTGCCTCTGAGTTAGCACTTGCAAAAGGAAAAAATGAAGAGGCACTTCAGATTGCTCAGGCCACCTTAAAGGCATACCCAATGTCTTATGCTGCAGGTGCGGCAATCATCAATGCCGAGCTCAAAATGGGGCGGACCAATGATGCGATAGTATGGCTAAAGGCGAGAACTAAAGCGCAGCCAAATGAAATTCTGTGGTGGGGTCTTTTATCTCAAGCTTATGACCAAGCAAAAAATGATCCAATGCGCCATTATGCTTTGGGAGAAAAATATGCTTTGGAGGGATCTTGGAATGCAGCAATTGAGCAGCTTAAAATTGCAAGATCGATAGGAAGTTCTGATTTTTATCAAGCCTCTATGATTGATGCTCGCTTAAGAGATATGCAAAGACGCTTTCAAGAAGAGCAAAAAGATCTAGGTAGAACTTCTAGTAAAAATTAATGGAGTATTAGTGCAAACCATGTAGAGTGCTTGGAGCTTCAAAAGTATCTTCAGTCGAATGGCTAGCGTGAAGATGAGCAATTCGCCAACCTTGACTATCCTGCAGCAACACTAATGTAATGTTTAAAAAGAAAGCCGCTTCAATTTGATCTGCTTTCAAGTGAACTGCTTCCGTCGTGTCATAAATTGCTGCGCCAAGAATAGTGTGGCTAATACAGGCAATAGGCTCAAGAAATAGAGGTTGTTTGGATAGGAGTCTCTCAAGCCCATTCCGAATTTCTGCATGACCCGTTAGGCGCTGGCCCTCGGGTAGAACGCAAGTGATAGAGTCATCATCTAACCAAATATCGAGAGCTGTTTGTATATCGCGATTTCTGAGAGCTTCGCGCCAAGCATCCACCACATCATCTGCATTGTGAAAAAGTCTGGCAAGTTTAGACATGATTACTTTCTGACTGAGTGCTTAATCGGTGAGACTATTAAACACTTGTTCTGGTGAAATTTCGTTGAGACATTTTAGATGCCCCAAAGGACATTCTCTATGGTGACAAGGGCTACAAGGTAAATTGAGCCAAATGACTTTAGCCTTATCTGATAGAGGTGGGGTATGTTGAGGATCGCTAGATCCAAAGATAGCAATTTGGGACTTGTGTAGCGCTGCTGCAATGTGCATTAAACCAGAATCATTGCTAACCACAGTTTTACATAGGCTAATGATTGCCATTGCTTCATCCAGCGAAGTCTGTCCGCACCAGTTATGAATTCTTCCATTGTCTTGGCCAGCAATCATTTGACCGAGGGGGTGATCATTTTGGCTACCCAATAAAATAATTTGAGTCCACGCATTCTGCGCTAATACTTTCTTGGCAAGTTCTGAGAAATGCTCAGCTGGCCAGCGCTTAGTTACACCATACTCCGCACCCGGACAGAATACATATAGTGAGTCTTGATTAATATTCGTACGCTCTAACTTATCGTGAATAGAGCGAATAATTCCGAGAGAGATATTTAGGCTGGGAGCCCCAGAATGTCGGGCATCTTCTGGCTCCTCATGATTGAGAATGTTAGCTAAAGCTAAATAGCGCTCGACCATGGGAGGACGCCGCATTTTGCTTGGGTTAGGTAGTGCAAAATTAATGAGACCAAAGCGCGCCTCACCACGATATCCAACTCGAAATGGTATGTCCGCTAGCCAAGGAATCAGTGCAGATTTAAAACTATTAGGCAATACAAAGCAGGCCTGATAAGACTTTGCTTTTAAGCGTTGCGCTAATTGTTTGCGCAATGACCACTGTAATTTTTTATGCTCAAGTGGAGCTTCAATGACTTCATGAATTTGCTCGCATGCTCGATATATTGGTGCGACCCAAGGTGTTGCGAGAACATCAATTTGTGCTTTAGGATTATTGAGCTGAAGCTTCACCAAAAAAGGTTGCGACATAACAGCGTCGCCAATCCAGTTGGGGGCAATGATCAGAATACGGTGCATAAGAGGGTATCCCGATTACGCATCTCAAAAAGCTTGAGATGCCAATGGATTTAATGCCCGTGGGGCGCTGTTCCAGGAATGAGTTTGTAATCAGTGCCGCAATAGGGGCACTTAGCTTCACCTGTATCTGTGATATCTAAAAAAACCCGCGGATGAGAGTTCCAGCTAGGTGTTTTATTGGTTGGGCAGTGTAAAGGCAGGTCCTTACCATTAACCATCACCACATTGACTTCGCTCATATGCTTTCCTAATTACTAAATGATTACTTTACGTAAGTAAGCCAAGATTGATAACGCTCATTCTTTCCATACACAGCCGAGAAATAGGTTTCTTGAATTTTGGCAGTAATAGGACCTCTTTTGCCGTCGCCGATACTGCGATCATCAAGCTCTCTAATAGGAGTTACTTCAGCAGCAGTTCCAGTGAAGAACGCTTCATCGGCCGAGTAGACCTCATCACGCGTAATGCGCTTTTCTCGCAACTCAAGGCCCAGATCTTTAACAATTTCAATGATTGAGTCTCGGGTAATACCGTCCAAACATGAGGCTAGGTCAGGTGTGTAGACGATGCCATCGCTAACGATAAAGATATTTTCTCCGGCACCTTCTGAAACATAGCCTTCAGTATCGAGCAACAAAGCCTCGTCATAGCCATTTGCAGTAACTTCTTGATTAGCCAAAATAGAATTGATGTAGTAACCAGAAGCCTTGGCACGCACCAGGGAGGAATTTACAAAGTGACGCGTAAATGAAGAGGTTTTGACGCGAATGCCTTTATTGAGGCCATCCTCACCTAAGTAAGCGCCCCATTCCCAAGCAGCAATAGAGGTGTGGATAGTATTTCCCTTAGGGGAGATACCCAGTTTTTCTGACCCAATAAAGATGATGGGGCGAATGTAGCAGGCCTCAAGTTTGTTGCTCTTAACTACCTCAACAATGGCTTTGCTAATCTCTCCTTGAGAAAAGCGCATTGCCATCTGAAAAATTTTTGTACCGTTAAATAGACGTTTGACGTGCTCTGGAAGTCTAAAAATGGCGGTGCCTTGGGGGGTTTTATAGGCCCGAATCCCTTCAAAAATACCCATGCCATAGTGCAGACTATGGGTTAGCACATGAATATTAGCCTCGCGCCAAGGGATTAGCTTCCCATCGGACCAAATAAAGCCATCGCGGTCAGACATCGACATGTTTTCTACCTTTTATTCCAGATCAGTCTAGGTTAAGTGAAAGGCGCGCTAAATGGGTCAATGCCCGGATTTGGAATGCCTTCGAGACCTATTGTAGAGCAGGTAGGCCAAATCTCTGGGCGGGTAGGAACTTGGAGGATTTAGAATGGAGAACTACCCATAAATCCCTTAAATACAGCCTTTATTTTCTATGTCAGACACCCTTTTTAAAGTGAAACGCTTAAGTGACTTGGCCGCCGCCGGTTTGCTAAAGGGAAAACGGGTCCTGATTCGCTCCGATCTCAACGTTCCCCAAGATGAGGCTGGCAATATTACTGAAGACACTCGGATTAAGGCATCTATGCCTGCAGTCCAGATTTGTTTGGATGCTGGGGCCGCTGTGATGGTGACTTCACATCTCGGGCGCCCAACGGAGGGTGAATTTAAACCCGAAGATAGTTTGGCTCCTGTAGCCCATCGCATTGCTGAATTATTGAACCGAAAGGTGCCTTTAATTAGTGATTGGGTTGATGGCGATTTTGAACTGGCGCCTGGTGATTTGGTGTTACTGGAAAACTGTCGTTTGAATGTAGGCGAGAAGAAAAATACCGATGCGTTATCTAAAAAGATTGCAGCACTGTGTGATGTCTATGTAAATGATGCGTTTGGAACTGCACACCGAGCTGAAGCTACAACCTATGGCGTTGCTAAATTTGCACCCGTTGCTTGTGCAGGTCCGCTTATGGCGGCAGAGCTAGATGCGCTCAGTCGTGCCTTAGCTGATCCAAAGCGGCCCTTAGTCGCAATTGTTGCTGGTTCAAAAGTCTCCTCTAAGTTAACCATTCTCAAAGCCTTGTCTGCAAAAGTTGATGAGCTAATCGTGGGTGGTGGAATTGCGAATACCTTTATGTTGGCAAAAGGGTTGCCGATTGGTAAATCATTAGCTGAGCCAGACTTAGTTAATGAAGCTAAAGAAATCATGGATCTAATGGAAAAGCGTGGCGCGCATGTACCCATTCCTGAGGACGTCGTTGTTGCTAATGAGCTCTCTCCTTTAGCTCGGGCTAATCGAGTGCCCGCTGATCAGGTTGCTGAAGATGACATGATTTTAGATATTGGGCCCAAGACTGCAGCAAGACTTTCTACTATGTTGGCGCATGCAGGTACGATTGTCTGGAATGGGCCACTCGGTGTTTTTGAGATTGATCAATTTGGCGGCGGCACAAAAATGTTGGCTGCAGCAATTGCGCACTCTCCGGCTTTTTCGATTGCAGGCGGAGGTGACACTCTGGCAGCGATTGCAAAGTACGGCATTGAGAACCAAGTTGACTACATTTCTACCGGAGGCGGGGCTTTCTTGGAGTTCCTAGAGGGCAAAACCTTGCCTGCCTTTGAGGTTTTAGCTGAAAGAGCGAAAGGGTAATCATGTTAAGAGCAACCAAAATCATCGCCACCTTAGGACCGGCCTCCGAAAAGCCAGAAGTCCTGAGAGAGATGATTATTGCTGGCGTAGACGTTGTGAGAATGAATTTCTCACACGGCACAATTGCTGACCATAAAGCGCGTCACGATTTAGTACGCAGTATCTCCGCTGAGCTTGGTAAAGAGGTCGGCATCATGGCTGACCTTCAGGGCCCCAAGATTCGGGTTGGTAAGTTTGCAGAAAATAAAATTCAACTCAAAGAGGGCGCTGACTTTATTTTGGATGTTAATTGTCAGCTGGGTAACCAAGAGCGTGTTGGCCTTGATTACAAGGAGCTGCCTACTGACGTACAGCCTAATGATCGACTGTTGTTAAACGATGGCTTGGTTGTATTGAGGGTACAAAGTGTTAAGGGCGGTGAAATCTTCACCCGCGTTGAGCAAGGTGGCCCACTATCTAATAACAAGGGCATTAACCGTGCTGGTGGCGGCCTCACTGCTCCCGCATTGACTGAAAAAGATATCGTTGATCTAGATGCAGCTATCGCTATGGGCGTAGATTTCCTAGCGATTAGTTTTCCAAAAGATGGTAGCGATATGGCCTATGCCCGCAAGCTAGCAGATGCCGCTAGCGCCAAGCATAAAGTCGGTAGAGTCAAAACAATCGCTAAGGTAGAGCGCGCCGAAGCGATTGAGACTGATGCATTGCTTAGCATTATTCGGGAGAGCGATGGCATTATGGTTGCTCGGGGAGACTTGGCCATTGAGGTTGGTAACCCTGCGGTACCGGCATTACAAAAACGTATGATCGCATTGGCTCTTGAGGCAGATAAGTTCACAATCACTGCAACGCAAATGATGGAGTCGATGATTAATGCTCCTGTTCCAACACGCGCAGAGGTAAGTGATGTAGCTAATGCCGTTTTAGATGGAACTGACGCTGTCATGCTATCTGCAGAATCCGCGGCGGGAATGTATCCAGTCCAAACAATTAAAGCAATGTCCGAGATTTGTATTGAAGCGGAGAAATCAGATAATGTGAAGTTGGATACAGACTTTTTAGATCAAACTTTTACCCGTATTGATCAGACCATTGCGCTTGGAGCCTTATTCACCGCACATCATCTCAACGCAAAAGCCATTGCTGCCTTAACTGATTCCGGGTCTACTCCGATCTGGATGAGTCGTCACAATATTCATGTGCCCATCTATGCGCTTACTTCAAAGATTTCGACTCAACGCGCTCTAAGCACTTACCGTAATGTCATTCCACTTAGCCTTAATTACAGCAAGGATCGTGAAACTGCTTTGAAAGAAGTTGAATCTTGCTTAAAGAAAATGGGGGCTGTTAAGGAGGGCGATACTGTAGTGCTCACCTCCGGTGAGCCGATGGGAGAGCCTGGTGGCACTAATACCCTGAAAATTATTCACGTAAAGTAAGTAATTAAATTAACCCTTAACCTCAGATTAAGAGAAAAATATGTCCCTTGTATCAATGCGCCAACTCTTGGATCACGCTGCAGAAAATGGCTATGGTCTACCTGCCTTTAACGTGAACAATCTTGAGCAAGTTCAAGCCATTATGGAGGCCGCCAATGAAGTTGGCTCTCCAGTCATTATGCAAGCTTCAGCTGGCGCCAGAAAATATGCTGGTGAAGCATTCTTACGCCACCTCATTTCGGCTGCAGTAGAGGCTTATCCCCATATTCCAGTTGTCATGCATCAAGATCATGGACAAAGTCCTGCTGTCTGTATGGCTGCTATTAAGAGTGGCTTTACTAGTGTGATGATGGATGGCTCTCTTGAGGCGGATGGCAAGTCCGTTGCCAGCTATGAATACAATGTCGATGTTTCAAAAGAGGTGGTGAAGTTTTCCCATTCGATCGGCATAACAGTAGAGGCAGAATTGGGCGTCTTAGGCTCTTTAGAAACCATGAAGGGCGATAAAGAAGATGGACACGGCGCAGACGGAATGATGACTCGCGAGCAGTTATTGACTGATGTTGAGCAAGCCGCTGATTTTGTAAAAGCGACACAGTGTGATGCTTTAGCAATCGCGATTGGAACTAGTCATGGTGCTTATAAATTTACTAAGAAGCCAACTGGGGATATCTTAGCAATTGAGCGCATTAAAGAAATTCATACCCGTATTCCAAATACGCATCTAGTAATGCACGGTTCATCTAGCGTACCTCAAGAATTGTTAGCTGAGATTCGTGAGTTTGGCGGTGATATGAAAGAAACCTATGGCGTTCCAGTTGAGGAAATTCAAGAGGGTATTAAGAATGGCGTACGAAAAATTAATATTGATACCGATATTCGTTTGGCGATGACTGGTGCAATTCGTCGTTACTTGTTTGAAAATCCCAGTAAGTTTGACCCACGTGACTATTTGAAGCCCGCTCGTGAAGCAGCTAAACAAGTTTGTATTGCTCGCTTTGAAGCCTTTGGCTCTGCTGGTCAAGCTGCAAAGATCAAACCTATTTCACTAGAGAAGATGGCTGAGCGCTATCGCAGTGGTGAATTAGCCCAAATCGTAAAGTGAATATCTAATGCCCGCTTTGTATTCCACTTCAATTCAATCTTTACCACTGCTCTCAAAGGGCAAGGTACGTGATGTTTATGCGGTCGGTGATGACAAGTTGCTCATGATTACGACTGATCGTTTATCGGCATTTGATGTGGTGATGGGGCAGCCCATTCCCGAAAAGGGTGTTGTGCTGAATCAAATGGCTAATTTTTGGTTCGACAAGTTAGCGTCAGTTATTCCAAATCATCTGACAGGTATCGATCCAGAATCGGTTGTATCTGCAGATGAGCTTGAACAAGTTCGAGGTCGCGCTGTTGTTGCTAAGCGTCTTAAACCCATCTTGGTGGAGGCGGTGGTTCGCGGCTATTTGGCTGGCAGTGGCTGGAAAGACTATCAAGAGACAGGCAAAGTATGCGGCATTACATTGCCTGAAGGTTTGGAGAATGCACAAAAGCTTCCTGAGCCTATTTTTACCCCAGCTGCTAAAGCGGAGCTAGGTGAGCACGATGAAAATATTTCTTTTGAACAAGTCATTGCTCTGATTGGGGAGAAGCTTGCGAAGCAAATTCGCGACGTTAGTATTTGTTTATATAAAGAGGCATCTGAATATGCTGCAAGTCGTGGCATCATCATTGCAGATACCAAGTTCGAGTTTGGACTTGATGCAGAAGGCCAGCTGGTTCTTATGGATGAAATTCTGACTGCTGATTCTTCTCGGTTTTGGCCTGCTGAAACCTATCATGTAGGCTCAAATCCTCCTTCCTATGACAAGCAGTTTGTCCGAGATTGGCTCGAGACTGTTCGGGTTGATGGAAAAGCTTGGTCTAAGAGCCCCCCAGCCCCTGAGTTACCTGCTGCAGTGATTGAACAAACAGCCCTCAAATACCGTGAGGCTCTGGAGCGCCTGACTCAGGCAGGCTAAGTTCATCTAGCAAAATCGCCTAAAAGGCTGGGATAATAGAGCCTTATTCAAGAAATTAGCTGCGGAGAAGTAAATGAGTGAGAAGTCGGGCAAAAAGCCAGTAGTCGGAATCGTAATGGGGTCCAATTCAGATTGGGATACGATGCAACACGCTGCTCAAATGCTAGATTCATTCGGTATCGCTCACGAAGCCAAAGTCTTATCTGCGCATCGCATGCCCGACGATATGTTCCAGTATGCAGAGCAGGCTCGTAAGAATGGCTTACAGGCCATTATTGCTGGTGCTGGCGGAGCTGCTCATTTACCAGGCATGCTGGCTTCAAAGACGATTGTGCCTGTCTATGGTGTTCCAGTAGCCAGTAAATATCTACGCGGTGAGGATTCGCTCTTCTCAATAGTGCAGATGCCTAAAGGTATTCCCGTTGCCACTTTTGCCATTGGAGAGGCTGGAGCTGCGAATGCTGCTTTACATGTCATTGCCAATCTAGCAATTTCGGATCCAGGCCTAGCAGATCAGTTAGAGGCTTTTCGCGCTAAGCAATCTGAAACTGCGCGTTCAATGAATCTTCCAGGGTATTAAGATGGCCCTGCATTTAGAGCCTGTATTACCAGGCTCCTATCTAGGCATTTTAGGTGGCGGTCAACTCGGCCGGATGTTTACCCAAGCTGCTCAAGCGATGGGATACAAAGTCTGTGTATTAGATCCGGACGCCGATAGTCCTGCTGGATCGATTGCAGAAAAATTTATTCATGCCGACTATGAAGATATAAAGGCACTAAAAGAAATGGCCTCACTCTGTGCCTCTGTCAGCACCGAGTTTGAAAACGTTCCCGCTCAAGCCCTAGACCAACTTGAATCACTTGGCGTCTTTGTTGCACCTAGAAGTGGATGTGTGTCTTTGGCACAAAACCGTATTGCTGAGAAAAAATTCTTAGCGACCTGGAAATCTGAGACCCATATCGGTCCAGCACCTCACTTTGTGATTGAACACGACGTTGATATTGCTCATGTGCCTACAGATTTATTACCAGGAATTTTGAAAACTGCCAGGATGGGTTATGACGGCAAAGGTCAAATCACCGTTCAAAACAGGGAAGAGCTTAGCGCGGCTTGGAATCAATTTGCACGCGTTCCCTGTGTATTAGAAAAGCGTATGGATTTAGATTTTGAGGTCTCTGCTCTTGCTGTGCGAGCTTATGACGATACCGTCGTTGTTTATCCTGTTTCACAAAATATTCATCGTGATGGTATTTTGCATACCTCTTCAGTTCCAGCACCATCACTGCAGCCCGAGCAGGAAAAGAAAATTATTCAGGCTGCCAAAGCGCTAATTCGAAAAATTGATTACGTTGGGGTTTTGTGCATTGAGTTCTTTGTGTTGAAGAGTGGTGAAATCATCGCGAATGAAATTGCACCTCGCCCACATAATTCCGGGCACTACACGATGGACGCTTGCATTAGTAGTCAATTCGAACAGCAGGTTAGAACTATGGCGCGCCTTCCATTGGGTGATACTCGATTACTAGCGCCGGTTTCTATGCTCAATTTACTTGGTGATCTTTGGTTTGAGGGTAGTGACGATCAGGCAAAAGAGCCAGCGTGGAACAAGGTACTAGCTCACCCTGATGCTAAATTGCATCTGTATGGCAAGGCAGTGCCTCGTATTGGTAGAAAAATGGGACACGTCAATTGTCTAGGTGAGAACTTGGATGCCGCTAGGACAACATGCGCTGCGGTTGCTTCAGAATTAGGAATTGAGCCATAGGCAATGCCTAACAACATTCCCTCATTGCAATCTTCAGTGGTTATCAGCGAAGCAGCGCAAACCCTGCGAGACGGTGGTTTGGTCGCTTTTCCAACCGAGACGGTCTATGGTTTGGGCGCTGATGCGAGTAACCCCGACGCTGTGAAGAAAATCTTCTCCACTAAAGGGCGCCCATCTAACCACCCTTTGATTGTTCATGTTGCAGCCCCAGATCGCTTTGATCAAACTGAAGTTGATTGGAGTGCAGTATTAAGCCCATGGGTTCGGGATCTATCAGAACAAGCGTTGGAACTGATTCAAGCTTTTTGGCCAGGTCCTCTAACTCTAGTTTTTAAGAAAGATAAGAGCGTTCTGTCCGAAGTCACCGGGGGTCAAGATACGGTAGCAATTCGAGCGCCAGCCCACCCCATTGCGCAAGCTTTATTACGGAAATTCAAGGGCGGAGTCGTTGCACCCTCTGCAAATCGTTTTGGCAAAATCTCTCCAACGAATGCTGCCGATGTCCGCAGTGAATTTGAGGGCGCCCTTGATTTGATGATTTTGGATGGAGGAGACTGCGAAGTCGGGATTGAATCGACTATTCTGGACTTATCCTCGGGGGGCTCACCAGTCCTTTTGAGGCCCGGCGCAATTACGCCTTCTGAAATTCTCACTAAGACGGGTATTCAGGTCTTAAAGCCTGGAGAGCGCAATACTATTGGCCACGAGTCTTTGCCTCGGGTATCAGGTAGCTTGCGTGCACACTATGCACCTAATACCCCCTTGAAAATGTATTCCCCTGGACAAGTGCTGGATGCGCTCACAGAATTTCCCGATATTAAATCTCGGGTTGCAGTAGCTGTTTGGGATTCAGAATCTTCTCTAGGCTTAGAAGATCACCCTTCTATTGATGTCGAAGAGATTTCAATCTCAAGCAATCCTCGCCATTTCGCTAATCGCTTATATAGAACTTTAAGAGATCTAGATGAGCAGGGTTGGGATCTAATCCTCATCCCAGAACCACCTCCAGGGGAGGAGTGGGATGGTGTTAGAGATCGACTTCAGCGCGCTTGCTTTGGCTCTGGACCATCCTCCAGTAGCCAGGTAAGTAACTGATCCTGAGCCTCAAGACCTCTATTGGCGTTCGGGTGATTAATAAATGAAGTCACCGCATACATTTTCCCGGATTTACTAATCACGTATCCTGAAATTGAGCGCACATCAGAAAGTGAGCCGGTCTTGATGCGAGCCTCAGGTTTTTTCTGAAGATGTAGAAATTTACGCAATTGAACGAGTAGGCGATTCTTCATAGTGCCGTCTACTCCGGCAATTGGAAGACTGTTATACAAATCATCCCCTGTCGGGAGAGTACGAGCGAGTACCAAGAGCTGGTTCATATGTTCTGGAGAAATGGCCTCATTTCTCGAGAGCCCAGCACCGTTTTCAATCACTAACTCTGGAAAATGGAGCCCCATCTTTTTTAGCCAACCTCGAATCACTGCGTCACCATTCTCTACGCTGGCAGGCTTACCCATTTTCTCTAGGGCAAGGGTGAGCAAGACTTGTCTGGCCATCACGTTATTCGAAAATTTATTGATGTCCTGAACATCATCAGCAAGTTTAATGCCTTCAAATTGAAGTAATGGTCTAGCAGAGAGGGGCACTATACCTTCTTGTCCATTGGGGGCTCTCGACCATTTGCCACCCGCAAGTTCCCATGCAGCTGAAAAACCTTTGGTTAAAAAGGTGTTGGCATCAATCGCGACGACGTTATAGCTAGCATTATTGCAACCGGAGGGAAACTTACCGCTAAAACTAGCTAGTAGATTTATATCACCAATATTCTCTTGATGGTTGTTACTCAAGTCAAAAGAAATTTCTTTTTTCCAATTATCACAATATTGATTTACTACTCTGAGTTGATTATTGATCGTGAATTGAGATAGTGCTGGTGTGTAGGTAATATCAATCAAATCTGCAGTGCGAGATTTACTTAGATTGAATGACAAAGTCCTAAAGGAATAGAGCAGGGGATCGGGTGAGACGTTATAAGCACGAGATTCCTCCCCGTCAATTGACGATTGCTCCATGACGCTTTTAGCATAGGCACTTCGATCAAATATCAGATTGCCATCAATCTTTTGGATGCCCAGATTCTGGAGTGCCTGCATCATCTTAGCCAGTTCTTCTGGGATCAGCTTTGGATCACCTCTACCTTGCAGATAGAGGTTCCCTTTTAAAACGCCTCGATGAATTACTCCATCTGTGAAGACATTAGTACGCCAACGATAATCCGGCCCTAATACTTCTAAACTGGTTAGCGTTGTTAAGAGCTTCATCGTAGAAGCAGGATTCATTGGCTTGCTAGCGTTCCAATCTAAGACCACTCTAGACTCAGTTTTTCCGGCCCCAGATTTTATAATCTCTGCTACTGAGATGCCCATTGCTTCAGGAGGAATTTGATTCTTTTCTAGGCTAGTTAGAATAGCACTCGGTAGCTGATAGGGGGTACTATCCGACGCAGCTTGAACAAGCTGACATATGAAACATAGAGCAAACAGGCGAAGTAAACCAAGTAAAGACATCCCTAAATCCTGAGCGTAATTTAGGATCCATTAAAACATTAATTTTTAGTATCTAACGCGAATTTACTTTTATATCTCTCAATGAGTAAATTCTGCTCTTCTAGCAAGTCAATTAAGCGTGAAATTCTGATCCCTAAGGGAGCCTCTGCTTCTAATTTAACGCAATCAGCGATAAATTGATCTGCATTTAAAAGGGATGCACCGCCCTTAATTTTATGAAGTAATTGATCAAAGTCTTTCTTCGAAAGATTGCCACCTTTCGGTACGCATCTGAGAGTATCCAGAGCCTCATGATGTACCTTTTTGATCTCCTCGAGAACAAGGATAATTCTCTTGGGATCATTTTTTAAAAGTGACTCTAATGCATCAAAAGAATAAATATCATTTAGATCATCCGAGTATTGTTCGGAGAAATAAAAATATTGTTTAAGCTCTTTTTCGAGTGTCTTTAGGCTAAGCGGTTTAATTAAGACATTATTCATGCCGGCACTCATAAAAACATTTCGGGACTCTAAGGCATAGATATCAGCAGTAATGCCGATGATGATTAAGTTTGCATTTCCCAGGCCTCTAATTTTCCTGGATAGTTCGGAACCCTGCATGCCGGGAATGGACTGATCCGTCAGCAATAAGTCGAAGTGCTGGTCTTGAATAAGCTCAAGTGCCTTGTCTCCAGACTCACAAACAATGACTCTAAATCCAAGAGCCTCAAGTTGGAGCGATAGAATTTGCCGGCTAGCAGCATGATCCTCAACTATCAATGCAAATACACTCCGATCCCTCAATTTTTGCTGAGTCGGAATGCTTTGAGTCACACAGGTGCGGCCAGTCGTATAGCTGGGGTAGCTGGTTGTAGCATCTCCTGTTCTGGCAAGGGCAACTGAAAAATGGACATTTGTCCCAAATCCAGGCGCACTCTCAAAATAAAGGCGACTGTCCATTGATTCGAGTAGCCGTTTAGTAATCGTTAAGCCTAACCCGGTCCCTTGAATGACGGACTCTCGATTTTCTCTTGCCGATCCTGAAATTTGCTCAAATTCTTTAAGAGCCAATTCAATTTCATCAGATTCCATACCAATACCCGTATCAATCACTCTAAATTCAAGAAGCTGACCAGCATGATCATCTGCTAGTACGCTAACTGAGAAATAGATTTCACCTTGATTGGTAAATTTAATGGCATTACTGATCAAGTTTTGCAAAATCTGTCTAAAGCGTAAGCTGTCAACCATCAAGACTTCTGCCAGCCGTAAATCAATTGTTGTATGCAGAACTAAATTCCCTTTTTTCGCAATTGGTGAAAAAGCAGCATGAATATCATCAATTAAGGTTCTTAAATTACATGGGCTAGGGTTAAGTGTTAGCTTTCCTGCCTCGATTTTCGATAAATCTAAAACCTGATTCAATATTCCCAGTAGAGATTGAGCAGAGTTATGCGCACTCTTCAGTAACGGTTTCTCATGGGAGGGAATCTTTGGATTATTCAGTAATAGCTCTTGAATTCCCATTATGGCGTTCATGGGTGTTCGGATTTCATGGCTCATCGTTGCCAAGAAGGAGGATTTAGCAGCGTTAGCCTGCTCTGCTAAATCTTTAGCTTTCAATAATCCATGGCTAAGTAAAGCTTGGGCAGCTTGTTTCCTTTGAAGATCCCAAATAACCGCTCCTCCGATGCATAACAAAAAGAGTGTAAAGAGCCACGGGCTATAGCCAGAATCTCTATTCGATGTTATTGGCGAAAGATTAGGCAAACCAAAGTCGTTTGCTGATTTAATAGGATCTTGATTGTTTAAAAAGGTTTGAATAATACGACTTAATGTTGCATGATTTTCTGCAATCAGTAGACGATAGGGAAAAGGTTTATGACCATACTGCCCAAGAATAGATATCTCGGAATGATTCCATTGCCTGATCAACCGAGCGGCTAGTCTGGCAGGCATGACTAGAGTTTCAACCTCTCTTTTTATGAGTGAGACACGCAATTGCTCTAAATCTGAGCTAAAAGTACTTGGGATGAAGTCTTGATTTGGAAGCTTGGAATAGCCGCGATCAAAATAGCGGACTTTGCTAGTACCTGATTCCGTCTCGGAGAGATCCTGCCGATATCCTACAAGAACATCGTGTCCCCAAAATATAGGATCGGAAAGCAGTAAAGTGGGATGCTGTTTTTGATTAAATTCTGGCGGGTCAATTACAAAATGGATTTGACCTGTAGTGAGTTGATGAAATATTTCGGTATCAGAATCTCGCCAAATCGGATGAAATTCTTGTTGAGTAGATTCGCTCAAATGATTTAGTAGTGTTCTAAAAACTCCTTCGCCTTCCTTGCCCCCGGCAGAGTCAAGGAAAGGTCTATATTTCTCATGGATACTAAATCGGATAATGGGATTTGCATCAATCCACTTTTGCTCTTCTGAAGACAAAGAAAATGAGTGCGCAAAGTGACTTACTGTTACACAAATAACTATTGCGCTCAGAAAAATGAATCGATGCATTGTCAAATTAACTTTCGATAATATGATTGTTACGACAAAATAGAATCAAGTCGGCGATATTATTGATTCCTAATTTATCGAAGACCCGCGTTTTATAAGTAGCTACTGTTTTATTACTTATATGCAGCATGTCTGAAATTTGCTGGTTAGTATTACCTTTGCCAAGGTATTTCATGACTTGTAATTCACGATCAGAAATGAGTGCTAGCTTATCGTTGTCTGTTAATGAGCTATTACCATTTCGACCATGTGCAAAGAAGTTATAACCTTGAGAAATAGCGAGACAGGCAGAAAGAATAATGTCAGCCCCAGCAGTTTTGTTGACAAAGCCGTGCGCACCCAATGAGCGAACTCGGCCCCCGTATACCGACTCATCCAGGCTGGAAAGGACCAGAATGCGGATCTCCGGATACATCAAGCCGATGCGCCGAATAACGTCAAAGCCATCGGTTTTAGGCATATCTAAATCGAGAATAATTAAATTCGGATTCATCTCTTTTATCGAGCGCAAGCATTCTTCACCATTTTGAGCCTGACCGACGACTTCAAACAGTAATTGGTCTTGCAACATGCTTTTGAGAGCCATCAGCATAGCGGGATGGTCATCAACTAACATCACTTGTTTTCTCATTATTTGTCTCCATTTTGGTTGAGGTTGTTATGTGAGTGCAGCGAAAAAATGGCTTTAGCAATACGGCTATCGTTAA
>Ga0214170_1000390_pt1 | contig 16353 bp, 24 predicted proteins | sample TroBogEpilimnion_2_FD_153008 | JGI IMG/M metagenome (GOLD analysis project Ga0214170, IMG submission 153008) | Freshwater microbial communities from Trout Bog Lake, WI - 27JUN2007 epilimnion | ecosystem: Environmental > Aquatic > Freshwater > Lake > Epilimnion/Euphotic zone | place: Trout Bog... | reverse complement strand
GAGTAATATGATTAACGATGTTAAGGTCATAGATAATTTTTACTCTAATCCAGACGACATAGTCGACTTATTGAGCGGAGACTATCCTATTATAGGCTGCGGTAGCGGCAAGCGAAGTGTAGGCCTACAAGAAATTAGTCCAAAATTGTATAATGATTTTTGTAAAACTATCTATACCTTACATGGTTTAAGCGGTAAGAATATGCACATATATACTTTCTTTATGGAGCATAATTATAATCCTAACGCAGTTCTTAATCAAGATTGGATACACATTGACGGTAAAAATCCCGATGCGTGTAGAATGATCACAGAAGAATACAAGTTAATTACGTGCGGACAAATTTTTTTAACTCCTAATCCTGACTTAGATTCTGATGTAGAAATATGTAGAGTTAAACCTTGGGTTAATTGGTCGAGGCAAGAACTTATTGATCGAGCAATTAATGATTATACTGAACCTGGTATGATGTTAAAAGCAGGTAAAATTACAAGAGATCAATTTAAAGAAATTCATAAAGAATTTCATGACAATTTAGAAACAACCTGCGTAGTTAAAAACATTTATAATAGAATGGTTAGTTGGAGAGCAGGTACGTTACACGGTGCTAAACTTACACCAAATCAGCCTAAAAGGCTAACACAATTTTTCTTTGTACAAAGTCTAGGTCCTTTAGATACTTGGCCAGGTGACGCCAACCCTATGATAAAATTTAGCAAAGATGAACTACGACAAAATTAATATTTTTGAAAATGCTGTATCAGAACAAAATATTCAAACTTTATTAGAACATACTCAGCATTTATTGTCCGAAGATAACACTATATATTTTGCCAAGCCAGCAGAGAATGGTAGGATTCGTAAAACTCCAATGGGCAAAGGCAATGGAATTTACTATAGTTTGCTAGTTCACGAAGCACTAGCAAGTATGGGACTTAAACATTCTGATAGTATATTAAGCAGAACACAACTACTACATTATTCAGTTGGGTCATTTAATGGTAAACATGCTGATAACTGTACTATTGATCCAAAAACAGGCAAAGTCACGGTAATTAAACCTTGGACACACTCTGCTGTGATTTATCTAAATGATGATTATGAAGGCGGGGAATTAGTTTATCCTGATTTGAATTTTACTTATAAACCGATTAAGGGTTCTGCTATAATACATCCAGCAGGAGCATCTCATATACATTATGTAAACCCTGTTACTAAGGGTGATAGATATTGTGTTGTTCTTAGATTAAAATTACCTAAGGAAGATGTTGTAGTTAATAACGCAACGTAAATCAGTTGTAGGTCTACTAGCCCTGTGGTAGACATCCCCGTCAAAAATAATAGATCTACCTTTTTTAGGAGTTATCCTAGTTAGTTCGTCTACTTTACCTTGTTTAATTTCTTCCAGCGTAGAATTCTTAGTAGTTTGTTTGTAAAGAACAGTATCACCGTCAACATCGTTAACATAGTACAAACAGACTTTATAAGGCTTATCGTCGTGTTTGTCCACATGGGGTATACCTCTGCCCATTGGTCTATTCAACGGTAACTGTAATTGAGCACGTATATTAGTCACTGATTGGACATTTAATTCTAATTGTTTGGCAATATTGTTTATTACCTGATAATACAAATTAAAATTTTGATCCTGTATACGATTCTCATTAAAAATAATATGATTGAATGTAAAGATAGATTTACGCTGTTTATCTGACACTTCAGGAAACAGTTCTTTTTTATAAGCAGATGATCTAGCAAAATGCCAATCGGTCTCAGAACCCAAAAGTGTTTCTTCAATTAGGTCCTGAGTTTCCTGATCTACAATGTTATCTAGAGTTATGATATTCATATAACTGGAATGATGCTAGGTTCTTACCTTTACTTTCGCACATGATATCAAAGTTATCCCAGAATGTCAATGCCCAATCGTTAACTTCTCTATTCCAATAAAAGTCTGAATGTGCTCTGAGCTTTTGCTTTTTATAACCTTCTAAAAGGAGTGAGGTAAGAACAGGCGCTGTATTTGTGTCGTGGTTGATGAGGACATCTTCTCTGCTGGTTGAGAAATGACAAGTAGGACGCATACCGCGCCAACTATCGCAGACACGCTTAACCCTATCATCTCTAGGGTTGATATATTCTCCTTCTCGGATCCAATGGTGGTGAATGTCAAGTACAATAGGCACAACATCGCTAATAGAAAGACAATCATTAAGACCATAACTTATTTCCTCGTTTTCGATAGTAATACAATTACGTGCTTCGGGGGACAACTTTTGGTACGCACGTCTAATACCTTCAGGACCTTGTTTACCAGAGATATGTACATTAATCTTAAGGTCTTGAAATTTCTTACCATAGCCCATCCAACGGGCCATCGATGCATGATATTCAAATTCCTCTATTGACCGTTCGACAATGCCAGGATTATCTGAAGCAAGAACAGTGAACTGGCCAGGATGAAAAGACAAGCGTACATTGTGTGTACGAGCAAGATCCCCAACTTCTCCGAACCTCTTTTCCAATGCTGACACAACTTCAGATTGTCGCCAGAAATCTCTAAACTCATCATGAGTATACACAGGAAGCAGATCACTGCTGATGCGTAACATACGAAGTGGTTCATCTAACTTACCTACTCTCTCTACTAGTTTACGGGTAGCTTCGATGTTGCCTTCCATCAAGTCCCAGAGTTTTTGTTCGGCTGCATCTCTAGACTGGCGTCGAAGCCATGCTACAGTTGTAGTACCAGTGTTGTATTGTTTAGCATCATCTGTAGATTTGATGCCGTCAGTTTGATGTGGATAATCGATCCATTTACATGCAAAACCTATACGTTTAGTCATCTTGTGCTTTCTTAGAAAGGATAATCGATCCGTTAGTTTTAACGGTCCAAGTTAATGTATCGCCCTCTTTCCAACCGAGTTTATCTAACATATCTTGCGGAATTGGCATAATCAAATCACCACTACCGTCATCTGCTTCTTCTAATGTAACTGTAACCATATCTTTCTCCTATAGTAATATTATAGCATAAAAATATCAATTTTTCAACCTAATTCTAAAAACATTTTTTCATCTTACATCCAGTCTATTTTATAATTTAACAAGTGGTGTATAAAATAATCTTTAATAGATTTATCTTCAAATGATAACATTTGAAAATTTGTATCTACACCTACATTTGTTCCCATATCAGAAACATCATAACGTAGTATGTTAGTTAGCGATTCTAATTTGGTTTTAAAATAAAAAAACCAATCGTTTTTGTCAAAGTCGTGTATATATTTTCTAGAGGCATATTTGTAACTTGCTAAGGTATTTCTTATTTTTTGTCCGTTATTGTTATTAACCATAGACCATTGTTGGTAATCAGTTGTATGAAACCATGGTATTATTGCGTCTAAACATTCTTTTTTAGGAACTCCTGTATTATAGTATAATGCTCCTCTTATTACACAATTTGTATATTTGAGATTAAAATAAGTGCTCCAAAAGAAATCATGTAAGCTATGTGTTGGCCATGGAGAAGTTTGTATACATTTATTATATTTTTCATATAGAATGCGACCAAATTTTAATCCTTCTACACTTGTGTCGTAGGCTAAATGTCTCGAAATTAAATCTTTATATGCGCTATAATGTGTGTCTTCAGATGATATTTTATTTTTTATTTTTTGTAAATTATATTTAACGCTAGGAGATAGATGTCGAATTAACCCCTCATAATTATGGTACATTGTTATAGCCATAAGGTTACCCATAATTTGATCAGCAGGTTCAGATGTTATAGGACGATATCCTGCTAATATAACATCGCTTAACCAATTTTTTTTACTATCTATAATTTTAAATTTTCCTGAGATATACTTTTCCCATGTATTTGGATTTTCTATAATGCTATCAACACTTGCGCAAATTGCCAATGATTTTAATTCTTCTTCGGTTAAATTTTTAATTAATGCGAATAAAACAAGTGTGCTATCTATTCCGCCGCTATAAAATAAAGCAAATTTTTGTCCTTGATTTATTAATTCTTTTATTTCTAATGCTCGAGCATCTGTGATGTCCGAGTATAATTTGTTAAATGAAGGATTGTATTCTGGAGCCTCCATTCCTGGAATAATTGATTGATTCCATGGTGTCGACCATTGTCCGCTACATCTGCTTACTGAAGTATTTGGAACAATTCTTTTTGATATATCTATATAAAATTTCCCGCCATCGCTTGATTGATTTCTAACATCATTCCAAAAATCTTTTTGCTTATTTGTAGAAATTTCTATATTACTAAAATATAATTTGTCATCAACATTCATTTATATCTCGCTTAATAATCTATCATGGTACATAATTAATTGCGGTATTTGGTCTTTTACAGATTCTATTAAATTATCTATTTTAGTTTTTGATTCTTCAACGGACATTCCAAAATATAAAATTTTTTTTATTTCTGAAATTAATCCTTCTTCTAAATTTGAACGATCTTTCCTTAAACTAACTCCTTCAAGTAACTGATCTGAGAGTATGGTTTTTGAAAATGAAGCATTATCATCCCAGTTGTTAGCGTTTAAGAATTTTAAAACATACACATAATTGTGTACAAATTCTGCGTATTGTTTAAGTTCTTTTAATTTGTTCAACGCATCTGCTTCTTTAAAATCTTCTGGAACTCCTTGAAGATATATCTGAGCAGGATGATCGACGATCTTTACTAAAGGTGTTTGTCCTTTAATAACGTCAGGAAATTTTCCTCTAACATATCCAGTTTTATCAAATATAGTGTAATCTAAACAGTTGTTATTATTCATGTCTAAAATATTATTAGGCAGAGCGTATATTATATTGGCAACTTTTGATGATAACAGTTGTCCAGTTTCTAATGTTGCTGAAACATCATAGTTATCTATCAATAACCATCTATCAAATGAATGGCAATAAATTCCATACTTTCTACGACTGCCGGATGGATCTATATAGTATTTGCTATAAAATTGATTTTCCATTAGATCTCGTGCGTACCATTAAACATAGGATGAATTTTTTCGCTGGGCACACTACTATAAACATGTAAAGGCAATACTAGTAGATGTTCTTTTTGAGTGACAAAATGATGCGGAACCATTTTATCTAAAATAATAACAGTTCCCGGAGTTAAATCGATATCGGTAGTATGTCCTTCTTGTCCTATAATACTTTTTCCAAACCCTTCAGAAACATATACAATTCGACAAGTTGAATGTATATGATGCGATTGCTCGCTGGTAAATGGAGGTAACAATAACAACTGCCATGTTGGATCTCCTAATCTATTTGGAGTGATTAGTTGTTTACTGCTACAACCATTTATATAAGGAAGATCAGTGAATCTGCTAAATGTACTTGTTCTAGTCTCGGGAGTATATCCAAAAATTTCAACACATATTAATTTACTATCTATTGGATTTCCGTTACCTGTAGTAGAAATAACTGTATTGTTTTCAATATACCAATAGCTGTTTCTACTGCTAGTCGGTACAGTATATTCGCCGATATATGTTCTATATTGATATAAATCTAATTCTGTACTATCGACAATAGTGGAAGAATTGGTATTATGAATTGAATAAGCAATCACAGTATTTCCTTAAAAAGATACAGTTACTTATTCAACTAAGTAAGTCTTCATTCCATTCACGATGGCCTTCCCTAAAAGCCATATTTGATTGAGTTTCTCTAACTTCCACGCGATAGCACCACAGGCGATCTGCTTCACCTTGACCCCACATATCTGGAATGTAAACGCCGTTGATGTATTTGTAAAGCATATCTGCTAGTGCTTCACACCCTAGTGCAGGAAGTATAGTTAGTTTGGCTAACTTACGTCTTTCCATTTCTTTATAGAACTCTAATTCAGGATCATCTTCAGCAACTAAAGTTGTATGGTCGAATTGATCCTCTAAAATCTTTTTAAGTTCTTTAAGTCCGCCGTAATCAGCCGCCCAATTACGAACATCTAAATCGTTAGTACCGAAATAGAACTTCATTGAAAAGCTGTAACCATGATTTAAATTACAGTGACTATCTGCCCGCCACTGTCTATAAGCGCAGGGAAATGCGTCTATATATTCTTTTGTGCTTTGATATTTGTAAGCGACTGGTTGTAATGTTGCCATTGTTATCTCCTTTAGATTTAGCAATGGCGGCAGAGTTTATATTGCGGGATGACGCCTAGGCCGCATAGTATAATTATACAGTATTACTTATCAGAGTCAACCTTTCCTGTTGCCAGTTTACGAACTTCGTTTTGAACATCGCGAATATGGTATACTATATCCATCATAATCTCACCTTCCTCTTTACGTTGTTTGATTAGATCTCTGATTAGTTTCATAGTCCAATACCACCAGGTGATAGAAGCCATTAGTCCTAGACTAACAAAAATCCATAACATATGACTCTCGTTAATATTACTCCAATTAAAGATAAGTTTGAGTACTACAACTATTACCAAGGCGCTGAGGAATAACCAAGCTCTACGTTGGTTATCAAATAATTTAAGATGATTTAAGTGGTGAGAAATTTTTCGTTCCATAATGATGCTCCCATAAGTAAATTATTTACTTTGGTTTATGGTCGAATTTACTTAAGAGTTTATCCGCTGATTTGTCCGAACACTTTCCACTGCCCTGGGAATCCGCTTTGTACGCAGATCCAACCAACATAACTGCTTGGTAGAGGATTTGTATTCCATACAATATCGCCTTGGTTGTAATGACCTTCGGTAGGAGCAGTTGAACCTTGTGAGAATAGTTTACCACCAATTCTCATGTTGCCAGCAACTTCGAATTGTTCTTGTGGATTTTTAATACCTACACTTAACTTACCGTAAACACGAGTAGTAGTACCGGCATTACCTTCTTGGCCTAGAATAATATCGCCTGTTTGTTCCAGGCTTACACGAACTTGATCGTCTGTTATAATATCTAACGAACGATTATTTAATGTACCAATACGTCCACGAGCATCAGCAGTCGAATCGATGTAAATTTCAACATCGTTTATCATACTATAAACAGAGAACGATTTGCTAGGTTGTGCGTTACCTACGCTTAGATATCCTGTGTGGCTATCAAAAAATACGCTATCAGAAAGATTTACATTACCAGAAACGTTTAGATTTTGTAAAGTACCTAGATTTTGTAAGTTACTATTAACAACAGAACCACCTAAAGAATCAAGGCTTAAAACTAAACTATTGTTGATGCTGAATTGTTTACCAGGTCCAATATCGATACTTTCACTTGAGAAGAAGCGATCTGGATTGTTTCGTAGAACGAATTGCTTATTATAAGGTTTTCCTGGCCATAGCAAACCAGTACCAATATTAGTACCTTGTTCGTTGTCTAGGGCAAACTCTAAGTATTGTTTTTCGTATCTTTGGTTAGCAATAACTTCGGTAGTGCGTACAAACCCAGCATCAACGATACCGTAGATTTTAACATCACCACGTATTACAGTATTGCCATTAATTGTACTAACCTGTAGCGTGTTAGCCTGTACTGTGTCTACAGTAATTTTACCGTCAGTTACAGTCAGCGTTGGGGTAGTTGCTTGGTCTGTAATACCTGTGCTAGCGAAATTGCGGATTGTACCGCCAATGATATTATCGCCAGTAATGTCTTGTGGTTGATCGAAGGTTTTTACCATGGTTATGCTTTCCTAAATAGATACTAATATCACTATTTAGCATAACCATGATTAACTATTACGCTGTACGTTTTTCGACTACTTTATCAGCAAGTCCGTATTCAACTGCTTCTTGTGCGCTTAAAAATGTGTCAAATTTCATTGTAGCGTACAACTCGTCATAGGTTTTGCCCGCTGTATTATGCTTAACATAAAGCTCTGTAAGGCGTTTGTTAACCCGCTGACTTTCTTCGTAACTACGTTTTGCGTCCTCAAATTCAAGTTCTTGAACGTGTACGCTACCACTTGTACCCGGTGTTCCTGAGCTCACACGATGAATCATTGTACGTGATTCTGGCAAAACAAAGCGTTTTCCGGCACTTCCGGCCTGTGCTAAGAAACTGCCCATTGAGCAGGCCTGCCCCATAACATAGGTAGCAACGTCTGGTTTAATGAACTGCATTACGTCATAAATGCTGAGTCCGGCAGTAACAGCACCACCGGGACTGTTAATATAAAAGTGAATATCCTTGTCGGAATCTTGACTTTCTAAATGTAGCATCTGTGCTACGATTAAATTAGCACTATGATCATCTACAGGGCCATTTAGGAATACAATACGCTCATTTAACAAGCGACTGTAGATATCAAACGCACGTTCTCCTGTGCTTGTTTTTTCGATTACCATTGGTACTAACATTTTATTTTCCTTTGAATGTTTTGAAATTTACGCTTAAAACCCATCTATCTTCATCTGACTTACTTGCCTCTGTACAGTGGCGCATAGCAGAATGAAAGAAATAAACCTTGTTATCTTCTACTGGAAGTGTGTAACCACCTACTCCATTAATTTTTCTATGGGCATTATATCCGCCCCAAAAATACTCTAGAGGATCTGCCATCAATAAAGATCCGCTATTTGGCGGTGCTTTAATGTACGCCGCAATAGCTAAATCGGTATTGGTATGACAATGCCAATTAGTCCAACCACCTTTACGATGTCTGTTAACCCAACTGTTTACAATTGAAATACGATCGTATTCGTATTCCCACTCGTGTAAAATACGTTTAGCAATAGGCAAAGCCCAGCTAACAAACCCTTTCATTTCTGGCCAAAGATGAGGTTGCTTAGGTCCTAGTGACATGCGGTTAGGAGCAAATTGTCCAGCCGCAGTGGAACCTGCGTCACCTATTTCTAAACTTGTTTGAAACTCAGTATCAAAATTTGGAGTTTCTTTAGCAAGGCTTTCACACTTTGGTATAATAACGGATTTGTCAAACTCGTAGGTATCTTCAAATACCATCGGTGGACCTAGCCTAATCCCCTGTAATGCCATTGTCTTGTTCGTAGTCTCTAATTAGTTTGTACAGAGGATCAACTGGTGTTCCTCTGCGTTCTAGTATATCTGGTCGAGCTTCGGCAAGCATACTAAGATAATAGTCATCTGGAAAATGTCTAAGTACGCTGTATGCCTGCTGTCGTATCTCTTTTGGTACCCTAGGAGTTTTCTTTGGATCAAGTAACTCCTCACATAGATCTCTTGCCCATGTTATAGCACGGTACCTTTCATTAGGTAATGTCATGTACTTTTTCTTTCCAAATTTCAGCAAATTGTTTTGCGCCTTCTGGATCACGTTTGCATTCATCAACAAATTCACGTAACATTTTATTCATCCAATCGTTGAACGTCATGTTCTCTTTATGTGCGGACTTGAACGCAAACATCAATAAATCTTCAGGCAAGTCCAATGGTACTAGAACTCCTGTGTCATAATCCTCGCCTGCCTTAATAGCAAGGCATTTTTGAATAAAGTCGTCGTCTACTTCTAAGTCAACATACTCGACATTGTCCCATGCTTCATTTAAGTTAACCAAATGCCGTTTGGCTTCTTTGGCATGCTTTTCACGCTTGTTCTCTGCTATCATACGATAAGCACGATTACGAGTATAGTCGCATACAGTGACTTCATAGACCTTTTGAGTACTAGTACTGAATACAATATTAAAACTCCATCCGCCCTTGTCGTGAAGTCCATTCCAACTAGATAGTTGATAAGCATTGGGACCATAGCAACTCCAGGTATAATCACCGCCTTCGGTGATACGGTAGTCTACCAGTTCCATCCATTCTTTCATGGTGATCATTCTTCAAATCCTTCTTTCAAATAATCTTCTTCGCTTTCATCGTAGTCAATGCCACCATGTTCTTTACAAGCAGTCTTAACCCAACTGCCACCTGTGCGTGTACCCGGGTTACCACATTTTTCACAAGTAACACCGCTCATGCTTTCTGCCATGCTAACTAGACCGGCAATGTATTCGTCACCACCTTGATAGTAAAAACGTAGTGTACCAAACTTTTCTTTAACCTGCTGTACAACAACTTGTGGTACAACTGTTTCTGTTTTATTTTTCCAATTGATATGGTGTTGAATGTTCTGGCAGAGTTGATTTAGGATAGGAAACCAACCATCGCCACAGCTAAAACCCCAACACATAGCAGTAGTGGTCATGTCCGCATGTCTGTCTACAAACATTTCTGGATAAGTCTTACATAAGTATTCATCAAATTCTTTTTTCATTTTTCAAACCCAAATGGGCATCCTTTCTTTTCAGATTCTGCTTTGTCAATTACCTTCTTATTAAATCCATAGTGATTTGCAAATGTATACGGCAATATTTTCAAATCTCTATATTCCTGGCTTGTTACCTTGTGCTTCTTAATTACAACTTCTCTTTCCGTTAATGGAATCATAAACATTAACGGATCTCCTGCTTTAATTATAACATCTCTTTTCTGTTCTCTGTAGTCAAAAAGGACATTAATATTGGCACCCTGCTGATATTTGAAATCAACAATACCCGGAGGAATCATTAGGTCTTCTGGCTTGTCCAAATTATAAAATGCTTCCATTAACATAAACTGAACGTACTCTTTTGTTTTAAAAACCCAAGGACAATCAAATTTAGCATGACCGTATTTTTGCGCAGGCAACCAAGTCCCTCTTTGCTGGGCAGGATGTTGCGTAGATGGAGTATTCATAATCGCTTGACGTATGACCTTTGTCTTAAGATCACCGACTTCAACGTATAAATCACTCCACATTGGAATAGCAATAGCGTTACGGTGGAACTCGATAAGTCCTCTACAACCTTTCATTGTGGCCGCAGGCACTGGTGTCTTGTGCTCTTTATAACTAGGTTCTAAATTCTTCCACCATTCTGGATAAAACTTTGTTGCTTTATCAGGAGCAAGATAATCATACAGAACTTGATCGTCTGTAAAACAATCTAATACAATTTGTTTTCTTCTAAAAAAGAACATCATTGTAGGGTTTGCCCTGTCATATCAACAAAACTTTTAACATTAGATCTACTTTCGTAGATTGCTGTAGTTATTTTTTCAAAGTCTTCTGCGTCCATAATTGTTTTATAAATGCTCATTGATTGAGCTGACAATACTGCTGCAACTGCTTCTGGACTGTTCTTAACTAATTTTGCTGTAACAAAATTCCAAACTTCTTGGTATAGCGTTTCTAACTCTGCGTCTTTCATTTTTTTCCTTTAAACCAATTCAATAAATTGTAAAATCTAGATTTATATGAATCGGATAGTATTTGATCTAGGAAAGCAGGATGATGTGGACAGCGTCCTTGTTTATAATCACATTCCGATGAATATTCTTTATTACAAGTTTTGCATTTCATCTTACTCTCTCCATTTGTAATTTACGGCACTTCTCCTTGACTTCTATAGGATAGTCTGGGCTAATTTCGGCAATACTACAATTATATACTACTTCACCGTGTTTGGGCAATACATATACAAACAATGTTGACATTGCCAGTATTGCCAAGAACGGCAAAGTAATAATTATCTTATCTCTCATTTGTACGCTTTCAAGATCACAATGTCTTCATTCATGCGTCCATTAAGTGCAACACTAGTTGTTTTAATACCAGCAAACCACTGTTCTGCTCGACGTTGCGTATTTTGCTCTTTGAACTCTTTTAACTGTTCAAGTGGCTTACGCAAAGTTTTCTGTAGGCTCTTATCAGTAAAGTCGATAATGCTAGTACCTTTAACATTCAATCCAGCGGATGTTTTAGCACCGTAGATACCAACCTTACGTGTCTTAGTGTTGTACACTACTACAGCCTGTGCGCCAATAATTGACGCAGGAGGCACTGACGTAATTCCTAGTTTAGTTTCTGACAACATAAACTTCAGTTTCTTAACCAAGTCTTCTGCTGGCTTAACTTTCTTAGTACGTGGCTTCTTAAGAACTTTTTGTTCTGCGGCAATCTGTTCGCAAGCACTTGCGATGCTTTCGTAGAACTCAATTAATTTTTTAACGTTCTTACGTGATACATGACTGTAGCCTTCACGCAATTGGTCATCTGCGTTACCGCTAGCAAGTTCGTGAAGTTCATCTAAGCCACGTTGAAAATACTGTTTAATGATACGAGCGTGTGCGGCTTTGGCACCTTTGCCTTTGAGCAAGTTAACTATCTTAAATGCTTTTGGATCAAAAGTTTCTGGACTAGTAATCCAGGCATCAATTGCGGCATCGAGGTCTTCGCCCATCTCGCCTGCGGCTTCACGCAAACGATCTTGGATTGAAGGAACATACACCACAGGCTTTTCGACCTTAGGAGCGTCGTCATCCTCTTCACGGTCATCAGCACCTGCGGCCAGTACCTTTTCAATTTCGCTACGCAACCAAACGGCTGTGTCGCGACCTTTGTTAAAACCTTCGTGTACTTCTGGCATACCCTTAACCAGGCAAGCGGCAATACCAACTACTGTACCGCTAAAGTATTTGTCTTTAGTTTTACGTACAGCATTAGAAATGTCTTTATCATATCCGTTAAGATTCATCCATTCAATAAGTTTTGGTTTGAGATCTTTAACAGAACTTTCCAAACGGTAATATTCCATAGCGTGTTGGAAATGACGAGTAAACTTTTCGCCATCCCACTCAGTTGCGCCATCCCATTTTGGGCTCATGTCGCGGCCTTTATTTTGGCGAATTGTTACGCTTGTGATACGTTTAGAAGTTTTGGTTGCCATTTAGAGCTCCTTAGTGTTTCAATATATAATAATTATACAACCAAATTGGTCATCTGTCAAGAGCTGGTTTTACCAAATTAATCAAGTTGTCCTTGTGTACAATTATAATTTTGAGCAATTAATTTTAATTTTAAGAAAGGGCGTTCCTTAAGAATTTGAGAGATGTACTGATAAAATTCTTCCAAAGTTACGGTCTTTTCTAACCATTCTGTTTCCCAATCGTCAATTCTCCAAACTTTGTCTGCCCAATCTTGTTTAACTGTTTTTTCTAAAGATTTGGAATGATTTCTAATGCCACCAAAAAGATAAACAAAATCTACTATGTCTCCACTATGGGAAACATAGTCGTGATTTCGTTTAAAGTAGTCTTGGCAAATACCAAACCCAATTCTACCACCAACTGATACAATTATGTAGAAGTAATACATTATGCTAGATTCAAAATATCTTCGTCAAAGAAATCGATCAATCCATCGAATTGATCTAATAAAGTTAGTGCCACTTTTTCAGTGCCGCCGAACTTTTGATATAATTGTACCAACGCACAAGAATACGCATCATCGTCCCAATTGGCCTGATATCCGTAACGTTTTTCCGTCCAACGTCGATGCGCTTCTTTAACACTCTCTTGAAATTGTGCCAAATTACCAAACAATGATTGTACTAACGCGGCTAATTCTTCTTCGAGCTTAGGAGTAATTTTAATTTTTGCTGATTTAAATTGTCGGCAAATTTCTCTAAAGATAAAGAACAATGATACATGTACAGTTTCGTAATGAAAATACTTATTATGCCATGCGCATGAAACAGAAATTTCATCAACATTTAATGTTTCAAATGTTGAAATATTAGTAAAAGTTCCTGGGTAATTGGCTAGATTGGATTTTTCTTCTACAGGAAAGCACTTATACTTTTCAGCTGTGGCAACTTTCTTTTCTAAGGCAACTTCTTTTGGATCTGATGTATCTTTATCGAGACGTACTACAAAAATAGCATTACGCAATTTTTGATATTCGCTCTGCGGTTTACTACCCTTGCCATTATGGATACCAAATGCTCTGCGAGCAAATGCCAGGTCATCTGTTTCAAGGTACCAAAATGGATATTCAAATTCTTTCCAATCAGTATGACCGTTTACTAACCCAGCATCAATTAGTCCGGCAATAGTACTAGCGGTGTGTTGAGAGTTTACACTTAACATCTCTCCTTTGGAAGTTAAAATACATTGAATTGGTTGTAGTAACGCAGGATCAAATAGTGCTGGGTTACCAATTTTATTGGCACAATGTTTCTCATCTAAGGCACGTTGAATGTCTTCGGCAATTCCAGTTCTACCCAATTTAAAATTTCCAAATTTTGGAATACGATCTAGATCAAACTTCTTACCAGTAGCTTTCCACGCTTTGACTGTTTTCTTCCATGCGGAACTATTATTAAGTTTGTCAACCCTATCCTGTAGGTTAACAATCTTTTCAGTACCCTTTTTAAGTGGGTTAATCTGTACCATTGGGTTTGGTTTTTTTGGAACCGCTTGATACTTTAACTTAAATGACATATTGCGCCTTTCTGTGAGTGTGTTTATCTAATGTGTTAATTATACACAGGTTTTACTGACTTGTCAATCATTTTCAGGCCAAGGGCTGGGTGTCCAGCCCAATTTTGCCAAATCATCCATAACTTCTTCAGTAACTATACCCTCTGGGACATAGTCACCTACAGGTGCCTCGGGGTCCGTGTCATTTCGAATTCCGCTACAGTACCAATCTATGTAATCACCCTTTTCTTGCATATCGGCAATGATACCGCCACTATGACGCCAAGAGCATGACCACATTTTATCTTGTAGTAAATCCCAGGTTACTTGTGGATGATCCGGCACTTTGAAGAAACGCATATTACACATAGCCGCATATAAGTTTTGGGCATAAACATCGCTAGCCTTTACTTTGTCGCAAATCCATTTAGTAGAACGAAGATCATATTCCATATTATTGATCTTCCATTCTTCGGATGCTTCTCTTTTTTCATCTTCTATCCGAAAGTTTTCCCACATCTTGAGATAATCTTCGTTTGGTTCTTTACCTTTTTCTTTGGCTCGCTTAATGTGTCCTTCCTTTTGAAAGGAATGTCGTTCTGGACTTTTTGAAATCTTGCTCATCTATTGCTTTCAATATGTTTTACAAATAATTCTGCGTATCTCTTTTGTCCTAGTTCCCCCCAATGGCTTCCTGTACCTAAGGGTGACTTTTCTGTAGGACGTACTTCCATTAAGTATCTTCTAAAAGCAAATCTATGATCCCAAAAACCTAAATGGTTTTTAACTCTAGGTTCATAAAGTTCTAACAGCGACTTATATTGTAACTTCAGATTGTCGGATACGTCAAGTTTATTAAGAGGCTTAAAAACGTTTAACGCATTTCCATAATGATATTCTACACCGTATCCTTCTAGTACTTTAGTAAGTGTATACATGTAAAAGAGATTTTTGTAATATGAATAATCTTCAAATTCAACTAGAGATCTAAGCTCTGCGTACTTACGTATTGTCTCGTCCGGTTGCCACGGAGCTTTCATATTATGAGGACTAAAAGACCGATGTTGATCTTTTTGTAAATCCCAATATTCATATCGATCGAATCCGGACCAAAGAATACATACCATAAAGTCTTTGGGATCGACTTTTTCAATATCGATCATTCTAGATACTCTGAGTATTGTGCTACGAGCAATTTGTTCGTTGCCAATACCTCCTTGCGCCATATTTACGTATTCAATACCGTAGTGGTCAGCAACCCAACGTGGCCAGGTTAATTCTGGACACCTTTGCATATTGTTTGGGTCTAGTTCGCAACCTATTGTGTGACTACATCCATTAGCAAGTAAGAATTTCATTTATATATGTAAGGGTCGTTTTTACGAATTTCTTTAAGACGCTTCTTTAATCTACGTTTCATGCGTAGTTCAAAGAAGAAGTCTTTAATCCATTGTATCATGTCCACAAACTTTGTCTAATTTTGATAAGACGGATCATCATAGCCTCATCTTCTTTTTCATAAGCCTTTTCGATCTTATGAAGTTTATCAAGTGCTATTTTACTAGCCTTTTTAAGTTCAGGACTTTTATCGTTGCCCCAAGCCATTCGACCACCGTTGGCCAAACGTGCGGCTTCACAGTAAGCAGTCCAGCCACTTGCTTCGTAAGGATCTGGACGATTGCGATAGGTAACAGTCCACCAAGTGTAAAGCTCGATAATCTCTTTAGCATACACCGCTTGGCTTGTTGGCTTACCGTATCTTTCATCGTCCTTGTCCAAGTACTCATCATCTCCCCAGGTAAGTTCACTAGCCCACTTGAGATACTCCAAACCTGCTTCTGGCGAGCGCCAGGTGCGCAACCGCAACCAGCCACTGCGATACCAAGGAACATCAAATTTAGTCTTAGCATCATCACTCCACATACAGTGGTGCCATGCTTGTTCTATTTCAACGAAGTCCACAAGTTCGTTAAAAAGACAAGGGAGAAACCGATTACCAACGTCACTCCAACGGCCAGGGCGGATATCACGAGGATGGGCAGTAAGGGCATGACTCTTAGAAACCCAACGGTTGTT
>Ga0214170_1000381_pt1 | contig 16613 bp, 13 predicted proteins | sample TroBogEpilimnion_2_FD_153008 | JGI IMG/M metagenome (GOLD analysis project Ga0214170, IMG submission 153008) | Freshwater microbial communities from Trout Bog Lake, WI - 27JUN2007 epilimnion | ecosystem: Environmental > Aquatic > Freshwater > Lake > Epilimnion/Euphotic zone | place: Trout Bog... | reverse complement strand
TTTTTGGCCCATCGATATAATGATAAATCGACATTCAGGGCAAAATCCCTTAACAATCTTATAGTTAACCAAAAAGCATGAGCCAATCCATTCAAAACATCATCGAACAAGCCTGGGAAAACCGCGCTAACCTCTCTCCCCAAGCGGTTTCTGCGGAGATCCGTCAAGCTGTCAACGCGGTCCTAGAAGGCCTTAATTCAGGAACCATTCGCGTGGCTGAGCGTCAAAGCGTCGGCAAATGGGAGGTCAATCAGTGGGTTAAGAAGGCGGTGCTCCTGTCATTCCGACTCGAGGACAACAAACCCATGGCTGCAGGTGGTTATACCCAGTTCTATGACAAGGTTCCTAGCAAGTTTGAAACTTACACAGAGGCTGACTTTGTCGCTGGTGGCTTCCGAGTGGTTCCCCCTGCGATTGCTCGCCGTGGTTCCTTTATTGGCAAGAACGCCGTTCTAATGCCTTCTTATGTCAATATTGGCGCCTATGTTGGCGAAGGCACCATGGTTGATACCTGGGCAACAGTCGGTTCATGCGCTCAAATCGGCAAGAATGTTCATCTCTCAGGTGGTGTTGGTATTGGTGGTGTTTTAGAACCTATTCAAGCTGGTCCCGTCATCATTGAAGATAACTGCTTCATCGGTGCACGCTCTGAAGTAGTTGAGGGTGTTGTCATTGAAGAAAACAGCGTGCTTTCAATGGGTGTCTACATTGGTCAAAGCACCAAGATCTATGATCGCGAAACCGGTGAAGTGCATTACGGTCGTGTGCCAGCTGGTTCAGTAGTAGTCCCCGGCTCCATCCCAGCCAGTAATGGCAAGTACAGCCTCTATGCAGCCATCATTGTGAAAAAGGTTGATGCACAGACCCGTGCTAAAACAGCAATCAATGAATTGCTCCGCGACTAACTCACGATGAGTGCAGCCCTTGATCTGACTGAAGCGCTGATTGCTTGCAAATCAGTGACCCCTGCCGACGGTGGTTGTCAGGAGCTGATCGCACAGCGTCTTCAAGCAATAGGCTTTCATACGGAAAGTATTGTGAGCGGCCCAGACGACTTCAGGGTAACCAATCTGTGGGCTATTAAAAAAGGACAGCTTGGTGATCAAGGCAAGGTATTTGTGTTTGCAGGCCATACTGATGTAGTGCCAACTGGCCCTCTCGAAAAATGGACTAATGATCCCTTCACCCCGACGATTCGTGAAGGCCGTCTATATGGTCGCGGTGCTGCTGATATGAAAACCTCGCTTGCGAGCTTTGTCGTTGCTACTGAAGAATTTGTCACCGCTCATCCACAGCATTCTGGTTCGATTGCTTTTTTAATTACCAGCGATGAAGAAGGTCCTGGACACGATGGCACAGCGATTTTGTGTGAGCGTCTTAAGCAAGATAAGCAAAATTTGGACTACTGTATCGTTGGTGAGCCTACTTCAGTAAATAAACTCGGTGACATGATTAAAAATGGTCGCCGCGGATCCCTCTCCGGAAAACTCATTGTAAAAGGTGTGCAAGCTCATATTGCTTATCCTCATCTAGGTAAAAATCCAATTCACTTAGCAGCTGGCGCAATTCAAAAGTTAAGTGATATGGAATGGGATAAAGGAAATCCATTTTTTCAGCCAACCAGTTTTCAGATCTCTAATATCCATGCCGGCACAGGCGCAAACAATGTGATTCCAGGCGAGTTGAAAATTGATTTCAATTTCCGCTTCTCAACTGAGAGTACTCCAGAGCAACTGCAAGCAATGGTAGAGAAAATTCTTCAATCCGAAAATCTGGACTACGAGATTGATTGGCATGTGGGTGCGAGCCCCTTTCTGACTAGCGACGGCGCCCTAGCCAAGGCTTTGCGGACCGCTATTGAGGAAGAAGTTCACTTAGAAACAGAGCTATCGACTACTGGTGGAACTAGTGATGCTCGGTTTATCTCGAAGATCTGCAAAGAAGTGGTTGAGTTTGGCCCTATCAATGCGACGAGTCATAAGATTGATGAGTGCGTCAATATTGATGATGTCGAACCACTGAAAAATATCTACCGCAGTACGCTTGAAAAGTTAGTCGCCTAAGCTGCCCTCTTCAATAGACTCTTCATCATGGACCCTGAGCCTCAACCCCAACTGACCGTAGATCAAAGTATTGAGCAAGTTGCTCGGTTACTTGAAAAAGCTAAGCTCCATTTCGGACATGGGGCAAGTGATGCCGAAAGTGAAGCGCTTTGGATTGTGAGTAAGCAACTGGACCTCAGCCCCAGCGATACTCTAGATCAACTTGAGCAAGTCATCGCTCCAGAAAGACATTCAAAAGCACTCGAACTTGCACAACTTCGAATAGATTCACAAAAACCACTTGCCTATCTCTTAGGCGAAGCTTGGCTGATGGGCATCCCCTTCTATAGCAATGAGCAAAGCATTGTGCCGCGCTCTTGGATCGCAGAGTTGATTGTGAACGGTGATCTAGAACCTTGGCTACCTGCCGATGGAAAAGCTCTCGATCTTTGTACCGGTAATGGATCTCTTGCAATTTTGTTGGCATTAGCTTGCCCCGATATACAAGTCAGCGCATGCGATATTAGTCTTCCAGCATTAGCTTTGGCCTCACGCAATCTAGATCGTCATGGTCTAAGCGAGCAGATTGATTTACTTAATGGCGATCTTTGGGAAGCATTATCTGAGCCCAATGAAGAGAGTCGCTTTGATCTGATCATTTGTAATCCACCCTACGTCAACGCTGAGTCAATGAGCAAGCTCCCCGCAGAATATTTGGCTGAACCTTCGCTTGCGCTGGCGGGTGGTGAAGACGGTATGGATTTAATTAGAAAAATTATTAGGGGTGCGCCAGATTATTTAAGCGAACGTGGCGCACTCTTACTTGAAATCGGCAATGAGTATGAGAACTTCAAGAAAGCTTTCCCACAAATTCCTGTGATTTGGATGGAAGTCTCAGCGGGCGATCAACAAGTCCTTCTGATTCAAGCGGAAGACCTGCACTAGCTCAGCTCATTCGCTACAGCAATTGCCTGATCAATTCTCTCAACAGGGATTACTTTGAGTCCCGGAATTTTATTTTTAGGCATATTGGCCTTCGGAATGATGGCAAGCTTAAAACCTAATTTAGCAGCCTCCTTAAGTCGTTCCTGACCTCTCGGACAAGGGCGTATCTCCCCGGCTAGCCCCACTTCGCCAAAGACGATCAACTCTTTTGGTAGGGCTCGATTACGAATCGATGATTGAATAGCTAATAAGACAGCTAAGTCGGCAGCAGGCTCAGTAATTTTGACGCCGCCTACTGCATTTAAGAATACGTCCTGATCAAAGCAAGCAACTCCAGCATGACGATGTAAGACAGCTAATAGCATTGCCAAGCGATGCTGCTCCAGACCTACAGCCAATCTTCTTGGATTAGGAATATGAGCGGTATCGACTAAAGCCTGAATCTCAACTAAAAGTGGTCTAGTACCTTCTTGCGTTACCAGAACACAAGCTCCGGGTACCATCTGTTCGTGTTGCGATAAGAAAATCGCCGATGGATTCGATACACCACGTAGACCTTTTTCGGTCATTGCAAAGACACCGAGTTCATTGACAGCGCCAAAGCGATTCTTAATCGAGCGTACCAATCTAAATGAAGAGTGTGTGTCACCTTCAAAATATAAAACCGTATCCACAATATGCTCTAAGACTCGAGGGCCAGCAAGGTGGCCGTCTTTAGTGACATGCCCAACCATCAATACACAGATTCCACTTGACTTAGCAGCTCTCGTGAGTTGTGCAGCACACTCACGTACCTGAGCTACTGATCCTGGCGCAGAACTAAACGCTTCTGAATACAAAGTTTGAATTGAGTCCACCACAAGCACTTGAGGCTTCACAGTTTCCATAATGGAGAGTAGCTTCTCCAGCTGAATCTCCGCCAACACTTCAAGTGCAGGGGCATCTAAGGCAATCCGCTTAGCCCGCAATGCAATTTGTGCGGCTGACTCTTCGCCACTGCTATATAGAACATGCATACCAGCTGAACTCATCTCAGCCAAAGCTTGGAGTAATAAGGTGGATTTACCAATGCCGGGGTCGCCGCCCAGTAACACGACTCCACCCGGAACCAAGCCGCCACCTAAGACGCGATCAAACTCTTCAACGCCCGTACTAAAACGGGGCAAATCTTCCGCAGTAATTGCGGCGAGCTTTTGTCTGGGCAAAGATTGAGCCAATCCCTGAAAACGCGATGGTGTGCTCGACTCAGGAAGACCCTCCTCCATCGTGTTCCATGCCTGGCAAGCGGGGCACTGACCCTGCCACTTGGCTGAAGTTCCGCCACAAGATTGACAGATATAAATCGTTTTAGCTTTAGCCAATGAATAACCTAATTAAAAGGGGTAAAAAGAGTTACAGCTTAATCGAGCTGAGTGCCTGACCTGTTTTCTTGAGAGCGTTTAGGTGCATCTTTACGACGCTGCTCTAAATCAGCAGCTCTTTGCGCAGAATCTTTTTGCTTTTGCTCATACTTCTGCTTATTTTCAGCACGTTCAGCCGCTTTTTCAGGGGCGGCGCGATTAGCGATTTTTTCAGCATCTTTTTGATCCTTTAAACTCTCTCGGATCTTTCTTTGCTCTGTGTGCAAGGCAATTTGTTGCGCGCTAATGGGATCGATTGCCTTACGGTAATCAGAGCGAGCCCCGCTTAAACAGTAGCTCACCCAATAATGGGTATAGCATTCGTTTTGTGCTTTTTCCCAGCGATATTTAGCCCAGTCACGTTGAAGCTCAAGTTGTTGATCGATTTTGTTTAGCGACTCAAGCTCAGACTCTTCCTCTGGTGTTGCAAATGCCAAAGGAGTAAGGCAACATGAAGCAAAGAATAAAAACGCAAATATCCTAAAGCGCAGACTAATTAGTAGTGTCAAATCTCAACCTTTGCACCTAACTCAACTACGCGATTAGCTGGAATCTTGAAGAAGTCAGACTGTCTTCCAGCATTCTGATACATCCAGGCAAAAATGACTTCGCGCCAGATAGCCATACCCGGTAAAGACGTTGGAATAATAGTATCTCTTGATAAAAAGAATGAGGTATTCATCTTATCGATCTTCAAGTCGAATTGGCTTTCGAGCAAATCAAGAATTTGATTCGAGTCTGGTGTCTCTTTAAAGCCGTAGACTGCACGTACAACATAAATATTGGGCCCAAGCTCTTTAAGCGTCAATCTTTGAGCATCATCAACATAAGGCACATCCCAAATACTGACCTTCAAGAAAAATACCCGTTCATGCAAGACATGGTTATGTTTTAGGTTGTGCAAAAACGAGACTGGTAAGTAGTCGACATGGGCGGTCAAGAAAACAGCGGTTCCCTCAACTCGATGAGGCGGGTTTTGTAGAAGGCTGGTCATAAAAGAATCGAGGCGAATACCATCATCCAATACACGCTTACGAACAATTTGACGTCCTTGATACCAGGTCATCATGAGTAAGAAGCAGATTGATGCAATAACTACTGGGAACCAGCCGCCGTCTAAGAGCTTGGTTAGGTTTGCTGTAAAGAATCCAAGGTCCACAATCAGGAAGGAGCCAATGATTAATGTCACCCAAATTGCATTCCACTTCCAAAGGGCTTTCATCACCACTGCAGCAAGCAAAGTAGTCAGCAGCATGGTCGTTGAGACTGCAACACCGTATGCCGAAGCCAAGTTATCCGACTTCTTGAAAGCCAAGACAATTCCAACCACGATGAAACACAGCATCCAATTAATGAAAGGAACATAAATCTGCCCTTTTTCTTTGGCAGAAGTAAAAAGGATTTTCATTCTAGGCAAGAAGCCCAACAAAATGGCTTCACTAGTCATGGAGTAAGCCCCTGAAATACAAGCTTGTGATGCAATAACTGTTGCAATCGTTGCTAGTATCACTAAAGCAAAGGTATATGCATCAGGGACCATTAAAAAGAAGGGATTTGTAATAGTCTCTGGGTGCACCAAGAGCATCGCCCCTTGCCCAAAGTAATTAATGAGCAAGCACGGCATAACCAATCCAAACCAAGCGAACTTAATGGGACGAATACCAAAATGTCCCATATCTGCATAAAGCGCTTCAGCACCAGTCAACACCAAAAAGATTGATCCAGTAACTGCAAAAGCGATACCTGCAGCTTGAGTCATAAATCTAAAGGCATAAATGGGATTCAAGGCCGCAATAATTTGCGGTGCATCCTGAATTTGATATATCCCCATTACTGCTAGAGAGGCAAACCAAACCAACATCACAGGCCCAAAGAGAATACCCACCACTGAGGTCCCCTTTTTCTCAATCAAAAAGAGGCATAACAAAATTGCAATGGTAATAGGCAGCACATAGGGTATGAAGTCATTCGACACAACTACCGTACCTTCAATAGCGGACAAGACAGAGATTGCTGGGGTAATCACAGCATCGCCATAGAAAAGGCAGGCCCCCAAAACACCGGTAATCATAATGACTACATATCGTTTTGATTTAGTGTCTGCAGTTCTGAGAGCTAACGCCATCAAAGACAGGATGCCGCCCTCGCCATGATTATTGGCCCGCATGACAAATAACAAGTACTTCAGCGAAACCACCATGACAAAAGACCAAAAAATCATCGATATGACCCCAAAGATAGAATCTGGCGTCATCGGAATTCCATTAACTGGGTCGAAGCAAACTTTTAATGCGTAGAGTGGGCTAGTACCGATATCACCAAACACAATGCCAACAGCACCTAAAGCTAAAGCAGCCAAGCCGCCCTTTTGTTGGTGGCTTGCCCCCTCAATCTCAACTGGGCGCAATATCTCTGATTGAGAGAATTCAGGATTACTGACTGACATAAAGCTTCCTTGATGGGTTGATGTTCATCATGCTGCGTGGCGATATATTACTCCTGAAATGTGGCGCCCAAAACACCCTCGATAGCCTTCAATATGACTACGATAAGCCTAATGAAAGCCAAGAAGATGGACAAGTGACAAGGAAAAATGGTAGAATCTAAGGCTCAGACGCGGGGTGGAGCAGTCTGGCAGCTCGTCGGGCTCATAACCCGAAGGTCGTAGGTTCAAATCCTGCCCCCGCAACCAAATTAGTCATATAGAACAGAGGGATACGGAAGTATCCCTTTTCTATTGGCGCCCCAAGAGCTCCCTAACATCGATATTTATCTTAGTTTCGTCTAAGATAACTTCAAATAAAAGAGGATCAATTGCTATTCGACTCAACAAAATTGGGGCTGCGATGAAAAAATATCTACTGTTATCCCTCTTTCTCCTGCTTGCCTGCTCAAAGGGCTCGCAAACCACCTACACGCTAGATTGCGATGGAAGCTATACGGTGATAACTGCCGCAGGTGCGTCCGTGGACATAGTCAAACAAAAACGTTACTACGAAATTGATCAAAATCAAATGTCTCAGAGAACTTGCTCTAAGGAAGGTTTGGTCCTGAATTGCTATAAGGAAATTGAGTTACCAAACTTCGAGAGGTCCAAGGAGCAATTTATCTACAACACTGGTGATTACAGCCTAAGCGATGTATCAGTAAAAATTGGAATTGATAAAGCTACAGGAAAGCCTGTTTTCCTCAATTCATCCATATTCAGAGCGGTCTGTCCAATGACAGTAAGGCGCTCGAAAAAAGATTCATAACCACCAAAACATAGAATTAAATCATCCCTACTAAGAGATGTACTTCATGAAAGAGATGGGCGCTGATTCCTTCATTTAAAAATATTATTCGCGCGCTCTGATACGATAAATGTCATTAATTACCAAGTCTTTCTAAGAAAAACCCAATTTAAAAGTGGCAGATGAGTAATCCTTTAGATCTAATGCTAAATCAAGCCGTACAGGCTATCCAGAATGGGAATTTTTCTGGAGCAGAAACAATTCTCAAAAGAGTTATACAAGCCCACCCAACAAATTTAGCAGCACTCAATATCTTAGGTCTAGCAAGTGCATCACAATCAAAGCATCGGGAAGCAGTAGAAATTTTTAAAAAAGCAGTCCGAATTAATAATAAAGATCCCGGTCTGCATTACAACCTTGCTAAAGCACTTTTAGAGTCAGGGAACGATGCTGAGGCAATACAACATCATAAGAAAACTACTGAACTTGCCACCAAAAATCCCAACGCCTGGCTTAACTACGGAAAAAGCCTTTCAAACTTAGGCAGGCATCAAGAGGCAATCGAAAAATATGATCGCGCACTGTCAATTGAATCGGGTTTTGCAGAAGCATTCCTCAATAAAGGGGCTAGCCTGAAGGAATTAAAAAAATACCAAGAAGCTCTCGATTGCGCTGAAAAAGCTCTGAGTCTTAACTCAAGCCTTACTGAGGTATGGTCCAATCGAGGAGTTGCACTTAAAGAATTGAGGCGTTACCAGGAGGCAATCGAGTCATACGAAAAGGCTATCAGCATCAAACCAGATTTTTATGAGGCATGGTCGAATCGTGGCCTTGTCCTTAAAGAATTGAGGCGTTACCAGGAGGCAATCGAGTCATACGAAAAGGCTATCAGCATCAAACCAGATTTTTATGAGGCATGGCTTAACCACGGAAGCGCTCTAAGTGAAATCAAAAATTATGATCAAGCCGTAGAATCATACAACCACGTAATCAATATCAAACCAGATTTTTATAATGCCCACTGTAATAAAGCTTTCATTCAGCTACTTACTGGTGATTTTGAAAACGGCTGGGTGAATTATGAGCATCGCTGGGGGATCACTAAAGCAGAACCGTATAGACACTCAAACATAGCTCGTTTAAAAGATGTCCAAGGAGTCAAAGATAAAAAAATTCTCGTATGGGGCGAACAAGGCCATGGAGATACGATTCAATTTGTCCGCTATGTCCAAATGATTCAAGACAAGGGTGCAAAAGTTACTCTAGAAGTGCAGCCTTCTTTAAAAAAGTTGTTGGCAGATTCCATTACGAACTGTGAAGTGATCTGTCCCGGAGAATCTTCACAAAAATATGATTATGAAATTCCCCTGATGAGTCTAGGTCTGCTTTTTAAAACTAATCTTTCATCAATACCAAGTAAAACCCCCTATCTGAGAGCTTCAGAAGCAAAATTAGAATTTTGGTCTCAAAACTTAAAACTAAAGGATGATCAGTTAAATATTGGTATTGCATGTTCAGGCTTTATTGGAGAGAAACATTTTGATAACCGGTTAATTGATATAGAGAAATTCCAACCCTTTTCTGATAGTGCGAATATATTTCTTATCCAAAAGGATTTGAGATCCAGCGATGCCAAATATTTAGAGTCTCAAAAAAGCATTCGCTATCTTGGCAATGAGATTCATAGCTTTGAAGATACTGCTGCAATCATAGAACTTATGGATTCCATAGTCACCATAGATACCTCAATTGCTCATCTGGCTGGAGCGCTCAATAAAAAAACCTATCTTATATTGGCCTGGAACCCAGATTGGAGATGGCTACAGGATAGGTCCGATAGTCCTTGGTACCCATCTGTAAATTTAATTAGGCAAAAATCCATCAATAATTGGGATGGTTGCCTAGAAAGTATCTTCACGAGTCTGAATGACTCGATGCCAAAGCCTTCTATTTGAGCTTCTCACCGGATAATGACGCAAACCCCCTTGGGCCTTTAATTTAAAATCCCAAATCTGAGCTCCCGATTCTGGAGTTTGATAAAACGGAATACCCATATCTTGATAACGTCTGATTACGGTTGGGTGTGGATGCCCATAACGGTTTAGATATCCATTTTGAGCAAATGCTTGACTTGGATTAAGTGATTGAATCAAACCAGCTGAAGATGAGGTTTTGCTCCCATGGTGGGGCGCCATAAATATGACTTCCCTGGCCTTGCCTTGTGAGTATTGATCGTCAGTCAATCGACTTATCATTTCAGCCTCGCCATATTTCTCAATATCTCCTGTCATCCAAAAAGAAAAAAGATCGTTGCTGACCTCCACAACACAACTCATCTCATTTGGCTTCATTGGATATGTCTTGGTAAAGTTAGTCTGCTCACCTGGATGCCATACTCTAAACAAAATCCCATCCCACTTCCATTGCTGTCCATAACGGCAAGGCAATGCTGGAATCGCTCTTTTCTTTAAATTATCTAGAAGCGGATTATCTTGCGGCAATGAGCCCATCATCGAAGCAAACTGAATCTCTTTCAGTATCGATGCAGCACCTCCGGTGTGGTCACTATCGCTGTGACTAATCACCAAGCGGTCAATCTTATGAATACCCTCACCCATTAAAAAGGGAATAATGACTCGTCTACCTGCGTCATCTTTTATTCCATGTGTTGGTCCAGTGTCATATAGCAGTGTCTTAGTTGCCGTTTGAATAAGCACTGCCGTACCTTGCCCAATATCTAAAACGATTGCCCTAAATTCTCCAGCCTTGAGAAGATGTAGTGGCGGGATAAATAAAACAACTGATAAGCAAACTCCGCATAAGCGAGATCTCCAGCTATCCGTTAAATGTCCAGGCCGAATCGCGACAACTACTCCAATGCTAGCCACAGCTACTGCCCAGAGCTTGGGTTCATGAGAGCGATGTACTGCCCAAGACCAACCTGAGAATTCAGTTAAAGCAATACCCAGATACTCCATTGCTAAATGCGCTAGTCTCAAAAACCATTGCCCCAGCCACTCCGGTAATACAGAGCCGGCAATAGCAAAAGGAGTAACTACGTAACTTACTAGCGGTATAGCCAAGGCATTTGCGATCGGCGAGACTATCGAGGTTTGATAGAACCAATAAAAAGTGAGCGGGAGTAAAGCAATCGTCACTACTGCCTGTACTCGACAAGTCTCTGATAAAGCAATCTTGATTCGATCAAGCCAATGTACTTCAAATTCCTGTCCTGTAGGGATGCCCAATAAGGCCTTTGAGTCTTTCATGGAATAGAGAATGGCGGCAACAGCTCCGAAAGAGAGCCAAAAGCCAGGGGTATACGCTGCCATTGGATCAAGCAAGAGAACAAAAAAGAGTGCCCACCACCAGATATCAAAAGATCGGGGATTGCGGCCATTCCATAGCGCGAATGCAACTACCCCAACCATATACATAGTTCTTTGAGCTGGTATCTGAAAGCCAGCCAACCAGGTATAAATAAATGCAGTCAAAAAGCCCATGACTGCAGCAATTTTGCTAACAGGGACATACAAAGGGAGGGAGGATCTGCGCCAAAATCTTGCCGCAATGATTGCCCCTACGCCAGCCAGCATGGTGACATGCAATCCCGAGATAGATATTAAATGCCCAATGCCGGTAGCATTGAATATTCGCCAATCATCTTGCTCGATTGCATTCTGATCCCCAAGTACAAGCGCAACCAGTACACCTTGGTAGCGCGCATCTTTGGGAAGTAGGCGTTGAATTTTTTCTCGTAATTGCCAGCGCCTCAACTCCATGCCTAGACGAAAATCCAATATCCTAATCGCATTTGCCTCAAGCAACTCACCCGATCGAACCGATCCAGTTGCCCCATAATTTTGATGAAATGCCCAACTTTCAAAGTCGAATGTATGGGGATTGAGTAAACCATAAGGCTGCTTGAGCTTAACCTTTAATTTCCAACGCTGTCCTGGAATGATTTGAGGAATAGCATTCGTATTTTTCCAAGCCGGGTTCCAGCTCAGGTAAACCCGCGAAGGAAACGCTTCTATTGGCTCTCTTGAAGATACCCCCTCCACTTCAAAAGCAAATCTAGCACCATGAATATTGCCTTGAGGCAAAGCATCTACTCTGCCAGTTAACTCAAACTCAGTCCCATCTAATGAAGCAGGTAAAACATTACCCAACCTTTGATCGGCGTAATAGGCAGTCCAACAGAATCCTAAAGTGAAAGCAAGAATGAGGATGAATATAGTCTTGATCAGACTATGTTTGAAGTAAAAAATTACTGGCAACAATGAAGTTGCTAGGACTATTGAGATTAGCAAATAGTTTGCCGGCACCGCAGGCAAAAAGAGCAGAAAGGATCCCCCGGCGATAAACGCCGAAATAGCTAAACGCAAGGGCCTTTAAGAAGTTAGGAATGAAGACCAGCGCGGCAAGGCTTGAGATGCATTTTGCATCATAGCCAGCGCAAATTGATCATGGCCAATACCTCTAATATCCGCTAACTCGCTAGCAATGCGAGGTAAATAACTGGGTGAGTTAAATTCTAGACCCTCATCTCTTAGCCATGCAGGAGGAATATCGGGTGCGTCGGTTTCAGTGACGATACTATCGAGTGGCAACTCTTTTAATAAGCGACGAATTTGTAGTGCTCGGGTATAGGTAGCAGCACCTCCAAATCCAAGCTTGAAGTTCATACCAATAAATTGCTCTGCCTGCTGAAAACTACCATTAAAGGCATGAGCAATACCTCCTGGAATGCTTCTTTGACGCAGCGCTTTAAGGATGGCATCTTGAGAGCGCCGGACATGTAGCACAACTGGTAATTGATATTGCTGCGCTAAATCCAACTGTCCCTGGAAAAAGAAAGCCTGTCTTTGGGGGTCTAGACCTTCTACAAAATAATCAAGGCCGATTTCACCAATCCCCACGAAGCGAGGGTCTTCAAGATTAGCCTCAATGGCTTCTTGCAAAACTTGGAGATCACTCTCTTTGGCCTTCTGAATATATAAGGGATGGATTCCTAAGGTGTAGACCAAGCCCGGAATTTGTTTTGAATATTGATGTGCAATTTCTTTAACGTGATCAAAATCACTTGCTTGCACAGAGGGAAGCAAAATCGCTTGGACACCCTTTTGAGAAGCTTCCGCCAAGATCGAAGGAAGATTAGCGAGTAATTCAGGGGCGTCCAGATGGCAATGGGTATCAACCCATGAAGGACTGATACTCATCCAGTAAAGGGCCTTAATACACCACGATCTAGCCGCATAATGCGATCACAACGCTGTGCTCGAACAGGATCATGTGTCACGATCACAAATGCAGTCCCCTGCTCGCGAGCAATACTCAACATTAAATCAAATACACCATCAGCAGTTTCAGTATCGAGATTACCCGTTGGCTCATCAGCCAATACGCATGTGGGGTTACCAACCAGAGCTCTTGCAACAGCAACACGTTGACGCTCTCCTCCAGATAACTCACCAGGCGTATGTTTCTCGCGAGTAGATAAACCGACTAGTTTCAGAATTGCACTGGCGCGAGCAAGCGATTCATCGCTTGCCAAGCCTCTGATACGAAGCGGCAAAGCGACATTCTCTAGGGCAGTAAATTCATCCAAGAGATGATGAAACTGATACACAAATCCGAGACTACGATTGCGAAGTTGATCGAGCTTTTTAACTGAAAGTTGATTGAGGTTTTCTCCAGCTAGGGTAACTGTGCCACTAGTAGGAGTATCTAGGCCGCCCAATAAGTGCAACAGCGTACTCTTACCCGATCCTGAGGAGCCCACAATAGCTAACTTTTCTGAAGGCATTACTTGCAAATCAATTGCCTTAAGCACCTCAACCGCAGACTCACCCTGACCATAGGTTTTGGCCAAGCCATTTGCGCTGAGAACAATAGAATTGGAGCTACTCATAACGTAGTGCCTCCGCAGGCTGAACCTTTGAGGCACGACTGCTTGGATACAGGGTGGCTAAGACCGATAAACCAAAGGCCATCAATCCCACTGTTAAAACATCTGCAAGATGAACATCTGATGGCAACTCACTAATAAAATACACGTCGCGAGGTAAGAAGCGTACCCTAAAGACTGCTTCAATTGCGGGAACGATGACATCAATATTCAGAGCAATCAATAAGCCAAAGGCAACCCCTGCTAAGGAGCCAAGTAAGCCTATAGCAAGTCCCTGAACCAAGAAGATGCGTTGGATCATCCCGGGACTCGCGCCCATGGTTCGCAAGATTGCGATATCTGCTTGCTTCTCATTAACAGTCATCACCAGGGTTGAGACTAAATTGAAGGCTGCTACTGCAATGATGAGAGTCAGAATGATGAACATCATTTTTTTCTCAGTTTGAACTGCTGCAAACCAATTACGATTGGTTCGTGACCAATCTGAAATCCATACATTCGCGGGTAGCACAGATGCAATTTCATTGGCAATCTCAGGTGCGCGCTGCATATTGTCAATCTTGACTCGCAAGCCCGTGGGATCACGTGTACGAAGCAAAGCTGCAGCGTCTTGCCAATGCATGATGACTAATGTGCTATCGAACTCGTAATGGCCACTATCCACAATTCCAACGACCTGTAAGGTGCGCATTCTAGGCAAAGCGCCCGCTGGTGTGAGATCAGCTTCTGGAACAATTAAATTGACCCGATCACCCACATTGGCGCCAATGATGGCAGCAAGTTGTGAGCCCAAGGCAACTCCAAAACTTCCTGGCGTGAGATCGTTAATATTTCCAGAAACAAATTGTTTTGGTAGATCCGATACCTTGATCTCTTCACTGGGTGAGACACCTCGAATAGATACACCACGCATTGCCCCGCCCCGACTTAACAAACCCTGAGAGCTCACCATCGGAGCAACGCCAAGGACATGGGGTTGAGCAGCAACCGTCAACGATAAAGGCTGCCAATTAGCCAAGCCATCTGGAGCGGTAATTTCAATATGGGAGAGGACGGACAACATCCGATCCCGTACCTCTTTTTGGAAGCCATTCATGACGGAGAGCACCACAATGAGGGATGCAACTCCTAAGGCAATACCGATTGTAGAAATGCCCGAAATAAACGAGAGAAAACCGTCACGCTTACCAATTGCCTTCCGACGCTTAGAACGGGTGTAGCGCAGGCCAATTTCGAGCTCAAGGGGAAATTTCAACATCCCAACAGTTTAGTGAATTACTAGACCAAACCAATGGAATAATCAAATGCCACCTAAAATCAGGGGAATGGCTATGAATCCAAATACCAATACCGCTGCTGTTCGCCGTTTTACCTTGATGATTGCTGGGGAAGATGCCCCCAACCCTCAGGCTGAACGTCCATCATGCGGCCTACCTCAAGAGCGCTTCCTCTTGGGAGAGCGAGTTCCTCTTGCGCCAATCCTCTTGCTTGGGCAATCCAACCTTGTGATAGACCCCGAGCTCTCAATTGCATGCCTACAGCCTGTTCACCTGCATGCGACACGGGATCATTTAGTACTCCTAGATCAAAATCAGCTCAGGCTGACTGCAGAAGAATCAGCCGCCCTTCTTAAACCCATCCTGCCTTTACTAGAAGAAGATTTTAAAAGCCCGCTCCTTTTTCAAGATACCTCTTTCTATTTCATACCCGCTGGACCATTCATCACTCTGGAAACACATAGCCTAGATCAGTCACATGGACGCAATATTGATTGGTGGATGCCACGCGAAAGCACTATAGAGGGGGCGGCCAAAAAATGGCGCAAGCTCCAAAATGAAATCCAGATGCTCTGGCATATAGATCCTGTGAATGAGAAACGCGAACAGTCTGGTCAAGCGAGCATTAACTCAATTTGGATTAGTGGGATTGGTAAATTGGCTGATGTCAAAGTGCCAAATTGCTTTCAAGGAGTCAAAACTATTTATAGCGATAAACCACTTCTGATTGGCCTGGCTAAGTTTCTCAAGATTGCTCAGTCGACAGATCTCAATCAGAATCAATTGGATGCTGGGTTTGCATATGTAGATAACCCAGAATCGATTTGGGAAATACTATCCACCGCACTAGAAGCTCAACAACTCGATGAGGTGGTCCTGATTGATTTCCCTAATGGTCATGTACGTGAGAGAACATTTACTCGCAAAGCATTACTTCAGCAGTCTTGGATGTTTTGGCAAAAACCCAAAAAACGTTCGTGGCAAGATCTTGTTGGGGCCACAAAATGAGTCGCTTTCATCATCGTCCCTACTCCGAGAGAACGGCACAGTGGCTAGAACAAACCGGTGTGAATCCATTACTCGCGAGATTATTTGCCGCGCGGGGTGTCGAAAAGCCCGATGATTTATCACTCGAACTCAAAAACCTCCTAGCTCCAACAGAACTCAAGAACTGTTTAAGTACCGCCAGTTTGCTAGCCGATATTTTGGAAAAGAAAGAGCCAGTTGTGATTGTTGCTGACTATGACTGTGATGGCGCAACCGCATGTGCAGTCGCCATCCGCGGGCTCAAAATGCTCGGCGCAGATCATGCTGCAGTTCAGTTTCTGGTTCCTAATCGCTTTACGATGGGCTATGGCCTTACCCCTGAAGTTGTAGAGCTTGCAGCGCAACAAAAGCCTAAGCCACGCTATCTCATTACCGTCGATAACGGAATCGCAAGTGTCGCAGGAGTTGAGCGTGCCCGTGAATTCGGCATCGATGTCATCGTGACAGATCACCACTTACCTGGGGACATCATTCCCAATGCTGCAGCCATCGTTAATCCCAATCAAGTGGGCTGCCAATTCCCAAGCAAGGCGCTAGCGGGGGTCGGTGTGATGTTTTACCTCTTGGTCGCATTACGGGCAGAGTTACGAAAGCGCGGTAAATTTACGAATGAGACACAACCAAAGATTGAAAACCTATTAGATCTTGTAGCCTTGGGAACTGTTGCTGATGTCGCTCAACTCGATCGCAATAATCGAATCTTGGTATCCAATGGCTTAAAACGGATTCGGAATGGTATTTCTCAAGCGGGCATCCAA